>Ga0307947_1002414_pt1 | contig 14954 bp, 18 predicted proteins | sample OrgLakmetagen232_FD_201840 | JGI IMG/M metagenome (GOLD analysis project Ga0307947, IMG submission 201840) | Saline water microbial communities from Organic Lake, Antarctica - #232 | ecosystem: Environmental > Aquatic > Non-marine Saline and Alkaline > Saline | place: Antarctica: Organic Lake...
GGTCAAGCTTTGGAAGTTGTGCCCACCTGCCCAGGTGGTTGTACATGTCCACTTCATGCTGAATGCGTTTGACAAAGTCGGGCTGCAGATATTTGCCCAGCATGCGCTTGACTGCAGACTTGACAGCGAAACTGGATACCATGGATGTAGGCAGGGCTAAGTTTATATTTGAATAATCCATATAAACGGATAGTGGAGTGCCTCTGAAGCTGTGCAAGTATGCACATGTGAAACAGAATGATGTATCAATGCCACGCAACAGCAACAATGAATGCTGAAGAAGCAGGAGGGTGGTGTTGCTGCAAACTGACCTCTCACCAGAGGCCCTGTGCTTTGCAACGTGCACAGACCCAAAAGTGCCACTGCCGATCTGCCCCAAGACCTCGTACCGCTCTTCAAATCCTTGAGCAAAACTGTGAAAAAATTCAATTGCAAGTCAGAAAGTTTGTCGTGCTTCTCTTGGTACGTGTGCATACACATACGAGTGTGGGTTTGCAAATGTGTGAGCATGTGCAAGTGAGTATGCGTGTGTGTGCGTGTGCGTGTGCGTGTGCGTGTGCATGTGCGTGCGTGTGTGTGTGTGTGTGTGTGCGTGCGTGCGTGCGTGTGTGTGTGTGTGTGTGTGTGTGTTTGTGTGAGTGTGTGTGTGTGTGTGCGTGTGTGGGTGTGTGTGAGTGTGTGCGTGTGTGTGTTTGTGTGTGCACGCGCACGTACGTACGCGTATGATTCTCACCCAAAATGGTCTAACGTTGACATTTTGCGCCGCGCAGCTGGCCTACCCTGGGAAGCAGTGCTTGCTGGCGCGGCTGATCTACAGCAAAGCTGCCTGGCTGTGTCATGCCTTGCAAACAGAATGGTGCGTGGAACTATCATTTGGTTAGGTACCTAGTGTTTTTTGATATTAAGCGCCAATCTAATCATCTATTAAATAAAAGTAGAAACTATGTCGGGAGAGGACATTGAGAGGCAGTACGCCTTTCACCTCCAAGATTTGCTCCATCCGGACTATGCAAAGATAAAGGTGTTGCGTGAGGTGGCAATTGACCACAGGCACAATGCCTCCCACATCGTTGCCGCCTTGACCAGGCACATTTACACTGTGAGTATTCAAACCAGTCGAATAAGCATGCTGGAGTGAGTCAAGGTGCCAGCAGCATTTGCACACCTCTTCCAATTAAACTGTTAAAACAGCTGGGTTGCATCAAGATGCGTGCAGCACTTGCACACCAATTTTCCTTTCAGCGCACAGCAGGCCCTGGCAAGCGTGTGAAACCACATGCTAGTGCCCCACGTTTTTGCACATTGCAGTGCGCACCCTCCATGCGCCTGGCAGCAATGTTCCTGGTGGACTGCCTCCTGAAAGTGGTGCCAGACCCCTACAGAGCCCTCTTCGAGCCAGACCTCCTGATGGTTTGTGTGTTGATGATGGACAGCATGGAATTTGTGCATCTACTATCACCCATTCATACTACAGCTTGGGTAGAGCACAGAGGCTGGCACAAACATGCCAAACATGGGGATGAAGGAAGGGGGTGTTTGGAGAGAAACATCTTTGTTTACAGAATGCCCCCTTGAAGTCACATTGACAAGCGTATAAGATACCGCCGCTAGCTGACACACTTACAGCTATATAGACTCTTTCGCTCCTTACCCTACACTCAACTCGCATGCCTGTGCCAAGTTTCTTATTCCTCTGATGTGCATACGCGCAGATCTTTCGTTTTGTGTGGAATGAAGCCGCCAGCGACCAGGGGTTGCGCAAGAACCTGACCAAGCTCGCAAATTTGTGGGAGGCACAGCACACCCTGCCTGCTGCGCTCATGTCTTCCATCCAAGCCGTAATCAACCCGCCTGCAATACCCGCAAACTCATTGTCAGCCCCCTTGCCTGCCCCGCCCCAGCTGCTCTGGTCACCATCACCCCTACCAACCGCGTCACACCCACATCAGCAGCCCATTCTCCTCCCTCCTCTTCAAGTGCCTCCGCCTCCGCCCAATTTCTACTCGGCTGGCTTTCAAGCCTACATGGCAAGCCAAGGGTGGGGTAGCCTTCCCATGCCAGCACCTCATTTTCTGAGTCAGGGCTTCCCCACCCTCATGCTGCCTGGAGGCCATACGCCGCAGGTCCCGCCTCCAGTTCAGCCTCTACCGCCCCCTGCTCAGCAGCCAGCCGCTCCCCTCCCACCGCAGGCACCAGACCTCGCAGCGACGCTAGAAAGCTTGAGCAGGCAGTTTGGGGTCAATTACAGCTCCCTGCTTCCTCAGCAAGCTGCCAGAGAGGCCCCGCTTCCTCCTCCCCCCCTCTTAGCTGCACCCGCAGGCACCCAGCAACCCATAGTAATCACTCAAAACAATATCAAGGTGAGGCTGTGCAATCCAGCAAGAGGCAGCCCAACCAGAGGTGCATGGCCTAGCTCTGTAGTGTTTAGAAGGTGTCAAGTCTGTTTCCAGCGAGGCTCTGGGAACGGAGTAACAGGCAACACAAGTGGGTTACAGGTGTGTGTGCAGGTCCAGCAAGCAGCGAATTAATCATAGAGCCGTTTGCTTTAGTCGTGTGTCATTCCATTTGACATTTGCGGCTCCCTCAGCGCACTTCTCAGACCCCCTGGCTGACCCCCCTGAAAAGTCAGTATGCTGTGAGATGCTCTTTGACCACTTTCGCAGTCCGTGGACAAGCATTTTCTTTACATCAATGGATTCCTCACGTTCCAAACTAAAATTGGGGTCAGTAGAAATTATTGTCCCGGACTGCGAACACAACAAACTAGGCGCCTGAATAATATAGAAATTATTGTCCTGGACTGCGAACACAACAAACTGGGCGCCTTATACATTCTGTCACTAACGTGCCGGTATCAAGGCAGGGGACAAAATTAAAAAAACCTCCACCTGGACCCCCGCACGATGGATCACCTGAACGAACATGTTGGCGATCTCTCAGAGGTTCTTGCGTGGGCCGATACATAGATCGTTCAAAAAATCTTCCTCTTCCTATAGAGGCGTCAAAACAGCTCGTATGAGCCCATTGCTGTGTCATTTGGGGTCTGATTTTTGTTGCGCTGTGTAGTTTTATTAATTCATGACATCCTGCGTTAAAAGCATGGCAATTAGTGGTCTTAGTGGTGAGGTATCAGTGGAGAAAGATCAATGCTTGCTTTGGTGCAGCGATTCAGCTGCATTCCGAGTGTCCTTATCTGACAACGCATCCTCCCCCTTTAAGCAATCAGGTAGGGGTTTGCCTCTGTATGATGCTGTGAAGCGGTAGGAGCACAAGAGGCAGGAGTCTTGACCGGCCATCACATAAGAGACCTCACACTTTCACTCCATCGTGGCCCACAAGGCCCAAGTTAGGAGCTGGCATTCTGCAATAATATATATGCTTAAAATTGTGTTAATTGATTATATATGCTTAAATTTTCTGTTAAATTTCAGGGCAGACGGTGCAGTGTGCAAGCCAGAATAGCATCTCACAGGTCAACAGCCCCTTTTCTTGCCAACTTCCGCCCGGCCAGGGGGGTCTGCACAGTTTTTCTTCATGAAGAAGTTGTGGAGCATTGTTTGCGTAACATTTCCTTGATGTTGAAACGAAGAAGAAGAGCGCCGACCAAAATTAGGGTGTGAAAAGACTAGGTCTCGAACACCGAAAGACTAAATTATAACCAAAAACGCATTTGAAATTAAACAGCAACGAGTGCGTACGATTAAAAAAATTGCGCAGGAATATCACCAGTCGGCTGTGGACCAGCTACTCGCGGCATCAGACGCAACCCGCAGCAAGTTCCTCGACCTGCAGTTCCTGCGCAACCGGCGAGCCAAGAGCTCCACCCACCGTTCCCGGGCCTGGTTTTCTACAGTCGACCACTGGCTGGAAGGAACACGAGCAGACCAGCAAGAGGACGGGATGACGTTCTTTCCTGAAGAGGTGTGTTGTGCAAATTTTGTGTGCACTCGTCAGGGCATCGGGCGCTTATGCAAAAAATCTCGATCAATTATTCTTGCCAGAAAAATGCACCTCCAGGTTCACCCAATGAATGGGAGGGAGTCTATTTGAAAGTTTTGCTGGCTTGGCTGATGCACGTGTCCGCTCTGTGACATTGTTTTTACATACCTTTTCTAAAACACCCCGCATAATTATTGTTTTTGCCCTGCGGGGTGACTGCGGTAAGCATTAAATTAATATCTTTTTGGACCCTGCGGGTGGGTGTGGGATTGCAAGCAAATAAAGTTTTTGGGTTGCTGCAAGTCACGAGCGACGAGAGGCCCCCCGGCCTCCTCCCCGCCCCAGCAGCAGCGACAGCAACAGCAGCTGGCAACCGACCGACCCAAGCTACTGCAAGCAAATGTGGAACGGGCTGAGCAACAGGCGCAGGAATTCTAGCAATGAAAAGGCCTCCTGGCAGGCCAAGAAAAACCTTCGTTTTGTAGGACCAAGCTGCAATGCTTGCACACGCTGAGCAGATGAGAGAAGCCCAGCAGCTAACAGATGAGCAGGTGGGGCAGCTAATGCGGAAAACAAGGTCACGCACCGAGGCTGCCCGCACCCAAGCCGCCGCCGCAGCAGCAGCAGCAGTAGCGGCAGCAGCAGTGAGGTGAGGGAGGAGAGCGCCAGCATCAGTGATAGTGGCTTGAGGAAGCGGAAGCTGATTTGGGGGGGGGAGGAAGGGCAAAAAAGGTGCAGGGGAGGAGAACAAAGGGGGTCAGGCTACAACATGCAAACAGCATTGTTTTTTTTAATTTCCTTTTTGGCAGGGATGGGTCATACAGCGTATTTGTGTAATATGCCGTATGGTATTTAACGCGTATTTTACCGTATTGAACAAATTGGGCTGTATTATACGATTGCAAACGTTGCCGTTTTTGCCGTTCTTTGGCCTTTTTAGGCAATCTCCGTCCCATCAACGGCCTTTCTGTGAGCTTCCAGTGCTGTTATATAATTTATTAGAATTGGAATTGAATTGGGAACGTTTTGGGTGAATTTGGGATGAATCGGGTCCATTTTGGGTCAAAAATCGGCACTCCCAAATTGCATAAAATATGGTACCGTATTATATGCGTATTGCGTATTTATTGCGTATTTCACCGTATTGAACGTCTTTGAGGTCCGTATGACCCATCCCTGCTTTTTTGTAATCTCTTCCAATAAAGCTAACTGGGCTAAAAGTCCTGCAGGATGAAAGCGGTAAGGGCAAAAAAGTGTGTTGTTGGGGTGCGGGAAAGTGCGGGATTTAATATTATTTCTGATTTTTGGGGTGTGGGATAAGTACGGTAAGGTACGTTATATGCTTACATGGAAAGATATTTAATTCTAAGCTACCAGTTCTCGGATCTGTAAAAAGTGCAGGCCAAAGCTCAACATCTTGCATCCGTTTGCCACACGGCCCAACCAATCAAAGTCTTGAAATCCGTCTTTTTTCATTCTGCTCAAATGAATGGATCATGTAAGCCCTCGGACAGACAAGGTGCACAGAGTTTGTCTTCGGCTCAAAAACTTAGGAGGAGTTTCCATTCAGGAAATGAAGTGATACCGGTAGGTGTGATTTCCTTGTGCAAAATATTGTTTATTGCATTTGAAACATCATGGTTTAGTGCCGTAAGGTAAGATTACATCGCTATATATGCCTCTGGGGGGCATCTGAGCAGAAGCTTGGAAAAAGCCTGAAACCAAACCAAAAAGATATTGGGAAAAATTAAGGGAAAAGGGCTAGGCACTTAGCTACAAAAGAGGCCACATCAAAATTATCTGGTTGGTTCAAAAAAGTCCTCAAACGAGTTAGGCTATCTTCATACTGAGGTGGGAAAACCAGCTGGCGGTGCTGTGTGCGAAGTCTAACAAGATGTTCATGCGGACAGTCCAGCAAAATGTGTTCCTCATCCTGAACAGATTGCCAGTCACGTTTGTCACAGATCCTGAGCTCATAAGGCCTTCTATTCCTGTTGACACATTCTTTGGACCAGAAAGTTATGGCCAGAAAGGCGAAGGCAAGAAAGTGCACGGCTGAGGTTCTTGAAAATTTCTAAGCAAAGGTAGGTAGGTAACACAGGCTTGTGATTTCGTTTTCTGTCATCCCACCAGCCAGGAGCAATCCCCAAAGGTACACCAAAATGTGTGTAATAAGTCCTCATAACTCTGCTGGAATGGTGCTTATCATGTGGTGTCAAATTGTCAAGCTCTCTCCAGCTCCCGATGATACGTTCTTGCAAAGTGAGCTTGAACTGTTTCAGATTGATGGATTTGCGAGATTGTATGGCATTCAAAAATTGCTGAGATGCAGGGAAATCTTGGAGTGCGTGCAGAACCTGATAAGTCCATGTATCACTTCTATTTGCAATAAGAAGGTCAGCCCGCACAACTTTCTCAAGAAGAGGATTGTTTGAAGAGAGTAAACTGTTCCAGAATCGTATGATGCATCTGAACCAATAGAAAAAAATGGGCATCTGACCTGTTTCGCGGAGTACGCAGTGAGTTTCAGTACCTTTCTTGACACCCAAAAGTCTTTTTAGGAAGCCCAGGTCAAGGACATGTGTGGGGGTGATTTTTGAGGTATCATATGTCAGAGAAGAAGTAACCCATACTTGACAACCGTAAAGACCAGCTGTCAAAGCAAAGACCTGGAAAAGCCATAGCATGGCATGTTTTCTGTGCATGATATCCTTGCTGTCATTAATTCTGTAAACTAGTGCCTTATGATTGCCTTATGATTGCAATCTCGGCAAGCTGCCAAATACTCTGCAATTCCAAGACCCTTGAAACACAAGACAAGTTGCAGATTTGTGAGAATGTCCCTGCTCTCCTCCCCTGTGTGTACTTGCATCTCTGTAGATCCTCTCACAGCCGGCACAACCAAACGTGGACTCTTTGGTCCCAAGACATATGGCTTGAACTGTTATCCACATTTTGTGCATACAATTGGATGGATCCATCGCTGTGCTTCAGCGAAATTCAGACGACACCTGTGTGATTGCTTTGCAAGGACACTACTCCTCGCAGGCGCCATCACTTTGTGCCACTTCTGGTGCCATGTGTAGCTTACTGGCTGCATCCAGATTTGGCGCAGTCAGGGTACTTTCGGAGCCCTGGGGGATTGTGTGTGGCCACCTTCACCTCCCACAAACTCAAGGAGGAAATGGGAGCTGAAAGAATAAAAATAACCAAAGAGCTGCAAGATTCAATTGATAGCAACCTAATAAATTGTGTTTTCACAATATTATATATCAAGCCCCACTGTGCATCTGCCACCCTTCTCCTTCCTGTTGCTCCACCCTCTATTCAATCACTGCCGTTGTCACTCTCGCTATTGCTGTCACTGCTGCTGCTGCTACTGCTGCTGCTGCACGCCTTGCTTGTGCTTGCTTGGGCGTGAGCTGTTCGGTTGCTACACCTGGTCTTGCACAATTTTTGCAACACCTGCTCCTCTGTCAGCCTTTCAGCTGCCTTAGCTTGCCGCACCGGTGCCAACACTGCAGCCTGTGCTTGCACAGCATCCACGCCTTCATCCCACACCTCCTCCCCCTCATCCTCTTCATGCTGTGCTGGTAGGGGCTGCCCAGAGGGCACCTCGGCCAGCCGCTGTTTCGGCAAAGACAGAGGGACGTCATCTTTGTCATTGCCTAAGAGGGAAAGGGGAGGGGCAGACGGAGCGGGGGGGGGCATCCTGTCCGCTCATCACTCCACTGCTTAGAAATAAAAATTTTCACTTCCGTCCCCCTATAGAAACCTGAACCGCTCCCCCTAGAAATAAATTTATGATTTAACACTGTTTCACGAGTAATCTGTTACTGCCCCCACCAAAATACAATTATTTGGGGCGGTGATATACTTTATATACGTATGTAGGCAGGAAGCTAAACAACACAATTTGGGTGTGCCACTCATGCGGACGACCAATGCAATGCCTGGTTTACATTGTTGTCTGAATAATTTGTAGCATAGTCCTCCCTTCCTCCTCCATGGTAATACCTGCTGTGATCTATTGGGTTTCAAAGCCCACTGCTCTCTTGCCCCCCACGGCTGCCAGGCCCTCTACTGCTGCTCCCTCCCTACTCTACCTTAGCTGCAGCTCTGCCACGTAAGGGGCTAGCATTCCATCAGGGGGGGTGTGCCCACAGGCCTCTTCACTGGAGAACGGACGGTACTCGTAACCTGAGCTTTGGTTGATGCGACCAAGGTCATGTAGCGATGCTTGCTCTGAAGGAGACCAAGGTACAACCTCAACGACTTGTTAGCTTTTGGCTGAATGATCGTGCAAGAAGCCTGGATGTTTGACCGGTCACTGCAAAACAACAACGCGCATCAATAACGTGCACAAAGCCATGGAACCCAGAGGATCTTCAGATAAGTCAGGGATGATGGGCACTGCAGGCCCCAAAGTTGGCGCCTCTGAGCAGCTTGCAAATTTGCACGTAATTGTCATGGCTAAGGGTGACCTCGCCGAGACTCGCCGAGTGTGAGGCTTGGCGAGCCTCTTTCCCGGTGTGGAAGACACTCGTCGGCCAGCGAGGGTGTCCACTTTTTGGGCGGAATCAGCCCCATCTCCCCAGAAATCCCCAAAACTTTTCAAATGAACTTTGCGTGGCTGATTTAGCTGACAGGCCCATCTTTAAAAATAAGTTCTTCATAAATAATATATAACACCAGGAAGAATTAAAAGGGGTATGCAAAAGGGTTAACGAAAACCGAAATTTCCTGGCTCACACGCCCATATTTTTCACCCGGTTTCAACGTTAATATTCATTAATATATATAAGCGAACAACAGAAAATGTTTCGGCTCAATCCGTGCAGATGTATGAAAGTGATTTTCTAACCTTAATGCACCAACTAGGGCCTCCCCAGCGAGTGCCGAGCCTCGTTGAGGCTCGCCGAGCCTCGCTGGCAAAACCAGACACCCTATTTACCCACCCTTAGTCATGGCACATCCAAGACACCATCAATTGTCAAACCTGTTACTCGACTGCTATTAGGCCTACACTAACGTGTGCTGGCATCGTGCAAAATGTTGCTCCACCAACTCTTTTGCTGGGGGGCGTGAAAAAAGTGGCCCCCATCTTGACACTGCGATTGGCCAAGAGCTGCCTTTTTGCTTTATCATGTGCGAGCTGCGTATAATGCTCTTGCGCAAACCCTTGCAATTTTTCTTACTTGCACAGAATGAGCAGGGAGGTGCTGGTGCTGGTGGCCCTATTGCAGAGCCAGAGCCTCAGCTCGTGGAAGAAGACCCCTCGCAGCCCACATGTGCCATCTCTGGCGAGTCTTTTGAGCGCATGTATGACCCAGACACTGACAAGTGGTACTACGAAGATGCCGTGGTGCTGTCGGGCGAGCAGGCTGCGAGTGCAGGCGTCATGGAAGGCAGTATCGTGAAGGTGCGGTGGTATGTCAGTGCAAGGTTTGACTTGTTATCTGCTTGCTGTAGAAGCTATGAGGTATCATTCCAACGTCTCTGTCAATTTGCATACGTCCAAACCTTTGATGTCTGCTCATTGGCAAGTTTGTTGCATCAGTTTAAAATGCTTGCAAGAAGGCTAAAACAGATGTACTTTGCAAGCTGGGGACGCTTAGCGTAAATTCCTTTTGTTATGAAGATGACGGAGTTCTATAGCAGTTTGTCCAAATGTGATAACCAAAGAGGTAAAATCTGGATAGAAATTCAAGGTTAATGCTGTAAACTAAAGAAATGTCCTAAGCTGAAAGAAAAAGCGTGGTCTTGCACGTTTCTTGGTGTGTATTGTTCTTTTACATGCAGGCATTACTTGCGACCGATGTGACGGCATCGCTCCTTGGAATATTTAGATCGATGACTTGCTTAAGAGAGGCTATATCTCATACACTTGATTGACACTAAATGCCTCTTCACACGACAAATGCCCCTCGCAGGGACACAACCACTCGTATTAAAAACATGCTGAAGCCTCATAACCCTTTAATTCAGTTGTTGGGATCCTCACATGCGTTGGCTCAGCCCTTTGGCCAGGATAGGTACTCTGCCACTTGCTTTTATCTTTAATCCAACAAGCTCTGCCTTTTAATCTGCACATATACTATTGTAATCAGCCATACACCGTAAAGTTTTGGCCAATATTCGTGAATCTCTTCTGTGCAGGTCCATTGTTTGGCTGGATCGCCCGCGCCATTATCATCAGCCAGTCTAGGTGTAGGACTAGCACAGCAAGGGGATGATGTCACGCCAGCCCTAATGAGTGCAGCAGATGATGATGATGCTAAGCCAGCTGCCACTCTAGCAAATGGCGGTGATGCTGGTGCTAAGTCTGTAGACCCTGGCAATCCTGATCAAACGCAGAGCCAGGTCACAGGAAGCATAACAGGCTCTGAACGTCTTATTGCGGGGGGAAATGGTGTTTCAGCTGCAGCTGTGCCTGAGGCTCTTGCAGCTAGTATTGTATTAGAAAAGAGGAAGCAAATGAGTGAGGGTCTACCTCAAGAAGTTCACGAGAGTTCAGCACTTGTTGCTCAGCAGCAAAGAGAGGCCGCATTGACAGAGCAGCCAGCCTTAAAAAAGCTCAAGGTGGACCATTAGATGTTAGTACTTTGGTATTGGTTGAGCTCTTATATTTTGCTGTGGCAGTGATTGACCTGGCAGATGGCGTGCTTCAAATTACGTGCGGTTGTGATTCTGTCATATTTTTAATTAGTAGAACTAGTATATTTGACCAAATTTCCTTGCAAAATTGATTTGCTAATCGTACGGGGCGGCTTAGAACTGATGGAAATCAAGGTCGTCAGCAGCGGCTGGCGAAGGTGTGGTGCTGTTTACACTGTTCAGTTGAGTTTCGATTACAAAGGCCTCCAGCCTGGCATGGCTGCTCAATCAAATTCAATCAAAAAGATAGACAATTGCACTTTTAAACCTGGAAAAACCTTGATATCACCATTAGATAGAATATCATCAAGTACCTGCTTGGACAGGTGCCGTAGATGTTTGATGTCCGTGCATAAAAAATATTTATTTCTTATCCCAAACACCCCCGCTATCAAAATTTTAGCAAACACGAGACCTCCGGTCTGAACTTCTGCCAAATGAGCTAGTCTCACACTTGAATCCATGACCTAGACAAAGAAGAACTACGCAGGCAGTGAAACCCGCTCCCCACATTGATTAAGGAAAAGAAAGCCAATTTGGTACCGAGTACCGTAAAACTCCGGTAAAACTCCTTTACCAGCAGACAAAAAAATCCCGTTCAAAAAGGTCCAAACAATACCAGAAGGAGAAAATATGTCACAAAGAGATTAAAGTACCAGCCTCAAACGAGTAATAGCACCAGCCACAAAACTGCAGAGCTAAGCTAAGGGTCTAACAGACCACCTGTCACGGCCATTGCCAGCCTCCATGACCTAAACCAGTCCTTAACCGTGCTACATTCCCCATAACATTCTTCCTCAGAGCCGATTTTAAGTACCCTGGCAATCCAAATGGACTCCTCAGAGCACAAATGTCGGAAACCTATTTAAGCGGCAAAGGAAACCAATTGTGATACGCCACTGGCTTTTTGAAAGCAACAGGAAGAAGGATCTTCAAGACGGACAAGTTGTCCGTGTGTGCCTCGCTCTCTTCAAACTGCTTGATGCGGCCTGAGTCTCAAGTCAAAGGCGCAAGTTGGTAATCATAAATATCCTGCAAAGTAATAGAGCATTTCATAAGTGGAACCGTTCTGTGAATCACCAACAAAATTCTTCATCTGCTTAGTCCAGCAATTTGTGGCACCATAATTTTCTTGGGACAAGTCAGATTTCCTTACAAAACAGAAAGTGTTGCTGTTTGATTTAACCATCCTGTTCCAAAATTTGGCAGCTAACCTAAGCCAGTAAAATTGCAAGGATTCCTGCTTGCATTCTCGTACTAGCACACACCAGTCTGCAGAAGTGGATGTAATTCTCAACACTCTGTTTTAAAAGGCCACGTGTGCGACCTTAGGTCGCAGGCTGCAAAAGATTGCTGAAGACATCATTCTCATCAAAATGTTGCGTAAACCAAATCTGCCTGGCATACATGCCAGGTGACAACGTATGTGTCACTATTAAAAAGCCACAACATAGCATCAGGCCTATCAGAAACCATTTTCTCAACACCAAACTGTTCCACTCTGTGTATAGCTGCATTCACAGGCCTCAAATTAAGGGACGCAGCATGGTGTAAGTTTGTAAGCTTGTCAGCAACAACGATAACAGTGATAATAGGGGATCTGATGGGGGGGTGGTAGAGCAGCTGGCTTCAGGAGGGCTAGGCGCAGGCCGAATTGCATGGATGACGACAACCCGCCGATTCCTCATCAATATCTGGCTGTTGTTTCTCTTCTTTTGAATTTCGGTGGGGCTCTGGCTAGTGTGAGCCAATTTTCAAACAACACATTACACTCTGGAGTTTAGTTGGGTGTAAGGGAATGACTACTCCAATTGTCCCATAAGAGAGGCTTGCTTACGCTTACCTAACACCTGCTGATGTCCCTAATAAAACCAAGTGCATCATTAAGAAATCCTGAACAGGAACTCGGTACAATCAAAAGTCTGGATTAAGCGCTGATTTGTCTAACTTGCCCTTTCTGCCCTCAGCTAGACGACAGTGCCCTACACATTCTCTCTGGGTGCCAATGCACACAAATAAGGAATATGATACTAAAATCGTTGAAAGGCACAACTTTTTTCTATTTTGACAGTATTACATAGCATAGATCAAGCAAGGGCAGATAGCAAATTCCCTACTAAGATAAAAGCAGAAAATTTGAGAAGACAAAATGGTAGCAAGAGGGGACGGTTGGACAAAAAGAGGAGGTAAGGGGGGAGATCTTAGGGGGGGGGGGGGAGGTTCAGGCGGAAAAAGTTTGATTTAAAGAAACCACAGGAAGCTGCGCGAGGAAGACTACTAGAGCAGCAGAGCAAAACAGAGGGTCAACTGAAAAAACTGAGGCCATGACTGGTGCGCCAAGACAAGCTCCAACAAAATTCTCCCTAAAGAAACTGACACCGCTCTAAGGCGCAAAATTGAGGCCTATCTAAACAGAACATCCTCACGGAAAACCTTTAGGGAAGAGAGTATAGAGAAGGATCCTGGGCATAGAGCAGCGGTCTACAACCTACTCTCCCCAAGACTACAAAAAAAAGCTAACCCTACTCTCAACATTACAAGTTACGAGCCCATAGTAAAAGCAGCAAAGAAAAAACAGTGAACTAGGAGGCTAGATCTCAAGGCACGGGCTCCTCTTAAGAGCCGAGGACAACTTAGCCATCAGCAGTAAAAGGTTCCCAAGGATCCTGCTTCTGCTCCATGGGTGTAGGCAGCAACGTGCGGCTGGCTATGCAAAACCTTAAAAGGTGGCTCATTTCCTTATTTATTGCGGTACGGTGTTCCAATGTCACACGCGGCAAAATTAAAGGGTCTGAAACAGAATGAAATAAATAGGAGCGATTTTGGCTTACACACAGTCAAATACGTGTACGCATCCTGAGCTCCACCCTGATGATAATGACACCCTGATGACTTTCATTTAATTTTTGATTGATCAAATTTCAATTTCACAGAGTGAACCATTGGAACACCCCTACCGCAATCATGCGGGGAGTGGATTTCACTGTCTGCGTAGCTTATTTGTTCTTGTTTTGCCTTTTCTTTTTCTTTGCAAGACCTTCAAACTTCCTCAGACAGCTGAAGCTAGGATTATATCTAAGTGGCTCTTTCCACCCTGCACACTGTTCAGGATGAGGAGCACATTTTGCTGGACTGTCCGCAAATTGTTTGTGTCAGGCAGCCTTCGCACATAGCACTGCCAGCTTGTCTTTCCTCAGTATGGGGATAGCCCAACTCGATTGAGGACTTTTTTGAACCAGCCAGATGTGTGCATGGTGTTGCTTCTTTTGTGGCTGAGTGCCTAGCCCTTCTCCCTTGATTTTTCTAGCACCTTTTTGTTTGGTTAAAGGCTTGTTTCCAAGCTTCCGCTCGGATGCCCCCCTGAGGAATATATAGCGATGTAACTTTACCCCTCCACCCCGCTTCTCAGACAAAAACAGGTTTACCTCCAGCCGGCCAGATGCTGTACTGGTTGCCCCCACCTCCGCAAAAACAAAAAGCAACAAAATGAATAATGGAGGGGGGTGGGTTCTTCGGAGTGGCAGGGGGCAAGTGAGGGAGACAGCAGGGAGCACCACTGCAGCAACGCCGGCCATAAAAAAATCCTCCTTCCCCAGACAGAATTAACCCAAAGACCTCAGCATACTTCGACGTGACATTCACCTCGTCGAGATCAAGTACTGTGAGGAAAGTAGACCTCAGAACCAGCCAAGTGCGCGCAGGAACAGCACAAAGGCCTCTGCACCATCCTTCAAGGAATCTCCGTTACCCTCCACACCATCCTCTTGGGAGTGGGTGGCACCATCTACAACAATCACATGCTGGAGCCTTTTAAGGAGCTGGGTCTTGATTCTCAAGGAGTCAAGAAACTTGCTTCCAAGTCATGTTCATTCTGTCAACTGCGCTGCTTGCCCAGTATGGATCAGGAGGGTTGCAGGCTTGGCCTGAAACCGGCTCCTGATGAGAGTTGATAACAGTACCGGAAAGGGCACGTCTGGTATGGACAAGTTTAGCAGCAAAGTTCACGGAGTGCACATGGAGCTTGGAGGTGAGCTTCTTAGTAACTCGTTGAGAATCAAGACCCAGTTCCTTGAAAGGCTTCAGAGTGTGAGTGTTGTAAATGGTGCCGCCCACACCCAAAAGGATGATGTGCAGAGTAACGGAGGCTCCTCGGAGGATGTTGCAAAGGTCTTTGTGCTGTTCCTTTGCGGCGTTCAGCTGGTTCTTCTGAGGTCTGGTGTCCTCTCAGTATTTGATCTCGACAAGGTGGATGTCACGCCGAGGTATGCTGAGGTCTTTAGGTCGGTGCTGTCTGGGGTTGGTGGCTCTACTGGTGGTTGGCGGTGCTGCTGAGGTGCTCCCAGTCTCCCTCAATTGCC
>Ga0307947_1002415_pt1 | contig 14954 bp, 18 predicted proteins | sample OrgLakmetagen232_FD_201840 | JGI IMG/M metagenome (GOLD analysis project Ga0307947, IMG submission 201840) | Saline water microbial communities from Organic Lake, Antarctica - #232 | ecosystem: Environmental > Aquatic > Non-marine Saline and Alkaline > Saline | place: Antarctica: Organic Lake...
ATTCAACATACTTAGTTTCAACTACTTGCCCAAACCCTCAACCAATCCCAGGTTGAGCATGCCCATCGGCTGGGTGGGCTCAGGCCACTTTCTGTGCTTTGCCCCATTGATGATGGCTCTTGTCCACGCAATCCTGAGAAATGAACGCGACAGATAGAGAGAAGCATGGGGTTGCAATTCATGCAGACACTGGCGACTTAAACAAAATGTCGATCGACACGAGGGGCCCTTTCAGCAGTAGCGCTTTCTTTTAATTGCACTGCACTAATTGCACTGCACAGATTGCACTGCACGAATTGCACTGCACGACACTGTGTTGCACTGTAACATGCTAAAAGCTACCCACAGATACCGCCTGAGCAGCGTGAGAAGGGTTGGTCAGAATCGTACATAACACCGTATAATCGTACATAACACCGTATAGTTGCACATATGTATAATTGTACATGACACCGTATATTTGGTGATTTCCCTGCCAAAAACACCTTAATTAAAACTACACCGTGTATATATGGTTCTGCCAACCCTAAGCGTGAGAGGCGGAGAATGAAACCTGTTGACAATCTGTGGTACTTCGATACAAGTTGAGGCAACATTTTACAGAGCCAAAAAGTAAAAAGTATAGAGAGTCGCACATACCACGCATCCCACGGCATCCTCTTATCGTACGCCGTGCCCCACAAACAAAATATCTGCAAGAAAAGGCGGACAAAAAGCTGGACACAGTCAGCAAGGGTGGCAGATGTTGAACATTCAAAAAATGTTTCATGGTGATCTAGGTGCATCTGGGGTAGAATTGATCAGTAAAATGTCAGGGCCGTGGGTAGCAAGCATGTGTGCTGCATTAAAGACGTTGCTCCCTTTTCTAAGGCTCGAATGAGTGCACACATGGGTGTTTGAGCGCGAGCCTGTGCATGGTTGTGCTTAGTGCTTAGATTCCAAGGTTCACGCGTATGCGTGGGAGTGTGAATGGCTCGAGCAGAGTATGACAGAGCACGTGCAATAAAAAGGCCATTGGCTGAACACTAACAAGGCAGCCTACCCCCAGCAGGCATGGGCCAGAGCTACCTCGTGCGACTTACACTGAAACAGCTGGGCCACAGACCTGTCCCTGCCTCACACTTCCATTGGCTGAACACCACTAACGACAGCCTACCTCCAGTGCCTTGCAGGCATGGGCCAGAGCTGCCTCATACGACCCACGCTGCATCAACAGTTGGGCCAGAAGCACGTGTGGCTCCGCGACGTGGGGGTTGAACATAGACGCCTTTTCAAGAGCAGCGGCAGCATCCACGGCGTCCTTTGGATGCGTCTTGTTCATCACCACATCCCAGTACAGGTCCCTGCGTGTCTCAAGCACATCCCAGTACAATGTCTCAATCACATCCCATTGATCGAGTCTCAATCACACCCCAGTACAGGTCCCTGCGTGTCGCAAGCAGCGCCACAAACGTTTATGGCAGGCAACACTGGTAGTTGCACCCAACAGGGGGTTCATCAACATTATGTTGTCATACTTGCGCAAGTACACAAAACACACCCCCACATCCACCCACCCACCCACACCCACACCCACACACACACATGCACCAGCGGGTGCAACATTTATCACTTTCTTGCTTGCACGAATACACAAGGGCTGAAAAAGCGATAGCTCTTCCTGGTTCCCAACGGCACCAAACAAAGGTATACACCTTGTGGATATCACGTATGGGTATGAGCCTGCACAACATGCTTGACGCCCCCTATTCAGCCCGCAGTGCGCGCTACTAGCTTCAGTAACTTATTACAGTAACTTATACAGGATGATCTCCCTCCCCTTGCTGCCAAGCAATGCATGGTGCGCTCTCGACAGGATTTCCTCAAACGCAGACCATGCCGCTGCTTCAGAGGTTGGGCAAGCAAAAGTTTATAAGACAGGCGGTTCCAGAGCACACACAAGAACATGGGAACACACAGGCATACACAGGCACAACAAGCACACAGACGCACACACACACACGCACTCACACAAGTCACACTCACACAGGCACACACATACGTTCAATACACACAGACGAAAACAGACACACACAGACATACATAAGCACACACAGGCACACAAGGGAGTGCTAAGCACACATGCACACAAACAGGCACACTCATAGACACACACACACACAAAGGGGAGCACACACACACACACTCACACAAGTCACACTCACACAAGCACACGCATATGTTCATATGTTATATGTTCAATACACACAGACGAAAACAGACACACACAGGCATACATAAGCACACACAGGCACACACACACAGGCACACAAGGGAGCGCTAAGCACACATGCACACAAACAGGCACACACATAGGCACACACACACACAAAGGGGAGCACACACACACACAAGCACACACAGGTGGCCAAGAGTACCTGCAGGCTTTCTCGTTCTCCTCTGTCAGCAGCACCGTACAGTCCCTAAAGACTCTGGGGATGGGTGGCAACGGAGCGTCGTTCAATGAGCCTGCTTGTGAGGGGCAAAGTACGAAAGGTTGCAGCATAGCCCTCTGCGTATTTACGAGGGGAAAAGTGTAATAGTGCGTGGCCCTGCTCGCTTGCAAGCAGCGTAAAGTCGTTCCTTCTTTCTCTGCGGGCTTGCAAGCAATGTGCAGCCGTTCCTTCTTTCTCTGCGGGCTACGAGGTGCAACATACAAAAGCACACAATGTTTTGGAACAATTTTCCATTAATTCTGGTGCAATACACAAAAGCTCATAGAACTTCATGGACAATCAGCCATTTGATTTTGGTGTGACATGCAAAAGGTCCTTCACAGTCCTTTGTGAACATTCATACACTTGACTCTGATGGGACATAGAACACAGCTCCATGTTCAATTGACACCAAACTGTACACGGTAAAGTTAAGAAGAGCAAGCGTCGAGTTCTGCACAAACGTGGAGGTGACTGAAAAGTTAAGAATTGTGTGCCAAGGTGTACGCAAAAGCAAGCTGTACCGCTCCAGCCTCTAATAGTCAGCAGGTGCTGCCTTATTGGACACAGTCGACCAAAGATAGCACACACAGCACGTATGGCCACTTCCTCAGTCAAGGCTGGATAAAAACAGAACCCAATAGGGAAGCATGATCTACACTATGGCTCACCAAAAAAGCAACATACAACATACATATAGAAAGTATATATACACATATACGTGTATAAGTGGTTCACTTAAGGGTCGCATTGAGTAATCTAATCCACAGCCGCAAAGGGCAAGAGAAGGCCACACAAGCGCATAAAACACTAAACATACATACCTAAGGTTGGTCAAAATTGCATATGTATGCTTTATATAACCGTATGTAAGGTATTTTCCATGCCAAAAACACTGTACATACACCGTATATACGTATGTATGTATGGCTTGGGCCAACCCTACATATACCATATACATAGGATTCCGGCCAACCCTTCCTATCCACGGCCCTGGTCAGCCCCATGCCTAACAAGTCTTGAGCATTCACACCTCCGTCACTCGTAGCTGTTGTGATTGTCGTGATTGTTGTGATTTTTGTGATTCACACCTCCGTCGCTTGTGGCTGTTGTGATGAATACAATAATTCACACCTCCGTCACTCGTGGCTGTTGTGATTGTTGTGATTGTTGTGATTATTGTGATTCACACTTCCGTTGTTTGTGGCTGTTGTGATGAATACAATAATCCACACCTCCGTCACTCGTGGCTGTTGTGATTGTTGTGATTGTTGTGATTATTGTGATTCACACTTCCGTCGCTTGTGGCTGTTGTGATGAATACAATAATTCACACCTCCATCACTCGTGGCTAATGTGATAAATATAATAATTCACACCTCCGTCACTTGTGGCTGTTGTGATGAAGTGGGGGGGAGAGGGGGGCACTGCATCAGCTCCTGAGGGGGCCTGATTTTCGTCTAGCGCTGCTTGGTGCTCATGGCTGCTGCGGATGAGGCGGCCCATGCGAGATAGGCAGGCCTGTGTGTGTGTGTGTGTGTGTGTGTGTTGCACATAAATCAGAAAAGAGAGCCATAGACATCAGATACGTTATTATGAAGGGCTAGAAAAGGGCAGAAATAAAGAACATTTTAGGTATTCGTTAGATTAAATCACTCATATTTTACAGCTACTGTAGACATCGGAAGCATCCAGGCCTGCACACGTGACCTGCTTGCATGCCATCCACGCAAATGCCACACAGCTGCTAGGAGAAACGCACGTGAGCTCACCATCCACAGACCAGGCTTCATTGGACCAGGCCAGAGCACATGTGCGTTCTTCCCACTGTACTCAAGCCTCCCGTCGTCGTTCTGGAACATCTGTGCTTTAGAGTGAGAGGGAACAGAGGCTTCCATTCAGAGTGACAGGGAGAGGGAACAGAGGCTTCCATTCAGAGTGAGAGGGAAAGAGGGAGCGAAGGCTTCCCTGCATTGCCCAGCAAGCCCCCATAAACGCGACGCTTCCTCAGATCAGGGTTACAATGCTTCTTTCGTCAGTACTTCACCCATAAAGTGCAATATTTTTTTTCCTGCAAAGGAGGAGCTCTATGCTACGTGTTACGTGTTGCCACAGCAACAACTCCTTCAGGATATTAATGAAGTGTGATGGTTTTGTTACCGTCGATTTCTTCAATCCCTTGTTTTATTCCGTAAAGGCTGACTGCAAACCCGCTGCAGTGATCGTCGCATCCAGTGGGCATAACAAAGGCAGCAGCTGGACGTGCTCACGTCAATAATTAATACAGAAACAGACTACAACTACCGGCCTAGACTTACAAGTACCGCCAGTTCAGACTTCAATTGCCGGCCTAGACTTAAAGCTACTGACAATTTAGACTAACGACTGCCGGCCTAGACTTACAACTACCGGCAGTTTGTAAAACCTACAACCACCGGCCTGTACTACAAACTGTGCGGCTGCATCTCACATCCACCGCAGCAGAGCTACCCACCTGGTCCTGCCAACCGAACAGCTGCTCTGAGAAGTCAATCATCGTCATGGCCACAAAGACAGCTACGAGCCTGGAAGTGCAGAGTTCGAGAAAAGACGAATAAATCCAAGGAGGGTGACCTGCAGGAAGGAAAGGAACCTGCAGGAAGGAACCTGTGGTGAAGATTTGCAGGAAGGAGTTGCAAGAAGGTAAGAAACGATATGGATTACTGCTGCAAAGTCGTCATGTGTGAGCAGCAACAAGAGAATCTAACAAAAATCCACGTCATGCTCAAGGGACGCTCACTAAGTGGGGTTCGCCAAACTCATACGTGCTGATTCAGTAGGTGTGTTCAAGAATATTTTAGTTCTTAATTCACATGGTCAGCTATGGTGAACAGATGCGGCATTGGCTTTGACATCCAACGCATGTGTAAGAACATGGTTGCACGATGCAAAAAGGCATTTCAGGCATGCTCCTTCCAGCAGACAAAGTCAGAACGCAGTCTGTATAATCCAATTTGTGCACAAATGATTGAGCAAAAGCGCTTTCATCTTAGCTTCATTTTGTCCTTGCCCTTCACAATCCTCCTCGACATAAAGCAATTGTGAATCATTCATCTTTGACCATCACTAGCAAAATCAGCCTGCAAACCTTAATTGAACAAGAGGGGCTGTGTGCATGATTGCTAGCCTTATGCCAAGCTGCACAGCTGTCTCATCTGACATTCATTTACCTGCGCGTCAAATGGAGGGGGGCGTTTGTGTGGATGGCATGGACTGTCATGCCCTCCGCAGGAATCACAAGCTTGTCGCTGGGCAGCTTTTTGAGCAAGTTTTCATAGATGAGCTCATGCCTGTGTGTGTGTTTGTGTGTACGTGTGCATGTGCGTGTGTGTGTACGTACATGTGTGTGTACTTGTGTAAGCTATTTGTGCATGCAGGCCAAATAGCAACTAGCTTGTGCAGGTAAGCTGAAGCGGGTGTTTTAACCAAGCACGCTACTTGGTTAACTCAGGTACAATGGCTAGTCCTTGTATCAATGCCAAACAGTTCAGCACAAATGCAGGAAGTGAGGATCAAAATAAAGTGTGCCCTGATTACCTGGGCACATTACAAAATAAATGGATGAGCTGCTCAGACTCCGTTAGGCTTGCTAGGCGGGGCCTGTCTGTAGAGTCTTTGAAGATAGCCAAGTTTACATAGCTGTTGCTGTATGCACTGGAAGAACAAAAGGACGGATAGGGAGGGTTTGCTGCATTTGTGTAAGACGGACATAAGTTTATGTGGTGGCCTGCAAGATACAAACGACTGAGTCTAATAAGAGTTAGCGCCTGAAAGCAAACACAGTAATAATACTCCTTGGGAACTGCAAAAGGACAGATGGTGTTGACCTTAATCATCAAACACAGCACGCAGCACGTTCACGTGCCTGTGAAACATCATGGTTTCTGCAATTGCGTTGCTCAGCCCCCAGATTTTGGCCATCTTGAACGTCTCAAAAAGATGCGAAGCGAACGTGGACTTCTTATGCCAACATTCTGGCGCGCCCACCTAGTGCAAACAGTGTAGTACAACACTGTGGCAGCAGGACCCGCATGAGGGAGGAGGCAAGGACAATTGTGTGCACAAGCCAAAACACACATTACGCAGCTACGGCACAAGCCAAACACGCATGCAATCTAGCGGCAATCCTTTTTACCTGAGACAAGACACTGATAAACTCCTGCGAAGTGACGAGGGCAGGATGTGGTTACTTGAGTGCAATTGCACCTGTGCTCTCTTCTGGTTGGTTGTTTGATAGGCATGCCATGTAGGCATGCGAGCCCAATGTGGAACAATACCGTCCATCTAGCCTTCAAAATCTTTAATTCTACAAAAGAATAGCAATGACAATGCACCTTCAGCCGCGGGTGCACTGAATCATACTCTTGGCGGAGGAACGCCCTTACAAGCGGGGGTGGGACTGCGGGCACAACATGCACATATATGTAGTTGCACATTGATAGAGCTCATCAAATGAAGTTTGCGCTTATGTGACCATTAAACATGACTCACACACAGTTTATTACCTTCCATTGCGCATGGCTCCATGTCAAAATTGAAGCGCAACCTCAAAGATTAATTTTTCAACTTGACATTCTAGGCTAGAAGTGTGCTTATGAACACAAGGTCTCAGCAAATGAACATCAGTTCCTCAAATCCTCTTAAGCCAACAAGCAGGTGAGCAGCTGCTGAAAAATTCAGCTTCATGCGATTCTTCGTGTTATTGGGCAGGGACTTTTGTTCTTCTCGAGGTAGTAAGGTATTGAAATACGTGCAAATTTCCAACGTGATGAGACCGGTGTTCAATATGGAGTACATCTCAGCATAGGAGGTTTTCTTCACACAATCATCATGCAGACAAGGTAGTGTGACTCCTTATTCTTGTAAAGAAGCACGCACAAAAGACCGACACGACGGTCGCGACCAATTGTATGCTGAAACATTACGGAGTGTATGCATTCAAACCCAACGATACTTAACTCTATGTTACTCGTGCTGCGCAGCACGTGCATGCAGCCCTGCGCCTGTTGTGAAAGTGCGGTTCTACCGCAGGTGGAGCTTTCAGCAATTACCTTTTTTGCACTGTGTAGAACCACTTCTGATAAATCATGCCGGTAGCGCAAAGTTGCATCACGTATCTCATATTGTTTTATTTCAGGGTTGTTATCCTCGGAGCTGGCATCGTCGGGACGTCAACAGCTCACTATTTGGGCGAGCTGGGTGCAGGGTCTCAGACGGCTGTGGTGGAACGTTGCGGTGTTGCGAGTGCTGCCTCAGGCAAGATGGGCGCACGCACATCAGAGATATGTCTTGTTGCGTTTTGGCGTAGTTTGAACTCAATTACATACGAGCGTTTCTTTGCAGGGAAGGCAGGGGGCTTTTTAGCACTAGATTGGTCAGAAGGCAGCCATTTGAGTCCGCTGGCGCGTGCCAGCTTCAAGCTCCACCAGGAACTCGCCACAAAGTTTGGCGCTGAAAATATTGGCTACCGGCCAGTGCGCACCCTCTCGGTGAGGAGAGAGGAGAACTTGTACTTTCTCAAATCATCTATCAAGGGCAGGTTGAATGCCAGCTTATTCTGTTACTGATCAAATGATACTGTGCCGCTTAATGATCATGCACGCTTCACGTAGAGCACTACTTCTTCAACCGCGGCACATGGCGCAGCCTAGAAACAGGGAAGCTTCCTGTCCAGAAAAGCTTGGATAGCCACGATTGATGCTTAGCACTCATATTATCTCATGCTTTCGAATCCCAGGAATGTGTGTATGGTCTGTTTGCCTGGTTTTGATGTCATTTCTTGAATTTTACCTCTCAGCTTGCACCCCAGCAGATCAAACCACCATCACCTTGCTCCACACAAATTCAGGAGTGTGCATGTGGGCTTTGTCAACATTTTAGAGCCCTATTTTGCGCACATTGTAAAGTCACGCGTGAGGCAACGGATACCTTGCCTTACGCACTCACGTAGAACACCACTTTTTCATCAGGCACATGGCGGGAAGCGAGGGAAAGTGTCACGCGGAGCGCAACTAGTAAACTCCTGCAGTCATTTTTTTACTTTGTGCCCATATTGTAGGTAGATGCTGCAGAGGAGGGCAACAAAGCAAAGCGCTTTCCTGGCCAGAAGCTCGTTCCCTCATGGCTTGACGGCAACATTTCCTCTGCAGCAGCAATTGGAGATGAAAGAACCACTGCTCAGGTAACAAGAAAAACTTGCATCGTAAAGCCACGCGTGAGGTCACGGATACGTTGCCACGCGGGGAGGTAGAACACCACTGATTTATCAACAGGGACATGGCGAAAAACCTGCACACCAGCACCCTGAAGTCATGGGCAAAATTAGTTGAATACCTATTATACAACATCCTTCTGGAAGATACAGGTCAATGGGACTGCAACTTATTGGTGCTTATTACTTACTACATATTTCATCCTGTTTCAGGTCAATCCCTACCAGCTGACCACGACCTTGATGCAGCATGCCCAGCAGCAGGGAGTGGCCTTGGTAGAGGGGGTGGTGACTGGCCTGGAGATCTCTCAGGATCAGAAAGTCACAGGTGGATTACATGACCTTACTTTAGGAGATGGGTGAAACAGATCCAATTTTGATTGATTTCCGCCCGTATGACTGTATACTTCACCAGTGAAGAGGAAGAAGACAATACTAAGGCCATACAAGTCCACAAAACCGTGCCTGCTGACACATTTACAAGGTTTACAACAAAAGGCCTTCAGTCAAGAAGTGCGACTAGCTTGCTCATAAAACGCAATTGATTTATGGAGCAAAAAACTAAGCTTATTATTGTTCTGACTTCAGAAAGTTACCACATCGTGGGCTCCTGTTGGGGGAAACAGAGATGCATGCTTTTGCTGACATACTTATCAGACAAGTTTGCAATGCCACTTAATCATCAGAGAAGCCACAAGCAGTTTATTGCTTTTATTGACAAGCTATATTCAAGAAGGAAGGCACAATAAGTCTATGTCCTTGTCATGCGCTGAAACTGAAACAGACGCACAAAATCTGATCTGCACCACCCACACACAAACGCACCAGCTTGACTTGCAATACAGGTGTGCATGTTAATGGGGTTGACGGGCAGCAGACGCTTCCTGCAGATGTGGTGGTCATTGCCATGGGTCCATGGACTGATATAGGTGAGCTATATAGGTGGCCACGTGCCGACGTAGAACCGCACGTCTTAAACAGGCACATGGCAGTGAGCTGGCCTTTTGTTTCAGGAAGGTTGAAGATAAAGGCTGCTAGTACTATGGCAGCCGAAACTTGAATTTGGGTTGTTTATCGCTGCTCCTTCTATATCGTCTGTCAAATACCTTTTGCACCACTTCGCTTTCTTCTCCAGGACGTTGCGCAAATAGTTTGCAAAGTTGGTTAGGCACAGCTGGTTTGGCAAAATTGCAAAGTTGGTTTAGCAAAGTGGTGGAGGCTTCCCATCATTCTACACAATCCTTCATTTGAGTGCTCGGATGGTGCCTCATTTGCTCTTGCTCTCCAACCTATTCATCAACCAGGGTTCACCACAATCAAATACTCCTGCTTGCACGTCACCAGCGGCCAAAACATGGGGTCTTATGCTGCCAAGGGTTCAGGGCCAAAAAGCTCACAGCATTATATACACACCGGACCTGCCTGCAAACGGATCTGTGCCAAGCCACTGCCTCTTCACAGAGTTTGAGTACAAGTCAGGTGCGACAGCCCTGGCGCCAGAAGAGGCAGCTGTGCGAGTAGTATGCAAGTACGCGTACGCTCGTGCTCACGTAGAACACCACTTTTGTAACAGGCACATGGCGCCTTGAATTGTGGTTTGACACAGTGGCGAAAAAAACTGACAATTGCATGCATTTTGTACAGCTTATATGACATGGAAATCACACAATTGCAGAAAGCTAAACCGATGCAGCCCGTTTTTCTAGTTCCACTTCTTACACCTTCATGCACCTCTGCTTATGAGACACTGCAACAATTAAACCTGCGTGGGCTAATGTAAAAACATGAGTCTCTTCCTCCTTCCTTAGTCCTTAGTTTATTACTCCTCTGCCAAACTTTAAGCTATCATAATTCAAATGTCTGTTGCTTCAGGTCAAACATCGGACCCAGAGTGCTATCCACGTCCAGATGGTACTGTGTACGTGTGTGGGGAGGGGTGCGATCCTGAACATTTAGATGAAGATCCTGGAAAGGTAGGGATCTTGCTTCCTCATTGACTGAAGGGTATCTGTTTCCTTTAAACCTTGTTTCTAATCATTGTCCTGTCGACAATCACCAAGTGCTACTCTTGTAATGCTCTCGCACTCAGCGCATATGCATGCTTATACACAAGTGTACACGCAATCACACAATCACACATACACATATATACACACACAAACACACACACACACACACACACACACACACACACACACACATGCACGCACACACACGTGCACACGCACGCACGCACACATGCACATGCGAGCAAGCGTTGATTGTTCCGAAAACGTTTTGTTGTTAAAGGACAGCAACATTCGTCGTATGGCCAACCATACTGGATGTGTTAGCATATAGACGTGCGAGATGTCTGTCCGAATTAATTAGGTCTGCGCAAGAAACATTGTCATACCGTATTTGAAATTGGTGGTCTTTTAACTTTACATTTAGGTCAAAGTGGACGAGGATCGATGCGCAAACCTGGAGATTGCTGCAGTGAGCTTGTCCTCTATGCTTAAAGGTGGGCTCATTTTTTTTTGCATGCCATGCACGCATTGTTGTGCCTTGCATCCCATCTTTGTGACTAAGGCATTCGCGAGATACGAGGTGTCATGCTCTGAGACCTAGCATTTGAAATATGAATGTAGATCTAAAGATGTTGCGCAGGGGTGTGCAGCTTTGCGCCTTGCGCCTGTTGCAGTTTCAGCAGTGTCACTCATTCAGTGTCATGCATTTAGTGTCGCTTAATTGCATCTTTAGCACCTTGAGATTTTAAGCATGCAGTGTCATCACGCCCTGCACCTATTTTACTCAACTGACTTCATCCCGAGGGTAGTTTGCTTGGATGCAATATTGCCTTTTTTTGCAGCTTCATTGACTCACTCAAGAAGAGAAACAAGAAAAAGAACGCAGATAGTGTAAACTCTGGACATGGATTAGGAAAATATGTTGTTTTGTGTTCTGCACCACTCAGTGGATGCAGAGAGACGCACAACATGATCCCACCTGGAGATCAAAAAGAGGAAAGGCTTTTCAGTAGGGATCAGATGGTTGGAAGGCATGGGCCTGCACACCACCAGGAGTATTGCTCGAATTTTGTGGGGGTTGTGTTCGATGTCTCGTTTTGTCTGTATGCTTTTTGATGTGGATTTGATTGCATGTAAGCTTAGTTGTTTCTTGCACGCTGTGGCATGTAGACCAGTAACTCCGAGTCTGTGGCGTGGGTTTCTTGTGGCTCATTCAAGGGATTACTGTGCTGAAACGTGATGCCTACCAATGTGCTCATCAGTCGTCCACATGCGTATTTGGCAGGGAGCCACATAACAAAGCGACAAGCCTGCAACCTCCCTTTGGGTCCTGACTCGTTGCCTATCATCGGGCCGGTGCCGAGTGTGGATGGTGCTTATGTGGTAGGTGTTCATTTGTGCTACTGCTGGCAGTAGCTGACATGTCTGTACAGCAGGCGGTCTTAACAATTAGTAAAATGCACACAATAAACTTGACACTGCTAACGCAATTCCACACAACACCTCCAACAGGCCACCGCACACTCGTGTTGGGGGATATTGAATGGACCAGCGACAGGGAAAGCACTGGCGGAGCTCATCGTTCACGGGCAGAGCACCACCGTTGATCTACAGCCATACAGCCCTTCTCGTTTCCTTCCCGAATGAACTTACATCACATAATTAAATACTTAAATACCTAGTATCACATCAGCTGGTTTCAGGAACTTAAGACGCTTCAACGACAGGCACAGACAATCAGAGCATGGCGTTGCCAGAGTACTGAAAGGCATGGTTGCTGGGCCATAGGTGATTTCGTCCATGGCCCATGATTGGCATTGTTTGTATGCATACATGCATACATTGCTTTTAAACGGCATATAAAAACGTCAAAAGTCACAGCACCGGTACTGGAAATTTCTCCAGCCATTTCCTCTTCAACTGAAGCTTTCCAAGCCTTTAATGCACACTTGGAACGTTTGACTACCACCCACCCAGGAATAAATTACGAATGATGATGGTCTTTGGGGCCGCGTGCACGTCTTGCTTTGCATTCTTTTTGATCCCCCTAGCCCTAGGGCAATGAAAAAACTTTTGTTATAATAATCAGTACCCTATTTCAAACATAAGGAGCCCAGTTTTCAGGCCGTTCCTGAGTATTGGGATGATCCCTTTTTTCAGCAACAAGATGTGCTTATTTGCGTAAGTTTTGCAAACAGTTTATGTCACGCCCAATCAGTGCGTGGCAGCGACGAATCGTTTGACAGAGCAGTTAGTTGGTTGACGGCTGAGGTTTTCTGCTTGTCTTGTTCAATAAGCTGGATGTGTCAGTCTTTTTGGTAACATTTTTCTTGTGGATGTGATAGCTTTGGTAACCAATTGACAAGATGTGTGCATTCTAAGAGGTACCAAAAAAGGGGGTTCCTTAAAAGACCCTGTACCGTGTAAGGTCTCTGAGTCTAATTATTCGCCTAGTCATATAAACGTGTAATACGATGCACACCGAGAATGTCTGAGTAAACGGTCCCAGCTCCAGGAAGGGACAGTGGCAGCCAACCAAAAATGAGCAGCACTAGCAGAGAAAGACACGAGTGTGAGCAGCAAGCGCACAGGCGTGGATGTACAGAACTGGTAGAAGCATTAGGGACCATTGCGGTGCAAAGAACTCACTCCTCTGCTGGATGGCTTTTCCACCTTGGAGGCCTTTCTTGGTCCGAAAGCGCTTCAAAATATCAATGAGACTCTTAGTAGATGTGCAGAGTCTTACACTTTGCAGTGACAGTGGCGATTTGATCTGACATTTGCAAGAAAAACGCGGAAAGTTGAATCTTATTATTACTTTCCTACTGGAGTCCCCCCCTCCTTATGGAGCCTGGCTTGCTTTAAAGCCTAAAAATCAAAGTAGGTGTCACCCTCCTAAACTGCTAAGGACCTCTTTGGAGACTCAGGATCTCCTTAAAGCATTTATTAATTATAATCATTATTATTGTTTCTGCATGTAAGCACTTCTCTTAGTTATAGTACAGTTCCAAATTTTTGCACAGTTATCCACTAGAGTGGTCAACTACAGGTGCCACCATCGGCATACCCTCAGAATGGTAAACACAGCACTCATGAAACTAGCTTATAAGGTGCTCTTTGTGGTATGCTTTGGCATTTGATGGGGCGCGTCATTCTCACCTCCCCAATCCTTATTAAACCCGCCCTCGGTTGTAATTAATCCCCTTTGTGAATGCACCGTCAGCGTGGGGTTGCTAGAGAAAGGCATGACTTTTGTTCTTACTATGCTTCCTGCATCAAGAATGGAATACCTATGCAAACTTGGTAAATTATTTAGAATTAGATATAGTACCGGCTAACTGCCATAAATGATTTATTATTTACCCTTTCAGCTGGAAAAAGATTACGCCTGACTTCGCAGGATGGATGAAGAAGATAGATCCGAATACCCGTATACAAAACCCGGATTCTGGAAAATCCAGGGACCTAAGATTGCTGCTTTCCTCCATGAATATCCAGCTGGTGAGAGCACACCTACACCTACACGCACAGGCACACACACACACGCATACGCACACGCACGCACACACGCACACACACGCACACACGCACGCACGCACACACACGCACGCACGCACGCACGCACACACACACACACACACACACACACAAACACACACACACACAACCCTCTGTGTGGCTATGTGCAGGTAGGATGCGTTGTCTTCAATGGGGTGAAGCAATACACGAGCAAGGAGGAGTGGGCAGCAGATCAGTGCAAGCACCAAGTTCCACCAGGCTCTTGTTTCGGTTGGCAGCCAGGTAGAGGTGGTCTCTAAGAAACATCCAGGGTTGGCCAAAACCATACACACATGTGCTGTATATGACCGTGCACTTCATTCAAGATTCCTCTGCCAAAACATGCAAACAACATACATGCTGTGTTGGCCAAAACCATACACACATGTGCTGTATATGACCGTGCACTTCATTCAGGATTCCTCTGCCAAAACATGCAAACAACATACATGCTGTGTTGGCCAAAACCATACATACATGTGCTGTATATGACCGTGCACTTCATTTAAGATTCCTCTGCCAAAACATGCAAACAAAATACATGGTGTGTCTACATACAAATCCAATCGACCCCGAACATGCAGGGTTGGCCAGAACCGTATATATACACCGTATATGACCGTATATTTGGTGATTAACCTGCCAAAAATACCGTATATACAC
>Ga0307947_1002416_pt1 | contig 14953 bp, 18 predicted proteins | sample OrgLakmetagen232_FD_201840 | JGI IMG/M metagenome (GOLD analysis project Ga0307947, IMG submission 201840) | Saline water microbial communities from Organic Lake, Antarctica - #232 | ecosystem: Environmental > Aquatic > Non-marine Saline and Alkaline > Saline | place: Antarctica: Organic Lake...
GACCCAACATGCAGTGGTGCCTCGATACGGGCAGCAGCACTGCACGGTGAGCAAAAAAGACTGGGCACAAGTATCACACAATAGTATTACACAATAGTATTACACAATAGTATTACACAATAGTATCACACAATCCATATATACACTGATAGCGCACAGCTTCAGCATGCGTATTACACAATAGTATTACACCATCCATATATACACTGATAGCGCACAGCTTAAACAAGTATCACTTTGAATCTGGCGAGCTGCACTCTCACCTGAAGCTGCTGCTCGTCACGGGAAGGATGTCAGGTGGGGTGTTGTGTGTGTCTGCATCCATTGGATGTTGCTGAACACAAAACAACATCTTCTCCTAATCCATGCCAGTAGTGTCTACTGTAACACTATCTGCGTTCTTTTTCTTATTTGTGGAACGAGTATCACTTACCTTTTCTTTAGCGAGTAGCGCGCAGCTCAAGCAACGAACACACATGACACACAGTTCAGGGTAACACACAAGTCAAGCTTGTTTTTGTGTCACACAGCTCACAGCTTAATGTCACACAGCCCACAGCTTAGTATCACACAGCTCGCAGCTTAATGTCACACAGCCCACAGCTTAATGCCACACAGCTCACAGCTTAATGCCATGCAGCTCAAGCACTCTTAGTACACAGCTTGAGTGACTAAAGTTGTACTCAAGTGTCTGCGTCTGAGGGTATTCAACTTCTTTGCTACGGAGGGGGTGCAAAGGGGCACGCACGCTTGGCAACACACACACACACACACACACACACACACACACACACACACACACACGCACGCACACACACGCACGCACACACACACTCTCTCACACACACATGGCATGTTTCAAAGATCTTCAGCGCTGCAGCAGCGGTGGATAGCGCAGCATTAGGGGGACCTCCGCAGTGCCTCGTTAAAACGTTGGCGCCGCCGCCACAAGCAGAACAGGGCGGTCGTTCTTTCAGGGGGGCGTGTAACCCTTGCGAGGTGTGTGTGTGTGTGTTGCTTTTGATGCCATGTTGCTTTTGTGGTGTTTGCGTATTGTACAAGTACTTGTTTTGATCAAGGCTGGTAGTTTAAAGAACGACGTACCATGACATCACACCTATAAAGTGATCAAGGCTGGTAGTTAAAAGAACGACGTACCATGACATCACACCTATAAAGTGATCAAGGCTGGTAGTTTAAAGAACGACGTACATGATATCACACCTATAAAGTGATCAAGGCTGGCAGTTTAGAGAACGACGTACCATGAAATCACACCTATAAAGTGATAAGTGTTTGGAAGAGTGCTGCTGGTTTGGATTTTGGATCGCAGGGGCATGAAAGGGGACCATTGTTCGTGCCCTGCCTGTCTAGTCCCTAGTTTGAATAGGCAAAATGACGCACAATTGAGCCATACACCGCTTTTGCAGCCCATGCCTGCTTTCTACCCTTCCTCAAAAACCACGAAAACCACTCCCTGCATAAATTAAGGGTACAGACCCACTTTTAACCTCCAGGTGGGATGCTGCTTTGCCTTCTGCCATTTTTTCTTTTCCATGCCGGTAGCGTACGTAAGCAAGGAAAAAGAAGCACGCAGGCAGTAAAAAGCCATTCACTCCCACATTAATGGAGGAGAAGGAGCCACTTTGGTACCAGGTAACCCAGGTCTCCTCCGCCACAGAGAGAAGAAGGAAAAACTGATGGCAGTAGGCTGATCAAGAGGGTTGCAGGCTTGGCCTGAAACCGGCTCCTAGTTGAGATCGACTTCTGGTAGATCAAAAACAGTACTGGAGAGGGCACATCTGGCATTGACGAGTTTGAGCTCCTGAACGCCTGGGTCAGTGCCAGGCTTTTACTAAAAGAATAGGGTTGGCCAGAAGCATATTTATACGGTGTGTATACGGTATACGGTATTTATGGCTGGGAAATCACCAAATATACGGTCATATACGGCTCTGGCCAACCCTGTAAAAGAACGAGAGTAACGAGGAAGAACGCAGGTAGTGTCAACACCAACAGGTAGTGTCAACACCAACAGGTAGTGTAAACACCAACAGAGGTAGTGTAAACACTATTGGTACGGGTTAGGAAAGGATGTTGTTCTGTGTAAAGCATCGCTCAATGGCTGCAGAGCTACACTACATCCTATGAGACTAGGAACAACTGTGCAGTCTTGTGTTAATGAACAATTCCAGTTGGGGCCCGAGCAGCCACCCATTTTGCTATTTGCCGTTGAACGCGTCTCCCCTCAATCCAGGTCCCAGCCTTGTTTTTATGGAATGTTTCGATTAGCACCATTTAAAGTTATGTGACGTTACCTTTGTGCCATTCCCTCATTCCAGGCCTCTGCCTTTTATTTTTTATATCCTTTATTTTTTTTACTCCCTTATTTTTTATTGTTTCATTCCCTCAATCCAGGCCCCTGCCTTCATATCTGTGGATTGCCTCCTTAAAATCAACGAAAACTAATTATGTGATGCCTCCTCTGCACTGTTTCCTCATTCCAGGTGTGGTACCCCGGGGACAGGTGCTTTGTCGGGCCACCTCTGCTGCTTCCAAAGAAAGGCGGTACTGCAGAAGACGATGCCTGGTGGGTGTTGGGCATGCTTCGTACTAAAATTACGCAGGAGGCTGTCAATCATGTCAACCAGCTCCCTCCTTGTTGTATAAGTACTCTCTGTTGCTCATATGGCATCCCATAAATGTGCATGGCCAATCGTAGTGACACATACTCAATAGTACAATCAGTGCCAACCAGTCCCTTGTTGCACGTGCAATAAAGAAAGTGTGGGCACAGTGGCACACCACCTCTGCTGATCCCAAAGAAAAGGAGCATCGATAAGATGTTCTTTGATTGGTGGGTGTGTCCTTGGATGGATGGAGTCTGGTGGGCTAAAAGTAGGGTTGGCCAGAAATGTATATATACACCGTATATGACCGTATATTTTGGGAATTGCTTGCCAAAACTAACGTATTTACACCGTATATACATGGTTCTGGCCAAACTAAGCTAAAAGTCTAGTACTCGATCTCACACAGACGCCGTTGGTCAGAGCCATCGGAGCCACAAAAGATGCACTGTGCGTGGTTGTATTATCAATTTCGTTGCTTGAACTACTACTTGCAAACCAATGGTGAAAAAATGTGAGGCATCGGTGTTTCCATTGCTGTGGTGCTTGTTTAATTCTCTTTTGCTATTGCTTCGATTGCATTGTGTATTGCGCTGCTTGTGCAAGCGGCACTGACTTTGTACAAGACTGGCCTTTATGCAAACTCTTCAGAGCCAGCTCTTTGGTTTGAAGTCCTTAATGTACACACGCTGGTTTGCTGGTTTATGAAGCGCCAAATGTGTGTGGCTGGCACTGACTTTCTTGAGGCAGGTAACCTTGTCAAGTTCACAGCATATATAAGCAGCTCTGGGTTGTAGTTTGCATGTTGCTTTTTACGTTGAGGCACGTAACCTTGACAGGTTCACAGCATAAGCAGCTCTGGGTTGTAGTTTGCATGTTGCTTTTTACAAGTGCTACTCATCTCATGCTAGACTCTGTCACTTCTGCAGGCTGGAATTCCTGATTCGACTTAGCAAACACTCACACACATCCTGTTAACTGCAGTTTTTAATACGGCTCTGCATCTCTCTCTCTCTCTCTCTCGCTCTCTCTCTCTCTCTCTCTCTCTCTCTCTCTCCTGCTCCTGTTGGCTGCAGCTTCTGATACGACGATACGACTCAGCAACACTTTCTCACTCCTGCAGGCTGATATGCATGGTGCACGACGCCGAGTTGCCAGAGTGTAAGGCAGAGCTGGTAGTTCTGGATGCTGCAAGGATAACAGCTGGGCCTGTTGCACGGATTCGACTGCCACACCATGTACCTTACAGCACTGCGGTGGGTATGGACAGAGGGGAGAACTAGCCAGTTGTGTTATTTTGGATTGCTGCAAAGGCGGTGAGTTTGTTGGATCTGTGGCACAAGCTGCTTGCTGCAAAGGCGGTGAGTTTGTTGGATCTGTGGCACAAGCTGCTTGCTGCAAAGGCGGTGATTTTGTTGGATCTGTGGCACAAGCTGCTTGCTACAAAGGCGGTGAGTTTGTTGGATCTGTGGCACAAGCTGCTTGCTGCAAAGGCGGTGAGTTTGTTGGATCTGTGGCACAAGCTGCTTGCTGCAAAGGCGGTGAGTTTGTTGGATCTGTGGCACAAGCTGCTTGCTGCAAAGGCGGTGAGTTTGTTGGATCTGTGGCACAAGCTGCTTGCTGCACCATGTGTCGTACTCAGCTCTAAAAGGTAGGAATGTGAACAATGGAGCGTATGTGTGCGAGCATATATATATGCATAGGGTTGGCCAGGACCGTATATGGGATTTCTGTACTCGTATATATATGCCGTACATAATTATATGGTTCTGGCCAACCCTATATATTTACAACAAAAGGTATCAGCGCAAGCAAAGGACGTGGGAAAATTGGATTTGGTTGCCGTTTGGTCTTTTGACTGAGCTCTGTATCCAGTATGCATGCCTACTTTAGTCCAACGAGGGGAGACGCTGTGCAGAACAATAATGACAAGAGTCTATACATACACAACCCTTGTACACACAACGCCACTTGGCGTGGCTCTTTTACCTCCCACTGTTATTCTGGGGAGTCTTTTCACTGCATAGTTTCTTCCTTCTCTTTTCACACAACACACGTAATCCTTTTAATGGGGCTTGTCTTGATTTTGTCAGCAACCTTCCTTCCACACCCTTTCTTCATTGTATCAAAGTATATGTTGAAGTTGGAAACGACATGTTCCGGACTGGCTGGCAGAGTAAAAGAAAGCCTAGCTTGCCTTTGTTGGTAGTAACCGACACACACGCGGCCATCTTACACAGCCCCAAAAACTTCTGTTACTCTGCAGCATTAATCATGCTGCCTTCATTATCACTCCCAGCAAAGTCATTATCTGCATTTCCTTTATTTTGCAGGTGACCTGGTCCAGAGAAAACCTCGGGCCTGGAAGTGTACTAGCAAATCTGAGGGCGAGAAAACAGTTGCAGATCTGACAGGGTTTTGTTAGGGCTTGGGCGCTCATGTGCGATTGGGAAACTAATGATTTGAATACTCTGCATGATGTCGTGGTATATCGTAGGATACAGCTAATTATGTTTGTACCAAACCATGTCGTGCCCTCTCCAATACTCTGCTGCCAACGATTTTCACCAGAAACCAATTTCATGCCAAGCTTACTTTTGAGGAAAGAAAAGAAAAAGTATATGTAATAGTATGCGCTGCAGCTTGAGCGTGTGACAAAACTTCTAGCTACGTCAGACCAGGGTACTTATTATTGCGGGGTTTCAGGCAGTGAAAATTCACTCCCCACATTAGTTAAGGAAAGGAGCCACTTAGGTACCGGGTACTGTAAAACTCCTCCACTAAAAAATAAGAAAACGTTTAATGGGAATCAGGAAGGATCCATGCTTGACCTGGAACCGTTTCCTGATGAGAGTTGATAATACAATACTTCTTGCCTTGATCTAGGTATAGGATGGCCAGCTTCCCCTCGCCTTGATCTAGGTATAGATTGGCCAGCTTACCTTTGCTCTCGGCTCTTAGTAGAACAACCCGACTCTTGTTATCTAAACTTTAAGTTCACTGTACTCCTTTCGTGTCTCCCTAGTATGGGCTCGTAATGCTGAGAGTGACGTGTTGGTGCAGCTGCGTTTTCTGTAGGGAAACTCTCTCTTCGCTTTGGGTTGCCTTGGAGTTAGTTTTGGCGCACCAGTCATCGCAACAGCTTAGCTGCTTTTATCCTGGAAAACTCTTAGCTTCCCTAGTCTTTATGTTGAGTGCCTCACGGTGGTGCAGCTGGACGTGCCCTCATTCTGTTGCCTTTTCCCTCTTAACTAGCCCTGTCTTCCTCCTGAACCTTGTGTTTTTACGAAGGCACCAACTTTTAAAAATATGCAGGCTTTCCTTCCTTCTTTCTTTCCCGTGCTTGACTTCTCGTACACGTTTTGCCCTTCTTCTCATCAACCTGGTTGCCCCCCCTACTTTCTGTTATCGCTTTCAGCCTGCCTCTCTTGCTTCCCTTTTATTTATCAACTTTCAATTTCGTTTTTAACCTCGTTATAGGGAGTTTGCTATCTCCCCTGGACCTATGTAATACGCCATTAAGCCTAATAAGTACTGGAAAGGGCACGCCTTGTATGAACAAATTTGGCAGCGTAATTGACAGAATGAACGTAAAGCTTGGAAGCAAGTTCTTAACTCTTTGAGAATTAAGACCCAGCTCCATAAAAGGCCCCCTCTGCCCACAAGTAGACAGTGCCCTGCACATCCTTTCTGGGTGCCAACACACACAAATAAGGAACATGATCACCGAAAGACACAACTTAGCATGCTGCATAATCGTTAAGGCTATCAGCAAAACAGGCTCCTTAGGATCATGTGTTGTCTCCATAGAAAAAGGCAGCAACGAACGGATGACCATGCAACATCTCCAGATTCCTGAAACAGCTGAAAGTAGAATTGTTCCCAAATGGCTCTTCCCACCCCGCTTCCCAGATAAAGACAGATTTACCTCCATCCGCCCAGATTTTGTGCTGGTTACTCCCAGCGCTGCAAGAACACAAAAACAACAAACTAATGTAGGGGGGTGGGTTCTTCGAAGTGGCAGGGGGCAATTGAGGGAGACTGGGAGCACCTCAGCAGCACCGCCAACCACCAGTAGAGCCACCAAGAACCCCATACAGCACCGACCTAAAGACATCAGCAAACCTCGACGTGACATCCACCTTGTCGAGATCAAGTACTGTGAGGACACCAGACCTCAGAACCAGCTGAACGCCGCAAAGGAACAGCACAAAGACCTTTGCAACATTCCAAGGAGCCTCTGTTACTCTTCACGTCATCCTTTTGGCCACCCATGGGTGTGGGCGGCACCATCTACAACACTCACACTCTGAAGCCTTTCAGGGAACTGGGTCTCGATTCTCAAAGAGTAAAGAAGCTTGCCTCCAAGCTTTATGTGCACTCTGTGAACTTTGCTGCTAAGCTTGTCCATACCAGACATTAACTTTCCGATACTGTTATCAACTCTCATCAGGAGCCGGTTTCAGGCCAAGCCTGCAACCCTCTTGATCCCCATTGATTTTTCCTTTCCTTTTCGCGGTGGAGGAGCTTCACGGTATTCGGTACGAAAGTGGCTCCTTTTCCTTAATTAATGTGGGGAGTGGTTTTCACTGCCTGCGTAGTTTTTTCTTTTTCTTTCATAAAAGGCTCCAGCGTGTGATTGTTGTATATGGTGCCACCCACTCCCAAGAGGATGGTGTGGAGGGTAACAGAGGCTCCTTGATGGAAAAGGCAGAGGCCTTTGTGTTGTTCCTGCGCTCAGCTGGTTTTGCGGTCTATTGTCTTCACAGTACTTGATCTCGATGAGGTGAACGTCACGTCACGTTGGAGAATGCTGAGATCTTTGGGTCAGTGCTGTTTGGAGAAGGTGGATCTGTTGGTGGCGGCTGGTGGTGCTGCGGAAGTGATCCCGGTCTCCTCAGTCGCCCCCTTCTTCTGCGACCCTCTTAATTTCCATAGATATCCGTGGAGGAGTGCCAAGACCTTATTATTCCGGTTCTCGGTACCAAAGTAGCTCCTTATCCTTAACCGATGAGGGAATTAATTCCCACTAGTAGGAACACACTGACACATATAAGAGTGCAGCTGCAGATTAGAAGGAACCCCTGCCAGTAGTTATTTACACACTCTCTGTAGAGTTATGTAAAGCAAAAAAATACATCTGAGTATGAATGTGGGAAAAAAATTGACGAAATTGAATTTACATGGGGGACCTTCAGCCAGACTGTTCGGCTGATCGGCCTGCGCCTGGTTCCTTACCAGTCAACAATAAGTTCATACACAAAAGAAAAAAGTTTGTCGTTGTGTTGCAAGAGGATGAGCATATCACAAACCATTTGGGCACTCAGTGGGCCGTGAGGGCGCCTGACTTGTTGTCGCAAATGGGTTGCTCTATGAAATATCATTTGAGAATTGATTGAACAGGAGGTAGGGAAGTATAATTAAGTCTTCCAAATGCAAATGTCTCAGCAAACGGAGAGGGTACACACACTTTGTGATTAAAAGGAACTGCAAAAGATATTGATATGTTGCCAACTTTCTGTATGTGTCCATTGGGTTCAATCTCTCAACATCTCTCCACACTGTCCGCAATCTGTGCCTGAGACCATCAGTGAACTCTTAAATAGAAATGGAAGTACCCTGCCACACTGCTTGCATAGTCGATTCACAACGTCGCAACCCTCGAAAAGCATCTAAGACCTGAAAAAGCAGTCCAGCAGGAGGGGTCACGTGAATGCATGCTCAGATCCGCTTTCAGCACCCTGCTTACGTCTCACTGTCGGACATGAGCATGCAAATATACAACTTGAAAACAGACTTAACCAGTAAAACTGCAGTGGCTCAAGTCCATATTTTCTCAAGGCAGCCCAATTCCTGGTGGTGCGCTTGGCACCCAGCGTGCCCTTCAGAAACCTAACAATCGTCCCAGTTATTTACAGCCAGCCCTGTTCAAACTAAGTCAGTTGAGCCCCCTCGAAGGGGGTCACCCAGCTTGACAACAGCAGGAGCAGAGTCAGGGTGGTGGCTAGGGGGCACGATTGACACGGTGGCTGGGGGTCACGATGAACAACAGCAAGGGCAGAGTCAGGGTGGTGGATAGGGGGCACGATGAACAACAGCAGGGGCAGAGTCAGGGTGGTGGATAGGGGGCACGATTGACACCAGCAGGGGCAGAGTCAGGGTGGTGGATAGGGGGCACGATTGACACCAGAAGGAGCAGAGTCAGGGTGGTGGCTAGGGGGCACGATTGACACGGTGGCTGGGGGGCACGATGAACAACAGCAGGAGCAGAGTCAGGGTGGTGGCTGGGGGGCACGATGGCGGTTTAACTGCAAGCATAGCAAGACACGCAAGGGATAGGATTGATATGAGCATGGAATGGGGAGCAAGCGCCTTCAGTTTCCTATTTCCTATTTCCATGAAGCAGGATTTTCCACACTATTGTGGATTGACGCAGGTAAATGATCAAAATGCTGTTACTGACAGGGCTGGCTGGATTTGTCGCTGATGTGCTAGAACCTGCAAGGTCTGTTGCTTGGATGACAGGAAGGGCTTGGAGGCAGGCAGCTGGTTGCCATGCTAAGTGGGGTAAAAAGTGAGCCTCTCGCCATTTGAACAAGACCAGTCAAAGCATCAGCTGAAAAAAATAACGAAGTGCTCATCACACAGTTTGTTAAAGCCACTGCTTACGCATGACGTCAACTCAAACCGAAGGAAAAGCATATGCTGGTAGGACAATAGTCTAGTAAACCATGTCAAGTAGGAGGAGGTAAAGTAGGTGTCTGCACCAGGCGGCCAATGTGTGTGTGTGTGTGTGTGTGGTGTAATGTCAGAGACTTCACAGAAGGGCGAGAAAAGGACGCGATGGAAAAGGTGTTGGTAGAGACAGCTGTATGCTGACAGCCGAGCCTCCTTCTCAAGTACCACCCTTCCAGCAGATCAGAACCATGGCAAGTCTAAACTTGATTAACTGCCAAGAATGACAGGACCCAGTCCGTTCAGTCCTTTGATGATGACAGCGTGGCCCTCACCTATTCACCCACCTATCCTAGTCCTTAAATTATAATAGCGCGCCCCACCCACACTGTCCTCTTCACGCCACCATGGCCAGTCTAGACCTGACAAATAGCCAAACAATGAAAGCCCCATCTCGCCCCCCTATTGTTACATAAATAACAGCGTGCCGCTCACCCACTAAAATACTTTTTGACTCTCACCCACTTGTCCTACTCTTCGACAAAAAAAATATGTCCTCACCCACCTTTTCCTCTTCAAGCCACGCCAACACGGACCACGCTCCTTTCCCCTCCAAGGCGGAGGCCTCCAACACGTCGAACCGGCCCTGATGGGAACAATGGGAACAATGGGAACAATGGGGCCTCCATTGATGGGAACAATGGGAGTAATGGAAATAATGGGAACAATGGGAACAAAGGGAACAATTGGGCCTCCAACACGTCAAACCGGCCCTGATGGGAACAATGGGAACAATGGGGCCTCCATTGATGGGAACAATGGGAACAATGGGAACAATGGGAACAATGGGCCTCCAACACGTACAAATGGCCCTGATGGTATAAGGAGCTAAAGGCAGTTTTAAGGCGGAGGCCTCCAACACGTCGAACCGGCCCTGATGGGATAAGAAGCTAAAGCCAGTTGACGTTCCATCAATTCATGTGGGGATCGGCCAGAGCCGTACGTACACATTGTGCATGACTTTGTTTCAGGTACTTTCCCAGCTAATTACTGTAAACATACCTTGTATGGCTATCAAGAAATAAGAAAAAACTACACAGGCAGCGAAAACCACTCCCCACATGAATTGAGGGAAAGGAGCAACTTGGTACTGAAAACAGTAACTCCACCATTGCAAAGAGAAGATATCGGGTAAAGGGCATTAATAGGGATGCAGATTTGAACTGAATCCAGCTCCTGTTGTGTATACATGAGTATACATGTATGACTTTTACTAATCCTACGCTACTTTGGCTAACGAGCCCAACAAATTCCAGGTGCTCCATGTGGCAGCTTTTGAATTGTAGTGGTATTCATCATCAGTGCAAAGATCTTCAAGCAATACATTTTGAGAACTTACCCCCTACATTAGTTTGTTGATGACCTCGGTAAACTGGCCAACTGAGCAAAAGATAATGATGCTAACCCCATAAGGTGTCACCTAGTCCATCATTGGACGATAGCTGTAAGTACTGATATGTGTGGACGATAGCTGTGTGAGTACCCTTACGTGTACGTACTGTAAAACTGTGAAACCATTTCATGGCTACGTGCACATACCATGCATTGCTGTGTACAAGCTTCTGCCTAAACTATTCACATACCTACTATAGATACGCAAGTGGTGATGGCACCTCATGCCTCACGCATTAAGGAAGACTAAGGAACCGGAGATGGTCACAGCTAAGAGTACTCAAAATCACCAGGCGGTTTCAAACCCACGCATTAAGGAAGACTAAGGAACCGGAGATGGTCACAGCTAAGAGTACTAAAAATTACCAGGCGGTTTCAAACCCGCGAACTGCAATGTGGGCTTGCCTGACCACAGACCACTAGGTGTATGGGGCAGCTACGCAGATCACTTAGGTTTACAAGGCAGCTACACTTACAGGGCAGCTACACTTACAGGGCAGCTACGCAAAATCACTAAGGTTTTCTAGGGCAGCTACGCAAAATCACTTGAACGCTCAGAAGCTCCTACCGTGCAAACTTCTGGCAGCGTTGGCACGTTCAATGCGCTTTCCAGCGCGGCACACGGCAGAGCGTTGGCCACGTCAATTTTGTTCAACACGAGCAGGCAAGGCTTCCCCTGCAATTCAGGCAATTGTGCGTTGTTGGGGATTTGAAGCAACAGCGTGTCTGAACTCAAAAGTGCTACCTTGATACGTCCATATATCATTGCCTTTGTGAAGGTGACCAAGGTACCTACGAGTAAATAGATTTGTCCAGAACCATGAAGATACCGGGTATGTACGGAAGCGTATGTATGCACGGAAACATACGCAAGTACGGAAGCTAAAGCAGGGGGAGCCCTCCAAGTAAAATGGCCAAGTACAATGAACACGTACTCTCACACACTGTACTTTGTGTGTTTGTGTGTGTATGTGTGTGTGTGCCACCCCTGCAAGTGAGGTATGAGCCCAGCAAACGCAGACAAGCAAAACACATCACTGCGTGAAAGCTCGGTGAGCAGGCATGCAAGAAGTGAGGGACACCTTTGATTCCATACTCAAGAGGACGGCAAACGGACAAGCTATGAGTTCAACGGGACAAAACAGAAAAGAAAAACTACGCAGGCAGTAAAACCACTCTCCACATTAATTAAGGAAAAGGAGCCACTTTGGTACCGAGCACCGTAAAGCTCCTCCACCGCGAAAAGGAAAGGATAATCAATGAGGATCAGGAGGGTTGCATGCTTGGCCTGAAACCGGCTCCTGGTTAGAGCTGATAATAGAACTGGTAAGGGCATGTCTGGTAAGGACAAGTTTAGCAGCAAAGTTCACAGAGTACACATGGAGCTTGGAGGCAAGCTTTTTAACTCTATGAGAATCGAGACCCAGTTCCTTGAAAGGCTTCAGAGTGTGAGTGTTGTAGATGGTGCCGCCCACACCCAAAAGGATGATGTTAAGAGTAACAGAGGCTCCTTGGAGAATGTTGCAAAGGTCTTTGTGCTGTTCCTTTGCGGCGTTCAGCTGGTTCTAAGGTCTGGTGTCCTCACAGTACTTGATCTCGACAATGTGGATGTCACGCCGAGGTTTGCTGAGGTCTTTAGGTCGGTGCTGTATGGGGTTGGTGGCTCTATTGGTGGCTGGCGGTGCTGCTGAGGTGCTCCCAGTCTCCCTCAACTGCTCCCTGCCACTTCGAAGAACCCACCCCCCTACATTAGTTTGTTGTTTTTGTGTTTTTGCAGCAATGGGAGTATCCAGCACAAAATCTGGGCGGCTGGAGGTGAATCTGTCTTTATCTGGGAAGCGGGGTGGGAAGAGCCATTTGGGAACAATTCTACTTTCAGCTGTTTCAGGAATCTGGAGATTTTGCATGGTCATCCGTTCGTTGCTGCCTATATTTTTGGAGACAATGCATGACCCTAAGGAGCCTGTTTTGCTGATAGCCTTAAAGATCATGCGGCACGCTAAGTTGTGTCTTCCGGTGATCATGTTCCTCATTTGTGTGTGTTGGCACCCAGAAAGGATGTGCAGGGCACTGTCTACTTGTGGGCAGAGGGGGCAAATTTGACTTGTTGAGAGTTTGAACAATACCGCATGCTTTTGATTATATAGAGTGCCTGTTCTGTATTTCATAATGGTACACTTGGTCTTAAAGGAAACATTGGATGATGTTAGGTAAGCATTGCCAGCGGCTCCATTGACAGTACCGTCCTTTATGAGGGTCTGCTAGTATGCTTCAATTTTGGCATTTCCCACTTTATGGAGAAGATGCATATGTGCTTGAAGGGCGTCACGGTGGTTTGGTAGGTACCAAAGCGTTGGGGGAGGAGAATGGGCCATGTTTGTTGTATGGGTATGATTATGGGTTTGTGTTTAGTTTCTATGTCTTCTTTTGCAAGCCAGTGGATGTTGTAGAAGGGATTTCCCTCAGGGCCTGCTGTTCTGATGGAGGTGTCATCAATGTCGGCGTAGGTGGTGGCTGACATTTAGCAAGGGCGTCGGCATGTTCATTACCAATAATACCGGCATGGGACTTTACTTTGAAGAAGGGACAAAACAGGAAGAGAGGCTTGTTGATGCACAATGATTCAACCCAGCGCAGGCCCTTCCTCTTTTTCCACTCCTTCAGACAGAAAGAACGAAGCAGGCGTGATCTGCACGACGACTCAACCAAGTGCAGGCTCCTCTGAGTCCAACCCAAGGGCTTTAGAGAACCAATGTCCAAAGGCTCTTAGCTTAAGAGTAGGGTTGGCTAGAACCATACATTTATAGGTACATACGGTGTACATACGGTATTTTTAGCAGGGAAATCACCATACATACAGTCGTATACGGTGCAGATATACGGTTCTGGCCAACCCTACTCTTAGCACGTGAAAAAAGGGCTTGGGTCAGCCAGTGTTTCCCCCCGGAGTTGGAATGACCAGCACTGGGCCCCCCTGATGACCTGGCTGGTTATGCCCTTGCGCCAGCGAGTGGTGAATCTCGGTCCAGAATAATTCCTTGTCTGAGACTACGTACACCCGCACCTTCAAGTGCCTGTGTTGCAGCAACGAATGCAGCTGGAATGCTGCGGTAGGCATCATATCGGGGCTCGATGCGTCCACCACAAAGAGGACGGATTGACATTCTTCGTAGTACTTGTGCCAAATGGGGCCCATGCAGCCTCCAACCTCCCTGAACACATGTGGCATGCACTTTTTGTTCAGGATAGCTTATTTTGGAGTTCACAGGCCTCAGCCTAGCATGGTTGCTCTAAACACAAGTTTGTATGGCAGCACGTGTGAGGGTAAGACGTGCACATGAGCGTATTTCCTCCTATAGCACAGATATTGCAATGTGTAAAACGTCATGCTCAGAACGCACGCCCCCTAAGTGACTTGCAACATGGAGTCAATTAGCCTGCCAGCACCATACATACACAATGTATTTTTGGCAAGGGGACCTCCAAATACGTTCCACTTTCTGTTTCTGCTGCCGACCAGGTTTGAAAGTTGCAAGGTGCATTGTGCCTCAACACTATCCAGACAAGCAAGTCCCTTGCATCACTACCAGGTGCTATTCGTATTCGTGCTCAGCCCCCATGTAATCCGGCCTGGACCTTCCAGGTCAGGAGGTTTCCTCTCACGATTACTGTACCCTTTCTTGTGCCTCCTGCCTGCTCCTGCTCACACACACACACACACACACACACACACCTTGCAGCTATTTTTCGAAACCTTCGGTGCTGCTGGCATGTGATGCTGCTGGTCTCAGTCCCAGAGGTTGGAAAAATTGGGAAGGACAGCTTCGAGGTGGGGTCATGCAAGCCTGCGTGTGTCATGCCATGCTGATTTCTAGTCAGTGGATACCACAGAAGTACTAGGTAGTCAAGGGCCACAGAGGGGACGTCTTCGCTAGCTAGCAGGTTCAAACACGTGCTGCTAAGCTACATCCACTGCTTCCACTGCTAAGCTACGTGCTGCTAAGCTACATGCTGCTAAGCTACGTGCTGCTAAGCTACATGCTGCTAAGCTACGTGCTGCTAAGCTACGTGCTGCTAAGCTACGTGCTGCTAAGCTACGTGCTGCTAAGCTACGTGCTGCTAAGCTACGTGCTGCTAAGCTACGTGCTGCTAAGCTACGTGCTGCTAAGCTACGTGCTGCTAAGCTACGTGCTGCT
>Ga0307947_1002418_pt1 | contig 14950 bp, 20 predicted proteins | sample OrgLakmetagen232_FD_201840 | JGI IMG/M metagenome (GOLD analysis project Ga0307947, IMG submission 201840) | Saline water microbial communities from Organic Lake, Antarctica - #232 | ecosystem: Environmental > Aquatic > Non-marine Saline and Alkaline > Saline | place: Antarctica: Organic Lake...
GGGTCTCCTTGAGCAGCTTCCTTTTGCTTTCTCCTCTGCTTGAGCCCTCTCTCCCCTTTTTTTTTTGTTGTCTGTCAGGTCCCTGCTGGGGGCCGTAGCTGTAACACCACCCAAAAAAAAAAAAAAAATTCCTTCAGGTCTTTGCTGAGGGCCAATGCAACAAACCCCCATCATCATCATCATCATCATCATCATCATCATCATCATCATCATCATCATCATCATCATCATCATCATCATTATCATTATCATCATCATCATATAGATTCCTGAGACTGACACTGCTTATGCTGTAAATGCCATTGGTCATGATATCACTAACACAAATGGAAAGGCGGAGCTTGCAGCCCTTGCACAGTTCTAGCAAGAAAGAAAAGAAAAACCACACAGGCAGCAAAACATTCCCTGCATTAATTAAGGAATAGGAGACACATTGGCTTGAAGTGCCGCGAGTTTCCCCCACCAAAGGAAAAAAGAAAGCTAGCGGGGATCTGGAGGGTGACTGGCAGCCCCCTGCTCCAGACCGAGACCTTGAGAGCAATTCGTTTTTTTAATGTGCGTCTAGTAGTCAGTTTGTGCGCATAATGTACAGAGTGAGCATGCAATTTAAGGGCAGTCTTGTGGGCCCTCTGTGAATCGAGGCGGAGCTCTTTTAAATGATGCAAAGTGTTATTAGAGGTATAGATTGATCCTCCCAAACCAAGAAGGATGGTGTGAAGTGTGAAGTGTAACTTTTTTAGTTTGCAAGCGCTTGCATAAACTTTCGTGCTGTTTGTTAGAGGCCTGATGTCTTCACAATACTTCACTTCTATGAGGTGTATCTCCCTCTTGAGCTCTGTGCACTTGTCCATGAGATCTGCTGCACCTGTTGCAAGTGGGGAGTGGAAGGTGGTTTAGATTTAGTAGGTAAGAGAGTAACCAAAATAGCATCAGGGCGACTGGAAGTAAGTCTGTCTCTGACAGATAAACGAGCATCAAAAGCCAAATGGGTAAAGTCCTATTACTAGCCTGCTCGGGTATTTGAAGGTTTTGTTGGGCAAAACGGTCAGTGCTGCCAGCATCCATATGAACTATACAAACTGCCAAGGAGCCTTTGCTGATGGCTTTCATGATGAGTCTGCAGGCAACGTTATGGCGTTCAGTGATCATGCCAGAGATGATTTTGTGTTGACACCCTGAGAGAATATGAAGAGACACTGTCTGATTGTTGACAAAATGGACACTGAAGGCTGGTGGACTTTTTGAAGCGGTGTGTTTCTGACTGAAAAAAGTGCCTGTGCGGTAGTGAAAGACATTGCGTGTCATTTGGGGGGAGAGATTGGACATGTTCCAAAATGCGTTGCTAATGCCTTTGTGTACATGTGGAAGTAGACTCTGGTAGTAAGAGTAGTACCTGTTTTTGAGTTGGCATAACCCAGTCTATGATTTGAGTGCAAGTGAGATTTTTGTATTCTAATGCAGCTTGCAGATTTGGAAGGTAAGTCAATCTGGTGCCCTGCTGAGGAGCTTTAGTGCTAGATCCTTACTGATGAACTTCTTCAAGGGCTAGCCATGTTGTATCAAAGAAGGGATTGCCACCAGGGTCTGCATTGTGGATTGTTGTTTCAGCAAGGAGATTATTGCTGTGGCAGGCTTGGTTACTGGCAAGGGCGTCTGCACATTCATTTCGAAATGAGGAGTTCCTGCTATTCCAGCGTGAGATTTGACCTTATAAAGGAAGATGTGGCCCAATCCCGGAGATTGAGAGTAACGTAGATTTGCCACAGACAGCCTCTGCTCAATAAATTAGGAAACAACTTCTCTTCCCAGAGATTCATACACCACATTTAAGGAGACCTCCTCAAAGCCATTATCAGACCATCTGTAGTTCTAATTCAACTTCCATCAGAATCTGGCATTGCGGGCAATGGGCATGCCGACCAAATTGCAAGGCTTGCAGCCAAACATTCTGAAACTGCTGAACCTTACCTGCTGGCTCTAAGTTTAATACTGCGGCATTCAATAAGCTCATCTATTAATCTACTGAATAATCAGCCAGGTGGTTGAGTAAACTTCCCAGCCCTAGGGAGGAAAGACGCGGCAGCCAATGCATGTGTGTTATAATATATGTCGGTGTGTTGAAGCAAAGTTGGAATTGAGAACCAGTAGAGAATGGGAGAAGGATAACTGCCAGCAGTCAGAAGCGCAGTTCCTAGCCTTTGCTCAAGAGCGACTTGACCCTAGCTCAAATCATTTCTTCAATAAACTGGCTTCTGCGGTTTATTGAACAAGACTAGTCAAAATAACCTCAACTGAAAAACCAACTAACTCTGTCACACGTTTCGTCACTACCACCGATTGGGGTGACACAGGGTAACCTTCCATGTCGCTCTGCTGGTTTGCTACAGATAGCCTCAACTGATGGCCTGAACACAACATGTAATAAAACCTTTGATCAAGACAGACCCTCAAATGCGCTATCTGTTTCCCAACAAGCGTGTTGCCCTTCAAGCGCACATGAACCAAACCTAAAGAGTGGGCAATGCCCTGAATGACACAGGCTATTTGAATTATCATCAAATTCAATGCCAACAAACAGACAAGCAATGCCTTCTGGTCACTGCCTTTTACCTCTCTTAAATCTCTTATAAAACGGAACAGTTTTAATACTGATAACATTTGTTGTCAAAAGCATGCTGTTTGGTTTTTAACATCAAACAGCCTGACTTGCCCTATTTGTTCCAATGGGAGAAAGCCACATCCTTTAAGATTGCCATTACTATTAAAAATATAGTCACTGAACGCCATAATGTTGCTTGCAGGCTGACTATGAAAGCTATTAATTTATTGAATCCTGTTTTGTCTCCATGGTTGTCTACACTCCACTCAACTGAACAAGACTACTTCTTCGCTATGCAAAACCTCCAAATTCCTGAGACACCTGGAAATTAAAATCCCTCCAAGCTGACTGTAACAGCATATCTGACAGAGATTGACTAACCTCCAGTTGTCCTGGTGCTATTCTTCTAGTGTCGTTTCACGCCCAATTGTTGGCAATGACGATCCGTGTGATTTGGTTCGTTATTTTGTCAGTTGAGGTTGTTTTGCCTAGTCTCCTTCAATAAGCTGGGGAAGCCGGTTTATTGAAGATAGCATTTTCTGGTTTTGATTTGCGGTATTCAATTAGCTTACCAGTCCTGGGGAGTAAAGGCGCGGCAGCCGATTATAAAAAAGAATAAGAATAAGAAAACACTCCGCTGGTAGTGGTGACACAGCCAGCATGATTAAGGGAGGGGGCTACATAGGTGCCCGCACCAGGAAACCCCCCACCGCGCAAACAATTAAAAGAAATTAATGTGGGTTGTGTGCCGTAGAACCCAGACCCAAAACTTGACTGCTGTTGCTCTTGTTATGTTGCAGTGCATACCCCATTTTTATGAGTGAAGATGCATGTATGATGAAGTGCTCATTCATTCTGTGTGTCAGTATTTTTATCTTATGGTAGTTCAGATCAAGGTCTGCCAGAGGTTTGTCTGTGTAGTCTTTGTAGATAGTCCCCATAGCTCCAACGAGGATCACGTGAAGCTTGACTTCGCTATATCCTTGTCTGTTTAGGTTGGCAACGAGCATGCTGTGCTGTGCTTTTGCTTTTCGGAGTTAGGGATCATGCCTAGTGTCTTCACAAAATTTAAACTCAATCAGGTGAACATCCCACTGGTTTGGATTCAGTTTCTTGTCTTTAGCAAGCTGTTGAAATTTTGAGTTGCGGGTGGTTACGCGAGAGGAGCACACAGTGCTAGGTAAGAATAGGATGGTGTCAGGACGAGAAGAGGCTTTCAGAGCATTTGCTGTTAGTTTTGGTAGCAGCCAAGAGGGCAGTGTTTTGTTGGCAGTGTTTCTCAGATCTAGGCCTTGCTCTGATAGTTTATATGCGCTGCCTTCGTTGGTGTAGGCAATTTGTTTGGCACCGTGGTATAGTATATGTCAGTGTGTTGAGCAAGTTGGATTTGAGAAGCAGCAGAGAAAGAGAGAGAATCGAAGGAGAATTGCAAGTCAGAAGTGCATTTCCCAGCCTTTGCTCGAGAAAAACTTGACTCTGGCTTTAAATCATTTCTTCAATAAACTCTGGGTGGACGCAGTCACGTCCACGATTGACCACTGACGCGAATTGTGTGACGGTTGTTGTGCTGAGTCTTATACTTTGCAGTGATGGTGATTTGCTACGACAGCCTCCAACTACATGGCAACAGCCCTCAAACCCTTCAAAATCAGCCTGCTGTTTAGACCATACCCTAAGTTGTGGTAGAGGTGGTTGTTGGCGCGGGCCAGGGTTCTTTAGAAGCAGCGTTAGCGGCTAGCGGGAGTATCCCATCAGCCACACCGGTAGTATCCTATCAGCTACACGCTACACCTACACCTGTTCATCCCAAACAACAACATCCTAAGGACCTCTGAAAACAGCACCATACCACCCGTTTGTCAAGCTCAAATACTGTAGACACTTATCTTGAGCACCAGCTTTCAAACCTGCATAAGAGCAGCACAACCGTTTCCTCCAGCATACTATCAAAGGAGACTGTGCTCTCCATGTCATTCTTTAAGGTGTGGATTCATTTACAAGCCTCACCCTTTGGCCCCGATTTGCAGAACGCTTTGGCCTTGACTTGCAGAAAGTCAAAAGGCTTGTCTTCAAGTTTCATGCCCGTTCCATTGACTATGGTCACAAACCAGTTTGATTAGGAGTGGTCTGCTGGATTTCATTCAGTGGTCTGCTTGCTTTCACACACACACACACACACACACACACACACACACACACACACACACACACACACACACACACACACACACACACACACACACACACACACACACACACACACACACAGAGAGAGAGAGAGAGAGAGAGAGAGAGAGAGAGAGAGAGAGAGAGAGAGAGAGAGAGAGAGAAAGAGAGAGAGAGAGAAATAAAAAGGGAGAGAGTGAGCAAGTGAGAGAGAGAGAGAGAGATAGAGAACTTCATGCGTTCAGTATTTCTGCAGCTTTCCTTTAATACCTTGCCTATGGTAAATTGCCAATCGTCTGATCAAATCACCGTCAATGCAAAGTATAGGATACAACACATCAATTACGAAAACCATCTAGCAGAGGAATGAGGAATGAGTTATTTGCATCGCAATAGCTTCTATTGCTTCTACCAGTTCTTTGTATCCACGCCTGTGCGCTCTCTGCTCAAACTTGTGCTTTTTGGTCGGCTGCCAAACTGCTGCTCCTTCCCGTGTTAACTCAGACGGACATTCTCAGTCTCATTGTGTTACACGCGTTAATGTCACTAGGCAACACGTTAATGTACACAAGCACACACGTTAATGTAACTAGGTAGGCACGTTAATGTACACAAGCACACACGTTAATGTGACTAGGCGAACAAACAATACAATACCTTACACGCTACAGGATCTCTTCCTTAGCAAGCAAAGGGGGGTCATAATATGACGGATCTAGAAAGCTTTGACTGAGACAAACTGCCTGTCTTTATGTACTCTCTCTTCTACCAGCCTTATCTCTTGCACACAAACTATTTATTTTCTAATCGTCTAACTCCTGGTACTGCTCAATGTATGGAGCCACTGGGCAACCATATCTCCCACATACAGCACACCGCCACACAGGTGCCTGCTTCTTTTTCTTCAGCTCCTGCTCCTGCTTAAGCTGTTCCTACAGTGCCTGCTGCCATGCACGCACCATATCCACTAGCAAGCTTGGATCTTGGCCAGAGGATGCAAGCATGGGGATCAAGCTTGAGATGAGGGGACCACTGGGGTCCAAGAGGGAGAGATCACCTGGCAGGCAGAGCAAGGGCGTTTTATACTATTCATCAGCTTACTCATAATATCCATCAGCAGGTTGGTGTAGCACAACCAGGAGATACCAAAGCATTTAAATCAAGCCAGGATGAAACTTGCTGTACTTCTGTGGGTACATTGTATATAACATCTGTTTGATAAAACCTTAAAAAATTTTGCCATCACACTGCTGCATCAAACAAAAATAAGAGGTGATCAGTATCAGAATAAATTTGATTTACTTGACAATGTAACCTCCACCAAATCACACCTGCAAGCTGGGCCATCAAAGTAGAGGATGTCAGGTCGTAGCCGAGCTGCTCAAGGGCTGATTGCATTGATTTGAGGAACTCGCTGCTTAACCCCCCAAACGAGGCAGCAGGCTTGGCCTTTGCCTCCACTACCTCCCATTCGTCCTCTTGCAGGGGGGCAGCTGCGTCAGGATGTGACACTGGAGCCAGTTGCAGGTCTGAAACTGGAGGGGGTGGAGTGGGAGCAGCAAAAGTATGCGCATGCGCAGGTGCTTGTGCGCCAAGCTGTGGAAGGTCTGTTGTGGCAAGTGTAGCTGTCTGTGGGGGCAGGGCCTTGCTCTTCAAAAGACCATCCAGGGAATGCTGAAGGTCGGACAGCTCAACAGGAGGAAGGACACCGGCTGTTTCAGGGAAATCCTGTTGGTGCAAACAACGAATGTAAATGTGTCAGCTTAGCTCCATAATACTCTCTCTCTCTCTCTCTCTCTCTCCCTCTCCCTCTCCCTCTCCCTCTCTCTGTGTGTGTATGTGCTTGTGTGTGCTTGTGTGTGCCCTCTCGGTTTTAATGGTGATGTGGCACACCGCAATAATGTCTTGGCTAAAAAGCAACTGCAGAGATTACGTTGCTTGTGTGGCAAAAATAAGTTCTTTGACAACAAGACACATCACGAAGGTACAACCTTTGTTGTTCGCAATGAGAAGGCACGGAAGATGCGCTTGGACCAGGTTTCAATGTCGCGTCCATTTGACCAGTCTGAAGCCGCAATCAGCTGCAAAGGCAAAACGCGAACAACACCAATTTAAGCATGCGGCAACATGAGACATGAGACACACTCTTTTGGAATTCCGCTGGTAATAAAATTTATATTTGCCACCGGTGTATAAAGATCCGTAGTTCACAGGCCAAACCCCTGAGTACATCACACCTGCTTCATGAGATCAGGTAGCCCATCCACCGCAGTTTCTGAGAGCTCCAAGCCATCAGCAGCCACACGCTTGCAGAGCATGCGGCTGGCATCTGGCTCGTCAAAGCTTGGAAAGTGCAGCTTTTCACTAAAAGAGAGCAGGGGGAAATGTTTGTGCCTGTGTTCCGCTTTCAAGAAAAAATCAGGGGTACTCTTTCTTTTGTGATCCTTTTCATCTAAGTGCTAGCACGCATTGCAGCAGTATTGATTCATTATGCAATTTTTTGCAACATACACGTCACTGATATGTATGACAACAATGTTGCAGTGCAGCTCTCCGTACCTAAACCGGCTCTTCAAGCCAGGGTTGACAGCCATGAGCTCGTTGATCTGATGGTCGTACCCTGCTAGGATGACGACCATCTTTCCACGGAACCGGGGCTCTGTGCACAGCTGCACAATCTCGTCCAACACCTGTCACACGAAAGCACTCGTCCACATTATATGTGCTTTTGCAGAGAATGAATGATCTCGTCCAACACCTGTCACACGAAAGCACTCGTCCACATCATATGTGCTTTTGCTGAGAATGAATGATCTCGTCCAACACCTGTCACACGAAAGCACTAGTCTACATCATATGTGCTTTTGCTGAGAATGAATGATCTCGTCCAGCACCTGTCACACGAAAGCACTCGTCCACATCATATGTGCTTTTGCTGAGAATGAATGATCTCGTCCAACACCTGTCACACAAAAGCAATCGTCCACATCATATGTGCTTTTGCTGAGAATGAATGATCTCGTCCAACACCTGTCACACGAAAGCACTCGTCCACATCATAGGTGCTTTCGCTGAGAATGAATGATCTCGTCCAACACCTGTCACACGAAAGCACTCGTCCACATCATATGTGCTTTCGCTGAGAATGAATGGGTGAATGCAACTGTAAACCATCAGATAAAACACACCATGACTTACATGGCATGCGTGCAAGCCTTACCTCTCCCATGTACGCACCACCATTCCTTGGATTCAGCCTGTAGAAGCAGGAGCCATTACTTGGTTAGTATCAGAGCAGCCATCATGCTTCCTAAGTAATTCCAGTCAGGTTCAAACACACACAAACACACACACGCACAACAAGAGCAGCCTCGTCCTGAATCCTTCCAAACATGAGCAACGCTTTTCCAAATTGTAAGTTTTGGCATGACACTGAGTAATTATTCATTATTTATTATGTTGCACCTATATGCTTCGTCCACAAACAGCGTCTTCCCCAGGGCACTCTCAAAGATCTGCCGCGTCTTCCCAGCTGCTTGCCCAGCAAAGCCAGTCCCGAAATCAGACGCAGAGCACTCAATGACATCTGCAGAGGCCAACAGGTCCAAGCTCTTAAACAGTGCCCCAACCCTTCGGGCGACTGTTGTCTTCCCTGTCCCTGTGCGCAAGACCAAGTAGGACTGGGAGTAGATTAACAAGACAGTAATCTCAGTTTTGCTTTAGTGACGCATGTAGTCAGGACAATCGCTATGTTACAAGAGTTCAGAGGGCACAAATACACGGTGCTGCTCATGTGCAATGTTTTGGATACACCATTGCATAAGAAGCAGCACTGGTGCGGTTTATTTCTGTGGGTTGCAGTTTTTGCCGCAAGAGAGGGAGCGATATCTCTGTGGGAGATATTTGCAGCAGCTGTTTTAGCACACCTAAGGGATACGGTCATGCCTGAAAATTGGAACCATTTTTGCTTACCTGGAGCACCAACAAACTGGAAGTTTAGTTCTAAGCTCTCCAGTGGGTCCCTCCCGAGTCTCTTCGCGCTCAAAATTGTTGCCTGCCACTCCCTCAACTTTTCCAATACCTGGAGTAAAGCAGGGGCACTTCTATAACCAACGCTTATTCAACTCATTTCGTCAAGTCATCTGGCTTGAATGCGAAAGCAAAGTTTCATGGCGCCAGTGCTGTTGTTGTTGTTGTTAAACATGTATCAGGCACAATAACTCCCAATTGGCTTCATGTGCACAACCAACACACATCACCTGGCTGCAGCCAACAAGGTCCTGGAAGATGGCAGCCGTGTCACTGGTCTTGCTGCCTTCAGGATCAAAGTCCTCTGGTAAGGGCTGCATGCTTGCACGCTGAGAGGGGCTCAGCTCCTTGCCACGTGCCTCAAGGCGGAGCGCTACCTGTTAATGATTGCAAACAATTGAATGAGTTTGCCACTCAGTGTGCACATCATTGATTACGAGTGTCGTTATTATAAGCAAAGCAAAAAAATAATAAGATCATGTCGCGCACACCGATGCAAGGAGGCTGTTCACTGCTCCTGCATTCCCAAAGTTGGGTTGCCGGCGCTCTTGGTCCAGGACCTTCACTCCCGCGCGCAGTTCAGGGTAGTCGAGGTCCCTGCAGCAATTTAAGAGCGAAGCTGTACATTGACTCTTCTTAATCCCAAGGCGAGATGGTATTGATTTCACACGTAGCTGCAACAGAAACTCAAATCCTGCCACTGAAAGGACATGGCTCACCAGTCATAGTTGTGCTTGGCAGCATCACGCATGATGTGCAGAAGATCCTCGCTGCTGTAGTCTTCAAAGATCCAGGAGCTCTACAATATGAGGGAGGGAGAGGAAAATGCATTAAAATATTCCAAAGCACACACACACACACACACACACACACACACACACACACACACACACACACACACACACAATTTAACCATTAATAAGCGTGCATACCTGAAGTTGGAACCTACGAGCAAGGCCAGGATTTGCTTCTCTTAAAAAGTCTTGCATCTGTTCTTTGTAACCTGAAGTCCACAAGCAGAGGAACGCAATAATGTTATGCATACTGTGTTTGCAATTAAATTTAGGCAGTTTCGCATGTTATGCAAGCAGATGCAGCACCTCTGCAATCAGAGAGCCAATTTAAGCTTGAGTACAAACATTAGTGAAAGGGAGGAAACTTACCAAGCAGCAGCACGCAACGGTCGTCCTCAGGGACTCCTTGCACTTTTGCCACTATGGTGTCCACCACAGCCACCTGCAGAAAAATGGGACATTCCTTAAACGCCTGCAAAGACGACGCCAAATATTGCATTTAAAGAGCGTGCCTTGTACACATCTCCCCCTCCTTTTCCGTGTAAGCCTGTAAGAAGGGATTAAGAAAGTATGATCAGCAATCTTTCTCTTTCCTTCTACAAGCAGACTTCATTGGTGAATGTCTTTTTAAGTGGCCTGTATGGAGCAACATGTAACTTCCCTCTGATCTTTTCTCTGCCAATTGATCTAAAAGGGTAGGACTTTTAAAGCGGGATATCACAATTGAATCTGTCACTCTCACCGTAGGTTTCATCAATCACTAGAATTGACCCAACCGTGGCATCAAGGATGGCCTGAAGCACAAAAAATTGGAGATTGGAGGTAGGTTAAAATATCATAGAAAGAGTTGAAGGATGTACTACCAAGTCTATGAAGAAAGTGATCAATCTTGCTCCTCACCTGAGTCTTCTTTTCAGATTCCCCAAGCACACTGCCAATGAAGTCAGAGGGATTTTTTACCACCTGTTTCAAACATTCAGTAAGCAGAAGGTCTGGTGTAAATTGGAGCAATAGCCACTGCCACTCCCTGACAAGCAATATTGCTAGATCTAGAGCACAAGGTTGCTGGCCTAAATCTGCCTTACCACATCCCCCTTGGACAGAAGCCCCAAGTCCCTCAAAATCTTGCCGTATATTGAGGCCACTGTCGTTTTTCCTGCACCCACACATCCAAATTAAGTCGTTTCATCTATGTTGTAGCTGGGGGGGCGACTTTGGCTGCAGCTCCCTTTCTCACGTACTTACTTCCCATATTAAAACTAAGCTGCAAACTATCTAAGGCACAAGCATAAAAAGGATGGTTAGCACAGCGCAAGCTGTTCCAAGAGAGTACCAACTGACGTTTGATTGCACTCGCCTCCAAGAATTAGAGTACTTCTGCATGCTGCAGAGTACTCAGCAATTTTATCCATGTTGGAGCTGGTGTTTGATTGCGTTCAATGTTCTTGACACAGTATTATATGCTCGAAGATAGCACGCTCTTCGCACGTCCTCTCTCACACTTTCTCCAAACAACAATTTTCTTCTCCAGACTTTCAGCTAGCGCTTTCATCTTTTTCCAAACAACAATTTTCTTCTTCAGACTTTCAGCTAGCGCTTTCATCTTTTTCCAAACAACGATTTTCTTCTCCGGACTTTCAGCTAGCGCTTTCATCTTTTTCCAAACAACAATTTTCTTCTCCAGACTTTCAGCTAGCGCTTTCATCACCTGTTCCAGGGTTCCCAAGAAACACCCTGTTCAAGCACACATCCTTCACTGGTCGCTCTGCTTCCTCCAGCTCAGCATTGGTCCTGCCAGAGTTTCACAAAGGACGATGTGGATCGAAGGAGACATGGCTTACTTTGACAGGCATGCATGCGCAGTTCAAAGAAACCATTCTGTCTGCTTTGCAAGATAACCACACCAGCCAGCTGTAGCAAAGTGAGTGGGACACAGAAACCTGAAGTGTTGCTGGTCCAAGACACCCACTTGATCAAGCCAAGCAGAGTGGCCACTGACTCCTTGACAGATGCCAGTCCCCTCATGCGGCTGAGCTTTTGCAGGGCAGAGCTGGACTGTGTGTCTAAGAACTTAGGGCCCAGCAGGTCATCTCGGCGCAGCAGCAGTGTGTCAGGAGCTCCTCCTGCATGTGCAGGAAATGTAATAAATAAGCACTGATATTCCAGGAGCCCCACAGTTACAGTTGGGGCCCAGTCCATGAGGCATGCAAGTCTGCTCACTCTTGCCCTTCTTTTTGTGAGTGGGAGATGTTTGACACCGGCCCAATAATTAAGCAGGGATCCTGCTTTTGCAAAACTGACTCAGACTAATCAGAACTTGTGATAAGCACTGCATTCAATGAGTAGGGTTGGCCAAACCGCATATATGTACACCGTACATGGCCGTATTTCTGGTGATTTCCCTGCCAAAAATACCGTACAAACAGGTTTATAATATATTCTGGCCAACCATATTTATGAAAACGTGCGATCTCAAGTAGATCTTCCTTACTGACCTGCCTTCCTTGGTGTAACCACTGGCCTTGCATACCTGTGCGACGCTCAAGCAGGACACGCGCTGATTGGCGCTTTATTGATGCCTCAATTAGGTTGCGCACTGCTCGCGCATTCCCAAACCCCACAGATCCACGCATGCGTCCTAGCCTGTGACGGCCAGCATAATACATTGCAAGGTTCACGTCATTCTGCGTGTTTGTATTCTACAAAAATGCGCCTCAATAGTTGTGTATGTGTGTCTATGTTTAACAAAAGAGATAAAGGTTCATTCTGCATGTTGTGTTCTACAAAAATGCGCCTCAATAATTGTGTATGTGTGTCTATGTTTTACAAAAAAGACAAAGCCTCTCACCTTCGCACTGCAATGCGGCCATGCTTTGCGTCCTCCATCAGAAAACGTGGAGTGCCTGCCATGCAGGCCAGACACAGAATGATTTACTTTTTTTTATCATTTAGCCTTCAATGTTGAGAAACTGACGTTCACAATACACTCAACTTGTGTGCATGCCCTTCTTAAACACTCCTCTCACCCTTTTCCAGCAGGTTTTCGAGCATGGCAAAAAGCTCTTCATCGGAATAGTCATGGAAAGTGAAAGCCAGTGGGAAACGACTCGGGAGCCCTTCGTTGTAGGCAATGAGGTCCTCCATTGGAACCTGGTCACGAAGATCAGAAGAACATGCACGATGACATGGAAACACCCCTTAAGCAATGATATCCTCCATTGGAACCTGGTCACGACGAATGTTGGTACCAGCTTAAGCATGGATTACAAGTATGGGCTACATCCCCCCCATTTACATGATGGATTGGGCCAAGTATGGGCTACAAAACCCCGACATTTAACATGATAATGTCAAGGAATTCCAGGAAAAATCACACGATTTGTCCATGCCACTGATTTAGTATGACAACCTGTAAAAGAACATGCACGATGACATAAAAAACACCCCTTAGGCAATGAGATCCTCCAATTGGGAACCTGTAGAAGAACATGCACGGTGACATAAAAAACACCCCTTGCACACATCAGAGTCGATTGCGGCGTAGTAACAGCAAGCTTATATTATTTTAAGCGCTGTCGTCTTCTAACTATGTCTTGCCTGATATCCAGCAAGGATGACCACCAGCTTGCCCCTGCGATTCTCCATCTCTGGCAAAAGGTAGTCAATGATCTGCAAAAGAAGAATATCAGATGACAATGCAGGTCCTTTTGTTTTCCTGAAGCAAATTCAAAAGACCCATCAAACAGGTTCTTGTGGCAGAAGGCAGAAACTCCCTTGCAAGCCTCTTGCCACTACCTGGGCTCCCAGCGCATTTGCACGTGGCTTCAGCTGGTAACTTTCATCAACGAACAGCACGCCGCCAGCATCCAGCTTCTTGAGCATCTCTCTAAGGCTTGCCACTCCACCCTGCACCAGAGCTGCTCCGCTCGTCTCAATAACCTGCAAAGCCAGTCATTCACAGGGAAATGGTATGAGGTACGAGCAAGATTGCTACAAATTGTGACCTGCATTGCAGAAATTGTATAGAAAATTCTTTGTGTGAAATTAAGAGTGCAAAAGGCAAGCAGAAGAAAGGCCATCCCGCACCTCTGAATTGGGCAAAACTCCAAGTTCCTTGAGCAACTGAGCGTATATACGCGCAACAGTTGTTTTGCCTGGCAAGGGATAGAGGTGCACAGCATGCTGTTTGATCAAATGCAAAGCTCAAAATATGGCAAGCTTGAACCAGGCATCTGCTGTCAGGAGGCCTCGAAAGCAGCAGGGCATACAGGTCTCAATCACTTGCATCTGTTTTGGAACAAGAACTCAATAACTACCAGTGTCAGGGTTGCCGTAGAATAGCACGTGGTAGTTTATCTGTGCCAAATCCCGTTTGCGCTCTTTGTCTAGGTCAACCTGCACAAGAAATGAAATATGTTCTGACTTTGTAATTGCTACTATTGCAAATTCTGAATGCTTTCTCTCAGCCCTCATTCTACAAATCCATTTTCAACCGCCATGGTGGTGCTTTTAGCAGAATTAATGGCAGATTGCTGTAATGCAAGTTTTAAAGATGTAGCCAAGCACAAGCAACCATCAGATTATTCTTGTATACTCAAAAAGCCTGACAGACGTGGACCATTTAAAACAGCATCATCCTTTTTTAATTCCCTTCTCCTCCCCTACACCCTATACCTGGTCTGCAAGCTTGAAGAGCTCCTCTTTCACGCTCTGCATCCCTGTCAGCTCCAGCAGCTTTGCCAGCGCTGGAACTGCCCGTGCTCGCTGCTTCCATGCCTCAGACTCGCTCCTTGCAGAGACACCGTTCACCCCTTTTGAGGCACCCAGAGCTGCCAGTGCTGCAGCAGGGCTGGCCATCGACTTGGCTCTGCTGCTCAACAGCTGCAGGGCTTCTTGTCGCAGGTTGAATGGAAGCTGTGTGGGGGCTGCAGGGTGCAACAGGCAGGCCAGCGTCTGCCCAACCACCTGTGCATCCACCTGCCGCTGTGTGCTGAGTGCTCACGTGGACGCACACAGGGATGCAGGCACAAATGCACGTCCAGGCATTGAGATCCTCCTTGCCTGAGTCGTCTGGCTGAACTGCTCTCGCCGCTCAGCTGGACTTAGCATGGTCCTCCCTGCCTGGTCCTCCAGAGTGCGGAGGTTGTACGGCCCCAGGGCCACAGACTTGCTGCGGCCTCCTACCCTCACGATGCTGGTGCAGCCCTTTGACTGCAAATCGGATGGGATGTATCTGAGATAGTGATATGATCACGAGTTCATGTCAAGACTAGAGCAAGCAGAGAGGGAGAGAGAGAGATATGGAGGTAGGGAGAGAGAGAGAGAGAGAGAGAGAGAGAGAGAGAGAGAGAGAGAGAGAGAG
>Ga0307947_1002419_pt1 | contig 14948 bp, 17 predicted proteins | sample OrgLakmetagen232_FD_201840 | JGI IMG/M metagenome (GOLD analysis project Ga0307947, IMG submission 201840) | Saline water microbial communities from Organic Lake, Antarctica - #232 | ecosystem: Environmental > Aquatic > Non-marine Saline and Alkaline > Saline | place: Antarctica: Organic Lake...
CCCTTTTGACCCCCTCAGAATCGACTCATTTATATACCAATCAATAGCTCTCAACGTCAGGATTCCGAGTATGAAATTACAATTCGATTGACACGTGTCACCTAAAATTTATGATCCTTGAACCCTCCTGGGCTGATCTTAGAAATTCGAACCCTTGACCCTTAACCCTGACACAACCCCAACCCCCACTGTTTTGTTGATGGTGGTGGCCTGACTATGATATGAGTTTTAACCACACCCAAGCAGGAATGTAAGCTGGAGAATCCTTGAGCATGGATCCATATGTGTGCCTGTGTGCTTAAAGATTGTATGCGTCCTTTCAACAGCTTTATAAAGCTATGGTGCTTGTTATCAAGCCCACCTTGAGGGCCCCTGAGCTGTGCTTAAAATGATGCCATGTCATGCACAAAAGCTATTCCAGCTTGCTACCAATCAGGTATGAGGTGGTGGATTTTAAATTCTGCCATCACATTTGCTTGAAAACGTTGGAAATTTGCCATAAGTAGAAAGCATCATTTGTGTGTGTTCATTTGTAAATGTCTTTCTGTGATACTTGAACAGGTACTTCAGCCAGCAGTCAAGCAGCTCTGGGCTGGTGGGGCTGGTAGGGCTGTTCCGCCTAATGCGTAACGCGCTGCACCTCTGCCATGCAATAGTGTTACTAGGAGGTGAGCTAAAGGAGGAGCTTGGACATTCAGAACTGGAAGAAGGCGATTGCGCGATTTATGTGCTAGACTGAAGCACAATGTGCAACGCAGTTCTGTTCATGATGTCGCAGACTACAGGGGGGCGTTCATGTCAAATAAGGGCAATATACAAGGTCAAGCAGGCCCCTCATCTGCATGGTGTCTGCACGTGTGCGTTGCAGCTGGAGGTAAAGATTATGATGTCTGGAAGCAAGGTTAGCAAGTGATTTCTCAGTACCTTTTGGACAGACTCGTTGCATTTTGAGATCTACCTGCAACTCTTTCGTCATCTCGCTTGCATGGTGTCTGCACATGTGCGTTGCAGCTGGAAACGGAACAAGATGTCCGGAAGCACAGTTAGCCAACGATTCAGCACCTTACCTTTTGGGGTGACTCGTTGCACTGTATGACCCAGCTGTATGACCCAACTGTATGACCCAACTGTATGACCCAACTGTATGACCAAACTGTATGACCCAACTGTATGACCCAATTGCAACTCTTTTGTCATCTTGTTTGCAGCTCCGCTACAATCCTGCCAATCAGACCAAGCTGCCTGCGTGAGTGTCCCATCAGGCACTTAGATGGAGGCCGATTTCATCGTTTTGCCTCTATTGCTTGTGTCAACTCCAAAACTAGATGCTTAGCTGGAACTTCATCTCTAGATACGTGTTTTGCGTTGCAGTGTGCTAGGCTAAGGAGATCCTGCTTCAATTCAAACAGTGCTAGCTGACGCCGAGGATTTGCCTTTGCTTTTTGCGCATGATATCGCAGTTGCAAGCTGTATGCAAGATGTACACCCATCTGTACAATGACACCCTGGGTGATAGCCTGGGTGATAGCATGGATGCTACCAGTGACCTCTCCCGCTTTGTCATCCGAAAATTCCGTGAGTTTGAAAGAGTCAATGCCTTTAATGCAAGATGCAGTAAATGGAATGCTTCTGTACTTCCTTGGTGACAGACATGTGCACACGCATAATCAGCAAATGATGGGTAGATAAGCTTTTGAGCTCAAATCTGTAAGACACATTTGTCAATATGTTTTCTTTAGCCGTAAGAATTGCTGCATGCATTGCATTGTGAGACATTTGTTCTTGAACGAGGATGTAGCTTTGTGCCTCCTTCCTTTGCAATCGCATTTGTAATTCCTGACACAACATTGGTTTGAGTAAGCAATGATGTAAGCAATTTGAGCCATTAAAACCGCCGATTCCTTTTTCCAGGCAAGACATTGCCAACAGTACTTGAGCAGGCCTTCTCCATGGGGGAGGGCGAGCGTGCCACAGAGGTGAGAAGGCACACACTCTTGCAATTCTGCACCATACATTTGCCATAGCCCAGATTGGATTGAAGAGGTGTTTGAATAGCAGATCTTTCAAAACACCTCTCTCCACAGCAGATGCTCTTTCAAGCTTACAACGCCATGCTAACAAGACGTCATGCTAGCAAGCTGCAGCAAATAAACGCAGTGCCATTATTCTGCATTCAGTGTTTTGCTTCCAATCGCGGATCTGGCCCATGCTGCAAGCAGTACAAGATTACAAGATTACAAGAAAAAAGGCCTTCAGTCAAGAAGTATGACTGCTCGCCCTAAAAGCAGTACAATGTCTTTTTCTATGTTGCAGGTGCTGGATGGGCACAACAAAGGAGCATGCCATGGCTCCAAGGAGGTGGAGGTGCCTAGGTGTGTAACGTTTGAGCCTGCTAGTAGGCTTTTTGCTTAAGCATGCATCACCTCTACAGCAAGGTCAATCTCAGGTGACACTTGACCCTAGAGCAGCTGACCTAGAGCAGCTGACACTTGACTTAGAGCAAGGTCCATATCAGGTTGTTCAGGCATGCAAGCACAACAGGTCATCAGGGATGAGTGTGCATCTGGGGGTGAATACATCTTGTGTGTTATCACTCTACATCTTGTGTGTAACCACTTTACATCTTGTGTGTAAGCACTTAATAATACATCCTGTGTGTAATCACTTCCATAAACCCTGCAGGACCCACAGCAAGCTGGATCTGGACCAAAAGATTCCAAAGAATCTGATGCATCCGTGCAAGGTATTACCCCTTTTGCCTTCGCTTCCCTGAGCATCCGTACCTTACAAAAAGCATGCATCAAATTTTGTCCAAATTGGTAAAATCATGTGAAGTGCCGATTCTGTTATGTTTGCATCTATGCACAAAAGCTAAGTGGCAGCTTATCAATGTCAACGCGTAAGCCGTATATAGGGAGCCACTTGTTTGTGTGCTGACTCAGCCTTGGATCAGTGTGCCTACATATTCAAATCCCCAGACTGCGCCTTTTGTGTTTGCAGCCTTTATCACTTGAGGGAGCAACAGAGGCTACCAGCCGCACTTTCATGGACGGAACCATGCAGGGGTTTGCCCTGCCCATCACCACCAAACCGACCGCTGTGTGAGTTTACTACAAGTCATGCGACCAGTGTGCTGCCTTGGTAACATTGCTGCCTTGGTACCAATGCCGAACAGTGCCTTACAATGCTGCCCTGGTAACAATGCTGCCTTGGTAACAATGCTGCCCTAGTAACACGCAAAAGCACACTTGTTCTCGTCCTTTTGACGACTGCACAAAGTTGCAAATGAATGGTGAAGGCACACATATACACGCGCGACGCAAGTATTTGACCATATGCTCAAATGTATGCATGCACCCACAAAGTGCACACTCAACATCTCAACATGCATACACACACGCGTACACACACACACGCAAGCTGCGCGTGCGCCCTTAATGTCGTACAGGGCACAAGCGCAGCCAAGACGCGCCTCTTTGCGTGGAGCAGGGCCGTCTGTTCCTGCCTGCCTCCCTGCTTCCGGATCAGGTCGCCTATCAGCACGCCTCTACTCCATAATCAATCCCCCTACTGACACCGTCTCCCTTGAAGCGCCCCTCCCACCGCCCTCCAAGGCCCAACCGAGCGGTGCCAAACCCCTTGTACCTATCCAGGCTCGAACCAAAAGCGTCCAGCCAGGCACTGTTTCTCTCGCTCAGAAGCCTGCAAATGCCGCCCCCCTATCCATGAAGCCGCCCCCCGCACCCTTACAAGTGTTATCAGAAGCACGCACTGGCAACGGCAAGCCCCCCCTGGCACTGCAGAACGACACAGACTTTGCAACACGATTAGCTTTGATCTTGCAGCGTGAGAAGCAGCAGCAGAGGGTTGAGCTGCAGGCGCAGCAGCGCAAGCCGAGGTCGACGCAGAAGATGACACTGCCCTGGGGCTACATTGTGCCAGGCCCGCAGCAGCAGCAGCAACAACAGCAACGACAGCAGCAGCAGCAGCAGCAGCAGCAGCAGAGGACGCAAGAGCTTGAGCGGCAGCGACAGCGACAGCGACAGCAGCTATGGTGTGATGGCGATGATGAACGGGACCTGATGGGGGTGTTCCAGAACACGTCACGCATGCTCCCCTTTGTAAGTCATCTTACGAGATTAAGTGTGAGATACAAAGTGGCGTATTACGATGAAACGGTGTTATACAAACGCAACGAGTAGGACAGAACTTGTTCCATTGCCTGATGCTGATTAGAGCACATCGCCACTCCAACGGCCATTCCCTAGAGGCATCGTGCAAGTCAAGAGCTTTCAACCCAAAAATAGGGATGCCTACTCTTTCCTAGGTGTTCTGAAGGCTTGGTGGAATTAACCTCCTCTAAACAGAGTGGCACACACGATACAATGCAGGTGGTGCTTTATGGAAAGTCTCCTTTTTAACACTACCACCCAAGGTTGCCTCTCCTTGCTGCTGTTACAACGGTGACAGTCCTACTTGATTTGTTTGCGTGATTTGTTGGTCCGGTCATTAATGTGCCAAGTGCTAAATATGCCTATCTACACACGTGAACAAGGAGAAACGCCTATATATAAATATGCCTATCTACACACGTGAACAGGGAGAAACGCCTCTGACCAAGTCTGCACCCCCCCTCCCTGACGACATCCTCCCGCCCCCACAGCCAGCGAGACCCGCTACTAGCACTTCCCCCCAAGAGTCCCCAGTCCGCAACATCAGGGTCACCGGATCAAGAGCTGCCGCCTGGAGAGGGCTTGACGGGGGCTACTGCTTGGGGGATGCTCCTGCTTGTCCGCGTCCGCCTAGCTTTTCTGCCGGCGCACCGGTCAGGCAGCTGGTGGCTTACATCCCTACCCCACAAAGCCCTGACTCTTCCTCTCTTGTCCCTGCACTCTTACGGAAGGTCCCCTACGAGCAAGATCCACCCCCGCTGGTCATGACCCCTCCCAAGACTCGCACAACCCAAGGTCCAGCAGTGCAGTCAAAAGCTCTAACTGTTCACACACGGCTGTCTGCAGCAGCAAAGCCACCAGCACCTCTGCCAGCTCATTCCACCCAGGCTGCAAAAGCTCAAATCACTCACACGCAGCCATCCCCAGCCGCAGGGCCACCATCTTCAGCACTGCTACCTCCACAGCAATGTCCCCCCCCCCTCGCACCACCCACTTCCCCGACCGTCCATGCCTCACACGCACCACCAACTCAGATCGTCGGGGCCATGCACGGACCCTCTGCAGCTCATCTACCCTCTTCACTGCCAATGACGATGCCCTCGGAAGCCCCTACTCAACCACAGCTGCTGCCAACACTCTCCATTCTACTTCCTCCCTCCACACAGGCTCCCCCATCCCCCCTGCGTGCACCCCCACAGCCCACTTCCCTTCTTCCTCCTCCTGCTTTCACTGAGGCTCCTCCAACCCACCCTCGTGCACCCCCACAGCCCAACCCCATATCACCTCATCCTCCTCTCATCTGCCCCTCCTCCCATTCCCCTTCTCAACCAGGAGCACCAGGGATCCCTTTGTCTCGGTCACCCCCCTTCGCACTTGCATTGCCATCTGAGTTGCGGCAGCTAGGGCAGCAAAAGCCGTGTTTCCTGCCCACTGCCGTTTCAACGCTCAACAACTCAGGCACACCACTCAGCACAGACACTTTGGGGCTTGAGCCTACCCAGGCACCAGCGCCAGCAGCCCACCTGCGCTCCTTACACACGCACGAGGCAGATGTGCGTGTGCAGCACACCCAAGCTCCGCAAACCCAACCCCCAAAGCAGCAGGACCCCTGCTACCAGGCTCTTATGGTGCATGAGCTGTGCAACAGTGACCAGCGTGGACTCCAAAGCATGACACAGATTGAGCGGCGGCAGCAGCAGCAGCCGCAGCAGCAGCAGCAAGGGGAAGAAAAAGTGCAGATGCCGCTGTTGGTGGATGAGGGAACGGAAGCACACAACACCTCCTGTGCGACGTTCAAGTGCTACTCACCACGCTGGGAGCCTGATGCAGCACCACCTCTCCCTCACCAGGGTGGCAGGACAGGCAGAGACGCTGAGGACAGGCGTGACCTAGCTAGCGTGTCAGACCTCCTCATGCCTCTGCTTGTGCAGTGCAGAAAGGACCCACAAGCAGTGGCAGCACACACAGCTGCACAGCCTGTTGTATTCGCACATTCGACCAACTCCCCAGCTGCTCCACCTTTGGCAGCAGGTGGGATAAGCTGAATGCCCCCTTTTTTGCACCTCAATGCACATGAATCCTTGGGGCTAGGTTCAAGGATGCAGCATTGCTTATTGAAGTATTTACGCTATTTTGAGTGAGCATGTCAGCAGTAGATCAGACCTGAAAAGAGTCCTTTGTGTAACTCATTAACTTCATTAAGAATCTCCTCAATATGCAGCTCCACAAGCACTAGCACATGTACACACACAAATATACACATGCACATACAAACTCTCTCACACAAACACACACACATACACACACGCAAGGAACGGCCCTCCAACTGCTTTGCTTGTCTTGTACATCTGTTAATGAAAGCTCCAGTGGTTCCAACAGGCACGGCGCCCAACGATGATGCTGTGCCTTTCTTGCAAGCGGCAGCATACGTCGCTGCGCCAGTGTCAACGGTGCCAGCAAATCAAGCACAACAGCAGGAGGTATTAGCAGTAGAAGCAGCAGGAGCAGCAGCAGAAGCAGCAGAAGCACCAGGAACAGGCCTAACAAAGCCCACACCTTCTCCAAGCTCTCCGCCTTCTCCAGCTACTGCACGGACGCCACTGTCAACAGCACCGGCTCCCTCAGCACACCAGCAAGGGGGGTCCCCCCCTGCCCCTCTACCCTCAGCGCAGGCGGCTCAGCAGCTTTTGCCGTCTCAGCCTGATACTATGCAGCAACCCCATCAGCCATCATCGCAGCAAGCGCCAACCCTGGCGCCGTCCCCCCCACAGCAGCTGTCTCAACCACAACCTGCCCTTCCTGTGCCATCCCCAAACCCATCACCGTCGTCACAGCAGCAGCAGCAGCAGCAGCAGCAGCAGCAGGGGACGTCACAAGCACAAGAGCAGGCACAACCTAGCCCAGCTCAAGTGCACCTGCAGCACTCGCAGCTTGACCTCTCACGCTCCAGGAATATCCGCTCGTACACAGATGCAATGTGCTGCGCACACCCTTCCCTGCACAGGTGAGACGGCAAGCAGCTGCTTTTGTTTCTTTTTCTTTGGCGTGACGGCCATATTTGAAGGGAAACTATGACTTATGTGCTTGGACGCAGAAACCAAAGTCTATTTGTTGATTCATACTGCTCACCTAACCCTTCGATGCTGTTGTTGCTCATAATCGTGCCTCCATCCTCGTGAGCTCAACCTTCTGCTTCTTACCTCTCAAGCAGCCCTCAGTACATCTCCCCTACCTCTTCCCACCCCTTTGTGCTCGCACACTTTAAAGCCCTCACGCACAATTTTGTGTGTGTGTGTGAACACTTGTGCCCATGCACTTTTATATCCATCCAACCCAGGACGCTTGCGAGGTCCCCTATCCCTCCAGTGTTCCCCGCCCCCTCCTGTCTACCTAGCCCCTCTGCCTTTCAGTGTCAGCTTTTGCAGCATTCTGGGATTAAAAGAGGGGCACTTCAGCACGAACCAAGGGGGAGGCGTGGTGAAGGCAGGATGGGACTGATGCAAGCGCCTGAGGAGGAAGAGAGAGGAGAGGAAGGAGGAAGAGAGGAGAGAGCTGAGGGAGACGATGCTGGGGATGCAATGGCAGAGGGAGATGTCCCACAACACGTTACTTGTCTGCCACTCCAACAGCAGCCTTTCCAGCAGCCTATCCAGCAGGAGCAGCAGTCAGCAGCGCTTCGCTCAAGCCCACGCCTGCAACAAATCCGGCAGCGACAGCAGCAACAGCACCACCGCCAGCTGTCCTGTAGACTCCAACCTGAGCTGCAAATTATTGTCCACACCGCTGCCTTGAGATTCAAATTTTTTCTACCCATGAGTGCGTGCCTGGGAGACTTTCTTGGTGCGCGCTGTTTTTTTGGCTTCGGGTGCTGCTTGTGTTTTTGCACGTGTTTTTTGGCAGTATCTGCCAATGGAATGCTTTGTGCTCCTTGATTATTGTCATCTAAGAAGATGCTGGAATTCACCTACTGCTCTGTTTGGTAGTGTTGCTTCTCACCTGGTGTGACCTGACTCAGATTTAGATGTTTGTCCTGCTCAGGCTTGCCACAAACTGAATTTTAACATGTTTATAACGCATGTGACTTTTCAACGAGTTACAAGATGTAGGGCGCAGGCCGCTCAAAATAAAACACAGACACACATGCTTTTGCTTTTTAATGCACAGCTCGAGCCTGTGAAATGTACGGAGAGCATACCAAGAAGCGTAGCTCAGCAGGAATGGTGCCTCAGGTGTGCTTCTCGAGCATGCTTGGATTATCTGTTGCAGACTGCTTTTCATGCAAGCACGGGTATCATGTCTGTAGACTTTAACACTGAGCAGCACAGATGTTGGGTACCAGCAAAGCAACGTGCCTCAGATATGTTTAATTGTCATGTATCCAAGTCAGTATGTGTATTATCTGGCAGGAGGATCTTGTAACATATGGCGTTTGTAAATGATGTTTCACAATTTCTGACCGGTCGGAAGACTTCTGCACGAATATCGTGTTACCTAATGTAGTGCTCGCCACACAATTTAAAGGACATTCATCCTGGCATATCAGTCAACATACGTGAACAAAAAGTGCCTTTGGAATTCTTCTGCTTGACAACACCGTGGTAATGCTGGATTTTTTAGGATGGACGAGGACCTGACAAGCCTTGTGACTCACAAAATTGAGTTCACTGTGCCAGAACAATTGAAGCTTTTGAAACCGAAAGTCACCCTGATTTTACCTCTCTTGCGCAGCTGACTGCTTTGGAGGTCATGAGCAACTCTGCTGCGGGCTTTACGCCTTTGTCCCACCTCAAGCTGGTAAGCGGCTCTTGTCGCTTCAGTACCGTAAGAGGCTCGTGTCGCGTCACAAAACAAGGGTTGAGGCATACATGAGGCAAGATATTGTTAGGAGTGGTTGTATCGTCCGCGTGAGCTTTTTCCTCCATATCGGAATGTGCTGGTGTGAGTGCTAGGCCTCCTCCTTCAGCTGCCATGTATACCATGCCTTCTGCATTATTCGCAGTGCCCAATATCTGCTGCTTTATGGCAGTGGGGAGGTTTTGCTCTGCAGGCACAGCTGGCCAGCGCCTCCTTCACCTCAGCATACAGCAACAATGATTGCATAAACCACAAAGAGGCAAGCAAGATGGCCCTCAGTGGACTGCGAGCTTACACAATAAAAGCACACAAAATTGGAGGTGTAACACCCAATAATCGTCTCTTGGGCTGAGCAGTATAGGAGCGTCTTTGAACGTGGCTGCCATGCTTCCCCATGAGCAGGACCCCCCCCTGCTGTTTGCGGCTATGCATCTCTAGCGACCACAGACAGCACCCAGACCATCAAAATCCTATTTGTATACCTCAACAAAGATTATCACGACCCCCCCTTCCACGTGCAGCTGGACACGCTCTTGACATCACTCACTGGAGGTGCAGCCTCGCTGGAAGCACGCATGTCGTTCACGGGCGATGAAGATCTCCAGGCTGGCCCTGCTGCTGGCCCCGCTGCTGGCCCATCTACAAGAGAGCCACCAGCAGGACTGTCTCCATCATCACAACCTGCAGCGATCCTGTCCCCGTCCTCACACCTTCCAGGAGCAAAGGAAAGACCTAGGCCACTTCGTAAGGTCATGTTCTCGCCCAGTACGGTATCGGCTCCTCCGACTCACCTTCACCCTTTTCCAGCCCCGCCTGCTGCGACGCATCTGCCACTAGCACCTGCAGCTCCACCATCACCCTCACCACCGCCACAAGTCCCTGCATCTCTTGCTGGAACAGCTTCAGCAGCAATGCCTGGGCAGGGAGCTGCTGTAGCGTTACAAGCAGGATCTAGGAGAATCTCAGCGGCATCAGCAGCTGCAGCTGCTGCAGACTCGACAGTAGGGCATATGACTCCAGGATCAAGCCGTGCAGCTAGGCAGGCAGCCAAAAAAGATTCTGCCTGCAGCCAAAGGGCCGTGGACAGTGCTCAGAGAGGAGGCAGAAACGGCCTGGTAGCTGCTGCTCGACTTAGTCGTAATCCACCGGTGGGTACGGATTTTGGGGGGGGGCTGTGCGTGCATGTAAGTGGTGGTTGTGAGCACGTATGCCAGCATCATAGGTATCACAAATGTGTGTGTTTAACAGTGTGTGTATGTGTGTGTGCGTGTGTAAGTGCGCCTGTGACAAATGACAAATAGCTCTGCAGGCAGGAAATGTAATTTGCAATGGAAAGCTTCCTTTTGATGCCAGAGATGACGGCCTGACGAAAAGATATTTCTTTGTAAACAAGTCAACTTTCCCTGTTAGATTCTTTTTTATTCCTCGGTCAGTGGCACTGCATCCTTCACTCCGTTCAAAGATTGTATTGACACACACAAACCCAGGCGCAAATGTGGACCACAATGTTTTAAGCAAACAGCAATGTACATTTTTGGCTGCAATGAATCATTGCTGCAAGTACGCTTTTGATGCGCGTCATCCCCTAAAATAGCGACTCCGCATGCAAGCTTCAAGTGATTGCAACTCTGCACATGATGGATATCGTTATGTCTGTTTTGTGTCAGAGCACGGTCACCCTCTGTCCCTATGCATACAAATACACAAACAAACAAAAACACAAAAACACACACTCTCAGAGAGAAATGCCCTGCACTTGGGAGGTCATGACTGTGGATGACAGTGAAGAGGAGGGTACTGCACCCAAGCAGAGCAGCAAAGAAGCAGTGGCTGCCACACACACAGTAGAGGAGGTCTCATCTCACGGGGGGCATCAGGGGCGGCACGGCAACCCTGTGGGTGTGCAGCATGGGCAAGAGGAGCCTGACAGAATGGGGAAACGGAGAAGAAGGAGCAGCGGGCCTATGGGTGCTGATGCTACGCAGGCAGTGATTGAGCCATTTCCCCAGCAGCAGGGCAACGCTCCAGCCTTTCCTTGCAGTGGGCTGGACAGTGATGCGGTGCAGGTGGGACTGCTGAACGAGCTGTAGTTTGCATTTTTAAAGTGTGTTTGGATGTGTGTGTGCATGTGTTTGTTTGTGGTCTGGCAAATAGCTGTCTACTAAGGCAAGATATCAGCCTCTCAATTGTGCATGTGTGTGTGCATGTGCATGTGCATGTTTGTAGCCACCCACGGCAGTTTAGTTAAAAAGCTAGAAGCATCAAGAGCAGGACAATTCTCCTCTCTTGCGTGAACGATTTGCTCGCGATGCTGAGCTGCTATTGCTGGTTTTGGAAGCGTGGTTTTATGAGTGGCTAATGAAATGTATGTATACTGACTGTTGCTTTTTCTCGGTTTCTGTCCTGCACAGGCCGCTGCAGACCCCATACAGCTTGCAGGTGGTGCCGGAGCCGATTCGCCCTTAGCACCTTTGGGGTTGCAAGAGCAGCAGCAGCAGCAGCAGCAGCAAGGACCAGAAGGAGAAGAAAGCAAGAAGAAAATGAAACAAATTCGTGCAAAGAAGAGGCAGAAAAGGGAAGAGAGGAGGGTTTTGGAGACGCAGCAGCAGCAGCTGCAGGAGCAGCAGAAGCAAGAACAGGAGCAGCAACAGCAGCAGCAGCAGCAGCAGCAAATGCAATTGCAAAAAGAGCAACAGCAGCAAGAGCGGCAGCAGCAGCAGCAGCAGCAGCAGCAGCAGCAGCAAGAGCAAGAACAAGAACAACAGCAGCAGCAGCAGGAGCAAGAACAACAGCAACAGCAGCAGCAGCAGCAGCAGCAGGAGCAAGAACAGCAGCAGCAGCAGCAGCAGCAGCAGGAGCAAGAACAACAGCAGCAGCAGCAGCTGCTAGAGGAAGAACAGCAGCAGCAGGAGGAGCAAATGCAGCAGCAACGGCAGCAACCGCAGCAACAGGAGCAGCAACGGCAGCAACCGCAGCAACAGGAGCAACAACAGCAGCAAGATCAAGAGCAGCAGCACCAGAACACGCTTACCCTGGCCGAGAAAAATCTGCTGCATATATCAAACGAATTGAGTCAGGAGTTTCAAGCAGAGATTGACCAGAGCGTTCTGCACTATTTCCGAGGCCTGCCTTTGAGGCCACTGATTGAGTTTCTGAGGCCTGCCCAGCAGCAAGGTTGCAGCAGCAGTCGGAATAGCGGAGGCGGAGGTCCCGAGGAGGGAGAAGATGAACAGCAGCTGCTGCAGATCCTGCGGGATCTGCCTGATGAAGAAGCCCAGTACCCCTTGCAAGAGGAGGAAGAAAACGAAGAGTTGGAGAGGGAGGAAGAGGGAGAAGTGGAAGAGGAGATTGTCGAGAACGAGGGAGAGCAGCAGCAGCAGCAGCAGCAGCGTACCCCTAGTCCCACCCACAGCAAGCAGTTGCGTGGCATTTGCAGCCATTTCCAGAGCAGTGAGAAGGAGGAAAAGGGAGGGGTAGAGGAGAAGGAAGTGGAGGAGGAGGAGCTGAGTAGTAAAGAGGAAATCTTCAAAGAGAAGGTGAAGACGGAGGCGGAGGAGGAGGAGGAGGAGGAGGAGGAGGAGGAGGAGGTGAGTTATAGGGAATTATTGCAACAAGCTTCGCACTTGGGACAATTGAAATCTGTTTTGGTGTGGTAGAAAGATGGTCAGATCTGACATATGCTGTGTTGCACAATACAGTATGACAGCGGCAATCAGGCCAACTCCTTCGGTTAAAAGATGTGGACATTGTGAGCCAGGCCATTCTCTACATTTCTGACTCGTTTTCTCTCTTAACTCAAACTAATATTTAAACCCCAAGAAGGGACTCAATGAAATGTCTGTTTCAAAAAGCCATTGCTTCTTTTAAAACAGGAAGCGTCCTACTTTCAAGGCTTTATTTGCTTTTCCTGGTCGCTCTCTTGCTCGTTCACAGGTGCAAAGAGGCAGAAGAGGTGCAGAGGAAGCTGCCTTGGCTGCAGAGCAGCTGCTCTGGAATCAGTTTTTTGTCGACCATCAAAAGCAGACCGAGCAAAATCATCTGGACTGGAAGGGGGAGTGGAATCAATGGGAGGAGGGGGAGGAGGACTTGCAGCAGCAATGGGAGGAGCAGCAGCAGGTTAAAAAGGAGGAGAAGCGGGGAGCAAGGCTGGGTGGAGCAGGGGAAGCTCGGCAGCATGAATGGGAGGTAGAACAACAGCAGCACGACAAGAGAAGGGGCTCGGGGCTCGGTGAGGCTGAAATTCAGCAGCGAGGCCTCAAGACCTGGCATGGAGGTGAGGAAAAGCAAGGGGCCTCACGTGCTTTGCAAAAGGAAGCAGCAGGCCAGCAGCGGCGGCTCGGCAAGATCAAAAAGCTGCAGCAGAAGCAGGAGAAGAAGCAAGCATTAAGGCAGCGCAAGCGGGAGAAGCGCCAAAGTTTTTGGAGAGTGCAAAAGCAAGCTCAGCAGCAGGAGAAGCACGCTAAGGAAATCAGCCGAGAAGTAAAAAAGAGGAAACGGTTTGATTAAGCTGGATGATGTGGGTGTCCAGCGAATCTTTTAGCAAAAGGAGAGACGAAAACCATGTATGTCTAGCTGCTGTAGGATGTGCCTGTATGTTATGTCTTTAAAAAGACTTTTCTGCTTGGTGAGGAAGCGCTCAGCTTATCATGTTTGTTTAGTGGGAAGTATTTTTCATTGCCAGGGGAGGCTATGAGCTGGCGTCTGTTGGGGAAGGCCCAGTGGGTTTGGGGGGAGTGCATACCACTTCTAGTGGGATCTATGAAATTGCAGGAGATTCCAATTTTGAACTTGTGAGATCCTTTTCCCAAAGAGATTTTTAATCTATTAACAAAAGCCTCAAATGAAAACGATCTCACCGATCGCCAGCCGCGCATTTCATTGCTTCCACCCGCATCCTGTTTCACAAAGTTAGACCTCTTGTAAGTCGTCATGCCAGATCGGTGGCATGGGAAAATCTTGTGGTTTTTCCTGGGATTCATAACGTGAGCAACGGTTTGACGGTTGTTTGGTTGTTTGGCCAGTTTAAAAGGTCCTCTTGGAACAAACTTGCTTTTATTTTTTGTAAAGACGATTAAGACATCTTTATGGGGAGGCTTGGCAGACCCGACCCGAACCATTGACCTCTTCCAAAAGAAAGCATTTGATTAATAGAGATTGGCTTCCTATCATTGAATAATCATTTTAGTATCCTATGACGTTCGTGATAAATGGGGGGATATGGCTCGTACTTGCAATCCGTGCCGAAGATGGTACCATGATTTGTCATCACAAAGTGAGTTTACTTAAGAGTACTTGTGTGTAGTGGCTGGCTGTGTCGCAGCAAAATCTTAAATTACTAGTGTAAACATCGCTCCATGAAATTTAATACAGATCAGGAAAGGTTTTGTGTCCTGCACCACCCAATGGATGCAGAGCCGCCTGAAGAATAGCAAAAAGGCTTTTTAATGGGGCTCAGGGTGCAAAGCCTTGCACAATATCAGGAGCGTTGATCAAATATTTTAGAAGGTTGCATTTGCGTCGCGTCAGTTTGGTTTTTTGCTACAAACTTGATGACATGTATGAAGCTTAAGGTAAGGTAAGGTAAGGTTACATCGCTATATATGCCTCTGGTGGGCATCTGAGCGGAAGCTTGGGAAAAAAGCCTGTAACCAAACCAAAAAAACGCTAGCAAAATCAAGGGAACAGGGCTAGGCACTTAGCTACAACAAAAGAGGCAACACCAAAAATATCAGGTTGGTTCATAAAGGTCCTCAAACGAGCTGGGCCATCCTCAAACTGAGGTGGGAAGATAAGCTGTTGCTGTGTGCGAAGTCTGACTAGATGTTCATGCGGACAGTCCAACAAAATGTGTTCCTCATCCTGAATAGTGTGTACAAAGCTTAAATTTCTTGGAAGTGCTCTGATATGCGGGTTTTCTCTCTC
>Ga0307947_1002427_pt1 | contig 14935 bp, 8 predicted proteins | sample OrgLakmetagen232_FD_201840 | JGI IMG/M metagenome (GOLD analysis project Ga0307947, IMG submission 201840) | Saline water microbial communities from Organic Lake, Antarctica - #232 | ecosystem: Environmental > Aquatic > Non-marine Saline and Alkaline > Saline | place: Antarctica: Organic Lake...
ACCATCCAATTAGAACGGTCATGAACTTTCCATAATTGATGCTCCTTACTACTGACCAACGCTCTCATGCTTGCAGAAAGCACAATTAAGACTTGAAGTTAGAAACCTGTGTATAAGTCACCAAAAAGTACAACTCATAGTAAGTGCCACACAGCCACATGGCAATGCAGTTCCACCCCAAAAATCAAGTCCCAGCGACCAACTAGCGTTGAGCCTTTGCTGGGCTACCTTCCAACTGTAGATCACTGCTGATACTTAGTAGAGGTGCGAGATAACCAATATGTTGCTTCAAAAATAACAGACTTCCTCAAAGACGCCTGATCTAGTCCGAGGAATCAGAATGGCATGGTCTCGCTTCAGCATTTGTATGAAGTTCACAGGAAAAAGAACCAGGCCTCAAGAACGGCCCACAGAAGAGCCAGCGTAAAGATGAGAGGGTCTTGGCTCTGAGGTACCTTGCTTTTCACGCTTCTTGCCTCCGTTACTACGGGTGCCGTAGAAGCGGCCAGTGTCCGCCCCGCTCCTGGCTGAGCACCTGCACCAAGATGTAAACCTGACCCTTAGCTCGTAGTCTGGACCACAAGAACTGTTTGGTGGGGTGGTGGCTAGTGTTGAAAGCAAAAGGAAAAAGCCCACAGCAGGCTGCGACATATTTGTACCCCCTTGCTGATTATCCACGCAAATAATAATGGTGTCAGTCTGCTCCTTTGGGCACATATTGGGCTACCTTTGTACCTACTGTACGACAAGTAAATCATCGTCCCCTAATTATTGTTTTTGGTAGGGGCAGTGACGTGGCGGTGGTTTAATATAGATTTATTTTTAAAGGGGGCGGTGTGGGGCGGTAGCGGAAATTAAAGTTTTGAGCAGTGAAGCCTTCCGAGCACTTGACCCCCCAGCCCCAGCTCCGCCTGCCCCTGCCCCTCACCCCCAGCCCCAGCCACGCCTGCACCTGTTGCTCCCGTCGGGAGGTTTCAGCGGAGTGCACTCCGTTTCTTCAAGCCAGGAGTGACAGCTGGGCAGAAAGCAGCGCTTCAGCAGCAAGGGAGCAGCAGCAAAGTAGCCCGTTCCCAGGCAACAAATGCTAGCACAAGCAAGGCAGCAGCAGCAGCAGCAGCAGCAGGGGCAAGCACAAGCAGCATCAGCAACAATGACAGCAGCAGCGAGGGCAGTAGCGGTGGCTATGAGAGTGGCAATGAGAGTAACAGCAGGAATGACAAGGCAGTAGTGATGCTGATAGTGACAGTAGAATGCGGGAGACAGAAAAATGAACAAACTTTGATGGTCCTTGACTGGTGACTCAGAGCTTTGGCATTAACTTTTGAATTGAGGTATTGGTTTTCTCTCTTGTAAACCTTCCTCCTTATGTTTGTGGGAGGTGAGGGTGGCCAAATTGCAGCCCTTGAGGCTCCTTGGAGGGGGGGGCAATTGCAGTACAAAACTGTAAGATTTTTTTATGGGGGGCGGTTGCACACTTTGCCATAAAATATTCATTTTTTCCAGGGGGGGTGGTATCCATGGACGTACGGTACTTTTCACATCGATACAACTACTTCTTTGCAAAAAGACTCAACCTGTAAGGAAGGTACACCCTCGAACCTTTTAACAATGAAAAAGATTGTACCTGTTATCATCACACTTGGCCGTCGTGCGCTGACGCTACTGCTGGAGATGGGAATGGGGGGAAAAAAGGACTGGGGCCCTGCCTGTGCTTGCTGTTGCTTGGCTGCTTTTGCCTGCGTGCATGCGCGCGTGTGTGTACGCATGAGTGTGTGCGTGTGCGCAAGCGTGTGTCTACGAGTGTATGCATGTAGGAGTGTGGCAGTTTAAACAAACGTGTACACATGTGTGTTTATATTTGTTCACCTTTTCTGCAGCAGCTGCTACTGCCTGCTCCTCTTGCTCTTGCTTTAATTGAGCCTCTGCTGCTGCTGCTGCTGCTGCTGCTGCTGCCTGTTCCTCTTGCTCACGTTTGGATTGTGCCTCTGCTGCTGCTGCAGCTGCTGCTGCTGCCTCTTGCTCATGCTGCAACTGAGCCCCTGCTGCTGCTGCTGCTGCTGCCTGTTCCTCTTGCTCACGTTTGGATTGTGCCTCTGCTGCTGCTGCTGCTGCTGCCTCTTGCTCACGCTGCAATTGAGCCTCTGCTCCTGCTGCTGCCTGCTCCTCTTGCTCACGCTTCAATTGAGCCTCTGCTGCTGCTGCTGCTGCTGCTGCTGCTGCCTGTTCCTCTTGTTCACGTTTGAATTGTGCCTCTGCTGCTGCTGCTGCTGCTGCTGCTGCTGCTGCTGCTGCCTCTTGCTCACGCTGCAATTGAGCCTCTGCTGCTGCTGCTGCCTGCTCCTCTTGCTCACGCTTCAATTGAGCCTCTGCTGCTGCTGCTGCTGCCTCTTGCTCACGCTGCAATCGAGCCTCTGCTGCAGCTGCTGCTGCCTGCTCCTCTTGCTCACGCTTCAATTGAGCCTCTGCTGCTGCTGCTGCTGCTGCTGCCTGTTCCTCTTGCTCACGTTTGTATTGTGCCTCTGCTGCTGCTGCTGCTGCTGCCTCTTGCTCATGCTGCAATTGAGCCTCTGCTGCTGCTGCTGCCTGCTCCTCTTGCTCACGCTTCAATTGTGCCTCTGCTGCTGCTGCAGCTGCTGCTGTTGCTGCCGCTACTGCCTCTTGCTCACGCTGCAACTGAGCCTCTGCTGCTTCTGCTGCTGCTGCCGCTGCTGCTGCTGCCTGTCCCTCTTGCTCACGCTTCAATTGAGCCTCTGCTGCTGCTGCTGCCTGCTCATCTTGCTCATGCTTCAATTGAGCCTGTGCTGCTGCTTCTGCTGCAGCTGCTGCTGCCTGTTCCTCTTGCTCACGTTTGGATTGTGCCTCTGCTGCTGTCGCTGCTGCCTGCTCCTCTTGCTCAAGCTTTGATCGGGCTTCTGCTGCTGCTGCTGCTAGAATGCCTTCTTGTGTCTTGGCGTCTTCCTTAGCAGCAGCAGCAGCAGCTTGGGCCTCCTGGTGAGCTTCAGCCTCCTTTTCAGCTGCTTCTGCTGCTTGAGCTTCTTCTTCCGCACTGCGGTTACTGGCCCTGCGACGCTCCATCTCCTTCTCAGCTGCAATCAAACCATCCCGCTCAGCCTGCAAGCACAGGACACACAAATACGCCAGAAAGATAGGAGGCAGTGACAATTAATCGGCAAAGACACACGTTTAACACAGCACATCAGGCTGCGTCAACGTGCTTGCTAAGCTTGCGTGGTAAGGAAAAAAATACCAAACCTAAAATGCCCTAATCAAAATCTCCATGTAATCCCAAATCCAAACGAATCTGTGTCGAGAGGAAACAGCAGAGGGCAGAGAACAACTTTACCCTTTGATCACTGACAGACAAATTATAAACGAACAACGTTTCTGACACACATGGCCATAATCTTGTGATGGTGCTGTTTGTGTACAGCTTGTTTATCAGTGCTGCGTATCTTACCCCTTTCTATTTATGGGTACGTGGGGGAAACGAAAAACTTTGGATGCTGCTTCGCTGAAACTATTTCACAATTCTTTTAGAAACGATTTGGACTTTTCATCATGCTTCGTGATCCTCTCATAGCCCTTAGTATGCCAAATCAAAGAGGTACCTGCGCCAGCTGTGCTGCTGCCTCCTGCTCCTCTTGCTCCCGCTCACGTGCCTCCTCCTGCTCCTGTTGCTCTGCAGTCTCTGAGGGGGTGCCTGGCTGGTCACCAGAGGTGCTTTGGGGGCGAGGAAGGGGTGGCTTGGAAGAAGAGGGGCTTGCTGGGTTGAGGAGGTTGGCTGATGCTGCCCTGCGATGGCAAAGGAGGTACTGGTAGAGATGGTGAGGTAGGCAGGCAGTAACGCGGCAAGTGTTATGTTTGTCTTGCAAATGTATACGATGCTAAGGAAGACACTGGCAGAGATAATGAGGGTTTGGGGGCCCGAATAACACGTCCCACTTCTGCAACACACGTTGGCGCAGATGCACATATTGTCGAGTAAAAAGGAATGCACGCTTGTCTTCCAGCAACAGATCTTGTTGCTTCTTTTGCATAATTCCTCCTTAACTGTGTTTCTGCAACCTAAGTGTGGTACCAGCAACAAAGAAGGGCAACAAGAAAACGATTGCCGAAAAACGAAAACCCACCTCAAGGCAGCTGCACGCTCCTCTGGAGTGACCTCTTCAACCTCGCCCCCTGCATTGCTCGTACCCTCCGTGGCTTTCATGCTCTCTGCCTTTGCAGTCAAGATGGGCCCTAGGGCAGTGCACATCACCGCAAACATTGCTGCACACAGCACCCATGCCTGCAGCAGATATCAGAGTGTGTGTTGTGTGTGTGTGTTGTGTGTGTGTTGTGTGTGCGTCCGCAGGTAGCAAGGTTATGTAAAGGAGATGCTCTCGCGTTATACATGCTTTTGAGTGCACAGCATATTGGGTGCTGGCTAAGAGGAGCAAATCCCAGGGATATTGTCAATGGACAGACCTTGTACAATCGCCCGACTAATCAATGAGTAACAAAGACCGTGTTTGGTATTGTCTCACGATACATTTGTACACACTAATGTGCCCATGAGTTTGCGTGCTATTTGCAACTCATGGGGACATGCATGTCAGCTAGGGTTGGCCAGAACCATGCTTATGTACACGGTGGAACTGCAATACATTTTGAACATAATATCTCCATATGTGCGGTCATATACAGTGTGTGTACGTTCCAACTTCAATGCCAATGCTCAGTAATTACTGCTACTTTAGACGCACTGATGCTTGCCGTTCTCATCGCAGGTTGGAGATGGACTGCAGCATCTAACAACACACACCTGGTGTTGTGTAAGGTTCAAAGCAGCTAATGCGCTCACAGTACTCGCACCACACTGTTGGGCAACGGCCAGGGTCTTTGTCCCCTGTATCAGCCGTTCGTGATTTGCAGCAGTTTTTTGTCCATGACATGTGTTAGCATGCTTCACGTGTTTCAAGAAAGCAGCTATCTTGTGTGTCCTTGTCTGCTTTAGAATCTAGAAAGCATACATGCGTGCAGGAAAGGCTCCAAAAAGTCTTAAAGAAATTGGTCAAACCTACTGGAATTAAAGAAAGCAGAGATCGAGGTGCGGAATGCATCATCCGCAACGCACCTCAGCCAACAGCGGGGCTGCAGGCTGATTGAAGACCACCACTGCAGCTGCTATCAATGCAAACAGCAGTAATGTAACGACAACCTGCATGCATAAGGTGCGCAAGCAGTCACATTGACTCCGTGCAGATGCCCTCCCGGCCGCCGACTTGACGTTCGGTTATACTGCAGGAAATGGCAATCTGCCAACCATACATGCAACTTCAATAAAGGACAACTCTGCCTTGAAGCTATACGGCAGTTTGACTGCACTTGTGAAGCCTCGAATATACAACCCATCTCAGCCCGCAGCCAGCATGATGCTACTCTACCTTGCATAGCTTAGACCCAAAGGAGGAGGAAGCTTGTTGGGTAGGAGCCAGAGGGACCTGCATCAGAGCAAGATTTAGCTGAATTCCAGTAAGTGTAAATCTCATCTCAAGAGATTTCCAGTCACCTCTCCCTGCTGCAGCTGTCCAGCATTACTGCTAGCTTGTGCAGCTACACGGCGTAAAGGCAATGGTGAAGGAGCTTCGGCAGGAGAGGGCCGGAAGAACTGATTTTTTCTACAGCTGGGCGTGCATCGAGGAGCGAGCGGCCGTTGGACCGCATTGTATTGCAATTTGCTGGACAACAACATGATTTGAATTTCGTTTTGCTTCAGGTCACTTAATCGAATATAGGTAATAATACATATAATATAAATATCATAATTTTTCGACAGTGTGTCTTTGATACCTAATGCAATCTGTAAAGGATGAGACTACCTTTTCCTTCCGTGCTTTGAATGAGGCCCTTGAGGAGTGTGTACAGGAGGAAAATCCAAGGTTGGTCAACTCACACTCACACACACTCACACACACACACACACACACACACACACACACACACACACACACACACACACACACACACACACACACACACACACACGCACACGCTCACGCTCACGCGCACGCGCACGCGCACGCGCACGCGCGCACACACACACACACACACACACACACACACACACACACACAAGCACACACACACACACGCACACGCACACGCACATGCGTACACGCGCACACACATATACAAATACACACACGCACACAAATGCACCACATGCACATACACACGTGCACGCAGCAGCCCTGCCACGTCGACCCCTGCAACAGCAAACCAGCCAACTCTTGCACAAAAGGGAGCTGCCCGAGCGGCTGCATACCAGGCTTTCATAATGAAGGCAGAGGGGCCACTGCCTCACCCATCGCCTTTGCCCTCTGCACTCCCTCCACAGCCACCTCCACCCGAAGTGCTGCCTCATCCCTCGCCACCCTCTGTCCTCCCTCCACAACCGTCTCCCCAGCCATCTCCAGCAGCAGAAGAGCCTCGCCCCACTCCACTTTCTGCGCTCCCTCCTCAACCACCCCAGCCATTCAATGAGCCGCCTCACCCCACGCAAGCCTCTGTGCTCCCTCCTCAACCACCCCAGCCATTCAATGAGCCGCCTCGCCCCACGCAAGCCTCTGTGCTCCCTCCTCAACCACCCCAGCCATTCAAAACACCGCCTCATGCCACGCAAGCCTCTGTGCTCCCTCCTCAACCACCCCAGCCACTCATAACACCGCCTCATGCCACGCAAGCCTCTGTGCTCCATCCTCAGCCACCCCAGCCACTCAAAACGCCGCCTCACCCCACGCAAGCCTCTGTGCTCCCTCTTCAACCACCCCAGCCTCCTGCACCCTCGGCCACACCTCGTCAAACAGATGTCCCCTCCTCTTCTTCCTCTGAGGAGGAGCTTGCTGTGCTGGCTGCTCCGGTTCCTCCCCCCAGTCACCGAGCAGGACCGGAGAGCAGGCAACCACCTTCGTTGCCGCGCATGGGAGACCAGCAGGTTGGTGTGCGTGCACATCCCTGCACAAGTCAATGTAGTCATGCCTGGCCTCGTACGTTTTCTTGTCCACATTGTTGAGTGATGATCTTTGAAAAAAACCGGCAAAGTGTGTTTTGTATGCCCCTCAGATCTCAGGAACCCACTAACCTGACACGTGCATGCGCATGCGGTTGTTCACACACATATACATACCCACACGCATACACATGCACACACAATGTGTGTCACACATGTACGCAGGTTGGGCTCCTGTATGACGAATCCATGGAGCTGCACACAGGTCCAGGTGAGAATGTGGAACTCCCACATACACACATACACACATACACACATACACACACATACACACATACACCCCACACCCCACTCCCACGTGTGTACAACGCACCTTACAATTTACTACCATGAACAATGTGGTGCACGCTTACAAATGAATTTTACAATGGCTCATTCAAGCCAGGATAGTGAGGAGTTACACATCTCGACAAACTTGATTGCTGCACCCAATCCTTTTCCTGTGCCCACTTGTTGTCTGACCGCTCTGCCCCTCACCCTCCTGCTCTTGCTGTTCCACGTTTGCCTACATGCTGGGCCTACTGCACAAGCACACACACACGCAATTACACACGCACACATACACACACAGAGCACTTTGAGCAGCCACAGCGCATCATCCAGGCAAGTGACAGGCAGAGGAGTCTGTTTTGAGGGGGGCCGCCTTGCTTGTGCTGGGCTGCTGCATTCACACTCAATGAGAGAGAGAGCCAACAAGCATGCATGCTTGCCTTGCACTCAGCAGCATTTGCAAACTCCTGGCCATCTTCCTGAGTTAGCCTAACATTGCACTGATCGTTGTTCAGAACACCGCTACACCAATTCCAAGCTTGCAAATAAACACCATGTACGTTGGCCATCTTGCTGATGTTCATACGCACCGGTTGTATAACGAGTAGGGCTGGCCAGAACCTTTTACGTAGGGTTGGCCAGAACCTTATACGTAAACGGGGTATATTGTATACACGGTATTTTAGGCAGAGAAATCACCAGATATACGGTTTCTACCTAGATACGGTTCTGGCCAACCTGTAAAATGAGGCTTCAGAGAGCTGGTTGCTAACACAAAGGCTTAAGTGTCTATGTATATGTGGTGAACAATCTGCGGCGCAGATGTACATGACTTTGGAGGAGGAGGGCCTTTTAGGACGCTGCTGGCGTGTGCCCAGCCTCGCAGCATCCGACACGGACCTGCTGAGAGCGCATAGCCCTGAGCACGTATTTCAGGTGAAAGCATGGAACACGGAACACCTGTATAAGTTTGGGTGCGCTGTGTGGTGCAGCTGCGCCATTCATTCATTTAAATGTGTGCTCCGTAGCCCTGAGCACGTGTCTCAGGTGAGAGCATGGAATCGCCAAGAAGCCTTTAAGATGCTCGTATTTAGGCGTTGCGAGGTGTGTATGATTGTGTCTGTGTGTGTGTGTGTGTGTGTGTGTGCGCGTGCGCATGTGCGTGAATGTATGTGGGTGTGGGTGTGGGTGTGGGTGTTTGCATGTGTGTGTAAGAGTGTAAGAATATGGGTACTCTCATACCTCTTTCACCTTCAGCTCTGTGCTTCTCAGCTAAAATGTGGGTGCAACCAAGGTCGCATGCCCTCAGTGTCACTCCTGCTAGCTCATGCTCTCCCTGTTAATCTTATGCTTGTCGTGCTCGTAAATGACCCTGTCGGACCCATTCGCTTGTTTGCTTCTAAAGATCATGGCTTTGTGGAGGATTCACAAACAAACCGAGCACGCTTATCCTCCCCCACTCAGTCCGCACCACACCAGCAATTAACGCTTGACCTGCTTTGCACGTGCGGCAGTGGTGCTAAAAACTTGCTACATACCCACCCCCTGTTGTTGCTTTGCAGATAGAAGCCGTATTTAGTGGGCGGCCCCCAGAAAACGAGGAGGATGAGTACATCCATACGGTGAGAGTGAGAGGCACGGTGTCAGGCCTCGTTCCAGTTTAATCTCAGCGTCAGCATCCCTTGCTGCAAGGTGGTTTTGAGGAGGGTGGACGACCAGATCATTCAACTTTAAACAAAAAGTGCACGAACACCCCAAAGCAGCCTAGCTTTCTGTAGCTAAAAAATGACTAGACGCTGTTGTTCTGCCCTGTAGCTAACTCCTGGCACCGCTCACTCTCACACAGTGAAAACACTCCGAAGCGCTATAAGTCACTTGGACGGCCTCGGTCGTGATGGACAGTAATCACATGCCCGAAACACACAGACACGCACAAACATTTACAAACACACCCGAACACACGTGTCTGGTGCTTGCCGCAGGGTTTAGATCTGTACGCCTGCAAGGACACTGCTGCTGCTGCACGAATGGCCACCGGATGCTGCGTGGAGGTGAGGCCCTGCGTGGGCGCCCTGTGACTGCATGTGAATTGTGCGTGCATGTGCGTGTGGGTGTGGCTGGGAGTGTGGGCGCCCTGTGACTGCATGTGAATTGTGCGTGCGTGTGCGTGTGGGTGTGGCTGGGAGTGTGGGCGCTCTGTGACTGCATGTGAATTGTGCGTGCGTGTGCGTGTGGGTGTGACTGGGAGTGTGGATGTGGGTGTTCAGACTCAGTAAGACGCGGTGTGTGATGTCATTGCAGTCCCTGACAAAACCCTTGAGATGTCAAAAGATGAGTGTAGTCTTTCAATTTCCAGTGCTCTGGCGTGCATCAAAGCTCTGTGCAAAAACCCCACGTGCCACGTGCATAGCGCACTAGTTGTGGTGACACCGCCTTGGTCACAGGCACAGCGTGTGTGCATGCTGAGGGTTGTTCACAGGCACAGACAAACATGCACGCACGCTCGCACTCGCACCCTCCTGCCACAGGCCGTGAAGTCAGTGCTGCAAGGCCACGTGCAGAGTGCGCTGGCTGTGGTGCGGCCGCCAGGCCACCACGCAGAGTGTGCGCGTGCTCAGGGCTTCTGCTTCTACAACAACTGTGCAGTGGCGGCCCGCGTGGCGCTGGCGTGTGAAGGTGTCCGCAGGGTGCTGGTGCTGGACTGGGATGTGCATCACGGGAATGGCATTCAGGAGGTGTGTTTGTGCATCTGTTGTGCTGGACGAGGTGTTGAAGTGAAAGATAGAACTGCAATCAGAGTGGGATGCGCATCATGGGAATGGCATTCAGGAGGTGTGTTTGTGCCTCTGTTGTGCTGAATAAGGTGTTAAGTGACAGATAGAACTGCAATCAGAGTGGGATGCACGTCACGGGAATGGCAATCAGGAGCTGTCGCTGTGTGTCTGTTGTGCCCAACTCAAAGTACACATGAAGGACACACTGGGCTAGGTACACTCATGAGCGGAACGGGGGATGTGCATTGTGAGGATGGCATTGAAGAGGGGTGTGAAGTGTGTGCGTGTGTTTTGTGTGCACTTGTGCTCTCATGCACGTGTGACGTTTTTTTTAAGGTTGACATATACAGGCAGGGTGTGGGCACCAGTGTTTTTTATTTTTAGCAATCTGGCGCAGCAGAACACCTGGCGTTCAGCACGAAGTGCATTGCTGACTATCTTACTCAGCTTTTAAACGCATTTTCGAGCTTCTGATGCCTTTTCCTTACCTGCCTGAACGCTGGCGCTCAGCACGAAGTGCATTGCTCACTATCTTACTCAGCTTTTTAAACGCATTTTCGAGCTTCTGATGCCTTTTCCTTACCTGCCTGGACGTTGCAGGTCTTATGGGAGGACCCAAACGTGCTGTACATATCACTTCATAGGTGCGCTCAAGTTGGCAATGTCTGCCACACTGCTTTGCAAAACCTGCTTCCTCACAGCAACTAGAAGGTGCGCACATTCAAGCTTGCTTGAGGTGCATGGCACAGCCTTTCAGTGATTGCTGGTGTGCGAGTTTGGAATTTTGTCGCACTTGCCGTTTGAACATTCCTCACATGTGTGGCTCATGAATGAATGGCTCATGTGTGGGTGTTGGCCAGGATAACCTAATTCGTGTACTAAATTTATATCCCAATCTTAACAGTACATACACATGCACGTGGCCAGGAAAACCTTGTTCGTGTACTTAATTCATATACGTCCTGCTCTTAACAATATATACACATGCACGTGGTGACAGACGATGTTGTGTACGTATACGTATACATGTGTATTATTTTTACGGTAAGGTATCGTATGCTATGTATAAGTCTGACTAAGGTCTGACAAGCCGTGGGGATTTGGTAATCATTTGTTCTTATTTTAGCTCTGTTACTGGTATTTGAAAGATGTTATGTGTAATTGAATCATTATAGCTGAATCGTTCTGTCTAGTTGAAGCAAAAGGGCTCCACCAGAAGCAAATAAAGAGGGCATAGCAAAATATATGGGGGATAGAGCAGATAGGGGCAAGAAAGCGGTACAAAGAGAGAACAAAAGGGGGTGTGGGGGAGCACCACTCCCCCACCAGAAGCAAGAACAGAGCATGTAAAGCAACACATTAGTATATGAAGTAACACTTACATTTGTCCCATCGAAGCCCTTGAAGTTCAAGGGCGTGGAGCACTTCTTTCATGGCCAGGATTTGGGAATCACACAGTTTGGGTGCAAGATGTGCATTTAATTCAATACTTAACACAATGACACTGAGGAGTGCTACAACGTGTTTTTGAGGTTGAGGTTGCATGTTGGATTTTGCTTTTTCTATTTAGGATGATGATGATGTTTAGGGCAAATAGAAACAGGCCCGTGATGTCTTAACAGCACGCCAGCAACTCGTCCTCCTTTTTTCCTGGGCACTCTCACGATGTAAGAACTGGACAGAGAGATTCAGCAGGAATTGGACATGGTAACGACCTAGTGAAAAATGGATTTAGTCTTTTGATAATGATGCCGCGTCATTATCCCTACAGCATTATTCACGCGGCTTGTAATCAGCACAGACACACACACACACAAACACACACACAAACACAAACACACACAAACACACACACAAACACTCACTCACGCCGTGCTTCTATGGTTGGCTGCAGGGATCCGACCAACTTCTATCCCTACTGTGCGGGCTTTAAGCATGAAGTGGGGGCAGGCCCTGGCACCGGCTTCAACATCAACATCCCATGGACAAAGCGGGGCATGGTGGACGCAGATTACATGGTCAGTGTGGTCCACGTGACTGTGGGGCACAGACATGTTATTGGTTTGACACGTTCACTGTGGTGCACAGGCATGCTTTCTTGCTGACGTTTTGACGCGTTCACGTGTCTTGTAGCTTGTGCTTCAAATTTGTGGCGGTTTTCTTCGGGCAAAGCAGGCAGGGAGGACGCAGGGACACACTTGGTCAGGGTACACTCACCTCTGTTGTGCTCACGTGTTTTGTAGCTGACGTGGCTCAAATATGTGTCATGTGCACTTCTGTTTTTTGACTCGTATTCCCTGGCAGTCTTGTTATGTGGTAACATCCATTGTTTTGTCTAAGCAGGGCTCCTGTGGGTGCAGGCTATATGTTTTGAATTTGCCAGGTTTGTATATATGCAGCGTATATGCCAGCATATTTGGTGATTCCCCTGCCAATAATAATATTGTATGTATACCGTACACATATGGTTCTGGCCGACCCTATATATGGTGAATGTGGGCTTACGTAACATCATAATGTCCTGTTCACGCGTTAAAGCGCTCAGTATTTGTGAGTTTAGTTGCAATGTCCTCAAACCAAATCTGTCAGACATGCTGTGACACGTCAAGTGAGATGTATCCCGTACAATTTGTGCACATTCCAATATTCAAGTGAGTATCTGACAACGCGCCCATGCTTATGTCCCTTTGATTTGGTTTCGGCAACATCGCGTCATGTTAGACTATGAATGCCAATACGTATCTGCCAAGACATTATGTGCACTTTTTGTATGCAGGCCGATTCTTACTTGGTGGTTCATCCAGGTCCAGAGCTACCATGTGTAATATGTAACTATGAATGCCAATACGCTCCGTGCATTGTCTCTGTGCAGGCCGCTTTTGACATGGTGGTTGAGCCAGTGGTTCAAAGCTACCAGCCTGATTTGATCATCGTGGCTGCGGGCTTTGACGCTGCCAAAGGAGACCCACTGGGAGGGTGCAGGCTCACACCACAGGTGTGTGTGTGTTAAGTGTCTGCGTGCTTGCATGTGTGCGTGCGTGTGTGTGTGTTCAGTGTCTGCGTGCTTGCATGTGTGTGTGTGTGTGTGGTGTGTGGTGTGTGTGTGTCTGTGGTTGGGAAATCACAACATGTGCTTGCAATGTGGTACAGCAAAACGGCTCTCAGCTTTGATGGAGTCGAAGGAGGTGAGATTCCAAGAGAGGGTGCAGGCTTGCTCCTCAAATGTGCGTGCGCTCATGTGTCAGAATTCAGAATGCTAGGCATGAATTGGTTGGTTCAGAGCGTCAGTCACAGCCTTGTCCTCATTGTTATGGCAAAGGCACTTGCTTTCATGAAAGAAGCGAAAGCAACACACAGCTTAAGCAACGCACAAGCTGTGGTGAGGACCTGGTCCAAGGACTTAGTAATTTTAGTATTGCACATCCACGCGTGCTAATCACATGCTAATCCTAATAATGCACAGCCTGTAGTTGTAGTGGTAAGGACCTGGTCCAAGGACAAGTAAGAATGAGCATATAAAAAGCGAGGGAAGTTTGAACCTTAGCTGGGGAGGTCTTCTTTTATTTTGATCCCCGTGTCCCGCACATTTGTTCACTATTTGTGTTGGTCTGTTTCTCTGAACTGTTATATACTCTTGTTGTCTGTTCTGTCTTGAGGCCTTCCTGAGGACAGACACATGCTTGCGCCTCCATTTCCTTCCGACTGTGCACATTAATGATACACTAACACGCGTGTGTACACAACAGGGCTACGCCTCAATGACCAAGCGCCTCATGGCACATGCGGGGGGCAAGATAGTGCTGGCGCTAGAGGGCGGCTACAATACTAGGTACACGGTTATGGTAGGCACATGTATGGCACAGGTTACCTTTCATCTGAGACCCAACAACACACACTCACACACACACACACATTCTCTCACTCCCTCTTTTGTTGCTCATCCCTGTCCGTCTGAAATTTCCCTCTACCCTTGAGGATGGATTTTAAAGAGGTTGCAAGCTAACAACAGCAAAATATGCATCAAAGGAGGTCACATGAATGAGCCGACAAATACAGGAAATGAGTGCAGATGAATGAGCAGATAAATGCAGCAGATGAGTGCACATTAATGCGTGCTCATAAATGCGTGCACATAAATGCCCTCCCCATTGTGGCATGTGTCGTGCTTTACACCCACAGGGTCACTGCTGACTGTGCTGCTGCGTGCATGCGTGTCATGCTTGGAGAAAGCTTGGTGGACATTGCGCAAGCGCGCGCACAGGCGGAATCGTTTGAGCAGGATGAGAGCTGCTGCATGGTTATGGAGCCCAAGGAGAGGGACGTGCCTTTGGGGGAGGCCATCAAGACACTGAAGCAGGTGTGTGAAGAGAGGGGTAAGGGTGGGGGTGGGGGTGATTGTGAGTGTGGGGTGGATGTGAGGGTAGGTGTGGGTTTGGGGTGGGTGTGTACAGGTGTCGGTATGGGTGTGAGTGTGCACTGGAAAGGTGCCTGAGGTTTATGTGTGCTGCAAGAGGGTGTGCTGTGACGTCATCTTGCAGTTGCTGAAATCTCTCTGGTTAAGAACGTTATCCTTTGAAACGGGTCACCCTCAGGCCTTTTTTAGATGGAAACAGTTGCTTCCTGTATTCAAATCATCCCTAAGTTATAGAATATATATATTACCGTTTGTTTACGATCACTTCGGAAATTAATTAACTATTTGGCCAGAAAACGAATTTTTTATTAATTCTTGGAGGCCTCTCCGAACTGACTTCGAAGTGATAAATTAATTATTTATAGTGGTTTTGAGGGTGAAAATCGAAATGAGCTCCAAGCGCGCCAGTGTGAACCCCCTGGCCGG
>Ga0307947_1002428_pt1 | contig 14935 bp, 19 predicted proteins | sample OrgLakmetagen232_FD_201840 | JGI IMG/M metagenome (GOLD analysis project Ga0307947, IMG submission 201840) | Saline water microbial communities from Organic Lake, Antarctica - #232 | ecosystem: Environmental > Aquatic > Non-marine Saline and Alkaline > Saline | place: Antarctica: Organic Lake...
CTGCAGGGGGCTGGGTTCTTTGGAGTGGCAGGGGGCAACTAAGGGAGACTGGGAGCACCCAAGCAGCACCGCCAGCTACCAACCCCAGACAGCACCGGCCTAAAGACCTCAGCAAACCTCAGCGTGACATCCACCTTGTCGAGATCAAGTACTGTGAGGACACCAGACCTCAGAACCAGCTAAACGCCGCAAAAGAACAGCACAAAGAGCTTAACTACATTTTCCAAGGAGCCTCCATTACTCTCCACATCATCCTTTTGGGTGTGGGCGGCACCATCTACAACACTCACACTCTGAAGCCTTTCAAGGAACTGGGTCTCGATTCTTAAAGAGTTAAAAAGCTTGCCTCCAAGCTCCATGTGCACTCGGTGAACTTTGCTGCTAAACTTGTCCATACCAGACGTGCCCTTTCCAGTACTGTTATCAACTCTCGTCAGGAGCCGATGCCAGGCCAAGCCTGCAACCCTCCTGATCCCCATTGTTTTTTCCTTTCTTTTTCGCGGTGGAGGAGCTTTACGGTACTCGGTACCAAAGTGGCTCCTTTTCCTTAATTAATGTGGGGAGTGGCTTTCACTGCCTGCGTAGTTTTTTCTGTTTTTCTTTTTTCTAAACCTTAAGCTCACTGTACTCCTTTCGTGTCCCCCTAGTATGGGCTCGTAATGTTGAGAGCGACGTGTTGGTGCAGCTGCATTGTCTGTAGGGGAACTCCTCTCTCTTCTCTTTGGGTTGTGTTGGAGTTGGTTTTGGCACACCAGTCATCGCAATGGCTTAGTTGCTTCTATCCTGCTGGCTAACTCTTAGCTTCCCTAGTTTATTATGTTGAGTGCCTCGCGGTGGTGTAGCTAGATCGGCCCGTTGCCCTCTTCCTCTTTTACTAGCCCTGTCTTCCTAAACCTGTTCTGTCAACGTGGGCACCAAAATACGCAGGCTCTCCTCCTTCAATTTTTCTTTCCCGTGCTTGGCCTTCTCGTATACGTATTGCCCTTCTTCTCATCACCCTGGTTGTCCCCTACTTTCTGTTATCGCTTCCAGCCTGCCTCTCTTGCTTCCTTTTTATTTATCAACTTCCAGTTCGTTACAATTCGTAGTAGGGAGTTTGCTATCTCCACTTCACCTATAAATACGCCGCCATCATCAAATAATCAAAATTAAGTACTGCGTAGATACTTCTCCTACTCGACAAGCAGCAAAGGCACGAAAATAACATAAGCTGCTTATGCCTTGCTTACTCGGATCGCAAAACCCTTCACAACATCCTACTAGGAGCAACAGGCACCGTGTACAGCAATCACACAAGGAACCCACTCTGCAGCCTCGGAGTTACTGGCCTACATGCCACAGCACTAAAGAAGAAATTAAGCCTACTTGCAAGCAGATCTGCAACAAAAAACCTTATTCATATGGGACGAGACATCGAACACAATCCCCACACATATCTGAGCAATACCCCTGGTAGTGTGCAGGCTTCTGCCTCCCAACCACCTGATCCCCATTGCAAAGTCTTTCCTGTTTTTTCTCCAGGTGGGATGTTATGTGCCTCTCTGCATCCACTGGGTGGAGCAGAACACAAAGCAACATCCTTTCCTAATCCATGCCGGTAGTGCTTACACACCCTGCGTTCTTTAACATATCTTGTTCAAACAGATAACGCTGAGAGCCACACAGGTTCCCATGCAAGAGTTCATTTGTGATTTGCGTTTCAGACATTTGAAGGTATGGAGGGAAGTTGATTTTTCATGTCCTCGCGCAGTAAACAAGAAAGCAGTCACGTATCACAAGTGGTGTGGGAGTTCTGAGAGTGGTCCTAAAGGTTCTCCATTTTCTTTTCACTCCTACTTGTACAAGGATTTGGACAAACATGTGTTGAGAAATTTCAGCAGGTTCAGATTGCGTGCACACCATTTGAGAGTGGCGTCTTGCAAATGGCATGGTGGTTCTAGCATTTGTGATAAATGTGAGTGTGGAGAAGTTCAAGATGAGAAGCATGTGCTTTTCTTCTGCAAGTGTGCTGAAGTGTACATGTGCGAGCTGCGCATGAGATACAGAGACCTTTTTGAAGGAATGTTTAAGACTCTGTGTGTGTTTGCTCCTTCGAGCTCTGAATTTCTTCCTTTCTTAACTTGTCATCACAGTATCACTGATTTTGAGATCAATGCACTCCTGAATCAAGACTCATACAGACTCCTCAAGTTTGTGTCAGATTTAGTTTCAATTTTCGACACTGGTTGATTTTGTTTCACCAGCCAATTGCCATCAGCCAGAGACTCGGGCTGTAGGCCATCCTTGTAACCCTTAACCCTTGACACATCTTGTTGCTACTCTTACTACTCCAAGGTCTTAAACCAGGAATCGTGTTACTTGCCTGATCTAGCACTTTCTGTGTTTAAGGGCTAGGGGTAGAGTTCTGCACTAATTTCTTACCCACAAGGCAATGGGAGGCCAGGGCAGCCACACAGAAGGCCCACCGATACCCCATCTGTTTTAAGCAAGCTAGGTGGCACCTACCACATGCGTATGGCTCTCAGAATAGCAAGGCAGCTTCATTCGATTTAGGCATAAAAATACCAAGCATTGTATTACAGGCTGTCCAGCAGAGCACTGCTCTAAACCATGCAAAGCAGAGGAGATATATCTCAAGCCACGACATCCTTTTTTCATATCTTTGTCAATTCACCACTGCACCAGATCTAAGTGACATTGGGTGATATAGAGTCCTGATAATCGATAAAAATCAATCAAACATGTTATTGTCACCTTTACTCTCCGCTGTTGCAAACGAGTTCACAGCGTCTATTGAATTCCTTGGAGCAAAAAAAAAGAAAGGATGTGTTCCATTAGGCAGGCCCGCACAAAAAAGCATGATGCCGCATTGAGTTCATCTTGAAGCTGGCTCGGCACCTCGCCACCTGTACAGGTATGCAAGCTTCTTTTCTCCTTCTGGTACTCTGCTGGACCTGTCTGATTGGGCCTTTTTTGTCTGCCGGTAAAGGAGTTTTACGGTACTCAATACTAGAGTGGCCTTCTTTTCCTTTATCACTGAGGGGAGTGGCTTCCACTGCCTGCGTAGTTTTTCTCTTTCTACGCAACTTGCTCTCAGGGCAGCTCAAACAACACTTGCTGCTGAAGAGACACACTCTGCTAATGCAAAAGTATTTGTGCACACGGACGCACTCCATTCATGCAAAGCCTGCTGCACACAGACGCACTCCATTCATGCACAGCCTACTGCACACAGACGCACTCCATTCAGACACAGCCTACTGCAAACAGACGCACTCCATTCATGCACAGCCTACTGCAAACAGACGCACTCCATTCATGCACAGCCTGCTGCACTCAGACGCACTCCATTCATGCACAGCCTGCTGCACACAGACGCACTCCATTCATGCGCAGCCTGCTGCACTCAGACGCACTCCATTCATGCGCAGCCTGCTGCACACAGACCCACTCCATTCATGCGCAGCCTACTGCACTCAGACGCACTCCATTCATGCACAGCCTGCTGCAAACAGACGCACTCCATTCATGCGCAGCCTGCTGCACACAGACCCACTCCATTCATGCGCAGCCTACTGCACTCAGACGCACTCCATTCATGCACAGCCTGCTGCAAACAGACGCACTCCATTCATGCACAGCCTGCTGCACACAGACGCACTCCATTCATGCGCAGCCTGCTGCACACAGACACACTCCATTCATGCGCAGCCTGCTGCACACAGACGCACTCCATTCATGCACAGCCTGCTGCACTCAGACGCACTCCATTCATGCACAGCCTGCTGCACACAGACCCACTCCACCCGCCGCTGACATGCCCCCCTGCGCTGCTGCTAGACACACACACACAGCCTTGCTCCTGCTACCTGCGTAGCTTGAGCATCTCTTGCTTCAGACGCTCAACAGTTCCTAGCACACTCTGGGAGTCCTCCCGTGGAGCGCTCCCTCTTCCATACCTGTGCACACACAGTGTTCATGCACAGTGTTCACGCACGGTGTTCACGCACAATGTTCACGCACAGGGTTCACGCACAGTTTGGAAAAAAAGGGAGCTAGATACGGAGGACAAACTACAAGCTGCGCTCTTTGCACCTGCACACACACACACAGCGCGGGCACGCACATCACTTGCGTTTCACTTGTGCAATGCTTTTTCACTATGGAGGTCTGATCGTGGAGGTCTGCCTCTTCCAAACCTTCACGCACAATGTGTCAGTGTGCAGAATGTGAGAATGTGTGTTGTAGGTGTGTGCGACACACTGACTGGAGAAAATAGACCTGTGCTGGTAGTGGGTGACACACTCAGCAGGACTATAGGGAAGGACCCATCATGTGCTGCCCTGTTTGGTCGCGTCATTTATTGTGTATTGCATGAGTGTCTGCGTTCAATACACGTATTGTTATTTAGGAAAATGGTCTGTAAAATGAAGTTGCATTTGCCGCATTGCCCACTTGTTTTATGAGCAACAAGGTATTGTTAGGCCCTCTAATCCCGATCAAAGCATTTGCGAGTAATCACAGTACCTGTCTGCTAAATCAACGTATGTTTACCCATATGCCTGTGTACTCTCTATGCGCAGGGTAAACCTATAAACGCACAAAATTATGTGATGCGTACATGCTCCTTATGAGGACGAGCGCACAGAACGGCACAGAACGGCACAGAACGACACAAAATGGCACAGAACGGCACAGAACGGGACAGAATGACACAAAATGGCACAGAACGGCACAGAAAATTACGTGATGCGTACATGCTCCTTACGAGAACGAGCGCACAGAACGGCAAAGAACGACACAAAATGGCACAGAACGGCACAGAAGATTATGTGATGCGTACATGCTCCTTATGAGGACGAGCGCACAGAACGAGCGCACAGAACGACATAAATTGGCACAGACTGGCACAGACTGGCATAGGACGGCACAGAACATAATTTGATGCGTACATGCTCCTTATGAGGACAAGCGCACAGAACAGCACAGAACGGCACAGAATACCATGTGATGCGTACATGCTCCTTATGAGGACGAGCGCACAGAACGGCACAGAATGGCACAGAACGGGACAGAATGGCACAGAATGGCACAGAACGTGTGTGTGTGTGCGTGCATGCGTGTGTGTGTGCGTGCGTGTGTGTATGTGTGTGTGCGCGCGTGTGTGTGTGTGTGTGCGTGTGCGTGTGTGTGTGCGTGTTGTGAGTGTGCATGTGCGTGTCTTTGTATTCGTGTGTATGCGCGCGTGTGTGTTTGTATTTGTGTGTGTGTGCATGTATGTGTATGCATTGTTGTTATATGTTTACTTACCGTGCCAGGAGAATGTCGTAGCTCAGCTCTTGTGTGCCGGGGCCCATGACTGCTAGACTGGGCTTCGTAGACAGCACTCGCTCCATGTAAATCTTGATGTCTGCCACTGTCACAGATTCAATCATGGCCACATACTCAGGCCCACTGATCCTGTGGGAGCATGTGAGTGTTTGTAAGAGTGTGTGTGTGTGTGTGTGTGTGTGTGTGTGTGTGTGTGTGCGTGTGTGTGTGTGTGTGTGTGTGTGTGTGTGTGCATGTTTGTATATGTGTGTGTGTGCTTGTGTGTGCATGTTTGTGTATGTGTGTGTGCATGTGCGCGTGCGTGCGTGCGTGTGCTCCACATGGTCCTCCAGTGTCCTTCTTTTCTACCCTCCCTTCATCAATGGCCGTTCAGAAAAACTTTGCTCCCCTCTGCATCCCATTCACCACCCCACACGTTTCTGCGCGTCACCTGCCTAAACGGCCCGCTCCCAGCCCCCTAAACGGCACGCTTCCAGTCCCCTAAACGACACACTTCCAGTCCCCTAAACGACACAATTCCAGTCTCCTAAACGTCTCACTTCCAGTCCCCTAAACAGCACACTTCCAGTCCCCTAAACGGCACGCTCCCAGCCCCCTAAACGGCACGCTTCCAGTCCCCTAAACAGCACACTCCCAGTCCCCCTAAATGGCACACTTCCAGTCCCCTAAACGACACGCTTCCAGTCCCCTAAACAACACACTTCCAGTCCCCTAAACGACACACTTCCAGTCCCCTAAACGACACAATTCCAGTCTCCTAAACGTCTCACTTCCAGTCCCCTAAACAGCACACTTCCAGTCCCCTAAACTGCACGCTCCCAGCCCCCTAAACGGCACGCTTCCAGTCCCCTAAACAGCACACTCCCAGTCCCCCTAAATGGCACACTTCCAGTCCCCTAAACGACACACTTCCAGTCCCCTAAACGACACACTTCCATTCCCCTACACGGCACACTTCCAGTCCCCCTAAATGGCACACTTCCAGTCCCCTAAATGGCACGCTTCCAGTCTCCCACAGCATCTGTAGTACGTATCTGTATCTCAGCGCACTGAATGTTTGCTGCTGCTGTGTATCACACTCTGCTTTGCAGCGACACGCACGCACCCACGCACCCATGCACACACATACGCACGCATGCACGCACGTCAAGAGCAGCGATGTAACAAAAAGCATGCCCTCTGATATTTAAGGTTTGTATAAATCAAACTCAATCAAACCTCCTCCAACGATTTCAGAAGTTGGACCTGACTCTTCGATTGTTTCCCTCAGCAAAGCAGGTCCCGTCTCCTCCTCCTACTTCTCTTTCTACTTAAAGTACATTCTTTGCTGAAACAAGGATTGCTTTCTCTGCATGCATCGACGCGCAGCCCTACTCACTCATTATCTTGCGCTATCTCTGCCTGCATCGACACGCAGCCCTACTCATTACCCTGCGCTTTCTCTGCATGCTTCGACGCGCAGCCCTACTCATTACCCTGCGCTCTCTCTGCATGCATCGACGCGCAGCCCTACTCACTCATTATCGTGCGCTTTCTCTGCCTGCGTTGAAGCGCAGCCCTACTCACTCATTACCCTGCGCTTTCTCTGCATGCACCGACGCGCAGCCCTACTCACTCATTATCCTGCGCTTTCTCTGCCTGCATTGAAGCGCAGCCCTACTCACTCATTACCCGGCGCTTTCTCTGCATGCACCGACGCGCAGCCCTACTCACTCATTATCCTGCGCTTTCTCTGCATGCACCGACGCGCAGCCCTACTCACTATTCTGTCTGTCACACTGAAGCACCCTGCTTGCTTTTCACACACTTCTCACACACTTTCACACACTTTTCACACACTTTTCACACACTTTTCACACACTTTCACTGTATACAGCGAGAAAGCATCCCGCTGCCTGTGTTGCTATTTTCCTAACCACTCTTTGGTCTATCCATCGCACTGTAGCGTTCTGTTCTAAACACTGCACCGTAGCGCTCTGTTCTAAGCACTGCACTGTAGTGCTCTGTTCTGAACACTGCTCTGTGGCGCTCTGTTCTAAACCCTGCTCTATAGCGCTCTGTTCTGAACCCTGCACTGTAGCGCTCCGTTTTAAACCCTGCACTGTAGCGCTCTGTTCTAAACCTTGCACTGTATTGCTCTGTTCTAAACATTGCACCGAAGCGCTCTGTTCTGAACACTGCTCTATAGCGCTCTGTTCTAAACACTGCTCTGTAGCGCTCTGTTCTAAACGCTGCTCTATAGCGCTCTGTTTTTAAACCCTGCACTGAAGCGCTCTGTTCTGAACTCTGCATTGAAGTCAGGAACACTTCCACCTTCTCTATTTGCTCTTTTATGTTTTATTTCCCTCCCTTTACCCTGTAGCCGTACGTCGTTTGTAATTTGTAACTGACAGAAACAGCCGTGCGTGCCTAGCACACCTGGCTTCCCCTTGCGCACACAAACATTATGTCCTTCTTACCTGTAGCCGTACGTCAAGAACTGGCGCCCGATGTCTTCTGCACTGGCAGCCTTGGACTCCAGAGCGTTGTAAATGACAAAAACAGCCGTGCGTGCCTAGCACACCTGGCTTCCCCTTGCGTACGCAACCAAATCTGTCTTTCTTACCTGTAGCCGTACGTCAAGAACTGGCGCCCGATGTCTTCTGCACTTGCAGCCTTGGACTCCAGAGCGTTGTAAATGACGGAGATGGTGGCACGCTTGGCCCGTGCAACCTCTACATCACCCAACGACCTGCAAGCACATTAAGGTACCGCAATGTTGAGGGTGCAAAAGGAGGTGGTGGTGAGGGACGCACGCTTGGTGTTCGATCAAACACAACGACCTGCAAGCACATTTGGTTTGAGGGTGCAAAAGGAGGTGGTGGTGAGGAACGCACGCCCGTTCTTCGACCAACACAATGACCTGCAAGCACATTGGGTTTGAGGGTGCAAAAGGAGGTGGTGGTGAGGAACGCACGCCCGTTCTTCGACCAACACAATGACCTGCAAGCACATTGGGTTTGAGGGTGCAAAAGGAGGTGGTGGTGAGGGACGCACGCCCGGTGTTCGACCAACACAATGACCTGCAAGCGCATTTGGTTTTAGGGTGTAAAAGGAGGTGGTGGTGAGGAACGCACGCCAGTTCTTCGACCAACACAATGACCTGCAAGCACATTTGGTTTGAGGGTGCAAAAGAAGGTGGTGGTGAGGAACACACGCCCGGTGTTCGACCAAACACAACGACCTGCAAGCACATTGGGTTTGAGGGTGCAAAAGGAGGTGGTGGTGAGGAACACACGCCCGGTGTTCAACCAACACAATGACCTGCAAGCACATTTGGTTTGAGGGTGCAAAAGGAGGTGGTGGTGAGGAACGCACGCCCGGTGTTTGACCAACACAAGGACTTGAACGTGATGAGTGTGCAGTGGGTGAGTATGGTCAGAAATGCTCACGTGGTGTTATACCCCACACAAGAATCTGCGGGTATCTGTGTCGAGGGTGCGGCGGGTGGAGGTGAAAAAGGTCCACGAAAAGTGCCAAAGGAGCGACGCCAGGAAATCGCTCACGCGTAGGGTTGGCCAGAACCGCATATATATATATATATATACACACCGTATATGACCGTATATTTGGTGGTTTCCCTGCCAAATATGTTTTATATCCCCCAAATATATTATATGGTTCTGGCCAACTCTACTCACACTAAATGAATGACCTGCAAGCATGTTGGCTAGGACAATGTCACACAAAAAAATTCCAAAAAATTCCAAAAAATTTTAAAATTCAAAAATTTAAACGTGTCCCTTGCTTAAAGTAGAAGCTGGAAGTTCAGTGGGTGACATCACACGCTATATCAACCTTACAATTCATGAATCTGCAAAGTTCATGATTCGCGGCTAAGATACCAAACATGCATACGGTTTGTATACCGGCCGATTAGGATCCGGCGCAGTCGGTTCAAGGGGGAGTGCGAGTTTGCCCCCCCATGTGAGGCCACAAACTAAAAAAAACCGAAAACATGTACTTAAGAACCGTGCCCAAAGATTGGCCTGAAGCAAGCATGACCTATAATTTCAAGAGCTCCGTGGTGAGTTAAGATTTGTGCATACACTGTACACACATTGGTCCGACTAACCCTACATCTGGGCATACATGTAGAGAGAAGCACATCCCCTTCGATCTTGTCATCCTTACATCTGGCCGTACACTTGTCATCCACATTGGTCTAGCCGACCTCACATCTGGCCATACATACAAGGAGAGTTGAAACGGGCCAACCTTTGCATCTAGCAGTACAAACTTGGCTTTGGATCTGGCCAACACTACAGCTGGCTGTACATACGTCCACTTTGGATCTGGCCAACTCTACAACTGGCTGTACATACGTCCACTTTGGATCTGGCCAACCCTACAACTGGCTGTACATAAGTCCTTTCTTGATCTGGCCAACCTTACAGCTGGCTGTACATACGTCCATTTTGGATCTGGCCAACCCTACAGCTAGCTGTACATACGTCCATTTTGGATCTGGCCAACCCTACAATTGGCTGTACATACGTTCACTTTGGATCTGGCCAACCCTATGACTGGCTGTACATAAGTCCTTTCTTGATCTGACAAACCCTACAGCTGGCTGTACATACTTCCTTTCTTGATCTGACCAACCCTACAGCTGGCTGTACATAAGTCCTTTCTTGATCTGACCAACCCTACAACTGGCTGTACATACGTCCATTTTGGATCTGGCCAACCCTACAGCTAGCTGTACATACGTCCATTTTGGATCTGGCCAACCCTACAACTGGCTGTACATACGTCCTTTTTGGATCTGATTAACCCTACATTGGCCTTAGTTACACAGTACTTTTGGATCTGCTTGCGTAGCCAATGTGCAATGCATACAACCCCTACCTAATTAAAAGTTTGCGAGATAAGCTGGAGAATGGTAATCCAAATCATTTTTTGTTGATAGACCCACATACACTCCACCTTAAATAATTGATTTTCTAAGCGCATATGCATGTGCACGTGAATTAGCACATGTACACACGCACACATCAACGTACTTAACCACAAAGATACAGACCCTCCCACTGCCACACGCTCTAACACACACACACACACCAATACACCCACCGCGTGACAGTCTCCATTTCACGGCACGTAACATCCAGCATGTCTGATGCGTGGCTTGGGTTGCAGAACACACACACCCCAACACACACACGTACCCACACCAATAAACACACCCCAATACACCCACCGCGTGACAGTCTCCATTTCAAGGCACATAACATCCAGCATGTCTGATGCGTGGCTTGGGTCGCAGAACACACACACCCCAACATACACACATACCCACACCAATAAACACACCCCAATACACCCACCGCGTGACAGTCTCCATTTCACGGCACATAACATCCAGCATGTCTGATGCGTGGCTTGGGTCGCAGAACACACACACCCCAACACACACACATACCCACACCAATAAACACACCCCAATACACCCACCGCGTGACAGTCTCCATTTCACGGCACATAACATCCAGCATGTCTGATGCGTGGCTTGGGTCGCAGGTAGCGTTGATGCCAATCAGCCCTGTGTTGTTGAAGGAAGACTGGAAGGCGGAACAGCTGCTCACCCATGCGTACTGATTGAGCACGCGCGTGTACAGACGAGAGTGCATGCCTTTGCCGGGGCCACCTGTGTGTGCGTGTGTGTGTGTGCGTGTGTGTGTGTGTGTGTGAGCGTGTGTAAGCATGTATGCGTATTTATGTGTGTGCATATACATTAACAAGTGTGTTTGCATGTGCGTGTTCTGATCTGGTTGAGCAAGTGCAGTCGGGGGCAAGTACAGTTGGTGGCGTGATCGGTTGGTGGCGTGTACAGTTGGTGGCAAGTACAGCTGCAAGTATAGTTGGTGGCGTGTTCAGTTGGTGGCGTGTACAGTTGGTGGCGTGTAGTGAGCAAGTACAGTTGGTGGCAAGTACAGCTGCAAGTACAGAAGGTGGCAAGTAGTGAGCAAGTACAGTTGGTGGCGTGTACAGTTGGTGGCAAGTACAGTTGGTGGCGTGTAGTGAGCAAGTACAGTTGGTGGCAAGTACAGCTGCAAGTACAGTTGGTGGCGTGTAGTGAGCAAGTACAGTTGGTGGCAAGTACAGTTGGTGGCGTGTACTGATCTGGTTGAGCAAGTACAGTTGCATGCCTTTGCCGGGGCCACATATACGTGTACATTTGCACACATGCATCTATGTGTGATGCATATTTGTGGGATGCATGTTCATGTGATGCAGTCTGCATGTGTGTGTGTGTGCGTGTGTGTGTGTGTGTGTGTGTGTGTGTGTGTGTGTGCGCGCGCGTGCATACAGATGGACACATGCATTTTTGTGTGATGCAAGATGCAAAGGCCCTAAAAGCTCCCCTCCCTCCACACCCACACCCACACCCACACCCACACCCACACCCACCACCACCTTTGTGCAGCCATGTCAAAAGCAATACCCCCCCCCCCTCACACACACACACACACACACACCTGAAGAGAAAGAGCTACCCCCTCCCATCAGCTGGTTCAGCACGGTCATGACCACAGCCCCCTTCACGTCACGCCAGCCGCCTTTATTCTCAAACGCGAGCATGAGGTTGGCCTCAGGTGGGCCCTGTGTGTGTGTGTGTGTGTGCAAGTGTGTGCAAGTGTGCAAATGTATGTAGGAAAGTAAATGTGCGCGAAGGGTAAGGCGGAAACAGCACTTGGATTGAAACATGGTATATCTGACAACCTGCTAGCAATCACAACCTGCTAGCAACTGCAACCTGGTAGCAACGGCAACCTGGTAGCAAAGGCTCTGTACATGAACAAAAGGCTCTGTACTTGAACAAAAGGCTCTGTACATGAACAAAAGGCTCTGTACATGAACAAAAGGCTCTGTACATGAACAAAAGGCTCTGTACATGAACAAAAGGCTCTGTTCATGAACAAAAGGCTCTGTACATGAACAAAAGTGTAGCCCTGCACAGCCCTGGACAGCTGCCTTATTTACAGAAACAACTTGTACGCGTTTGGGTTATATTGTTGTGCATGCCACCCCTGCCACAATATGCGTACACAATATGCGCACACAAAAACACACCTTGCTGGGCATTAATGGTAACAGCGGCACATACACACAAACACACGCACACACATACATAAACATGTACCTTGTTGGGCGTAATCGATGACAGCGACACACAGCCGCACGCACACACACACACACATACACACACATACACAAACATGTACCTCGTTAAGCGTAATCGATGACAGCGACACACAGCAGCACACATACACATACACACACACACATACACAAACATGTACCTTGTTGGGTGTAACCGATGACAGCGACACACAGCAGCACACATACACATACACACACATACACAAACATGTACCTTGTTGGGTGTAACCGAGGACAGCGACACACAGCCGCCCACATACTCAGAGGGTGGCTCCTCCACAGGGGAGGGGGCAGAGGGCGCCTGCAGTTTGTAAGTAATTATGTGATTGTTTGTGTGTGTGTGTATGTGTGTGTGTATCTTGCGTGTATTGTGTGTGTATGAGAGAGGAGCGTGAGTATAGCCTTTTAGTCATTGAGGGGGTGGAGAACGCCTGTAGAGCGTGTACTGTGTGTGTATGTGCGTGTGTACGTGCGTGTGTGCGTGTGTGCGTGTGTGCACGTGTGTATGTGTGTGTATGCGTGTGTGCACGTGTGTATGTGCGTGTGTGCACGTGCGTGTGTGCACGTGTGTATGTGTGTGTGTTTGTGTGTGTGTGTGTGTGTGTGTGTGCGTGCACGTTTGTATGTGTGTATGTGTTTATGTGTTTGCGTGTGCGCGCACGAGATGCTGTTGTGGGTGAATACAGTGTACCGCACACACACACACACACACGTATAAAGAAGAGGCAGCAGATGAAAACGCTGGCCAAAAAGCAGCCATGTGCAGATTGCAGATGGCACAGTTGATAAGTAACACAGAAAGTTGATAATAGACACACAGTGCATGGGTAACGATAAATGCTGCTCTTGCAGGCACGGTGCCTATGAATTAAATTATAAATAAATTAAATGCTGCTCTTGCAGGCACGTTCCCCTCCTTAAACGCCACTCCAGTGAGCAGTACGTGTGCCTGTCCTAGCAAATAAAATGAGCAACTGACTAAGCAATCTATATGACCACCTGCTCTAGCATGGGTGTGACCTGCCTAAGCAATCTGTGGCCAGCCTAAGCAATCTATATGCCCACCTGCTCTAGCATGGGTGTGGCTAGCTCTACCAGTTTGCTGTGCTCGATTCCTGAGGCTGCGAGCACCAAGCGGGGACCGGCATAGCACTTGCGCACAAAGTTGTGCAGCACCTGTGTGTGCATGTGTGTGTGCCTTTGTGTGCCTCTGTATGTTGCACTTGTGCCGTGTGTGCATGTGTGTGCATGTGTGTGCTTGTGTGTGTATGTTGCGTGTGTGCGCGCCGTGTGCATGGGTTCTGTGTGTTGCCTTCTGTGTGTATGTGCGTGTGTGTGCGTGTGTGTATGTGTGCATGTGTGTATGTGTGCATGTGTGTATGTGCGTGCGTGTGTGTGTGCATGTGTGCATGTGTGTGTATGCGCAAGTTTGCAAGCGAGCTTACATTATGACAGCAAGCCAGTGGGCAGAGCTGTGCAGCACTTTTGTGAGCTGCGTAATGAAGCAGTGGACGTTTGACACGTGTGCATGGATGAGAGGTCTTTTTTGTGTGCTGAGTGCTGAAACATAGATTTAGCCGTAGATTGATGAGCCGGTGTGTGGGCACGCATGGGAGATTTTATTACTTGTGTGCAGAATGCTGGAATTAGTAGCTGCAGATTTATCAGCTGATGCACATGCATAGGGTTGAGGATTTAGGGGTAGGGTTAGGTTATATTAGGGTTTGTAAGGGTTCAGAGAGAGACGGGAGACCCCAGTTGTGTGATGTATGCTGAAATTTGGACGGCATGATCTGCGCTTTTCGGTGCAAACACGCACCTCTGGCGTGATGTGCTGGAATGCGTCAGGGTCGGGGTACAGGGGGCGTCCGAGACCTCCCTGCAAATCACAAGCGTCCTTTTTAATATCCTGGTCTTCTTCCCTCGAAGCAATCAGGTTCAATAGTTCAAAGAACACGCGTGTCAAATGTTTTGGTCTCCAGGTGAGACTCCAGGAGTTTTAGTCTCCAGCTAACAGACTAACGGAGTTTAAATCTCCAGCTAACAGAAACCAGGTGTTTAAAATCTCCAGCTGAGGCAGACAAACGTCAGGTGACCGACAAACGTCAGGTTGCTGAGGTGACAAAACGTCAGGTGGCAGACACACATCAGGTTGCTGAGGTGACAAAACGTCAGGTGGCAGACACACGTCAGGTTGCTGAGGTGACAAAACGTCAGGTGGCAGACACACGTCAGGTTGCTGAGGTGACAAAACGTCAGGTGGCAGACACACATCAGGTTGCTGAGGTGACAAAACGTCAGGTGGCAGACACACGTCAGGTTGCTGAGGTGACAAAACGTCAGGTGGCAGACACACGTCAGGTTGCTGAGGTGACAAAACGTCAGGTGGCAGACACAC
>Ga0307947_1002429_pt1:5000-10000 | contig 14930 bp, 24 predicted proteins | sample OrgLakmetagen232_FD_201840 | JGI IMG/M metagenome (GOLD analysis project Ga0307947, IMG submission 201840) | Saline water microbial communities from Organic Lake, Antarctica - #232 | ecosystem: Environmental > Aquatic > Non-marine Saline and Alkaline > Saline | place: Antarctica...
CACAACACATGCACGCATGCACGCACGCACGCACGCACCACAGGAACACAAAAGAGGGCGAGTCCGCGATGTTTTCTATTTCAAGGTTCATGATCTCCTGCCAGTTCCAGGATTCCACCAGACCTTGCGTACTCTGCAAAAAGTAAGCCAAAACAAAGCAAAACGTAACATATGTGTGTGTGTGTGTTTTTGTGCAGTTCAACATCAGCTTGTGCATCCCTGTTACGTGATATGGTCTTGGTCAAACTGTGTGGGCTAGTATGGTCTTGTGGGTGTGGTGGTATGGTCTTTAACACACCCACACCCACACCCACACCCACACCCACACCCACTCATACACACACACATGCATGCACAAACCAACATACACACACGTGCACACACACATGCACACAAATGCACACACAGCCGAACACACAGCCATACACACAATCACACACACACATACAGCCACACACACACACACACACACACACACACACACAAACACACCTGAGGCGCCCGGCGTGCATACTCATCCCAAGGGGGGTCTATGAGGATGACATCAAACTTTGTGCCAAACGTTTCCGTGTTCAACTTCAGGCTCCGCAGGTCCGTCTGTGTTTGTATGTGTGAATGTTTGTGTATGTGTGTTTGTGTGTTTGAATGTTCGTGTGTGTGTGTGTGTGTGTGTGTATGTGTGTGTGTCAATGTTTGCATGTGTGTGCAAGAGTGTGTGTGTGCACGTGTATGTGTGCGTGTCTTTGTGTGTGTGAGAATGTGTGTGTGCTTGTGTGTGTGCAAGAATGTGCGTGAATGTGTGTGCACGTGTGTGTGTGTGCACGTGTGTGTTTGTGGAGTGAACTCTAAACATTGTTAAAGACAAAATGCTGAACCTTAAAAAGGCACAGCACGACAAGTATACAGGCTGGCCAGAACCATATATATGTACGGTGTGTATTCGGTAATTTTGGCAGGGAAATCATCAAATGTACGGTCATACACGGTATATACGTACGGTTCTGGCCAACCCTACATATATGTATACAGTGTGTATTTGGTAATTTTGGCTTGGCATAAGGAAATAATCAAATGTACGGCCATACACGGTATATACGTACAACTATGGCCAACCCTACATATATGTATACGGTGTGTATTTGGTAATTTTGGCTTGGCATAAGGAAATAATCAAATGTACGGCCATACACGGTATATACGTACAACTATGGCCAACCCAACAAGTGCACAGTTAAAACTAGAGACTTAAAAACCACCTTGAGGGAGTAGGGAGGGGTGGTGTGATTCCGCACGGCGCAGAAGTTAAAATTCCATGAGAGACAAGACGAACACACACACACACAACACACGTGTTTTTGAGCTCACCTTGAGGGAGTTCAAGGAGGGGTGGTGTGCCTCCGCACGGGGCAGAAGTTAAAATTCCATGAGAGACATGACAAACACAACAAACATGTTTTTGGGCTCACCTTGAGGAAGTAGGGAGGGGTAGTGTGCTTGCGCACAGGGCAGAAGTTAAAATTCCATGAGGGACATGACAAACACAAAACACATAATATTGGGCTCACCAGGGCTCACCTGAATTAAGTTAAAGGACGGGTGCTGTGCCTCCGCACGGGGCAGAGGTTAAAATTCCATGAGAGACAAGACAAACACAACACACATGTTTTTGGGCTCTCCTTGATGAATTAGGGAGGGGTGGTGTGCCTCCGCACGGGGCAGAAGTTAAAATTCAATGAGAGACACGACAAACACAACTCACATGTTTTTGGGCTCACCTTGAGGAAGTAGGGAGGGGTGGTGTGCATCCGCACTGCTCTATCCTTCATGCAGATGAGCTCCTTCATTTTGGGGTACTCTTCATACCTGTGAACGTGCAAACACATCGACATTCAGGCACAAATACAGACACACGTGCGTACACCAGTGTTTCTTTTAAGTCGATATACCATATCGATCGATATGAAAACATGGGTTTCCGACTTTTGAAATCGGTATGAAATCAAGCTTTTGGGGGTGTCGATGAGCCCCTGTGTAAAACGGTTCTGTGGCCCTTAGAGGGCCGTTGAAGGCCCTCACACACCACAAATTCCAAAAATTTCCCGAACATTTCCAAACATTTAATTACTGTTGAAACGAGCGAAAAACCCCCACCAAAAAAGGCCAGAGTTGCCAGGGGGAAAGTGATGGGAAGTACTTAGGGGCCCATGGGCCCACAAACAAGTTCCAAGCTCAGTGGCTTGAGCATCCAGCCCCTGAGGGACAGCCCCAGCGCAAGGACTGGCTGAGTGATGGGGGGGTGGGCGGAAATAACTGGTTCCAAGTTCACTGCAGCATTCTGCCCAGCCACTTTCCAGTGCAAGAAGCAGAACATTGCGACCCATGAGACGCTTAGGGGCACGGGACTGGTTTGGGGAGTGGGTGAAGCTAGCAGAGCTGGTAATGGTAATGGTGCCAGGGTCAGTTAAAGATGAGCGCATGTTCAGCACCCTCAAGTACATCTGTAACCCACAGCGCAACAGGCTACAAGCACAGCACTTGACGTGCTGCGTTTGAGGGTTTAAAAGCTCAGCCACTTTCCAGTGCAAGGAGCACAACATTGTGTCCCATGAGATCAGCAACAGCCACAAGGATATACCATAAACCAAACGCCGGGAGGCCGCAGGCTGGGGCAGGAAAAGAAAAAGACACGAAAACGCATTTCCTCAAATTCCAAGATTGGGGAGTGATATGAAATCAAGGCTTTCCAAAATCCTTATAAGAAACACTGGCGTACACACACATACATACACAAACACTGCTACACTTTTGTCTTAGCACCCCCCTATTTTTTTTACTCCCCGCATTCACACTTGCATTCAAACGCCCTCATTCACTCGCACGCACATCCACATTCACGCACAAATACAGTCATACACACACGCGTACACAGACACAAACACACACACACACACACGTACACTCATAGACACACACACACCTGTCTGTGAGCACCGCATCTCGCAGGTAATTCTGTGGCCTCAGCCCGGTGTCCACAAAGCACCCGCACACAAATAACCACAATCACGCGCACACACACACACAAACACACTCACACACACATGCATACACACACAAACACACACACATGCATACACACACACCTGTCTGTGAGCACCGCATCTCGCAGGTAATACTGCGGCCTCAACCCAGTCTCCACAAAACACCGGTACACCAATAATCACCATCACGCGCACTCACTCACTCACACACACACACAAACACTCACACACACACACTCACACCCTTATGCATACACACACAAACGCACACACACACATGCATACACACACACCTGTCTGTGAGCACCGCATCTCGCAGGTAATTCTGCGGCCTCAGCCCGGTGTCCACAAAGTGTTGAGAGTAGTCGTTGATTTGTTGGTTCTCTCCTTGTTCCCCGGGCGCCCCCATTTTAGGGCGGCCGTTCACTTTGTTGGAAACATTAGCACGGCCCCCTCCCCCTGGGGGTCCAGGTATGACCTGTGCGTGTGTGTGTGCGTGTGTGTGTGTGTGCGTGTGTGTGTGTGTGTGTGTGTGTGTGCGTGTGTGTGCGTGTGTGTGTGCGTGCATGTGGACACACACACACACACACACACACACACACACACACACACACACACACACACACACAGGTCATACCTGGACCCCCAGGGGGAGGGGGCCGTGCTAATGTTTCCAACAATGTGAACGGCCGCCCTAAAATGGGACACACACACACACAAACACACACACACACACCGGTGGCCCTGGGAGCCCCATAGGCGGGCCTGGAGGCCCCATAGGAGGGCCGGGAGGCCCGCTTACATACACTCCTCCTCCTCCTCCTCCTCCCCCTCCCCCTCCCATCTGTGGTGGCCCTCCGCCACCCATGCCCGGCGGACCCTGTGTGTGTGTGTATGTGTGTGTGAGTGAGTGTGTATGTGAGTGTGAGTGTGTGTGTGTATATGTCTGTGTCTGTGTGTGTGAGTGAGTGTGTATGTGTGTGTGAGTGAGTGTGTATGTGAGTGTGTGGGTGTGTGTGTGTGTGCCTGTGTCTGTGTGTGCGTGTGTCTGTGTCTGTGTGTGTGAGTGAGTGTGTGTGTGTGACTTGTTTGATTGTGAGTGTGAGTGTGTAGTTATGCATATGTGAGTGTGTGAGTGTGTGTGTGTGTGGCTTGTGTGATCGCAGGTGTGTAATTTTGCGCCTGTGTAATTGTGTGTGTGTGTGTGTCAGTATGTGCGTGTGCTAGTGTGTGTATGTGCATGTGAATGTGAGGTGCGTCTGAGGCTCCCACCCAACCCTCGACGGACGTACGGTGGATTCCTAAAATAAGTGTGAGCGCACGGAAGTACGGTGGATGCTTAGAAAGGTGTGAGCGCACGTACGGACATATGGTGGATGCTGAAATAAGTGTGAGCGCACGGAAGTACGGTCAATGCTGAAATGCATGTGAGCGCACGTACGGACATACGGTGGATGCTAAAATAGGTGTGAGTGCACGGAAGTACGTTGGACGCTTAGAAAGGCGTGAGCGCACGCACATACGGTGGATGCTTAAAAAGGTGTGAGCACACACACATACGGTAGATGGTAAAATAAGTGTGAGTGAGCGCATGGACGTATGGTGGATGCTTAGAAAGGCGTGAGCGCACGGGCATTCGGTGGATGCTAAAAGTGTGAGCGCTCGGACATACGGTGGATGCTAAAATAAGTGTGAGTGCACGGACATACAGTGGATGCTTAGAACGGTGTGAGCGCACTTTAAAGCGCAGCGAAAAAAGGCAAAAGCGCAAAGTCACATGAGTCACGTTTTTGCCCTCTCTGAGGTTGAGGAGCATTACGGTTTATGGTAGCTAATGACTGTTCTTCTTAGTCGATTCTTTTGATTCTTTCGATTCTTTTCTGTTTTTCTCAGTCGATTTGGGGTGTGGGTTTTCCCCTCACTTTGGTGGAGGGGCTTCACAACTCGTGGCAACAAAGTGAC
>Ga0307947_1002430_pt1 | contig 14920 bp, 14 predicted proteins | sample OrgLakmetagen232_FD_201840 | JGI IMG/M metagenome (GOLD analysis project Ga0307947, IMG submission 201840) | Saline water microbial communities from Organic Lake, Antarctica - #232 | ecosystem: Environmental > Aquatic > Non-marine Saline and Alkaline > Saline | place: Antarctica: Organic Lake...
CCCCCCAAAAATACACACCATGCCCATGCAAACAAGACAAAAGAGCCTGTGGAAAGGCGTACCTGAGGAGCAGCATGTCCACGGCAATGGACTCCCCGATGCCTGGTCGCTGCACCTTGACAGCCACGTCTTCTCCTGTACTGCGCAACGTGGCCTTGTACACCTGCGGACCAAAATGTGCACGCGATGTGGATGCTAACACATGTGACCTGTGGACATGAATCACAACTTTGAGCAGGGAAGCGCATGGAAGTAGCTGTGTACGTACACCTGTGACAGGGATGCACACGCGAAATGTAATCCATACATCTGGTGAGTAGGAAGGTGCATATGTGGTGTGGCTTTGTGCCTCTCTAAAGGCCAGTACGGGCGCAACAAGGCTTGACACTATGAGAGCCCTAATGACGGCTGTAGTATACAAGGTAGCTGTGCAGAATTTTTATGCGTCCAGTGTAAGGTTGGCTGGAACTGTATATGCACAACGCATATGACCGCAATTATGGCAACCACCCTGCTTATGTACACCAATATACGTATGTATGTACTGTTTTGTCCAACCCTAGCCCAGTGCTTCCAAAAGTGTGCTGCTCGGCTTAATGCTTTCACACACGCATATGACACGCAATATGGCTTGCATTCACCAGTTCACACGAGCTCCTCCACCACATATACCGTGCAATGTGGCTTGCATTCACCAGTTCACACGAGCTCCTCCACCACATATACCGTGCAATGTGGCTTGCATTCACCAGTTCACACGAGCTCCTCCACCACATATACCGTGCAATGTGGCTTGCATTCACCAGTTCACACGAGCTTCTCCACCACATATACCGTGCAATGTGGCTTGCATTCACCAGTTCACACGAGCTCCTCCACCACATATACCGTGCAATGTGGCTGCGTGCAACCAAACCACACAGGCACTGGGTGGCTGAATGGGTGTGGCACATTCGCATGCACGGTATACTATGTAGCATCAGCGTACCGTGCACAAGCTTGAAACAGTACACGCAGGATGCACTGGTACTGCATCCTAACCCTAAACCCAACCCTAATATGGCTCGTATCTGCAACCCATGCTGAAGCTAGTTCCATGATATGTGGTGACACAGCAATGTGCCATCAGGGTTGGCCAGGTCTGTGTAACCATGCCGTACATACATGTTTTGAGTGCGAGGTGTCCCATGTAAACACTGTAAGATGCATAAATAAATGGTAGGTAGCACGTGTGGGAGTAAACATTGTAAGATGCATACATAAATGGTACGTAGCACGTGTGGGAGGGGCTGATCCTATGTGCCATGCGTGAGACCGATATTGGGAATGCCTGTAGATGCTCCCAGGATTTCTCATGACTCGTGCTGGTTACTCTTACGCATGCAGAAAATGTAAAGAAAACTTACATGCAGGAACGATAACTGCAGAGCACAGCACACACATTAGGCGTGCACACGTGCACAAGTACATGCACAAGTGCAAGCGCACACACACACACACACACACACACACACATGCACACACTCTTCACACACCTGTCCCAAGCTGGCAGCAGCCACAGGCTGGTCAGAAAATGTGGCATACATTTCCTCAATGGGCTGCTGCAACTCTTCCTCAATCACTGCAAAGGGCGATGTGATTGCAGCATACGCATAAGAGAACACACTTTTCCTTTTTTCCCCCTTTCTAATTTCATCCACAGGGTACGGTACAAGTCATCTGTACTTCCTCTCCGTTTCCTTCCTACCAATGACAAACTAACATAACTCCACCACAAGCGGGCATCTGGCAACTTTCACTGTCAAAAACAGCCATGGTGATAAAAAACAGAACCAAGGCACACGCCTCTCCAACACTGGGGCCCATCTCCACCAACCTGTGCGTGCAATTTCTGTGGGGAAGGAGGGCAGCCTGTCCTGGAGGTCAGCCAGCGTTTCCAGGTAAGGCTTGGGCAGCAGGTCAGGTCTGGCAGAGAGGGCCTGACCGATCTTGACAAAGGAGGGCCTACAGGCAGACACAGGCGGCAAAGTCAGGTTTACGGACAGAAACAGCTGGCAAAGTCAGACCCAGCTGATCATTACAAAGGAGGGCCCACGGGCAGAAGCGGCAGAGTCAGGCCATGCAGAGAAGGCTTGACCGATCTTGACAAAGGGAGGCCTACGGGCAGAAACAGGTGGCAGAAACAGTTGCCCTCTTGAGGTGATGCTCGGCACACACATGGGCAGGGTATGCCGGGCAGGAGATTAAAACGAGCAGAGGTTGATGATCATATATGCAAGTGTGCGTATGTATGTGTGTGCACACGCTCACCGTAGTCATGTGTTTGTGAGTTTGAGCCAAAGAAAAAGCAACAAAGTAAACAGAAGTATCATGAAACCAAGTGCACCACACTTGCTGCAGCACATCAAGGGTCATTCACATACATACTGCCTTGGCTAGTTCAAGCACCTCTGCACTCACACCCCTGGCTTAGACCCTTACCCAAGCCTGCTGAGCAGCTCACGAAGTTCGCTCGCGCGCTGGGACATGTTGCGGTCAATGCTGCCCAATGCATAGTCCTGTTCACGTGTTTTGTGTGTGTGTGTGTTTGTGTGTGTGTGTGTGTGTGTTTGAGGGTACTTGGGGGAGAGAGCACATGTGCTTGTGCATGTGTTACAGGATACAGGTATTTGAAGATTAAAGCACATGCTGCAGCCAGTGATGCCTGATACTCTGCAGCCAGTGATGCCTGATACGTGGACCTGCTGCGCATGAGTGTGTGTCCCAAACAAAAAACGGAGCCCAGACAATTTGAGGTGGGTCATGGTGTCAAACTTGATACAAAAGTGACACCTACAGCAGGACTGCAAAACAATATCAGGGGCCTCCCCTATCAATGGTAAATCAAGCTTACTAAGGCACAACCCAAAAGAGTTTACGACACAAATTGCACCCACTGAGCGTCCTCATGTTCAGTGTCGAGCTGCGCGCGGTGAAACACACGTCTGTTGTCAGCCCATGGCGCACCACACACCGCACGTAGCATCGTGCACATACGTTTCATGATAGTGATGTGGCAAATCCTGCTCCACAACAACCACACAGCACTTTCGACTTCACCACAACGCTACACGTAGCACTGTTTGGGTCTGATAACGGTCCAGCACTGCGGTACCTCCACCACAACACAGACCACGCTTGGGTCTGATAACGGCCCGGCACTGCGGCACCTCCTGCTCCACAACAACAACACAGACCACGCTTGCTCCACAACAACAACACGAAACCCACACCACAAAGATGAGCATGTCCTTGCCAGAAGGGAAGGAGAACGGAACTCTAGCTCGCCTATTCATAACCTTTTGAGGTTTGAGGACGTATGACAGCCTTTAATCTGTCGTTATCTAGTGAGCGAATCCCCAACTGAAACCCCAAAAGAGATCTCGTTGTCAAAACTCCTCCATATCCTCATAGCACCCACCCGTGCAATGCTTGCTCCAAACCCCCCGAGGGTGGTGGTCACATTCAGCGCTCGTGCGTACACTTCCGGCCAGTTATTTTTAAGTGTGTCCGACAGGCGTTCTGGGTCGTAGTTGATGCCTGAGCAGACATTGGGGGGGGTGAGGAGAAAAGTGTGAGGAAGTAGGGTCACTCAGAGCAAAGAGAGCAGTGTGAGGAGCGCGTAAGGAGTGCCGTTGGTTTAGTGCAGCCCTTTGTCATTGGCAGAACAGGTGGCCTGGACATTTGGTGGTCTCACACACAATCAACAGGAAGTACAAGACCATACGGCACTTATATCACCGCGTACCGCAAACGTTTTTCACTCCCTCGCGGTGTGTAGGGAGCAATTTAAATAACTAAGTCAAAAGAGCCTCGCAAAGCTTGCATCGTAATTTTAAGCGCGAACGGGGACAGGCCGGATAAGCCTCCCAAGCCGCCCTCAAGGGGACAAACAGCTCGGAGGCCCTCTCTTGGAAAAAAGGACATCAAGAGGAAGGGCGTCTTCAACCCTTCATACGCGCATGCACGCACACGGACCCGCACGCACACACACACACGCACAAGTACATAACCCACGCACGCACGCACACACGTACGTACACAACCGTATACACATGCACGCATGTACACAACGCACGCACAAATGTGAGCGCACGCATGCACACAAACAAACACGCACGTAAGCGCACGCACGCACACGTATGCACACGAAAAACACGTACCCGCATGCACACACACACATGTATGGGGCATGTATACATATGTTTACACACACATGCACACTTGTACGTACACATGTATGCATACACACGTACGCGTGCACACACACACACGCACACACATACGCACGCACGCACAAGTACACAATGCATGCACGCATGTTTGTACACAGCCGTACACACACGCACGTACGCAATGCACGCTCACACGTATGCGCACGCACACACACACCTACGCACACACACACTAACACGCACGTACGCGCACGCATGTACACATGCGCACGCACGCACACGTACGTGCGCACACGCGCATGCATACGCATGTAGGTACAGCTCATAGGGCCAGAAGGCCCTCGCATAAGCTTGCATTGTGTTAATTAATTGTGCCCCCCTCGCATTGCTCGCATTGGGGTTTATTAATTGGGCTTTTTCAAACCTTGGATTGGTTACGGTACAGTACGGTACACAATTAGAAGGGCAGCCACCAACAAAATCTTGGCAGGGAAATTTTAGGGTACAAAGTATTTCACACCAGATGTCCAGGGTTGGTCAGAACCGTATATATATACACTGCAGGGTAGTACACAGGGTACCCAAATTATTCAGGGTCTCCTGGAAGAACTCAGGGTATTAAAAAATTTCCCAGGCCGGGGGCTGTCGCCCTCGGTCGTCCCCATGGCTGGTTGACCCAAACTGTGCCAATAAGCTCTCCACCCAATTTAAAGCCCCCTATACCTCATCTGAATGCTAAATACTTGAGGCTATATCTAAATCATTGACATTTGCTGGAAATTTGGCATTCTGGGGGGGGCTGTGGGGCCCGCTGCATATTTTGCATCCACTTCGGCAGGAAAAAGGTACATTTCTGAACTTGCCCTGGTCGACCTCTGCTTCAGGATATAAGCATTATAAACGTCACATAACAATGCTGCAAGGTCATTTTTAGGACAGGGATACTGGGAAAGCCGGCGAGTGGGAGGCACTCACACAAGGGACAGGGGAAAAAGACAAATCTGTCGCTCCACACCTGCTGCGACTTTTAGCCCGGTTTTTGATACCAGAGTTGCGGGTTAAATATAGCTTAATATAAAATGCAAGTGGGGCCAATCGGTGTCCTGGTTGGATTTTGGTGCAAATTTGAGTAGCGTGACATGCAGAAATTGCCGCCTGTGCTTTTCCGGCTCCATATAAAAATCCCACATGCACACCAGAGTTGCGGGGGGGGGTGAAATATCAAGGTCTTTCGGCCTGCTTTCTTTATATGTATGTAAAAAGAATTTAGCTTTCCAAAACATTTTTCAAGTCCCCAAACGGTGGAGTGGTTGGGGAGATAGAGCCAAAAATGGCTTATTGGCACAATATGACTAGGAAAGGGTGGTCCAGCCATGGGGACGACCCCCCGGCCCCAAGCGCGATGTTACTTCTTTTCCAGGGTTGGCCAGAACCGTATATATACGTACATATACACCGTATATTTGGTAATTTCCAAGCCAAAAATACCATATGTACATCGTATATATATGGTTCTGGCCAACCCTATTCTTTTCAGGCACTGAAGGAGTCAAGCAGGTGTTGAGTGCTTCGGTTTAAAAATTGGAAATTTGCTAAATCATTAGATGTCTTCAAAAGCACTCACTTCCATTGCTCGAGGTTCTATGCTCGTATGTGCGTGTGTGTGTATGTGTATGTGTGTGTGTGTGTGTGCGTGTGTGTGTGTGTGTGCGTGTGTGCGCGTGTGTGTGCGTATGTGTGTGTATGTATGTGTATGCATTTATGTGTGTGTATGTGTGTGTACAAATGTATGTGCGTGTGCGTGTTTGCGTGCTCGTGTGTGTGCGTGTATGTGTGTGTATGCGTTTATGTGTGTGTATGCATGTGTGTATGTGTGTATGTGTGTATGCATGTGTGTATGTGTGTATGTGCATGTGCGTGTGTGCGTGTGTTCGTGTATGTGCATGTGCGTGTGTGCGTGTATGTGTGTGCATGTGCGTATGTGTGCTCAAGGTTCGCGCATGGCTGCTGGTTGAGGCCTCATTAGGACCAGGGGGAGGGTGGGAATAGAGGGAGGAGGAGCGGGGTGCTTCCGTCTGGAGTCAACCAGTTTGGTGCAAGCTGCCAAGGTGCAAGCGCTCAAGCCCAGCACTTGCATGCTTCGTAGAGAGGCCTGGCAGGAGGAAGAGCCCTGCTGGGGTGGCTGACCCCTCCCCCTTCCTGCTGGCTGACCTTTCTCTCTTCTTCCCATTCTCACTGTCATTCCCAATATTCACTGCAAACTACCCGGAAATGCTTTTAAAATTTTACCGGGGCTCCCGGCGACAGCCCCTGCGATTCCGGGAGACCCGGACCGGCTTTGGGCTGCCCCTCCGGGACAGCCCAGAATTTTGTTATTTATTCCGGTTCCCGGAGGGGATGTACAACCCTGATACACTGTACAAAGTATTTGACCAGTACATGCCCAGTATTTGACCGATGTACTGTATTTGACCGTATGTTTGGTGGTTTCTCTGCCAAAATTGCTGTGCATACATAAGGTTGGCCAGAACCGTATACATACATTGTATACTGTATTTAACCGTATGTTCAGTGATCTCTCTACAAAAAATATCATTTATACACTGTATACATATGTATGGTTCTGGCCAACCCTACAGTTGTCCAACTTAAAGCTGAAAAGGCAACAGGTGTACGGATTGCCTGAATGTAGTTGCAGGTTGCAGCACGCTCTCAAAAGCGAATGAGTATTTTTGTGGCCACTGTTGATTGACTTCTTCAACAGAAGGAAGCTTCTGTTTGTAATGGGCCATACGTGCACACAAAGTAAAAAAACACACCAGTTAAGATGAAAAAGCACCCAATTAAAAACGGAATTATCACATAAAGTGCTTGTTTTAAACGACAGGTAGCTTTACCTCGTGCCGCCTAAGAATCCACAACACCCACCCATTTCTACGAGGACATCAGGCATGTCTGGCGTCAGGGTGTTCAGCTCCATGGCCTCCATCTGGGTGTGCGTGGGACACAGTGCATGGACTATGTACGAGTGGGCACACACCATACAAGAACTGTGGGCACATATTACAAAACCTGTATACCATGGGGCACCTTGATTCAGGACTATGCACGAGTAGGGCACATCTTGCAATGACTGTGGGCACACACAGCAGGACACGTGGGGCACAGAGAAGACGTGAGACACCAGGGAAGCTGGTTACTTTTGGCCGTGCGTGAAAAACTGTTTCAATGTACGGCAAGTGGACACTGTTTCATGTGCGGCATGTCTGCGTAGTCATTCGGGAGCAAGGTGTTTTAAGATTTGTACCAGCTCACTATCACAACCAAAGTCCGACAATTTCACGTGTCAAATGCCGCTTTGTGTCAAAAACACACGCACCCAGTCTGCTTGGCCTGTCTCTGTGTAGAACCAAGAGGAGCCAGACAACACCTGCAGGTTGAATGTAAGATTTGAAAGGGTGGAACCATTTAGCTAAAGTGACCTCTTTGTGCATACACATGAGTGGCAATGCACAAGTTCAGATGCGTGTCTGTGAAATGATCCAAAATTGAATGTAGTATACGACAAAGTGAGGTCCATATTTTTGCGTGCATTGCATGTTTGGGTTTTTAATTCATGCTTTCCCTTTAAAGGTGTAAACTCTTGTATTTCTGTACGTGAGGAGTGTGTGTATGTGCGTGTGCGTGCGCATGCTACTGTGTATATACGTGTGCTTATGTGTGTGTGCATTTGCGCACGTGTGTGTGCGCTTGTATGGCGTGGGTGCGAGCGAGTGTGTGTGCGTGCGAGCGAGTGTGTGTGTGTGCGTGTGTGCGTGTGTGTGTGTATATGAGAGTGTGTGTATTTGTGTCTATATGTGTGTGTGCGTGAGAGAATGTGTGTGTGTATGTGTCTGTGCACGTGCGCGTGGGTATGTGCATGGGTCAAACCTCTTTCGTGGGTAGCGCTGTGCTCCCAGGCCCCACGTCCTTCTGCCCTGCACTGGGTCTTATGCCGAGCCTCTGTGGATGGAGGGCTGAAAGGGATGCTCCTGCCCTTGGCCCCATAGCCTGTTTTTTGTGGCCAATTTGTGGGCAATGTCTAGTCACTCCCCCCCTAGACGCACACCCACGCAGCAAGGAACGGGATGTCCAATGATGCAGCATTTAAGGTTTCTTCACAGTCACGTAGGTATCGCTATATATGGTTTGTGTTACGCAGTAGAAACGAATACAGAAAATTCTATGTAGCAAAATATATGTTGTGAAAGAGGCTAAAAGGAACCTTTTGTAACAGCAAATTTCTGAAAGGCTCTTTACATTAATTGCTGGATATATTTCTAGCTACAGTTCCATACAATGTTGCTTCAGAGGAAGTCTGTGGTGTCTCAACCCTGTGCAGCAGCCCCCAAATCAGCTCTGCGTAGGAGTGTCTTGCCCGCGGTGCCCAGGAGCAGCAGCAGCAGGAGAAGAGGGCTGAGGGTTGCAGCCAGCGCTGTGGCTTTTCCACCTAGCAATGAGGTTTGTGTCCGAGAATGTTAGACATGCGTGTCTGAGCGTTGTCTGTGTATGTGTGTGTGTGTGTGTGTGTGTGTGTGTGTGTGTGTGAGGTTGTGTCTTCTGTTGGACCTCCTCTCCTTCTTTCCCAGCTGCCTGTGGTGTGTAGATAGGTGTGAAGAGGAAGGAATGACTAACTAGATCAAACTTTCCTTTGTGACGCTTACACAGGACTCCTTGAGCGGGCCCAGCAGCAGCAGCAGCAGCAGCAGCAACAACAAAAGCAGCAGCAGCAGCAGCAACAGCATGGGCCCGGTGCAGATGGCCAAGGGGGGTATGGGCGGTAGTTTGGGTGGTAGCGCCACGCTCGAGCGCAGCAAGTTGTCCTTTGTGATGCCCACGCCCACCGTGCAGCAACCCAAGGTGGACGACGGTGGCAGCGGGGGGGACAACGGCAAGAACCTGCACAACGGTGAGGAGAGTGAGGAATGCTAATATGCTATAACGGGAGTCTCCGCAAGCGACGACGAGACGCTTCCTCCTCCTTCCCCTCACACAAAGCTCTAGAGACCTTGTGTTGCCCTCCTTTCCTCTCTCTCTCTGTTACCTTGTTTAGCTAGCGTGTGTGCGTGCTAATATGCCAAACCTCTTTAGGGTTACCCCTTTTTTTGCGTGACGCGACTCACAACACACCCTCGCACACAGGCGGAGGGGGCGGTGACGACGGGGGCGATGACGACGACTACTTTAACGAGGGTGATGATGATGGTGAGGGAGGGGACGGACAGGGAGGGAAGGGCCGGTGGGGGCTCCTGCGCGCGGCCATTCCCGAGCAGTACGACACCTTCTCCATCGGGGCGGTGCTGGCGGAGTGGATACGCACCGTGGCTGACCTCCCCGCCATCCTGCGCCAGGCCGTGACCATGGGCCTGTTCAGCTCCGCGCAGTTGGTGCGCTTCTTTGCCATGGACGTGCGCCCCAACGTCACTCGTGCTGCCACCAGGCGCCTCCCTCCCTCTGTGAGTCACTCTGTGTGCCCTCTGTGAGTCTGTCTCTCTCTCTCTCTCTCTCTCTCTCTCTGTGTGTGTCTGTCTCTCTCTCTCTCTCTCTCTCTCTCTCTCTCTCTCTCTCTCTCTCTCTCTCTCTCTCTCTCTCTCTCTCTCTCTCTGTCTCTCTCTCTCTCTCTCTCTCTCTCTCTCTCTCTCTCTCTCCTCTATACATTGTGTGTATGTGTGAGTGTGCGTGTGTGTGTGTGTGTGCTTGTGCGTGTGCGCAATTGCGTGTGTGTGTGCGCAATTGAGTGTGTGTATGTGTAAGAGTGTGTGTGTTGGGTGGGTGGATGCATACGTGCGTGGGTATCAGTGTGGTGGGTGCGTGCGCATGTGTATTTGAGTTTTAGTATGCCTCTAAGTTTATGTGCGCGTCTGTTTTTGTAGAGTGTATCTATCCTGTATTGTGCATGTTTGAGGTACGTCATTGCACCTGCTGGTTTTTTCTCCTTTTCTGTTCTGTGTCTAAAGCGCATTACGTCAATGCACCTGATGCGTTCAGACATAAAACAGAAAAGGAAAAGAAACCCAGCAGGTGCTATGACTTACCTCAAAAACATGTGCATGTTTGTCACTGTGCCAGTTGTGCGTGCCTTTCTGTGCGTGTATTTCTGCTTTTCAACAGACAGTTGTGACTAGCTGATGCTTCTGCTTTTATTTGTGCAGTGTATAGAACATGCCAAAGAAGTTCAAAGGTTTTGTGTGTGCGCCTGTTTGCTCCTGTTTCTAAGTGGAGCACCATGCTTCTTGCTCCAGCTGGCCAATGCTTGAATCTGAATGCGTCGTTATCAGAGCATCCCCTCCCCCCCTCCCATGCAGCTGGCACGTGATTTTGTCGGCCGCTTGATGGCCGACCCTGGCTTCGTGCAAAAGGCGGTGCTTGAGTCCTCCATCGCAGCGGTGGCCAGCTTGTGGTATGAGTACCGCGCTCGAGGAGACAAGTTCAAGGACGAGCTTGACCTTGCCATGATCAACTCGCTGGGCATGGCGGCCGCAACATGTGCCACTGTGTGGATGGTTGCTCCCACGCGCTCATATGGGTCCATCCAAAAGTTCCCATGGCAGCAGGTGCGGCAGCACGTCCTGCGTGCGTGTATGTGTGCTTGTGTGGCTTGTGGATGAGATGTTGCCCGTGTGCGCAAACATTAGGCTTTGCGTAAGGTGCGCAAAAGCTCACATGTCTTGTCCGTCCGTCTATCAATTTGTCACTGACTGTAATTGTGAGATTCAAAGGGTGGCACTTGATTGACAAGATGACTCCGTCAAAATTAGGCACGCATACTTACATTGAACCAAGCTCTAGCAAGGACAGGTAATATTTGTCACGAATCACGTGTCATTTGCTTCAGAGCGCAGCTGCCATTTTACTTCAAAGAGCGCATCGCCAAATTTGCGTCCGTCTGTGCAGCCCAAGTAGGATGTATTTCTCATGATTTCACCACAATGTGTGCTGATGTGCCTGCAGACCCTGGACGGCCTGCCCAACTGCGTGTTTGACGCGTCCGGCCCCATGCTCCAGTACAGTATGCAGGCCAGGGCGGGCGGTTTCTTTGCCAAGCTGGCTGAGTTGTCCGCAGTGGGAGCCCTCACAGGAAGCGCTACGTCCATCTTGGCATCTGCAGGTGAGGAATTTTTTTGTCTTCATGCCTGTCGTGTCTTTGTTCAAGCTTGGGTTGATTGGCAGGGATGGTAAGTGCTTTTTGGGGGGGCAGTGTGGCATATAACACCCACGAACGAGCAAATATTGCTATGCAGAAACGGCATTATAAAGAACAGTTAAACTGTCGCTTCAATTCCTAATCATGCAAGCTGACAGGTAAGGAGACGTTCAAGGCACTCGTTTTAGGGCTTTAAAGGCTTCATTCATCAAACAACTTTGCTTATGAAAGTCAATTTAGTCCTTTTGGGAGTAGTGGCATAGAAATACAGCATGTTTTGTTCATTCATATTCCTGTAAACTAACACATTTGAAACGTCTCCGCGCCAGCTTGCTGCTTGTAATAAGTAATGGCGCTTCGCGCCCCTGCTTGTGTCTAGTACATGCATTTGTATGAGGTGCTGAGCGCTCTGCAAGGTTTGGTTACATGCTTGTGCAATTACTCAGTGAGATGAAGGAGCATACATCCTCTTCTAGGTCCAACAGCGAAACTCTCACGAGCTTTGATAGTACACTTTTCTACCTCATCCCACTCCAAGCACGGACATGCCAGCCTCTCTCTCAATCATGACATGTGCGACCAATTCCCAATTCCAACCAATATGTAGTGAACCCTTCACGACTTTTGACGGCTTGAGTTGACCCCTTTGTAGTCACGGGACACACTCTACAGTCTCTCTCTCCCCTGCCAGATGGTCATCAAAGCCCCGAAGCCTGGCGGCATCAATGTAAAGTTTTCCGATTCTCCCTTTAACGTCCCAATCCTTTCTCTTGCGTGTGTTTGTTTGCGTGCAGCTGTAAACATCCGACAACGAGCCAACCCGGAGTGGCAGCCAAGCATCGCCGTGCCCACTTTGGGCCACGCCTCTGGTGGCCTTGGGGCCTACTTTGCTGCCAATGCCAACACCAGGTGCGTGTTGGTTTAAAACCCTAAAAATAAAAGGGTTTCATCAATTGCTCGATGATCTCGCACCTGTATTGCAGTCTTTTGTCGCCCGGGGTCCTTTGCAAAGTTCGCTACCAACTTGTTTGCGCATGCGCCCTTATTTTGAGTGTTTTACCTTTCTGCTGCTTGCTGAGTTTCTTTTTTAGCACACTCTCACAAACCAAGACGCACCGATTAAGAGAAGCCAGAGGCTGTGTTTGAGAGCCAGGTTGCAACGGAAATGGATCAATGTTGCTGCTTTCCTGACACCTCACCATCGCTCTGCTTCATCTCCTGGTGCCATCACGGAAATTGCAGGTATCAACTCATAGGCGGCCTGGACCGAATCTTATTTGCGCACACCAACTACATGTGGACCTACCTGCTGCTGAGTGGAGGTGCACGCTTTGCTAGCCAGTACGTGGGAGAGCAGACCCGGCCCACCATGCAAGGCCTCCCTGCACCATCCAGCTTAGCCCCGGTTAAGGTGTGTGTCGTGTCTGTGCAGTGTATGAAAACAGGGTGTTACGCACGGAATGTGTAAAAATGTTCAAAACCACCATTTTGCGTTCAACTTGTAAGTAACTAGATGTTAAGCACGAAAGCCTCAACCTCCTGAGTTGATCGTCGTATTGTTGTGTTGAGTTGCGTTAAGTTTTATTCCACAGACTAAAGAGTAATCCTATCTTTCTATCATCCTCCTTCCATTGCAGTTTAAGTTCGTACAGCACAAACAGTAGAATTCAGGTTTTGGTGCGACACTGGGTTCCACCCTACGCACACTCATACGCACTCTCGCATACACGCATACATACAAGCACGCACAAACGCACACTCACATGCCACTTACGCGCACACTTGCGCTTGCAGATCCCTCGCCCTGCGGGCCTGCCTCGCATGCCCCGCCGCATCAAAAAGAAGGTCAGTAAAAAGGTGCCCAAGGAGTACAAGGCCGTGCAGCAGCAGCAGCAGCAGCCGCAGGCCATGCAAGGTGAGGGAGGTGTGGCAGCCTCCATGGCCGCCACCGCAGCGGCGCCAGTGCCCACGCACACCCCCCAGCTGGAGCTCACCCCCCTGTCATTGGGGGCTGATGGGAGCAGCACTAGCGGAGCTCAGCAGCAGCCAGAGTCCTGGCAGCAGGGCCAGCAATTTGAGGACCATGCGAGCAGCAGTTACGGCGGGCAGGAGGGCAGCAGCAGCAGCGGTGTGCAGCAGCAGGGGGATCACTTGGTGATGAGTCGTGGCGGGGTAGATGCACAGCAGCAGCAGGTGCACGTAGCACCGGCCTATGAGAGCGAGTCGGAAAACGCCTCGGCGCAGGGGGGTAGTCAAGTCAACCATCGAGGCCCTCAGTATGCATCAGGGCATTAATAACGAATTGGTAGGCTGCTGGGGGATAGGATGTACTTTTAAATGAACTTGTATTAAGAAGTAGGATTGTAATGGTCGTGGTTAAGGGTTTCGTAGCAACTTACTGCAACTGTAATGTTGTGTTTTTTTCTTGTCGATTGTGCAGCTATGCACCACTTTGATAAGACTTTTAATTTCTGCATCAACAACGTTTTGATGCTTGAATATTTACGCCCCGTGCTGTATTCTGTCGTTATGAAACCAGTGAAATACAACGTTGTGAAGATGTCTTGCCGATTCAAACTGTAATTTTGAATCTCCGACTATCTGCGTGAATAGGGCACCAGAGAATATACTAGCAGCAGAGGGGCCTCTTGCTTGGCTCAGTCAGCGCAAAAGGTTTACAAGGCCTTTAAAATAGGGCTTCCAGTTTTTCAAAGAAAGGCCTTAAGAAGTACGACTGCTATAGCCCGCTCATAAAAGCAACGCAATTATTTCATGGAGAAAAGATAAAGCTTGTTATTGTTCTGCCTCAAGAAAGTAAACACATTGTGAGCTCCTGTTGGGGGAAATAGAGGTGCATATTTCCTGCGGGGAGAAATCATGTGGGGATTGGCACAGTGGAAAAGAACATGCTGCTCATCTTGGACATCAGCAGTATCACACAGGTCACAGGTGGGGGAATTACTCTGATTCCATGTCGTTGTCTCAAAATGGAGGGTGTGAACACGAGGTTTGAAACGAGCTGTACTGTGAATGAAATCACGAGGCAGGTTGAGGAACATGTATTTGGGAAGGATGTAAGGCAAATGAGTGACCAGAGCCCTTTTGGTAGGGTTACAAGGATGGCCTACAGCCTGAGACTCTGGCTGATGGCAATTGGCTGGTGAAACAAAATCAACCAGTGTCGAAAATTGTAACTAAATCTGACACAAACTTGAGAAGTCTGTATGAGGAGTCTTGATTCAGGAATGCATTGATCTCAAAATCAGTGATACTGTGATGACAAGCCAAGAAAGGAATAAATTCAGAGCTCGAAGGAGCAAACGCACGCAGCAGAGTCTTAAGGTAAGGTAAGGTTCTCGCTATATATGCCTCTGGTGGGCATCTGAGCGGAAGCTTAGCAGAGTCTTAAACATTCTTTCAAAAAGGTCTCTGTATCTCATGCGCAGCTCGCACACTTCAGCACACTTGCAAAAGAAAAGCACATGCTTCTCATCTTGAACTTCTCCACACTCACATTTATCAC
>Ga0307947_1002431_pt1 | contig 14919 bp, 20 predicted proteins | sample OrgLakmetagen232_FD_201840 | JGI IMG/M metagenome (GOLD analysis project Ga0307947, IMG submission 201840) | Saline water microbial communities from Organic Lake, Antarctica - #232 | ecosystem: Environmental > Aquatic > Non-marine Saline and Alkaline > Saline | place: Antarctica: Organic Lake...
GGTCTCCTTGAGCAGCTTCCTTTTGCTTTCTCCTCTGCTTGAGCCCTCTCTCCTCTTTTTTTTGTTGTCTGTCAGGTCCCTGCTGGGGGCCGTAGCTGTAACACCACCCAAAAAAAAAAAAAAAAAAAGAACGGGGGACAATAAAAAGGCAAGAACAAAGACAGCAAATGATGCACCTGTGGCTGCTGTGGCTGGCCATGGGTATCTAGAGGTGTGATGTTTTAACTTGCACACTTCCTGAATTTCCTACCTACTATGCAATCCTTGTTATTATTACCCATTAGCAGGACGCCAAAAGGAAAAAGGAGGAGGGGGAGGAGCGGAGAGGTGGCAGAAAAGAAGGCAACAGCGAAGATGGCAAAAAGCTTCTGCACCATCCGAGAATCGAACTCGGGTCTCGTCCGTGGCAGGGACGTATTCTACCACTAGACCAATGGTGCTTGTAGAAACGAACGTGTTAATAATCCTAATTGTAATATGTATATTAATATATATTACACTTTCCTTCGCGTGCATGGAAGCAGAGCAAAAGATGCTGCAAGCTGCTAGACAAAAAGGGAAGGGAGATTCAGCAATGACAAAACACCAAGCTTGTTTTGCAAAGCACTTAGAGAAGAAAAGCACTTAGATGACGAAAAGCTTATAGAATGATGGCAGGCACATTTCCTTCCCTCCAAGAAGTCCCCTCTAATACAGATGAGCATGCAAGCTCCTCAGTGATTGCAGTGGAAAAGAAAGATAGAGAACAGCTTTCCATGACACCCTTTCATTGGCGCGCTCAATCAAAAGACAGCAAGGACCGCTGCCCTTCTCGCTTGCTGGCCACCGTCTACGGTCACTGCTAGAGAAAGTGGTACATGTGACCTATACCACCACTATGGCTCACAACGCTTCAAGAAGATCAAATCCAGAAATCTATATACCGTACTGTACCGTAACCAATCCGAGATTTGAAAACCCCAATTAATAAACCCCAAAACGATCAATGCGAGGGGGTCACACATAGTTAATAATCACAATGCGAGCTATGCGAGGTCCTTTTGGCCCTCTGAGCTGCACGTGCACGAGTATTCACGTGCGTGTGTGCGCATGCTGCACGTGCACGAGTATTCACGCGCGTGTGTGCGCATGTACAGGGAGGCGCCCTCTTGGAAGGAAACTTACATTAATGCTCTTTGAGTCAAAACATGGCTACATTCAAACATAAAACATTAGTTGGAGTGTTCCTTTATGTAACTTCTAGCAGCCACCTTGTAAACAAATCTAGTACTCCACCTCCCCTTGGCCATGCCACTCCTCTTCTGTGTGCTGAATCCACTCATCGTCAATGTCCTACCAGGTGGCCTCCTCTTTGCTGCTGCTGCTGCTGCATCCCGCTCTACCTGTGCTGCCCTCTCCTGCCTCTGCAACCCACTTAGCATGCGCCACTCCTGCTCGCTGCTCATCTGCCCCCTTCACACTTGCTGTACGGATGCTGGGTTTGAAGAAGTCTGCAACCCCAAGCTGTATGTTCCCCTTGGAAGCCTTGAGGGGAGGCTTGGGAAGCTTTCCCGGCCTGTCCCCGTTCATGCTTTTAATTTATTAATTAGTTACAATGCGAGCTTTGCGAGGGCCTTGTAAATTAGATATATAAATTGCTCCCGACACACAAAAAGTTCGCATGGAGTACAGTACGGTAAGAGGAATCGACGTTAGTAATACTACTCTTATTAAAAATATAATGGCTTATTTGATCGATTGATCTTGGTTGATGATGATGTAGCCTGATATGCGCACATGCACTGCCTCCATGTAGCAGCAAGTCTACGAGGACGTGCGGAAAATCTGGAAACATTTTCCAGCGTTACTTTGTGTAATCCATAAGAAAGAAATCAAATACTTATTAGTACCTAGTATAGGTACACAGCAGTACCAGCATGGAATAGGAAAGGATGTTTTGTGTTTTGCAACACCGATGGATGTCGAGACACAAAACATCCCACCTAGAAAACAAAAATAGGAGAGGCTTTCCAATGGGGATCAAGTGGTTGGCAGATCTGGAGATCCTCCTAGAAGCCTGCACACCACCAGGAATGCTGCTTAGATATTTTTGGGGGTGGTGTTTTATGTCTCGTCTCATCAGTATATTTTTGTTGCGGATTTGATGCATGTAGGCTTAGTTTTTTCATGTTGTGGCATGTAGACCAGTAACTCTAAGGTTGTAGAGTGGGTTCCATGTGTGGCTGCTGTAGATGGTGCCTGCTGCTCCTAGTAGGATGGTGTGAAGGGAATTGCGGTGTCCGAGTAAGCGAGGTATTAGCAACTTATGTTGTTCTCATGCCTTTTCTGCTTGTTGAGTAGGGGAAGTGTCTACACAGTACTTCTGTTTTTGAAGCTAGATAGGGTCTAATTTGATGAAGTGACGTGTGAGTAGTTGCCCTTTCAATGCAAAAAGAAGCATGTTTTGCCCTTCTTCTCATCACCCTGGTTGTCCCCCCTACTTTATGTTATCCCTTCCAGCCTGCCTCTCTTGCTTCCTTTTATTTTGAGGGTATTACATAGATCAAGGGGAGATAGCAAACTCCCTACTGCGTGAAAAAATAAAGGAAAACTGAAAGAAGAAGGGCAGCAAGAGAGGCTAGTTCGACACGAAAAAGGAGGCAAGGGGGGAGGCTGGTTTGACAGGAAAAAGGAGGCAAGGAGGGAAATAGGTTCAGGCGGAAAAAAGTCAAAATTGAAGAAATCACAGGAAGATGCGAGAGGAAGACTGGAGTGGCAGAGTTAAACAGAGGGCGAAACTGAAATTACTGAGGCCTGGATACCTACACTACCAAAAGAGCAACCAGACACGAAGGCAAGAGAAGCTAGGAGCCAGCCAGGATAAGAGCAAACTAAGCCATAGCAATGACTGGTGCGCCAAAACAGGCTCCAACACAACTCCCCCTGATAACTCTAAAGCGTAAAACTCAAGCCTAGCTGAAAGAAAAGCCTCACAGGAAACCCTTTGAGAAGAGAGTACAGAGAAGGAGCACAAAAAACCTGAGGATCCTGGGCGCAAAGCAGCGGTCTACGACCTACTCTCCCCAATGTCAAAAAGAAAAGAGCAACCCTACACAGACAGACGGGCAGGGAAACCAGGCGAGGGGGAGAGGGGTGGGGTCCTTTTATTTATCAATTTTCAGTTCGTTTCAACTTAGTAGTAGGGAGTTTGCTATCTCCCCCTGACCTATGTAATTCGCCATCATCAGGATGATTGGACTTTTGCATAGATAACCCCCTCTAGAAACTTAACACGAATCAAAAGAGGTAGAGTTGCTGGCCCTCCCAAAAGGCAGAATTAACACCACACACACTCACACCAACACACAATGCTCCAATGATGTTAGAAAGATGGACCTGCCCCTATTCAAAGCAGCCACTGCCAAACTGGTGGAATCTCTGCTACAGGAGCCGGTTTCAGGCCAAGCCCTCCTAATCCTCATTTTAAGTTGCCAAGGTAGAATATCCCACGCTCGCCAAACTAAGGATTCAAGCATTAATAAGGGCTTGGCCGTTGTTGCTCGCTTATGGTGAGATTACTCAATGACAATTGCTCCTCCTGCATGGTGATTATGATAAGCAGGTGGTAATCAAAGGGTGTGCCTTGATATCCAGCGGAATCTTACGAGGCCTGGCTCCACTCCTTCTTATGCCAGTCGCACAATGTTTGCCAAGGCAGCTTCTCGAGAGCTCACCGTACCTAAAAGTGAGATTGCAATGTACTAGGTATTCGTAGCCTGCAAAAAAACAATATGCAAGAAGTGGAGAATGTGCAAGCAGACAAACTTGCAAGGGTGTGCCGCACACCCTTAATTTGGGCTATATCTCCAAGGGTGTTGAGGTGGAGGAGGCGGGGGTGGATCTCGTGTGTGGGCTTTGTGAGGGGTGCTTCAAGTTGGACGTAGGGATTTTCCCATAGAGGTTGTTGTAGACACCATTGGCCTTGTGGAATGGTGGTGAGTGAAGGGTATGAGGGAACTGGTAATCCAAGCTTGCTTCCTCCAATTTCTAGCTTGGTAACCACACTGTGTGACATAAATCATTACCCATCAAATACTGCCGTTTTAAATTCAGTACCGGTGTTGTGATGAATGAGCATTACCTAATAATCAGACTTGTTGTGCCAGATGAAAATGTGATTGCTCCCTGATTACTATTTGATTACTGAAATGGTTATCATAACCTGATTTCTCTTCTGATTTCTGGTTTGAAACCAATTACCAAACAAAAAACTTGCTCGATTACCAAGGAAGCAACGCCACCTGATTTTTGCTTAGATTACCAATTTAGTAACGCCGATAGTATTTGTGGTAATTAAATAAAACGTTCCAACGTAGCTGGATAAATGTCCAAAACCATTCAAGCTGCTTCTTGCAATGACATTAAATGTGCAACATGTGGAATGTGCTTCTGAATCACCGGATGTCCTATCTCCCTTTAACGGCATGTACATATGCGACATATGGCATATGCAATCGCTAATGGCAATGTTTACTAAAACCAACTGCTACAATGCCAACGAGCGGGAGACCTTTGACACCAATAAAATAGGGTAAAAGTCCCATGGACGCCAACTTAAGAGCCAGGAATTCTGCATGATACTTGTGAAAGCTGTAGACACACGGCCTTAAGAATTACGAAGAACATATTACCGCAGCATACCTACCGCAACCTGCACCAGGCACACACCTAATGATCTTCAAAAACAAGGGTTTTCAGCCAACCAAGAAAGAAACTCCTACCAGCCCTATGACATCAAACTTCAGAACAAAGTCAATTTTGACATCCAGCCCACCAACCCTCAAGCAGACATTGTAGCCACTGGGCGCTGCAAGTACTGGATCATTGATGTTGATCTCATAGCACAATAACGACACCAAATCTCCCTCAGACGACCCTATACTTACAGAAATCTACACTGCCACAGTAGCTTGCATCTACACCGTAGATGGAAAATACAAGGGCATGCTCACCCCTGAGCGTCTCAACATTCTACAAAGGGCTTTTGAAAAGGCAAAATGTAGTGGTAACATGAAAACATTCACCCGGTCTCAGCCTCAGCAGCAGTGATAGTGGCTAGAGGAAGAGGAAGCAAATCTTGAAGTTTTGGGCAGTAGTAGAACAAAAAGCAGATTCACATGCAAACACACGCATGCAATGACCCTTACACATGTGGTGATTTCTTTCATTGAGGTTGTTTGTAAAGCTTATTGGTGCTGAGCAGGGCTAACGGCCTTGCGGGTTAATGCGGGAAGGGCAAAAACATATATTTTGGGGGTGCAGGGAAGGTGCAGGATTTTACTAAATATTTCTGAAATTTGGGGTGCGGGATGAGTACGGTAAGGTACGATACGGTACCAAAAAGCCTCTTTCCACCCCGCTTCTTAGACGAAAACAGGTTTAACTTGAATCCAGCTCTGTTGTACTGAATGCTCCCACACAAAGAAAAAGCAAAAAACTAATAATGAAGGGGGATGGGTTTTTTGAAGTGGTAGGAGGCAATTGAAGGAGATGTGGAGCACCTCAGCAGCACCGCCAGCCACCAGCCGAACAACCATCCCAAAACACACTGACCTAAACATCTTTCTAGACATGAACACGCCTCATTGAGATCAATTTCTTTGAGGACACTATACCTTAGAACCAGCTGGACGCCACGCAAGAACAGCACAAAGACCTCTGTATGATCCTTCAAGGATCCTTCGTTACCCTGCACACCATCCTTTAGGGAGTAGGTGGCACCATCTACAACAATCACACACTGCAGTCTTTTAAGGAGTTGGGTCTTGACTCTCAAAGAGCTAAGAAATTTGCTACCGAGCTTCATTTGCATTCTTTCAACTACAATGCCAAAACTGTCCATACAATACGCATATATAGCATTATTAACTTGTACCAGGAGCCGTTTTTGAGACAAACCTGCAACCCTCATGATCCCCGATGATCTCTTTCTTCTTTTTCTTTGTGGTGGAGGAGTTATACGGTACCCAATACCAAAGTGGTCCCTTGTCCTTAATTACTGTTGGGAGTGGTTTTCACTACCTGCGTAATATTTTTCCCTTTATTTATGTTTTCCTATTGTCCCCAAACTGGATGGAAAACAACACTAGTAAAAAGTGTTTGCGCTACATGCCAGTCCTCTACCAGCAAAACGAAACACCACCCCTGCCAGAAGCAACATGGGGCATGCACATCTTAGTAGTTTGAAACAAAACTGCCAGGGAGCAATTTATCACAAACAATCCATCTTGGTTAGAAATAGCCTATTTCTACTGAGTAAAACAAGACCCATCACCAGCGGCAATCTGGAATTTAAAAACGCAGGCACCATACCTTTTCTTGAACCACCAACTGAAAGGATACTGCCAAGAATGGCAAATTTATGTAGGCTCCCCAAAGACTCATAAAACAAAGTTGATGCGAACATTGGCGGCACCACCGATACACAAGAGCAAGTCCCCCTTGATCATACGCAGCGACAACGCTTGTGTAGGCTTGTGGGAAATCACAGATGGGAGTTGTATTACAAATAAAGAAAATATCTTAGTTGTTTGGAGCCGGAGTGTACCACCCTCATTCCAACAAAACCACCACAGCAAATCTTGGAGGGACAAGCATAAAAAAAACATAAACAGACTCGAGCTAGCGGGAATTGTTGCTGCCTTGATTAATGAACACACCCATACCGCTACAGGCAGCGCTGGTGCACTATGGCAAACAAGAAATAGAATCCTCTACCCCCAGCGCAAGAAACGGCATAAACATGCCAAACTCCTAGAAACCATCGTACACCACATCCAGCTATCTAAAGACAACATCCATCTCTACAAGGTTAAAGCACATGCTGGCATCCTAGGGAATGAGTGCGCTGATGCCATAGCAAAGTGCTCTGCGGAAAGTCAAAGTGGCCATGGTATCCACATTAACACTGACGCCCACCCCCATTCATCCATATTCTGGCCGGCAAGGGTGAAAAACCCTACCCCCCCAAACTACCTACTAAGTCAAAGTGGCCATGGTATTAGATATTATTATTACTTCTAACGAGGGCCTACAGCAGAAAGGCTCTCCATTTTCTCAGATCTCGATGCTGCAAAAGCACACATGCACATCCAACGCAAACAAGGTCCTACATAAAAAAGTTTCAAAGCATCAGTTTACAAAATGCTACACAAGATGCCAAGAACTAACTAAGGAAGACATCATCAAAAAAGACACAACTCATTCTGGAATAATGCAAGTGTCGACTCTAGAGAAAAGAAAATGTCATGCTTTGCCGCACAGATTTTATATACAACCAAAAGCGTGCCGCTCAGTGCAATCATATAGAAGGCCCACTAATCTGCCCCATCTGCCAGAAGCTAAACAGCACCTACCACATGCTGTCAGGCCCATTATAATGATTATTATTAGGCACAACGCTACTTGACAAATGATTATAAACAATCCAACAAGGTGCACAGGGGGCTTACCTGCTAGCACAAGCAGGCGTAGGCAGCCGTGCAACAACGGCACAACAAGGTGTCATACGCCCATCTGCTGAGAATCAAATAGGATCGATTCCAGCCTTACCTTCTAATTGCGCAACAACGTCGTAAATTTAGCATAGCAAGTCAGATGCAATCATAGTCACTCCGACCCAGCAACCACGCCCCAAACGGAACCTAACAAACGAGGTCGAGTATCAAACTAGGTCTGCCAATAACGCAAGAAGAGTTGCCCGTGATAATCTTAACCTAGCAGATGGCGTTGCCAATCCACACCCCCTAGCTATGAAACCAAGAGACAACCAACCAAACAAATAAACCCTACTTTTATCGAAATTAAGTACTGTGTAGACACTTACCCTGTCTAACAAGCAGAAAAGGCACGAGAACAACATAAGATGTTAATGCCTCGTCTACTCGGGCACCGCAAAACCCTTCACACCATCCTGCCAGGAGCAACAGGCACCATCTACAACAGCCACACAAGGATCCTTCCGGAACCCACTCCACAGCCTCGGAGTTATTGGTCTACATGCCACAGCATCACCCAAGAAATTGTTAAGCCTACATGCATCAAATCCGCAACAAAAATATACAGATCAGACGAGACATTAAACACAACCCCCACAAATTTGAGTATCTGAGCAACACTCCTGGTGGTGTGCAGGCTTCTAGAAGGATCTCCAGATCTGCCAACCAATTGATCCCCATTGATGTCACTACTTATTAGTGTGTATACCATGTTACTAAGTACAGGTTAATTTCTTTCTTATAAAGTAGAACAAAGTAACGCTCAATCAATGTTTCCACGTTTCCAGATTTCCCTAGACCTTGCGTCCTCTTAGCCTTGGAGGTAGTGCATGTGGACAGACTTTCCTAGGCCTTGCGTCCTCTTAGCCTTGGAGGTAGTGCATGCGGACATATTAGGCTACATCATCAACCAAGATCAATCAATCAATTAAAACCATCGTATTTCTAACAATACCTAACTTGTATGAATGACGTCGATTCCTCGTTATAGGAATCTAGATTTCTGGATTTGATTTTCAGCGTTGCGAGCCATAGTGATGGTATAGGACATATGTACCACTTTCTCTAGCAGTGACCGTAGACGGTGGCCAGCAAGCGAGAAGGGCAGCGGTCCTTGCTGTCTTTTGATTGAGCATGCCAATGAAAGGGTGTCATGGAAAGCTGTTCTCTATCTTTCTTTTCCACTGCAATCACTGAGGAGCTTGCATGCTCATCTGCTTTAGAGGGGGCTTCTTGGAGGGAAGGAAATGTCCCTTCCATCATTCTATAAGCTTTTCTAAGTGCTTTGCAAAACATGCTTGGTGTTGTGTCATTGCTGAATCTCCCTTCCCTTTTTGGCTAGCAGCTTGCAGCATCTTTTGCTCTGCTACCATGCACGCGAAGGAAAGTGTAACATATATTGATATATATATTACAATTAGGATTATTAACACGTTCGTTTCTACAAGCACCATTGGTCTAGTGGTAGAATACGTCCCTGCCACGGACGAGACCCGAGTTCGATTCTCGGATGGTGCAGAAGCTTTTTGCCATCTTCGCTCTTGCCTTCTTTTCTGCCACCTCTCCACTCCTCCTTTTTTCTTTTGGCGTCCTGCTAATGGGTTGAGAATTACAAGGATTGGATAGTACCCTTAAGGCTAGGCTACGCTATGAGAGCTAGCCGTAGGTAATAGGAAATAACATTGCCTCTGGATATACCCATGGCCACAGTAGGTAATAGAAATTAGGTACCTAATAGAAAAGTATATCCATGGCCACAGCAGTCACAGGTGCATCTAAGCCAAGACGTTCCTGTGCTTCACAATGAGGAATTAACCCTGGATTCTACGTGATCGCAAACTTTGGAAACACATGCGCAAGTTGCCAAAAAGGCCCATTCCGGAATGATCCTTTCCTGAAAATTTTGGCAGGCGTAGTGGCAGCACCAGGCGTAGTGGCAGTGGAAGCTATGATTGATTAAAAACTCTGCAATTGAAACTACCTACCGGTACCTTTTTTGCTCAGTAATGCAACCGACAATAAATGGTGGTACCTCCATCCGCCGCGAGTGTGTCCAACCAAAAACAACAGATGAGCAGTGGGGTAGCAAGGGAGTGTAAAATAGGTAAAAGTCGTGATTTTTATCCGACACGGCGGCCTTGATAGTGAACTGTAAATCACTAGCCTGAATATATTATAAATGTAAATGAAAAGAAAAATGCCCGGTTCAGTTTTCCTCTGCTGGGAAAGTTATTGGAAGGCGGTGACTAATGCGAATTAATTAGAAAAAAATCTCTAAAATTAAAAAGAAATCCTTATCATGGCATCAGCCAACAAAGGGACTGATTGGCCCACGAAGGCACTGCAGGACAAAGACCTGCCCCAAAAGTTGAAGTCTGCCAAAGTGCTGTGTGTTGGTGCTGGTGGCATTGGGTGTGAGCTCCTGAAGACGCTTGTGGTGTCAGGATTTGAATGCATTGAAGTGGTGAGTCCACATGAGTAGTCACACACATACAATATACAATGCTGATGCACACAGGCACAAGCAGTCACAGCATGCTCATGAGCAGCTACACCTGGCACCATCTGTTCTTCCGCGTGTTTGCAGATCGATTTGGACACCATCGAGACAAGCAACCTGAACCGGCAGTTCCTCTTCAGGAAGCATCATGTCAGCCAAAGCAAAGCCATGACTGCTGCTGACGTGATTAGGTGCGCCTGCATTAGGCCAAACATCCAAGCGTGCACTAGGAGAGTGGTGGACATGCCCCTCCTTTTTGTTATCTGCATGAGCTAATAATGCATTATTGTAAGCAGCTAAGCGTTCCATGAGTGTTGATGTGTAGCGTTAATCACTTACAGGGGCATCAAGCCAAGCGCCTCCATTACGGCCCACCATGCAAATGTGAAGGAGCCGCAGTTTAAAGTGGATTACATTAAAGGTGTGGCGCATTTTTATGCACGTGTGCATGTTCTTAGAAAGACTGTGCAGTGACTGACGTGCCGAGCTTATCTGTGTGGAAGGAACAAAAGAAACGAGGAAGCGCACAGATTTAACTGCAACTATCTGTGCATGCTAATTAGGATCTGCACAAAAATGACTGGCAAGCCTGTATCTCGCATCTTCTGAAAGTGGTCACACACAACATGTGCACACAGGCTTTGACATCATCCTCAACGGTCTTGACAACCTGGAGGCACGTCGGCACGTGAACCGCCTTGCCATGGCAGCGGAGGTGCCGTTGGTCGAGAGCGGCACTGCGGGCTACTTAGGTCAGGTGAGAGTCATTGCATCGGATGTATTTAGGTCAGGTGAAAGTCATTGCATCAGTTGTATTTAGGTCAGGTGAAAGTCATTGCATCGGATGTATTGAATGCGCAAAGTTTTAAGTAATTTGTGCATGCGGTAGGTGGCATGTACCTGTATCTCCAAGCACGAGTTCTTTGTGTTTTGTTATTAGTTGGAAACGCAACCCAATAGACTTTTATAGAAAAATGCTGCTGAATTGAGGCTTTCCGGTTACCTCAGCATTTAAATTGGAGCAGGCCCAGACACTATGGGCAAGCAATCCTCGGTCACTGGTGACACTGTCTGAGTCTGATTTACTGAGACCCAGTCGAGATTGAACACCCATATCACGTTAACCATGTCACATTCCAAAACCCTATCGCTGCAGCGCTGCAGCAAATGCCTGCGTGCGCGCACGCGCACACACACACACACACACACACACACACACACACACACACACACACACACACACCACATACACACACAATTACACACACAACACACACAATTTATACATAGAAGCACAGGGGAAGTCCATCGTTGATGGTTCAGCTTACAATTGAATGGTGAAGTCTCCTTAACGCTGCGTCAAACTGCTACCAAACTGTTAAACACACACACTGACTACACCCATCACAGGTCACGGTGCAGCTTAAGGGCGAGACAGATACACATACACACTGACTACACCCATAACAGGTCACGGTGCAGCTTAAGGCGAGACAGAAACACACACACTGACTACACCCATCTCAGGTCACGGTGCAGCTTGAGGCAAGACAAAAACACATTCACACTGACTACACCCATCACAGGTCACAGTGCAGCTTAAGGGCGAAACAAAAACACATACACTGACTACACCCATAACAGGTCACGGTGCAGCTTGAGGCAAGACAAAAACACATACACACTGACTACACCCATCACAGGTCACGGTGCACCTTAAGGGCAAGACTGAGTGCTTTGAGTGCACCCCCAAAGCTGCCCCAAAAACGTACCCAATATGCACCCTGCGCAACACACCGGACAAGCCCATTCATTGCGTTGTGTGGGCCAAGGACTTGCTGTATGCAAGGCTCTTTGGCCGCAGCGATGAGGTCACAGGTGTGAGGCATCAGTAGAGAAACAAGCAGTGTTTGAAAAACGCGCAGGCCGTAATGATTGTGATGCAGCAACCTAGGTCCAAGATTTTAAGTGATGGGTATGATTATGGCTTTAATACTTATGCCTCAGCGACGGCTGTTTTAGAGCTAGAGGCTATATGAGCACCGTACAGGAGCATCTCTGCTTAGTTTTGCGTAATCATCTGTCACGCATCATGCAGCACTCAATAAGCCACACACGCACATTCATTTTACAGAGTTTGCATCACATTTACAACGGCACTGTTGGCAACAGGCTGCGAGTATGGAAGGCCACTGGTGGCAATACTCACATTCTTAACACACAGATTTGGATGACACCAGTGCTGGCCAGGGCGCTGCAGACGAAGGCCAGGAGAATGGTGGCGATGACGCAGTGCCCGAAAAAGACCAGATAAGCATCGAGCAGGAGGAAGCAGACAATAAGAGGCTCAAGGAGGTTTATGTGAGGTGAGAAAGGAACGAAAAAGGACGCGGGAAATGTTAACAGAAAAATAGACAAAAGATGTACAAGAAGATGTATATAGAGACTGGTGGTGTCATGCGATTTAAGCTGCTGCATAAAAAATGCGGATTTTGAGAGTGCTGACCTTGCACACATATTCTGAACACTAAGTACTGAATCATAAGCGGCTGTGTGCCAGCATGGTTTATTCCCTCTCCTATCCATGCACGTGATTTCCCATTTGTGTTTCCTTGCAGCGTTCTCTGTTCAACTAATGTATGTAATTATATAGCCCCTTCTCCTACTCTCAGGGAATCTTTCTAACCATCCAAACGTTCTTTCCAGCCCGAGCTGGCTGTTTAGTGGACAGTGACTTAAACACTTTTCTTTCGTGCACCTGTCTGCAGGAAAGAAAACGAATCACCCTTGGAGTACGCTGTGCGCACCTTTGAAGAAGCATTCACAAACGACATCGCTCGCCTTGCTGCCAACAAGGTAGGTGCTAGAGAGGGAACTCTGCGCTGGATCTAAGATAAGCTCCTCAAGCAATGAATTGATTGTTCCTAATATACTGGGAATAGAAACCAGAGAACCACTCTGGCACTGAGTACGGTTGAAAGTATTATCCTCAGGTGACAATGTTACGGACCACCAGAGCGGGCTCGCTTATTGGATCTCAGTCCTCCCTTTGTGTATGTAGGCTGTGGGGCAACAGAGCCTATTTCAGGAGGCTCTGTGAACAATTCACAACACGCAGGCGCGCTTGTGGTCACAATAGATTAGGTTGCAATAGTGTGGGCATGCTCATGGGATCTGCCTATTACTTTCAACAGCATCTCAATGCCTCCTCAATTGCCTCACTCAAATCTGACAAACACTGCAGAGAATGTGGGCCAAGCGCCCCCCTCCCACCTCCCTTCATCTGTCAGAGCTCCTCCCTGAGGGCCCTTCCCAAGCAGTGGCCCCAGTCGATTCTGCTGCTGCCACTTGTTCCTCCGTGTGCAAGTCTCTGGGGCTCACAAAACCAAATGAGGTTAGTATGCAGTTATATTGCTGCCGCTCGTTCCTCTTATGCAAAACTTTCCAGGGCTCACAGACCCAATAAGGTGAGTGTGCAGTTCTGCAGCTGCCCCGTCTGCCTCCTGCTGTAAGCAATAGTGTAAATTCATTTCAAATTTATTAAGTATTATACCAACAAACTCAAGGCTTTCTCCCTTGTTACAAGTTAATGAATGAAGCGTAATAAATTGGTTGCTCAATTTGACCCTGGTGATTGCTGCTGGAAAGGTAGTATGCACAGAAAACATGCCCTGGTGATTGCTCCTGGAAAGGTTATTTGCACATAAAACAGGCCATGGTGAGCGCTGCTGGAAAGGTAGTAGGTATGCACAGGAACAGGGGGACTTCACGAGTGTCGTTGCAAGATTGGGTGAGAGCGTGTGGGAAAGTAGACAGCATCTTGTGAGCTATTTCACTGCTCGACCTCTCCACCATTGGCATCACTTTCTTTCTTTGGCACCCTCCAGCCAAGCCCCACGTAACTTGGAACATTTGTAGGGTTGGCCAGAACCGTATATCTGCACTGTATATGACCGTATGTATGGAGATTTCCCTGCTAAAAATACCGTATGTACACTGTATATACCTATAAATATATGGTTCTGACCAACCCTAAACATTTGTCATCTGCAAGCACACACAGACCTGGAGCCCGAGAGATGCCGCCCGAGTGTTCCTAGCTTCCGTATGTGCTTACTACGAAAAGCGGCAAGAGGAGGTTGGGTCACTGACTTTTGATAAGGTGTGTTGAGGCCAGAGCGTTTTTGGATGCGCTGTGTTGAGGCACTGTGTGAGGTACTGTGTAGAGGCACTGTGTTGAGGCCAGAGCTTTTGTGGATGCACACAGTAGGCTGTTTGAATGTCACGTAGGAATGTTATGTGGGAGATCTGGCAAATTCTGCTTGCAATGCTTTGCAGTTTATTTTTTCCTATGCAACAACCTTGTATGTTGTGTACAAGAAAAATCTCGCCAAACAATCCCTGGAGAATGCCCATTATTACACTGAGTGGATTGGACACCAATCTTTTTCATTCACACTCCTTGCAAACATCAGGATGACGACTTGGCTGTGGAATTCGTGACTGCCGCCTCCGCCCTCAGATCATTCAACTACAACATCCCAACACAGTCGGTAAGAGCATCGGCTTTTCAGAAGCTGAAATAGGCGCGCCATTGTTTTCTTGTTTTTCTCCTTGCTGCCATTCAGCTCTTTTCTTCATTTCTGAATATTAGCCTTTCTACCTTTTGGCAGTTCCAAGCCCCGCAATGTAGTAACTGGCTGTTCGTTGCTTAATTGCCTGCAGCCCTCTCTCTCTCTCTCTCTCTCTCTCTCTCGCTCTCTCTCCCTCTCCCTCTCCCTCTCCCTCTCCCTCTCTCTCTCTCTCTCTCTCTCTCTCTCTCTCTCTCTCTCTCTCTCTCTCTCTCTCTCTCTCTCTCTCTCTCTCTCTCTCTCTCTCTCTCTC
>Ga0307947_1002433_pt1 | contig 14915 bp, 19 predicted proteins | sample OrgLakmetagen232_FD_201840 | JGI IMG/M metagenome (GOLD analysis project Ga0307947, IMG submission 201840) | Saline water microbial communities from Organic Lake, Antarctica - #232 | ecosystem: Environmental > Aquatic > Non-marine Saline and Alkaline > Saline | place: Antarctica: Organic Lake...
AGCAGCCCCCCCCAGTTTAGTCCCACTCTTTCCTTGCAGTAAAAGTAACGTGTTCAATGATATATATATATATATAATATGATTTGTAATATGTATCAGGCCAGGAAGTTTCCTTGGTCTTCAGGCCAAACATGTCTCACATTTTTAACTGCTAAGGATTTGTACAACGCGGCACTTGCACTTCACATTAAGGTTCTCCTTTTTCTACTCTACACCGATGACATGGTCTCATTCTGGCCCCTTTTTCCCCCCTAAATTTATAAACATACGCAATTGATTGGGAAGATTTGAAGGTGGGGGGAGGAGCCCAAGGGCCTGTTTCCCAAAATTGCACATCAAACCCTTCGAACAGTTCGAGGGTTCTAGAACTTTCACGAACTTTATCGAACCCTTGCTCCCAAAAAACGAACTGAACAACCCTGGTGTGTGTGTGTGTGTGTGTGTGTGTGTGTGTGTGTTTTGTGTGTGTGTGCGTGTGCGTGTGTGTGTGTGTGTGTGTGTGTGTGTGTGTGTGTGTGTGTGACCTCCTACCTGGATTGCCTTCCTCCCCGCATTTACTCTTCTACAAAGGGTTCTTGGAGCTACCTTGCCTTGAGAGGCACTTACTAATCTTGCATTTGATGCAAAACTCTTAATTACCTCTCTGGGCTGCCAACAGTTGCTGATAACTCTCATCTATCGTCAGCATCGTACCCAACATTCAAGCTTCTGTCTTGTCATGTTAGTACTGTGCGTCCCAGGCCCCCAGCATTGATGGCGCACACACAAACACACACCAGGGAACTTCATCCCGTACGGGCGCCGTACAAATTAAGCAAATTTTGGGTTTGCCCGGAGGGCAAAGCCAAAATTTGAAGGGCCGATTCCGGGCTACCCGGAGAAAAGCCAGGTTCCGGAGGAACCTGGCTCCGGGACGCCCGCATAAAATTAAAATTGTTTTTCCGGGCTGCCCGGAGGAAAATGTGATACCGATGGAGAGAGGCCCGGGACTCGTGTTCGGGGTGGGGGAGGAAACGCAGCGGAGGCCTCCTCTCGTGCCCAAGGGGAGGATTCCAAGAGCAGCAAGGAGTACAGGGAGTAAGGTAGCAGGAAGGGCAGGTCCCTGCTCTTTGGTGCTCATTGCTGGGCACCTGAGCGTGGCTGCATGCGCCTTGCGTATGTGTGGGACTTCCGTATGTGTGATGTTTGGGGCTTCCGTATGTGTGGTACTACGGCATCACTGGGCACTCAATGAGCACGTGCATGCTTGCGCATGATAACATGGATTGCGTGTGCTGATGGCATATGTGTACGTGCGAGTGCTTGCATGGTGCACAGTGCACTGTGCATACGGCTGCACAAACTCATGTATGTGTGTGCGATTGTATGTGTATGATTGCATGCTTGAAGGTGAGTTGTGCTGCATGTGCAGGCGTGGACTTAAACGTATTGTACGTGCGATGTGCGTGTCTGCCCATGCGTACACGGCTGCACGTGTGTATGTGTGCGTGCGTGCTTGCTCATGGAAACAGATAGATGGTGTTTGAATTTGTGCGTGCGTGTGCATGGCATTTAGCATGGCATGTGTGTGTAACACTACTTGTGGTGCATGTGCATGCGCGCATATATGCACGCATGCGCATCCGTGCTTCTTGTGCGTGCCCGAATGACGTTGCTGTGACTGCTTCCTATATGCCCGAAAGCCTGGGCTGTGCTAGAAAATTTACCCTTACTTACCCGCACATTTCTTCACTTTATAGAAAACCAGCTACGGGCGACCCGCAAAAAAGAAAATTTTAGTTGCGGGCGAACCGAAGGTTTTTCAAACCTCCTGAAGTTCCCTGACACACACACTAACATACTCACTTCAATTGTCACGTTGGCGTTGTACCCAACATCGATGAAGCGCAGCACTGGCGCCACCACAACCTGAAGGCCACCTTGCTCTTTTGAGCTGTACCGAAGATCTACCTGTGAGGTACAGAACATGAACGTGGAACATTACTAGAGTTTGCCAGAATTGTGTATGCACACCACCATATATGACTGTATGTATGGCAGTCTGCTTGCTAAGTATACCATGTGTACGCCACATTGCTTTTGGGCGCCTCTATATAGACATAAGGGTGTTTGCATCAATCAGTCTGAGCTGATTGACGCTGAGAAGCCAACCTCAAAAGTTAACGAAGGAGCCAAACTCAGAACCCTGGTGCCATAAGCGTGCCTGTGCTATCTCAAGCCTATATGTAGGCAGAGACGACATGCTGTACATATTTTCCACCTTTTTATGAGATTGACCTAATAGTATCACCCCAACTTCACGATTACGATGGAGAACTACAGGATTAAGGGGCCCTACACTCAATTTGACGCCACTTTGCTCCAACGACCAGAGCAACCAGAGCGATTGATATCTGGAAGACAATGCGCAATAAGCCTTTAAAAAATTCAGCACTTCTTTCCCCCCAGGTTGAACCAAATAACAGAGAGGACACAAATGCAATATAAGATGCGTTGTATGTTGTACGTGTTCATAACTGTGTGTTGCATGCATTTATGATTGTGTGGCTTTGCGCTTTGCTACCAGAGAGCTCCCTTACCTCAGTCCCTCCTAAGTCAGCAATAGAGACAGGGTTCTCGTCCCACCCAGCTGGAACCCTGAACGAGTAGCGTGGGATTTCACTCCAGCCCACACCGTGGCCACCAGACTGAATGAGTATGGTTGTGCGATCAAAGTATCAATGAGGATAAGCGTGCGTGTATGCATGTGGGTGAGATTGTGTGTCTCTGTGAAGTGACAGTGTGTTGAATATATTTGCAGACCTGTGTGTGTCTGCATGTGTTTGTAAGTGTGAGTCTGTGTGAGTGCCTGTGTGCCTGTCTGTGCGTCTCTGTGTATGAATGTTTGTAATTGTGTGCATGCGTGCACGTGAGTGTATATATGAATGTGTGTGCATGTGCGTGTATATGTGTGTTATGGTCGTAAGTATGTTTGTAAGTGTGAGAGCAATGATGCATAGAAAAGCAGATGCACAAGCATACGTACACGCACAATGTGCAGGGTGCACACACTACATTCTTACCTTGCCCTCTGGACGTGTGTAAAGGAAGTAGCCATTCTCGTCTGGCACCTTGGATTGCCCTGAATACATGTGTGTGGCCCAAACATTGCGAAGATGCGCATGTGTGCCTGCCCTGTGATTGCACGCAGCCAATGCCACAAGACACACTCACCAGGGATACGGCCTGCTGTACCACCTTGCACTGCGCGAGAAGGAGGTGGGAGCACGAAGCCTGATAGTCCAGGCAGGATGACAGAGGCCGCTACTGCTCCTTGCAACGCCTGCCTTCTTGAGAAGTCCTCAGAGGAAACTGATGAGTGGGCAGAGTGGGCAAGCACTAGGGATCTTTTGGGAGTTTGGGCGGTTGTGAAGTTCTTTAGGTTTGCAAGCTGCTGTTGAGTCTTTTGAATTAACATATTGTATTTAATTTTTTGGCCAATCGACATTTTCCTTTTCATATTACGTTGCATTCTGACGTTTATGCATAAACTTTACCAGTATACACAAGCTATTTTAAACTGTAATAGCGCGGTAAACACGCAGGTAAACATGCAGTTCGAAATTCTTATGTACATTTTGGGGGCCACAGTTACAAACGCTTTGGATTAAATTCTGCTCAAGGGCGACATGCTGCATGGTCGGAGTTGCATTAAAGAGCAAGCTTTCAGGCCAAGCACCAGGCAACAACGGGGGGCTCTGGCAATCGTAGGCACCAACTTTACAGAAACAACTAATTTCCAATCTAAAGAGGGTTTTTCAGTTTGATCAGAACAGCAATGAGCTCGACCGCAATGTTTCTTCATGATCGGCAAAGGCTTCGGCATCTGCGTTCTGTCCTCTTCTTGGCGCCTCTAAGATCGGGCTAACCTACATGCATGGGAATTGGTGCATTGCACTTTTCAGTCTTGGCATGCTTGTGAATTGATAAGTAACAATACATCAAGGTCAATGAATGGTCCCTTGATGACCGGAAATGTACTTGAATTTATGATTTAGAAGGGGAGGGGGATGACACACCAAACAGACACACAGCAAGAGCAGTCGTAGGGCTTTCATTTGCTTAGGAGTTGAAAGCGCAGGCAGTGCTGGTCCTTGGCAGCTTGCATGCTTTGCAGTTGCATCGCACTACAACTGCCCCCCCTAATTACACACTAAATTAAGGTATGTAAGATCAGAGGAGGCCAACAATTCATCACACCCTGCAAAAAACTAAGCCACGCTTCCCCCTTTACAGCCCCCCAAAACCAACCCCAAAAAGCCATGGCACCTCTGATATGTAAGAGACACGAAGCACAATTTACTTCCCTTCCCCATTGCGACCTAAGTTGACCTGGCCGTTGTCCTCATCAAAGAAATCTTCAATTATTTTTGACTACATTTCTCCTACCCGGCTGCCGTCTCCATCCTCTCCAAGATATGTTCTTTGCTTCCTGACTGCATCTCTCTTCCTACCTGGCCGTCGTCCTCTTCAAAGTAATCGTCATCATCATAAAACTCGTAGTCATAGTCCTGAGAGTCTCTCAGCATGTACCGCTCTGGCATGTGGGCCAAAGGCATGCACAACTGCACACGCTCTCCTGAAGATTTCTGCCAGCCGCTCTGTGCAAAGAGAGGAGTAAACAATGCAGACAGTAAAGTAAGATCGCATCTGGCTTGGATAAGAGGCATGTAAGTGACCCCCTGAAGACTTGTACCAGCCGCTCTGTGCAAAGAGAAGAGAAATAACGCAGGCAGTTAAGCAAGATCGCAACTGGCTTGGAATAGACATGCACAACTGCACACGATTCTCTGAAGACTTGCGTCAGCCGACTCATGCAAGGAGAAGAGAACAACGCAGATGGTAAAAAAGGGTCACACCCCTGGAGATGGACAGAAGTGAGGTGCTTCTGGGTTTGCACCACCTGATGGATAAGTATGAAAAGACGTGTGTGTGGGGGGGGCGTAGGTTGGACGAGCGCGTGCAGAGACATTGGTGAAGACACACAGACTCTGTATAGTGTAATTTCAAAGGCACGCTCGTTACTACAGCAACCGATTAAATTGCGCATCAGACAAGATTGCAGTTGGACATGCTGACACACGCACACACGTGCTCACATCTGAGTTGTTCAGTAGTACTAGCAGCATCATTCTACTGTGCGCACCAACCTTTCACATTCTACCAGATGTCAAGTTTGAGTGACAGGCAGGCAGCAACCTCTTGCCCTCCAGGCACAACATTCGAAACAAGAGAACAGACCTCATAATACTAAAGGGGAGTGGCTTTGCTGCCTGCACGCTTCTCTCTGTTGGCAACTACCAACAGCCACAATTCCAATGTCAAAACATTATGGCAGTTTAAAAATACACTCGCCATGTGTAGGCCAGAACCAAACACATGTACGTATTGGCGGAGTATACCTATGTGGTATTCTAAATGAAAGTTCCACATGTAGAGCCATAAACGGTGTGTGTATTCAGGCATACAGACCTGGCCAACCCTAGTCGTGTGCCACCCTGTAGGTAAAACAATTGAAGTCAACACTCTAAACACACATGCAGTGCCGCTCCTGCCTTACTGTGGCTTGTGTGAGCGCAGGACTACCCTCGCAAACGCTTTCAGGCACCTATGTGGCTGACAATTGAACGCAAGCAAACGAAAGAAAATAACTCCGTACTTTGCTGGTATTGATCCCAAATCCAGCACATAGGGACAACACTGCAAAATCTTGGTAAATTACACACCCCTTCAGCTTCAGCTCTGAAAGGCCCTTCCGTCTACTGCTTTGATGTGCGGGGGTAATAAGTAATTAGCCCTGCACACACACACCTGCAGTTCCAGCTCGGACAAACCCTCCCAACCACTACCCCCTTCGGCAATGGCCGTCAAGCTTTGGTTCTTGATCCTCATGAGCGTTGGTAAATCTAAGCCAGACCTGCAAGCAAGACATGCGACAGCCACCGAGGATGATGGTACAGCGTGTGGTTTGCCACAGCCGTAGATGTGCACCGTACATCTTCATATACTGGGAGAGTTCCTTGCCAGCCTGCAAGCGAGACCTGCGACAGCCACCAATGATGACTGTATGGCTGTGGTTTGCCACAACTGCAGATGTGCACCGTAATTTGCTGTACACACGGACTGTTCCAAGACGCTAAAAAACCAACAACGAATGTGTATGATTTTGGCCACACCTATGTATGACAGGTGCATTGAAGATGGGTGTATGTATGACAGGTGCATTGACGATGGGTGTGTTTTGTTATGACAGGTGCATTGAAGATGGGTGTATGTATGACAGGAGCAGTAAGAATGGTGAAGATGCAATCAAGATGGGAGAATGTATGACAGGTGCATTGACGATGGTGAAAAAGGTGCATGTTGTATTTGACTAACATGCTGATGTGGATCAACCGGGATATTGCTGAACCTTGATCACCTCCAAAGGTTACATACTGGCGATATGCTGGGCTGGCCACAACCGTGTGTACATGTACTTATGTGGAAAGGGCCTGTGCTGAAATGTTGGTCATCAGGAGATGATATAAGGTGTGGTCATGGAAGGCGAGGCAGAAGTAGCCAAGCAGTGAATGAGCAGACATTTCTGCTTTTAATTTCAAAACAACTAGAAGTACTCGCTGCCAGTAGCTCTGTCAGTGCATTGTTTCCACATGCCTTGGACACGGTGCTGAGCAAGCCCTGGGTGGTTTGTTGTTTTAATTTGTACAATGTTCACGCATGCAATTGTGCCCTGTGAGGTCTCCTTGTGTGCAAGCACGCGGTGTTGGGTGACTTCAGGTAAGATGAAGTCTAAGCCCAACTGACAAGGCACCGCATCGGTTTTCCAAGGTGTGAGGGGGCTCACGCTTCTTGGGCACAATGAAATGCCTTATTGAAAAGGGATGAGCAAAAGCAGCGGACTTCAGAAAGGGCTGACTTTGCAGTAGGTCACCACGTTTACTTTCCAGTTCTCCATTGCAGCCAGAACAGGGCCCTGCTCCATAGCCACTGCTAGCCTAAGTTTAGGCAAAAACAAAATACTGCACAACTAGAAGAAGCCCAGGCCAAAAAGTTTGCAACGCGGCAGAGTGAACCAGCGCATTCCGTCACACACATACACACACGCACAAACACACGCGCACGAACACACACGCACGCACGCACACACACACACACACACACACACACACACACACACACACACCTGTCTGAGTAGAGGATCATCTTAAGGCGCGACCGCATGGCTCCTGCCGGGGTCAATACCTGCTTAGCTGGAAAGAACACGTCCCATGCAGCCCTACCATGTGTGTACATGAATGTGGGTGTGTGCGCATTGTTTATATGTATGTGTGAATGCAGCTGTTTGACGGAAAAGTGGAGCACCTCATATCACCAGGTAAAGACTGCTTCAGTAACAGGACATGGTGTTCTAATTAGCAGATGCACAAAAACACAATTTTCTTGACCAGTGCGCAGATCAGCAGCACTGCCAGTAATAAATCAAGGAAGCTTTACAAAACCATTCTTGCCTTAGCAATCTGAAACAGATCTAAACAGATATACAAGGGCACCACACACGCACTCTCTGCAGCAACAGAGCACATAATTACCTGCATTTGTGCACAAACCCTTGCCAGAATTCTTGCTGATCTTCTTCGGGCTGCAAAATTTGCAAATGCGCAAGGAAAGCAGTGAGATGAAGAATGCAATGCCAGACTATGAGCTATGAGCAGCAGGATTTGACCATCAGCAGTGATATAGATTACAGGACTTGTTCAGTCTTGCTGAAGCTGCCAAGCGTGGAAAGGTAAATCACTGGTTTGGACAAACATTCCTTGAAGGAGCCTGAGAATTGAAGTGCCAGTGTAGCACTCAAACACAGATACAAGCACAAACACACACACAGAGAGAGACGTGCACACACACACACAAACCTGTGGAGCTCGAAACCTAGTGACCAGATTAACGTCTGGGTCGTTCTCAGATCTGATGCCTCGAAGTGCACTCCACGGCCCTTTACGCTGCGTAAATCAGAATACATTTTTGGGTTGAATCGCTCTTCTACGTGGTGTGATATGCGTGCAAGCGTTATGCATGCAAAACATGTTCATGAGGAGGTGCGAGGACATGACTCACGGCCGATAGCTAACGTGAGCACGACGCCTCCGGATTTCTCTGTGGTTCGGCTGTATTATTATATAATTATGTAGCTAGAAACACTCCTCTAGGTTTTAAGTACTTAAGCTGGCTCTGAGAACGTGAGCGTGATGTTGGCCAGTTTTAGGGCTCTGCAATAATGAATGTCAGGAGCAGACACAAGGTGCATATGAGGCGATTATTGAGCATGCTAACAGCGCAAGTTGGTCCTTCACACACGCACGCACACATATTTACTTGCACTTGCACTTACACTATTTTACATACACACATGCACACACACACACACACACACACAAATACATACACACGTCTACGTAGTGTACAAGCTCCTGGCTCACGTGCGCTTGCCATTCCAGTCTTACGCTGGTAAGACGGCGTCACACCCACTCTGTGCTGCAATTGTTATGAGCGCCTTACGCTGTAAGACGGCGTCACAAGCACTCTGTGCGGTAGTTGTTGTCTGTGCGCCTTAGGCTGTAAGACGGCGTCACACCCACTCTGTGCTGCAATTGTTATGAGCGCCAGAAGTTTCAAGCTGCTGGAAAGCTGTCATGAGCCGTATGTCCACGCTGTACTCTGACAGCTTACTCAGATCACACACGAGCCATGTACACAGCATGTCCTTGGAAAGCTTCTCAGATCTAACACAAGCTGTGGTACAGGTCACTACTTAGCAACTACAGAACCATTGCACCCACTACGGCTGATGCAGCCAAAACGTGTCCTATGGTCCTTTTAGCGAGCTACCATGCTTTAAGGGTGCAGGTCGACGCCTACAAAATATATTCACTCCAGACTAGTCACTTGCTCTTTACACTTCACGTGTGCAGGAACTGAAAGTGCTACCAAGCTTCCCAGTGCCCTCGTTTCCCGCTAAGCACACCTGCTGAGTCTGACATGTCTTACTCAGTCTTGGTAAACCTTGAAACAAAGTAAAATCTATCCGAAGCCCCACCTGCGAAGGCGTGAGTGCTGCCGAGTCTCCCAGATCTTCCTCCCTCTCTTCATCCTCCTCTTCCTCCGCCCATTTCCGTGCAGACAGGAGCTTCCTCCAGGCCACACCTCCTCTGCTGTTGACGGCAGGGGCCTCCTCATGCAGCTGCCCACTACTGCGGATGCGCATGTGCGTGCGTGTGTGTGTGTATGTGTGTGTGTGTGTGTGTGTGTGTGTGTGTGTGTGTGTGTGTGTCATGACAGTAGGTATGCAGGTGAGATGAATGTGTGCATTTAGCATTCCACTAGCCAGCAAATAAAGCAGATGGCTAGTGCCTTGTTTTAATGCGCATCTTACCAAACTATGGATGACAAAGGGGCTGCACAAGCAAGGGTGTCAGTGTCTCTGATCAGCATGAAAGTGAATGCCGCACCTGGTGCGTGATAACTGCTCGTTATTGTATGTCACTCCCTCTTCATAAGCTGGCTCTGGCCCATACAGCATCAGCTCTCGCTGCACAGAGAAAACAATCAGGCAAAAGGGGCAAGTGAATAGAACAAGCTCTGGCCCACGCAGCAGTAGCCTTTACTGCACAGAGAAAAGTCAACAGGGGCAAGTGGATAAGCTAGCTTGGCCCATACAGCAATGGCCCTTGCTGCGATGAGAGAAACAAAGGTCAGAGGCAAGCACGGTTTTCCCTTGAACACATCATGCATACATTGCTTACATTGTGGCATACGGAGGTGCGCAGCTTTTGAGTAATGATTAAGGATGTGAGCATATGTGCATTGTCATTGGTGTGACAAAGGGGACCATTGGTGTAAAACATGTCACGCTGAGAGCCTGGCATGTGCTAAAGTTTCAAGGTCAGCTGCAGTAGAGCACATACTGCACAGTATCCGGGCGGTTATAGCAACCGCATCAGCGCACCTGTTGCATAGCAGCCAGCAGCACGTTGTTCACAGGGTCCTTCACACCCTCTGCAAGAAAGAACGACACAGAGGGTGTGAAGACAGATGTGTGTGTGTATGTGTGCATGTGTGTGTACATATGCGGTCCGGGCCAACCCTAAGATTGCGCAATGACCTGCGCTTTGCATGCAAGAACTGCACACAGGCGGTGAACCGGAGGCAATCAATCCCCAATCACTAGCACATTAAGTTGCACACACACACACATGCACACATGCATACACACAAGCACACAAACACACGTGCACACACACACACACACACACAAACACACACACACACACACACACACACACACGCGCGCGCGTACATCAGCCACTCACCCGGCAGGGCGCATCCAAATTGGTACACTCGCTCGAGTAGGTCATTGACCTCTGCGCCCGTGGCTACCACTTCGTTGTTGAGGGTAATGCTGAGTGGGTGAAACACCTGGTTGAACAGACCCTGCATTTTTGAGGGGGGTTGGAGGAGCGAAGGGTGAAGTAAAAAGGGAGATGAACACGGAAAGGACGTGTCATGCATTGCAATGAACCACTAATTGAACAGATTCTGCGTTTGTGTGAGGGGCAGGAGGAGCGAAGGGTGAAGGAAACAGGGAGATGAGAAAGGGTTGGTCATGCACTGCATCGAGTTATCGGTTGAGCAGGTTATGCATTTGTGTTGAGGAGAGCAAGGTAAATACGATCACCTGAACAACTGCTTGGACATGAACATGGGAAAAGGGAGCAAAGGGGGATGTAAGATATGGACAAAGGGTATAAGTATTTAATCAAGAGCTTCTTTGGCAGAGGGGCGGGTCAAGGAGCGCTTATCACTAGGTGAAAATATACCTAGCGAGCGTATACTATGACATGCGTATACCTGTAACACAGGTGTTATGTGATGTGCATGAAAAGGGGTGCATGCTTCAATGTGAGAACAGGATGAAGGACACGTTCATTGATCTGGCATGTAACTCCTACTGCATCTGTCTCCCCAAAAAGCGAGCGAGGAAAGCAGGCTTCAGACACATCTGCTGACAAGACACCAATGAGGACGAATACAGTGCTAGATGACATGCACAGGGTTGACAAGACCATGCATGTGCAATATACAGTGTACATATATCACATACAGTGTACATATATGACACCAAGGGTATGACTCATATGACGCCCTGCTAGCATATGGCACCCCCTTGAGCCACCACACACCATACACTCACATCCACATCGAAGAGTTCCTCTCTTTGTCATAAAAGCACACCAAAAGTTGCATTTGGGGAAGCGGCACATTCAACCCAGCATGGCCCTGGTTGTGCTTGCACAATACGGTTTGCTTACCTTTCCCTTGTTGACACGCACAGCCTCAGTGCCAAACGCTGCTGGAGGTGCACGATCTGTATGAACTCGCCATATATTTGAACCCCTCCTGTGCCAAAAGCACCACCTTACGATATACATCATACACCACATATCTAAGGTTCCGGCCAACTCCACGCAAAGATAAAATGGCAGGTTTAGCTTTCAGCATGGCCCGTGCTCGCACAAGATCAGATATGCTCATTGGCACACACACACACACACACGCACACACACACACACACACACATGCACACACACACACGCACACACACACACACACACAACACACACACACACATACACACACACACCTTCTGCTCGTCGTCAAGCACCGCCCATAGGCCTCGTGCAATTTGCCGAGGGGACGCGTCCTGTGGCTGGTAGGCGGGGTGCCCTGGGTCTTTGACGATCTGGTCCACAAAGACCTCTAAAAAGATGGAGTATGGGGTGATGGCCTCCACCAGGATGGGCTCTTGCTGCGGCCTTTGAGAGGATGCCTGAGACCAGGCAAAGAGGCACATGCATAGGGGCAGCAGGACAAGGACCCATTCTGTTACTAGGCAAAGAATGCCTCTCGTGACTGACGACTGAAAAGGTCAGATGGAGACGAGAAAAATGATGAGAAAGTAGAGACTGATAAGATGCTGCCGGGATCCTTTGAGGTTATGCACTCCTAGGGAGGAATAACCAGGAGAAAGGAAGAGATCGCATGTGCATGGCAGCGGCGCAGACAGGTTTGTATAAGCTGATGGTCTAATGTAGGATTGGCCAGAACCATATATGTACGGTGCATAGGGACATGTTACTCTGCCAGGGATTTTTATTAGATATCCGGTCATATGCGGCGTATATAAATGGTGCTGGCCAACCTTCTCAAATGACTCCTTTAACGTCTATTAAGGTTCAGCATTGGTGTGTTTAATGTGTGCCACAAATGTGTGTGGCGTAAATTATGTTCCACAATCGGACTTTGTGGACAATGCTCATCATGTTTAAAAAAATATGAAAGCCTTTCTGCTGTGAAATGGCGAATGTTCACTTGTGTCAAGTGCGTGTGTATGTGTGTGCACATGTGCACATGTGCGCATGTGCTGTGTGTGTGAGTGTGTGTGCGTCTCTCTGTGTTTGTATGTGAGTGCACGTAGGCATGTGCGTGCACGCGTTTGTGCATGTATACGTGTAGGTGTGACTGTGTGTATGTGTGTATGAGTGCATGTGTGTTCGTGTTTGTGTGTGTGTGTTTGTGTGTGTGTGTGTGTTTGTGTGTGTGTGTGTGTGTGTGTGTGTGTGTGTGTGTGTGTGTGCGTGTGCGTTTCTGTGTGCATACTGGGTGTGCACTGGGTGTGTTTATATGTGTGAGCGCACATGTGTGCACTACTATGATGTTAATTCGTGCTAGTGTTTGGTGAATTTTGTACCAATGTCATGGGTATGTGACAGAGGGTTGACCATCTGTCATTCCACTTTCAAGACCTCATTTAGGCCCACATGCCCTTATTCAGTATCCCATCCATTTATATAGTCTTGCGCTGCTATGCTGTGCAATGCACGCGTGGAGATGGTGCCGCGGCTGTTTTTCCGACCGGTTTGACCTTCATTTTACACGTTGACTCACCCTCTGTTCCTCCTCCTCTTCATCATCCTCCTGCTCATCCTCGTCCAATATGTTTCTTGCTTTCCACCAGGGCTGACTCCAGTGACACCTGATCCTCTCCATCCTAGGGCAAAAATTTTCCCGTCTGGATTGTTGCCTTAGCTTGCGCCTGCCAATATTCGGCCGATATACAAGGGTGCTTGCTAATTGTGGCTGGCTGGTGCCAGCGGTGGTACACTGCCGGAGCTCAAAGTTCATGTCGACAGCTCTATAAAGTATGAGAGGTAATTTACGGAAATGATTTATATATTCTTTTGCTGGTCCATTTTAGAATGGGCAGAAGGAAGTCCGCTCCCAGCAAACCTGCTGTCACTCTAAAGGTGGGTAGAGTATGGGTTGTTGGTTTGCTTCAAATGGGTTGTGGAGAGACTGAATTGTATAGACTACACATCTTCGCAGATAAAGCGGGGGCGAAGAGGAACCATCACACAAGGAGCAGGAACGGGTAGGCACACACTCACACCACACATACACACGCACACACACACACACTTACGTACATACACACACACGCACATGCACGCACGAACGCACATGCACGCACACACATGCACACACGAACACGCACACACACACACACACACACACACACACACACACACACACACACACACAAACACACACACACACACAGACACACACACACACACACACACGCACACACACACACACACGCACGCACATGCACGCACGAACGCACATGCACGCACACACATGCACACACGAACACGCACATGCACACACGAACGCACATGCACGCACACACAAACACACACACACACACATACACACACACGCATACGTATATACACATACACACTCACACATACACACGCACAAACGCACGCATACACACACACGCATACGTGCACACACATACACACATACACAAAAAACTACACTTACGTATACATATGCACATACACATACACAGGTAAAGGCCCGACCAAGGGCCAGCCCCCTCGTGCTGCAGACCCGCACGTGCAAGAAGAGGAAGCAGTACAAGAAGAAGACGACCAGCCTAGCACCAGTGGCAGAAGCGAACAAGAAGAGGAGGAGCGCTCAGATGAAGAGCAGGCAGATGAAGCTCTGGCAGCTGAGCAGGCGGGAAGGTGAGGTGTAAAAGGAAATGCATCTTTGCTTCCATGGCCTGTACTATTTTGTAAGGGTGGGAAGCTGTAACCCACCTGGATGGCATGCACACGTAGCAATGTAGCATGCCCATGCCCTGCCATTTGGCTTGACGTTATATGTCACAAAGCCTGTTTGCTTCTGTTGCATCTATAACCCGAAACTGCTTTAAATGGAAAGGTTTTATACAAAGAAAGTTGAAACGGAAGCGTTGTCTCCTCCTGTATCGTGTGCTGAAGTTTCATCTGGTACATACAGGCCTCTACCAAATGGACACTTTTGTACTTCACAATACAAATGTGGCATTGTAAGCAACACGCTTGCGCACTCACCCAAACGCGACTTTCCCTTGCAGGGGTGCAGGAAACGGAAGGTGCTCCAAGGATGCTGCTGGTCCTGTGAAAAGGTGATAACAAGTTAGCCTTGGTAGTTTCTAGCTGAGTCTAGAGTCAATGTAATTAGATGCCACCCGTAGACAATGACATATGTTGTCGATTGCTGCTCATGTTTTTCTCTAGAGGTTGTTCATTATGTGGCTATCCAAAGATCCTGGCTTACGATCATCTTATACCTAGGATTGGCCCAAGCCAGACTTAGTTTTGTATTTGCGGTGTGCGGTGTGTATGGGAGTTCAAGCAGAAATATCCTCTAGAGACACGGTCACATACAGTACATATTATATTAGACACGGTCACATACAG
>Ga0307947_1002435_pt1:0-2500 | contig 14906 bp, 13 predicted proteins | sample OrgLakmetagen232_FD_201840 | JGI IMG/M metagenome (GOLD analysis project Ga0307947, IMG submission 201840) | Saline water microbial communities from Organic Lake, Antarctica - #232 | ecosystem: Environmental > Aquatic > Non-marine Saline and Alkaline > Saline | place: Antarctica: Organic...
GGGGCCTTCTACATGTCTTGTGCCCTCCTTTTAGTGGGGCGCACTGGAATGATTTGATTTAATACCTGCCTTGCAGTGCGTGTGCTATACAACTGCAATGAATTTGCCTTTGTTTGATAGGCGCATTTTCTGCTGCAGGCAAATTCGTGTTATATTCCAATTCATCACTAGCCAAAACTGTATGCTTTGATGCCCCTGCTTGTGTGTGTCTGTAGGTTTGTGCGTGTGTGTGCTGTGTGATTCATGTGCTCTGGCTTGATGCAGATTATATTTAAAACCATTGCTTCTTGCTTGCAGTTGCACTTGCAGACAACTGTACCAAATTGAGGTGCACCTGATAATTTAGTATTCATGTACTCACTTGCAATCCCTCTAAGGAGATTGCCTCGAGAACCTCCTTTGGGAGTGAATGCCTCCGCCTCCCTCAACAGTGATTGTCCACATCACCCACAAATTATTAGGGTCCTGGTAAACAAACATGCCCAATTCACGTATAGAAACACGCAACAAGAAAGACATCTGCCATTTTTTCTTCCTTCCAAACCCATGCAGGCAGCTTCTACCTGACTTAGTATGCGTCTCTCTGTATACACAAAACACACATAGACGCAGGAACACATGGTGTCCCTCTTCTCTCAAACTATTGCAGGCAGCTGTGCGTGCAGAACGCGGCCTTCCAGATGACTTAGTGCGCATCTCAGGTGGCATAGAAGACGTAGGAGACCTTATTGCTGACCTGGATGCGGCTATGAAACTGGCTATGACGACCATAGGCTTTGACCCGGCAAGCCCAACCCCAGGTGCGTGAACTAAAGTCGTTTGATTGATGGATGGATGGATGGATGGATGGATGGATGGATGGATGGATGGATGGATGGATGGATGGATGGATGGATGGATGGATGGATAAATTGATGATTGATTGACAGCTGGTTGTTTTACACCTTTGTAGGGTGTAAAGGTGCGAGTAAGGCGTGGCATACATGCCACAGATCTGCGACTAAAATCATACAAACCAGACAAGGCATGAATGCATATTAGTCCTGACAATATTTAAGCAACTCCTGGTGGTGTGCAGGCTTCTGCCTCCCAATCCATTGACATGCCTTTCCTCTTTTCATTCTCCAGATGAGATGTTGTGTGGCTCTGCATCCCCATTGGGCGGTGCAGGACACAAAACATCCTTTCCTAATGCATGCCGGTAGCAATTGCACTAAATCATGGGACGAATGCGATAAAAGCACGTAACAGCATGACAACCTCCGTCTCTGGATAAGGCATGACACATTACGCCCAGGGAAATAGAATGATTAATATTCGTGGGAAGTCGGGGTCATTTCGGTGAGTCGAAGGAGCTTGCACTTTAACGGAGGCAGTTCAAAACACTGAATGGCAAGGAATGCTGACACAGCCTCTTGGTTTTTTCCTCTGTTTTCGAGGATGACCGACTTCTATTTGTCTCCGCCCCGTTTGTTGTTGCACCTCGTGCGGTCGCATACGTGTCGCGCCAGTGCCATCAAGTGGCCAGTCCTGTTATGAGCGAATGTTCGTTTGCCATCACCGCTCTTTCAGAAGCGATGCCTGACACATGACATGTATATGTAACACATATGTACATATGTAAATATGTACATATGTACGTTGTAACATCTCTGTACATATGTTTGGTATACCATCTCTGTAGTTGCATAGCGAGCCAAAACATCCCTTGCATATGTGCGTTGTACCATCTCTGTAGTTGCATAGCGAGCCAAGACGTCCCTCCTTCATGAAGGGATCGCTCTAGCCGAATAACAACTGGAAAACAACCCCCTCACGCAACTCTGGTACATGCTAAGGCCTTTCCTCCCTCCTAATAACCCAGGAGTTGCCTCAGCTCTAGGGTTGGCCACAATCATACATATATACGTGTATACGGCGCACATACGGTATTTTCAGCAGGGATTAATTCTTAGATAAGGTCATATACGGTGTACATACACGGTTCTGGCCAATCCCACGCACTCCATTACCGTCTCCAAGCTTCACGTGCACGCTGTCAGACATACCGATGCCCCAGCCTCAAACTCCAAGCCTTTGCTTTTCCACTCTTCTCACAAATTGCTGCTTGCAGGCATTGGAAAGGCATCTCCTACATCAACATCACTACCAGCAGCAGCAGCAGGCCCACCCCTAACAGCTCGTGAGCAACAACTCATGGCGCGCATTAGACACCTTGAATCGTTAGTAGATCTGCAGCGACCGTTTGCAGGTGTATCACAGTAAGAGCAGCTGTTGATACCCATTCGGCTTCCTTCTCTTTTATTCACGTGGGAGGTGATTGTCGCAGCCTGCGCTGTATTTTTTCCTTCTTAATCAGCTCATGGCTGGCTCACAGTGTAAGATCTTGACGCTTCCTTCTGACCAAACAAAATAAGACGTGAACGCAGCGCTGATGATGATCAGTGTGCAACAGATAGACTGAGCAAGAAGAGACTCCATACTTGCACTATCCACCAAA
>Ga0307947_1002435_pt1:10000-14906 | contig 14906 bp, 13 predicted proteins | sample OrgLakmetagen232_FD_201840 | JGI IMG/M metagenome (GOLD analysis project Ga0307947, IMG submission 201840) | Saline water microbial communities from Organic Lake, Antarctica - #232 | ecosystem: Environmental > Aquatic > Non-marine Saline and Alkaline > Saline | place: Antarctica...
CATATATACACCGGATGTGATTGCATACTTGGTGAATGAACCCTGCCAAAACAAGTCGTCTGTACACCAGATGCGTATGGTTTTGGCCAACCCTAGGTACGTATGCTAATGGTGTAGTATGGTGCTTATACTCACAACCTCTATTGCTCCTGCGTGTGCGTGTGCGTGTGCGTGCGTACGTATGTGTATGCGCGTGCATGTGTACTCATTGCCTAAAATCACCATGTAAGCGGTGTGTGTGTGTGCGTGTGTGTGTGCGTGTGTGCGTGTGTGTGTTCAATCAAGTGTATATGCTTATGCATGAGTACGCATGTACATGCAGGTGGGCGCCTCCTGCAGGTCGCCAACCCAGGAGCCTACCTGTTTCTGCAGCAGCACGTGGAGGTGGAAACGGACAGCGCCATCATGCGGGACCTCAACCGCACCTTCCCCCACCACGTCTTCTTCATGTACCGACAAGGTCCTGGGCAGAAGGCGCTATACAACGTGCTGCGCGCGTACGCGGCGTACGACCACAAGGTCAGAGGCACAGGCATACGCACACGCACACGCACAGGCACAGGCATAGGCATAGGCACAGGCCCACGCACACGCACAGGCACACGCACACGCACACGCACAGGCACAGGCACAAGCACAGGCACAGGCACAGGCACACGCACGTGCATGTGTTGCTGAACCTGGTTTTGTGAACCTGGAACTGGAAGCGTGCATGAGCACCAATCTATATACACACATATACACATACACACACACACAAGCAGGGGCATGCTTTTGCCCGTGCAACGTGTGTGACGTGTGGTGTATGTTTGCCTTGACTATGGTGCGAGATTTTTAGAGTTGGCCAGAACCACGTATATACGGTGAATATCCGGTATGTTTGGTTGGGAAATCAGCCAGATATACGGTCATACACGGTGAAATTTAACGGTCCTGGTCAACCCTAGTGATATTTGGTGTATGTTTGCCTTGACTATGGTGCAAGATTTTGCAAGACCTTCTCGGACCGTGGAGGGCAGACGACGTGAAATGCACCATACAAATAAATGATTGTGAAACCCAGATGGTTCTGCATCAATTGTGCAGCGCGTTTGTACCGCCATTTGTGCATCTAATGGGAGGCACACTATGTGACATGACAGATAATTGAAGATGTACTCCTCGTAGTTTAAAGGCTGAGGCCTGGAGGACTTTGGCCTCCTCCTCTTTGCTGTGCTGCTGCTGATAACGTCATTGCATAGTGCTGGCTGTCGGCCAGAACCATACGTATGCAACGAATATGACCGTATATATGGTGATTTCCCTGCCAAAAATACCGTGTATACAATGTACAACGTATACGTATGCTCCGGCCAACCCTGAGCTTGATTCTATTCATCAATAAGCTTTGCTTCTGGCCCTAAATCACCCGAACCATAGATAAAAACCTATCCCTTCACCAGAATCACACACACAAGCACAAGCACACACACACACACATTACACATTACACAAATATGCAGGTTGGTTACGTGCAAGGCATGGGCTTCATCGCTGCAGTGCTGCTGCTGCACATGGGAGAAGAGGAGTCTTTTTGGACGCTGGTGGCTTTGATGAAGGTATAGGGGAGTGTAGTGTTTTGCATGTGTGTGGGTTGCATTCACAGCAAGCCTAGCAGCCTCTTTGCAAATGCGCACATGTGACTCTGTATGGCATCCATTATACAGGGCTTGAAAAGCAGCGCTCAATCAATTAAGCTGTGCCCGTATGCTCATGCACAGCAGAGCTGCTTTAGGTTTAAATATTTAATGCCGTATAACTGTCATAAATGTATAACACAGCACAACTGCTCGTGAATAATGCTGCTGGAAAGCACAAGGGTAGCAGAGTCATCCTGCATCATATCTTGCCCCTGGCACAGTTATAGTCTGAGTCTTGCATACGCCCCCCTGACAAGCGAGCTCAGGAGCATTTATGTTACAAGGCTTAGGCTTGAGATTGTCAAACCCATTGCATCTCAACAAGCTGAAGGTTGAAGGCAAGGGAAGGTGTAGGCGTACAATGTGTTGTTTGCTGAGCAAAGATGATGCATGACGCGTACGCACGCTTCTAAATATATGTGTACGCCTGCGACCTCATTGTGCTGCTGTGCGACCTCATAGTGCTGCATTACGTTCCTAACCACACAGATAGTCAAGAGTTGCTGTAGCTGCCCATTCCCACTGCATCACGTTTCTGACTACACGGATAAGAGTAGCTATAACTGCCGCTTCCCACTGCAGCAGCTATGCCTGACCGCTGCATTGCACTAGGATGCTTGACTTGCGATTTTGCATTCAAAACTCTGCTGCAAAAGAGAATGAAACTAGGATGCATGACTCGCGAGTTTTAAATGCAAAAATTTGCATTTAAAACTCTGCTGCAAAAGAGAATGAAAGCATGAAAAAACCCACCCAGGCAGTGAAAACCACCCCCACACTGATCAAGGAACAGGGGCCAATGGTACCAGGTGCCGCAAAACTTATCCCCAGTGAAAAGGAAAAAGGACGACAGCAGGCCTTGCTTGCTTGCAGCTTTGCATCTCTAACAAGCTGGCGCCTCACCCTTCTTGCTCGTGACTTCAAATTTGACATTCTAGGCTCCACGCACATGCAAGCCTTACATATACTTTTTTGTTCACGCACAAGCTTGAAATAACTTTGTTCCAGTCGCACGCAAGCCTTGCACGTTCAAATGCACACCACATTTATACTCCATCCGCACGCAATTCTTGTTTTCTTGTATACTCCATCCACATCTGTGTACTCCATCCACAATTCTTGTATACTCCATCCACACGCCATTCTTGTATTCATGGTTTATTGTTGCCGCTCACGTGCAGGGCCCCCCTCTGCAGCAGCAGGAGGAGCTGGAGCAGCGCACAGAGCGGTTTGGCAGCGATGCTCCCATCACCCCACACGCCTCTGTGGCCCCGCCCGAGGCAGGTGCAGATATGCGCGGCAGGCAGCCCCACTGCGAGTCTGCACCGTGCTCTCCTGGTATGTGTGCTTTCGTTTGTGTGCTCTCTCGTGTGTGAGCTGCTTTTTGTGATGTTGCGTGCATGCAGGTGTGTTCATGGCGTCACACACCAGCACCAGCACACACATGCACACACTCGCACACACGCACACACACGCACCCACTCACACACTCACACTCACACGCACACGCGCACACTCAAACGCACATACACACACAGTTCTTGGTGCAGATTGAACCCCTTGTTTTTCGTTTAAACATTGTCCTTTGGCCATAAGCAGTGGGAGCGGGATCACATTTCTTTGGTGAAGGAGTTTCACAGTACCCGGTGCCAAAGTGGCTCATTCTCCTTATTAAATGTGGGGAGTGGCTTCCGCTGCCTGCGCAGTTTTTTGGAATTTTTTTCCATTTTTTTCTTTTTTCTTTTCGGGCACCGCTGACTCTTGCTTTTTGCCCAACTAGTGGTCGATGTGAGTTGGCAGGTGAAGGTGCGTTTGATCGTACAGCAGGCTGAATGAGGTAAAAGTGGCAGCCAAATTGCTTGACTGAAAGCTTTGCCTCGTGAATTTGGTTGGCTAAAACTGTGCATGTACATGTATGCACGGTGTATGTACTGTATTCTTAGCAGAGAAATTGCCATACATTCAGTCATACCGTGCATAAATACGGTTTTGGCCAAGCCTACACGCGTGTACACTTTCCATGCGAACCCCTGATATGCACACACCCACACATCACCTAAAAACCACGACCATATACACGTGCAGGTGCTGCACGTAATGCTGGGGGTGTCACCGCTGCCACTGCTCAGGCCCATCAGCAGCAACTACATCGTCTACGCCAGCAGCTACCCCTCCACCAGGTGTGTGTGTGTTTGTGTGTGTATGTGTGTTTGTGCGTGCGTGCGTGTGTGTATGTGTGTGTTTATGCGTGTGTGTGTTGTTGAGTATGCATGTGGGCGTGCAGGCATTGTCGGGGTGGTTTAAGCCTACTCCCTCCATAAATAGAGCGGGGAAAGTGGGGATAGCAGAGACAGGTACATGCGCAGCATCATGCTGTCTTTCCACATTGTCGTCCCGTTGAATGAGCTGGCAGATGCTGCATTCTTGTGGAGTTTCGCGAGAAACGCAAGCGTTTAATAACCGCCTTTTGACTGTTTAATACTGACTGAAGGAAGAGGAGGGTAAATGTTGACTTGTTCAGGCTTCCTTTTTTAAAACTGTATGTGTAGGTCTGGGTGGACAGCAGAAATACGGGTGGCCACTGTGCATGAGTAGGGTTGGCCAGAACCGTATATATACAGTGTATATATACGGGGCAGTGAGCAGCGTATTTGACAGTCACGTGCAGTAAGTGAGCACATCAACGTTGGCCTCGTGCATAGGGTTGGCCAGAACCGTATATATATATACGGTGTATATATACGGAATATTTGGCAGGGAAATCACCAAATATACAGTCATACACGGTGAATATTTACGGTTCTGGCCAACCCTATGCATGAGGCCAACGTTAATGTGCTCACTTACTGCACGTGACTGTCACATACGCTGCTCACTGCACGCTCCACACAATTGCACACTGCATACCGCACACTGCACGCAACTGTAGCACACACACACAGCACTCTGCACACGACTGTCATACACGCTGCTCACTGCACACTCCACACAATTGCACACTGCATACCGCACACTGCACGCAACTGTAGCACACACACAGCACTCTGCACACGACTGTCACACACGCTGCTCACTGCCCACTGCACACAATTGCACACTGCATACCGCACACTGCACGCAACTGTAGCACACACACACACAGCACTCTGCACACGACTGTCACACACGCTGCCCACTGCTCACTGCACACTCCACACAATTGCACACTGCATACCGCACACTGCACG
>Ga0307947_1002436_pt1 | contig 14902 bp, 13 predicted proteins | sample OrgLakmetagen232_FD_201840 | JGI IMG/M metagenome (GOLD analysis project Ga0307947, IMG submission 201840) | Saline water microbial communities from Organic Lake, Antarctica - #232 | ecosystem: Environmental > Aquatic > Non-marine Saline and Alkaline > Saline | place: Antarctica: Organic Lake...
CGGGGGCAGGAACAGGCCTGCTGACTGCAGGGGGTGGGGGAGCAGCAGGGCCACCACCAAAGCCTGTACACACGGCAGGGGTGGGGATGGGGTAATGAGTTTGGGTGGGGTATTGAAACAGAGTGTGTGTTTGCAGGGGATGGGGAATAGAGGGTTGCCACCCAAGCCTGCAGCACTTGGCAAGGGCATGGCTGAAGTGGAGAGTGTGGGAACGGGAAATAGGAGTGGAGTGGTGTTCATAGGGGGAGAGCCAGCAGCAAGAGGGCCATCAAAACCGCACTATGAGCGGTACAGCAATCTCCATTATCAACGCCAGGGTCGCAGCAAATGCTTACAGCCGTGCTTGAGTCTTCTGGAACGTTTTCATAATTAAGTGCTCAAACGACAGCAGGAAGAAGGTTGGCCTTTGCAGCGCTCACTCGGGCCTTTCTTCATGCAAAGGCCATTCTGTTCAGCACCACACTGTGAATCAGCTTGGCCAAAGAAGATGTCTGAAGGTAAGAGGCCTTTGCAGCTACTCACTTGGGACTATCCTCATGCTAAGGCCATTCTGTCCAGCACCACACTGGTGGATCAGTCTGGCCTAAAACAATGCCGGAAGGTAAGAAGCCTTCACAGCTACTCACTTGGGCCTTTCCTCATGCCTGGGCCGTCCCGTCCAGCACCACCGCCACGTCCTCCTGGACGAAAGCTCATCTGGTCGCCACTTTGTGGCCTCTGCGAACCGGGGGGGGGGGAAGAAAAACACACGGAAGGTAAGAACATGGTGGCCGGGTAAATTTTGCGTGTGTAAAGCATTATTTACTTAAAACGAGGGCTTGGCCCACTAGTTGCTAGTGAATGGGAGAAGGTTATACACACAAAATAAAACGCCATTATGAAACAGAGACCCCTTTGATTATAGGGTGACCCTTGCGACACTAGTACAGGAACCTAACCCACTTGTTACTGAAAAAAATGGGGGAGGATTTACACACAAGGTTAGCTGCATAAGAGAAAGCAAGCACAACCCGGGGTAACTTCTTCATCTGCCACCCAGGGTGGCATCTTAATCTGAGCAAGCACAACCCAGGGTTGCATCTTGATCGTGAGTAGTCTGCACTCACAAACACCATGTAGGCTCGCGCACCTGCACGTTGAGCGTGCATCATGGCAGGTCTTCGCCCTCGACTTGTAACCGCCGTCACACACCTGCACTGCAGCACACACAGCCACACACACTCACATTGAACAACACAGCACACACACACCTGCATGTTGCTGAGCGTGCTTCGTTGCAGGTCCTCTCTAGACACGTGGCGGTTGTCATACTGTGGGCGTTGAGGGGGGCCAGGGGGGCCCCCTCTCCTATCCCTTCCCCCCCCTCGTCTCTCGTCTTGGTCACGCTGCGCTTGCGCTTGCAACTCTTGGGCAGCCTCTTTATGCACATCCTGTGTGTGTGTGTGCATTTATGGGTGCGTATATGGCAGAAAGGGATTAACACAGGCAGGTCATCAAGATACACAGGCAAGTCATCAAGGCAGGTCATCAAGATAAACGCAAGTCATCAAGGTAAGTCATCAAGATACACACAGGCAGGTAATCAAGATACACACAAAGGACACCGCGGTTGGGAAAACGCACACAAAAGTCACCGTGGGTGAAATAATGGGATTTAGAAAATCTTAGACATTAACGTCAAGGCTATTTGCAAAATTTTTAATGTAAAGCGTTAACATTGGCTGCAATGCCCATGGAACCCCCCCCCCCTTTTCTGATTGTATGTTTGAAGTAGCTCGGCACCCACATGAAGAAACACACACGCACGCACCCACCCCAGAGATAGCTATCTTATACACTGCCCCCACACACACTGCGCACACACAGGCACAGATACACACACAACACACCTCAATCTTCTTGGGCCCCTCTTTCTTGGTACGTGGAATCCATTTGGTCGCCCGCAAGTCCAGCACATCCTGCATTGTAGATAAGGGTGACGGGTGTGTGCGTGTGGTTGTGTGGGCCTAGGTTTTTGTCATCATGAATCGTGAAGCACGATTTACAACAGGACACCAGTCATTCAGGAATACCAACCAAGGCGTCACAGCTCAACCCTATTGAAGCCACCACTATGCACGTTATCTAATGCTGAATCTATCGCCCTGCCCTTTTCAAGCTAAAAAATTCATTAGCAGTGCAGCATGCAACTCCAATGCATTGCTCACCTACGCCACATCTCATATGCTTCCTGTCAAAAAAATAAGCATTAAGGCCGACCTAGCTTTTTCAGACACTACAGTGCGCGACTATCGTGCATTGCAGGGCGTCGCAGGCTTACACCACACACGCTAGACACATAAAGTACCTGAGAAGGACTAGCACTCAGGCTCACTCTTTTTGTGTGTTGTGCTGTACAGACGTTTATAATACAGACGTTTATAATACAGACGTTTATAGTACAGAGGTCATCAGTGGCATAAGAGACCGGCACAGCTGTTTCAGTTGTTTATCACTTAGCATCGTGAGGGGTACGGCAGTCTACCAGCTTGCTTCTCCCAAACAGTCATTGCACGCGCACAAAGTTTCTGCTGCTCATCTTATCGCAGAACTACGAGGCTGAAGGCCACGTTTTTTTCCACTCACCTGAATCATGAACCGAATGCGGCTGTCCAGCTTGTTGTGTTCACGCAGCTTCTGCATGCGTGTGAAGTACACGCTCATGGCGGTCTTGAGATCGGGCTTGGTGGTCTTGTCCAGCTGTGTATGTACGTGAGTGTGTGTGTTTGTATGTGTGTGTGCGTGCGTGTGTGTGTGCGTGTGTGTGTGTGGGGGGGGGGGGTTGCATGTGTTTAGGTAGGGTTCACATCAACAGCTGGGGAAAGTAGACTCGAGCAGGGCAGAAAGGATACAGGATAAAAGATCTTTTTCTGGTAGTAGAGGCGCTAAGTGTGCTTAAATGCTTAAAACATGGTTGCCTGTGCAGTTTTGGCGTATCAAAAGCAGCCTTTCACTTTGGATGTCCATCATCATCAAAGACACAAGCTTGGTTAAAAACCCTTTTACTGGACGAGGACGACGCCACAACAAAGGCACAACATGCGCAACAAAAAACGCACCAACAAAATATGCACTTGGCCACCAAAAAACGCACCAACAAATTATATGCACCTGGCCACTGACAAATACGCAATCGGCCACCAAAAAACGCACCCAACTAAGTACGCACCGGTTCACCGACAGTAGACATCAGCTTGCACAGGCATTCAATATCCTCAGGCCGTGGGTTGGCCTCCTCCTTGAGCAAGGCAGTGATGCAGCTATGCAAAATTCTGTGTGTATGTTGTGAGAGTTCGTGCGTGTGGGGGGAGGGTGTGTATTGAGTGCTTAATGTCCATGTACGTAGGCACACACAAAGCAATGAAGAAAAAGCACAACATGATTTCAGAGCAATTGTTTAACAAGCAATTGCTCTCTCTTAAACTGCCTTACACCAACACCCAAAACCCTCCCACCCACACAAACCCACTTTTTGGTGAGCGGCTGGCTTTCACACCCCCACAAGGCCTACCTTTCCGTGAGCAGCGAGTTCTTGTACAAAAAGCCAACGAATTGAATGTTCCCCAACATGCGCCTGCGTGCTGCCAACTCCTGATCAGCTGCCTTCTTTGCTGCTGCTCGTTCCTGTAACAGAGTCCGTGTTTGTGCGTTAGTGAATGAACCCCAGACATGTTTTGAGTGCCAAGCTCCTGATCAGCTGCCTTCTTTGCTGCTGCTCGTTCCTGTAACAGAGTCCGTGTTTGTGCATTAGTTAATGAATCCCAAAATACGGTCTAGTGCCACAGGCTCCTGGTCAGCTGTTGTCTTTGCTGCTGCTCATTCCTGCACAAAGTTGCATAAGCTGACTGCACGCCTATTAAAAGGAACAGCTACTGCTGGCAGTGAAAACCCCTCAACATTAAGTACTTATCTCATGGCCGTTTGTGAATTGAGTGCGTGTATGACTGTCAGTCGATATGTGACTTATGAATACGATTGCTTTGAGGGATACTTATGCTGACCGGGCAATGAGCACGCATGCAAAATGCATACACAGAAGAACGTTTACAAGGCCAAGCAAAGCGTCATGCTCTATACAATAATTGGTTCCAAGGTCTTTGCTCTTTTCAAACTGTGCCCTGATACACAGAATTGGCTACACCCATACATGCCTCATGATAAGTGTGCACGGAAAAAGCTTGGTACGCTTTGAAGGGGTCACCAAATTAGGTTTAATACGTTTAAACACGGTGTGCTCATACGTAGGGCTGGCCAGAACCATATAATATGTTTTATATGACCGTATATTTAACGGAACTCCTGCAAGAAACACAGTATATACACCGTATATACATGTATGGTTCTGGCCAACCCTACACATACCGTTTTAGCCAACCCTATCGACCCAGAGGTACGTCATTTTTGCGTGCTAGAGATAGTTAGTCACACTTGTAGTGTTGGCCAGAGCCATATACATGCAGTGTATATACGGGTGTTTTTTGCATATATTCCTTCAATTAAACGGTCATATACGGCGCAGATGTACGGTTCTGGCCGACCCTACACAGTTGCAAAGAGGGCACTGAGACCTGACTTGTGCATCACGGGATGTGTAATAAAAGAAACTCTTGGGATTTATTAAGTGTGCCTGCAGCTCATCATTCTGATGCTTTGTTGCTAAGTGAGCTACAGAAGAAAGGATGAGCCAGGGGTACATTTAATAAAAACGGGTAAATTCTTCTAACATACACCACGTGACCATGTGCCATGAATTCAAAACAGCTGACAGACCTGGGAACCAGATGAATATAAGTAAACAGGAGCCTCGTGAATGGTATGTATGGTGCAACTAAATGGTGAGTGTAGCCTACAACCACTCAGCTCAAGCCGCTTCAGCTCAAGCTGCTTTCAACCAAAGGCACACAAATATAGCCGTGTTCATCAAGACACACAAACACACACACACACACACACCTGCGCCGGAGTGAGGGGCTCGTCAGGTTTAGGCTCCGCTTTCTTCTCAGGGCTAATTTCGCCCTCCTCTTTCTCCTGCACATACAGAAGCACACTAGCAACTGGTGTAAGGGATGAAGCAAGGGTTTTGACGTCAGACGTGTTACAACGTGTTCCTTCCTTTTATGCAATTGTGTTTCATACCTTGCACAGAGCACAAGATTGCTAAGGTTTAGAGCTGCACATTTTGGACGTGTACCTCACAACACAAATGTGCAGATTTGCGAGGTCGCACCTTTTACTTGTGCACCCATTAAATGCACACACACACTCATTCACACACATACACACACATTCACACACGTACACACATACACACACGCGCGTGGCTACATTTGGTTGCACAGCTTATTAGGGAGGTGTCAAAATGCTGGTCTCCACCTCCTCCCCATTTCCCCTGACCTGGTCTAAGATGTTGAGTACTTAAAGAAACTCAGCTGTCAGGCTCCCTTCAACACTAGTACGAAACTCACCTCCACCTTCTCCTCCTCCTTGCCAGCCTCATCCTCTTTGCCCATGCCCTGCGCTTCACGCTGAGCCACGCTCTCCATCGCCTACAGTAAATACATAGAAGAAAGACAACCCTAAGTTGTACAAGGTGTGCGACTGGGGTTCAAAGTTTTCTGGTGCAAATAAATGTCCAAACGGCCTAATAGACAGTAATTACAAACAAAGCAAAAGGATTCCGGGCTATTTAAGGCGCGTGCCCAGTCAAAGGCGAGTCGTTAAAACCTCCAACGAATGGAGGTTGCCACACAGGCGCATAGACACAGGGCACGTGCATACGATTGCCACCTTCCCTCTTCTTGTGGTTGTTTTCATGTCAGACTTGACCACTTTAACTCTGCATGTGCACATTTCATTCTGCATGTGCACACAAGGTGCTGCACAGGGACAGTGTGTCCCTACCTACGTTGCAGATGGTCGTGTTGGATGCATCCTCAAAAGGGTAGATCAACTGTCCTTTACTCGACTTACAAAGAAGTCTGTGACTGCGTATTACAAATGCCTGCTCCCCTCCTTAAAGCAGGCCTTTTTTTGGCAGTGCAGTTGGGGCAAGCAGGCCAGGCTGTTGCCTGCTCCCCTCCTTAGAGCAGGCCTTTTTTTGGCAGTGCAGTTGGGGCAAGCAGGCCAGGCTGTAGCAAGACTGCTGCCTTTCCTCTGATCAGCCTGGAGCTCACCCGCAAACAGTTTTTTCTTGACCCACCCATTAGAGTACTCTGTTGCTGCATTGAAGCGGCATACCTTAACTGACACTACTCTGAACGTCCTGTCATTGCTCAGAGCAACTTCAAACGCACCTGCGTTCCTCTCTCAAACTCTTCCTGGCACTTGTTCAGGAGCAAGCGGCGCACGTCGATGTCTTTGCCGCCCTCTGGATTAGGGAACTGCACAGCGAGTGAACGTAGAGTGAAGTTGGCAGTGTAAGGGACCACCACAGAGCTCCAGGTGTGTGTGTATGTGTGTGTATGCGTGTGAATTGTAGGCATCATCAGGATTGGACAGTGTGCAGCAAAGCACGGAGAACGATTTCTCTTACAAAGAAAGAATGAGTGCTAGCGAAGCTTGTAGGAGCTTTTGCCACCATCAGGATGAAACCCATGGCAGATCGTGACGCTGCATAGCTAAGGCTACTCAGCGCCATGAACTACAAATGGGTTGTCTTACAATCCCACGCAGGGCGCAAGACATTACGGGCATCTTAGGTTGACAGGAGCCGTTCATACACTGTACTCTATTCAACTCGGTTACAGTAAGTTACACAGCGGGGGGAGAAGCAAGGGTTTGACTTGGCTACAATAGACTACATACCAGATCCATGTGGTACCTGACCATCGTGGCTCGTAAATCAACCACCCCTTCTCATACACGACATGGCTTTCATTATGCCTGCCTTGACAAAGAACCTCAGTCTAATGTTCTTTTCCTCGTGACCTGGTTTGAACCCTGAGTCCTAAAGTTAGCTGTGTTCAAAGTCTCAGACCAATGCTGCCAGACAAGGCCGCCCCCTAGAACATCAGCCCTTCTCAACACCTGTCTCAACAGAAACCTCAAACGTGTCTCTCTTTCGCTTAAGCTGTGGTGTTAACCAGGACAACATTCTTTGCGGAAATGAGTGCTTATTTGACAACCTTCCGACATCTCAAATCAAAGCTTCTCTCGAACTTCTCAACATAAAGCAGCATTGTAGCTCCCCACATTTGCGCACTTTGGGTCAGGAGCGTGAAAGCACAATATAGTCCTAAAAAGGTTGCCAAAAAGCGACTACAGGGTACGATGCGAGTGTCGCAAGAAATGGTTGTGGAAAGGCGACCCAGCACCACACAATAAGTAATGAAAGTTATGGATGCCTCTAACGTTGGGTATGGTCTCTGACGATTGAACACACACCACCACAACCTACACGAAGCGTGTGTGCAAGCAATACACAGCACATAGCTTACGCACAAGTACATGAGCTCACAGGGATCCCACCTTGGGTGTCTGAGGGTGCGCTGAGATGGTCTTGCACATACGAGCGTACAGCTCAGAGAAGTGGGTGTCTGTGAGGGCCTTGTCAAAGATTTTATCAATGAGGCCCACCAGCGTGCATTGCTCTGTGATCTGGACCTCCTCAATGATCTGCAAATGTATATGTATGAAAGTGTGAATGTGTGTGTGCGCGCGCGTGTGTGTGCGTGTGTGCACTGTTTGCATGAGGCATAATGTTTACAGCACCCTGCATTGATTACTTTGAACATCTCAAAAGCCTAGAAAGCGGCGCAGAAGATATAAGTGTTACTTGGACCATGCAGCCAGTCCAGCACTTGACCATGTGGAACAGGTCACAGAAACCAGCACGCTATAAAGGGCTGCTTGCGGTTGGGCAAATGTTAAAGGCAATTTCTGCAACGTGGATCAGCGCAACGCATGCTACAGGCTTCATGACAAACGGCTTTGGTTAACAAAGCAAGGGCACCTTCTAGAAAATGCAGCGCTCAAAACTGCCGGCGCTGATTTCGATGATTGGTAACAAGCAATGGCTGCTCGTGTTGTTTTTAAGGCGCTGATTTTGTTGACTGGTAACAAACAAAGGCTGCTCACCTTGTTTGTAAGGCGCTCAAAGTTGTCGGGGGTGATCTTGTTGAGGATACCCAGAACAGCCTTCTGCCTCTTCTCCTCCTCTGGGTTGTCCCCCGTGGAGCGACCGACGACGTACCTAAAACCCACCAAAAGGACACAAGAGCAACGCGCACAAACAGTGCTTAGCTGAGGGTGCCAGACGCTTTCAAGAGAGTGATCTCTCAGGTATCGTTGATTGAACTATGAGGTCAAAAAAGAAACACTATCGCTGTTCCTGCACAACGGCGTGAGCCCGTTGTGTGACGAGGGCGTGCCGGACGCCGTCCCAGCTTGTGGATGTACGTGGGTGTAGGTGCGTGTGCACCATTGTACGTGTGTGCGTGGATGCACACGTGTGCATCAATGAGCATGTGCACCTATGCAGTGCTAATTCTTATAGCAAGGAAGGGTCGGCATAGACAACACACCTCTCCCACACACATGCACATACACACACATGCACATACACACACTCACACGTACACACACGCACACGCACACACATTCACACCTGTTCTCTGTGTGGTGCAGTGATGGCAGGCCAGCAGAGCTGCCGCGCATGGGCGGAGGGGGCATTGGCTTCTTGTCCCACTTGTCAGGCTCGCCCCGCATGCTCCTGCAAAGGACACAGACCTGGTTCCTTAGAGGCATTGGGAATGTATCAGTTCTGAGATGCAATACTAAGGGTCGGCCAAGAACATGGGCAGGAGTGGGTTCCCACGTGTACGAAACGTCTAATTTAGTTGTTCAAAAATGTTCCTGTAAACGGCACCATACACACACCATATACATGTGGTTCTAACTTAACTTACAGGGCTGACATACAAAGTGACCACACACCAACCGACACATACTAGCCTAACCACCTAAGGCCTCTCGTGCCTGCACGACCCATTCCTAAACCTCCAAGGCAACTTGAAACGAATACGCACACACAATCACAAAAACACACAACCAAAAATACTGCCACACAGACACAAATTCAACAAACCACACGCATAACTCACCCAGGGCCTCCCAAGCCACGGCCCATGCCCATGCCTCCTCGCCCTCCAGGAGGGCCAGGCTGGAACCCAGAGGCACGGCCCCACTCTGCACCGCCGCCACGGCCTCCCATCCTACAAGAATGACGGAAGAAAGGATAGAGTGAAGGATGTCAAAAGATTGTGCAAATGTATATGTTGGGTATGTACCTTTCTGTCTGTGTGTATGTATCTGTCTGTCTGTGCGTTGTGTATGTAGCTGTCTGCCTGTGTGTTGCGTATGTATCTGTCTGTATGTATGTGTGTGTGTGCACGTGTTGGCGTGCGTGCACGTGTTCGTGATTTAAAATGGGTACAGTAAAAATTGCTCTACTTGTATGACGGGCATCAGGGCAATGGGTGCGGTAGAACAAGGTGGACAAGATACCCTGCTGCACCATCTGACACATGTTCATGCAACAAGCCATGACAACAGTACAAGCTGTGGCTCAGCAGACAAAAGCCATGCTTTCTTTAATGCCAACACAAACACTGCACCATTAGCAACCAACGCAGTTCCCCATGTGTGAACATTACGGAGCTTGCCACACCCTGAAACCCCTAGCCACCAGTAAGCACACACGTACACACACACACACACACGCACACGCACACGCACACGCACACGCACACGCACACGCACATTCAACACCCCCATCCCCATCCCGACCCACGCCCAACCCTCACCCCCAGCCCACACCCTCACCCTGGCATGCCTCCCATGTTGCTCATGCTGCCCATACTGCGCATGCCTTGTTGAGGGGGTGGTGGTGGCTGTTGCCTGGACATGTTGCGCAAGTCTGACTCGTACATCAGGAAATCACGGGGCTGCTCCAGCAGGATCTCTTCCACGCCCATCTCTTCCAAGCCCACTTCCACGTCCTTGTTATTTTTGCTGCGGGCTGCAAAGACACGTGGCGAGTGAGGGAGTGTTTGAATCAGTTGGGGTGTGTATTTTTTGTGTGCGCGAGTGTGCATCACGAGTATGTGCTGATGAGATAGAGGGAGAAGGGATGGTGAGGAATAAACGCGTCTATTCAAGTGCGCCAAGACTCAAGATTAGCCAGAACTACACGTATATACATGTTTACGGTAAATATATGGTAGTTATGGCAAGAAAGCATCTACACGTAGTCATATACCGTACATAAAGTATATCACCGCCCCTGATTATTGTTTTTTTGTGGGGGCGGTGACAGACTATTCATGAAACAGTGGTAAAATGTATATATATTGGGCTGTCCCCATAAAGGACCCATAAATGACCCACCCCTTTGCAAGCCAAACAGTCCCAATAAGCCAATTTTGGCTCTATCTCCTCACCACTTCACCAATCCGGGACCTGAGAGTTGCGTTGGATAGCTAAACTTTTTCTTTACATGCCTACTACAAAGAAAAGCAGGCAAAAAACCCAGTGGGAAATTTTTGAGATTTTGTTACATACAAAAACAGACATCATTTAAATTTTGTTTTATTCTTGTTTTGGTCTGCAACTTTGGTGTAAAAGTTAGGGTGTGAAATGGGGCCGAAACAGCTCCAGCCAAAATTGCTTGCATGTCACGCTACACAAATTTGCCAAACAAATTTGCACCAAATTTAACCAGGCCAACGATTGGCCACGTTTAAATATTATTATATTCTTTGTTTTGGTCCGCAACTCTGAGAGCAAATACCGTTATTTCACACTCTTTAGCACCCTTGCACACACACACACACGCACATGCACACACACGTAAATGCACACACACATACACACACGCACGCATGCACGCAAAAACACACACAAGTAAACGCACACACACATACGCATGCTCTAGCTATAGCACCCAAGCAGCAAGCAAAGCTAGCACACGCATGCAGCAGTAGAAGCAGCAGTCGCAGCAGTAGTGACAGCAACAAAAGCAAGAATGGCAGTGGCAATGGCTTCCATTTTGTCCTTAGGTTTGTGGGAGGTGAAGGTGGCCACATACAACCCCCCAGGGCTCCAAAAGCCCCTTTGAGAGGGGGTGGTTGCTGAATGATGTAAAATAAATCATCCTAGGGGGGGTGGTTTTTTCCTTAAATTTTTACAGGGGGGTTGGTGAGTACATGTACATACGGTACTGTGTATATTTACAACTCTGGCCAATCCTGCCTGAGACGTACAACTCAAACGCTCACTCACTCTCACATTCAGCAGCCCTCGAGCGGCTGCCGTGTACTTAGCATTGCACAGCTGAGGTACGTATGCAAAATGAACGTTGAGCACACACATACGCACAAACTCTCTCACATTCATACACACAATACATCCATACACACTCATACACACTCATACACACTTATACACTCATACACACAATACATATACACACAGAAAGCAGAGATTCAGCTTACCACGTGCACACTCTGGAAGGTATTTTGCAATGATTGTATCGAAGAGGCAGGTCATCACTGGTCGATCTATGCATTGCTGTGCCAACGTGCGCATGAAGTCCTTGGAGTAGCGCTTGCGAGGGTCCTCTGGCTGCTGCCCTGCTGCCTCGGCTGCTGTATGTGTGTGTGTGTGTGTGTATATGTGTGTGCACGTGTGTGTGTGTGTTTGTACGGGTGTATGCTTGAGTGTGTATGTGTGTATGCCTGTGTGCGTATGTATGTGTGTGTGCCTGCGCGTGTGTATGTGTGTATGCCTGTGTGCGTATGTGTGTGTGTGTGTGCCTGCCCATGTGTGTTGTATATGCCATGATGTAAACTGCAGGAACACAGCGCGAAAGCGATGGGAATGGGCCAACAAGCAGATCCTTGTACAAATAGATTCATCAGAAATACTTGCAGCATCTCTGCCTCTACGCACATGCACACATATGCACGTACACTCATGCACACCAACACACACCTGCAGCTGCAGGCTGCACGCCCCTGCTCGCCTTGTTGCTCTCTGCTTCATCTTCCCAGTTCTCTGACACCTCCTCTTCCTGCAGAGCGTGTGTGTGTGTGAATTTGTGTGTGCGCGCGCGTGTTTGTGTGTGTCTGCATGTTTTGAACATTGAAAAGAAAGAAAGACTGCACTCTCTTGGTATGAGTGCAAATGAGACACACGAGTCCCATACAGGCGCTTGGTGAGACTGACGTAGAAAGCCTGCCCGTGCAACCTGCTTCAATACGAGTGCCGGTTCATTTTTAGTGCGTACAGAAGCAGCCAGAATGTTGCATGCACCTGTTCAGATAACTTTTGCAGCCTGAGAGAGACAAGCAATGACACTGCAAAGATACAATGATTGGATAAGAAGCTCAGGCTTTTGGTGGAGCAGGCTTCTTGGCATTTCAACGTTTCATGGGTCTGAAATCGGGAATCAAGAACCTTGCATGCAAGTTTCCTGCTAGCATCTGCTATGGTTAGGGTTGGCCTAAATCATACAAATATACATACGGCCGTGTATTCCTTTTTTTAACATCAAATTTCTGTTACTCCTTCGTTTTACGGTGTTACACGGTATACGTTATATTTACGGTTTATACGCCGCATACATATACATACTTTTTTAGAAAACCCGTACACGGTCCTGGCCAACCCTAGCTATGGTGTGTCAAGTGCTTTCACTACAAAAGCATTGAGGGACAGCTAACTTGCTCGTTCCACGAGAACGCTAAAGCGCAAGTGCGTATCTATACACGTTACTTCCTCTGCGTACGAAAAGCTCCTACCTTGGGGGGCGCAGGCTTTTCTGCAGGCTGGGCAGGGGGAGGGGGTGGGGGGGGAGGAGGAGGGGGGGCCTTGCTAGGCACGGCAAACGGGTCTGACCGGCTGGCCAACGACTCATCCTTGGCGTCTCCACGCTTGCCGATGGCGGTAATGGACTTCTTTTTCTCGCGCTCCGCATCCTGGGCCCTTATGGACGCGTCTGCCGCGGCCTTTTCAGCCGCAGCCTTGTCTTCCACAGCCTTTGCTGCTGCTGCTGCTGCTGCTGATGCTTCCTGGGCCTGCTTCGCTGCTGCCGCTTCCTTCTCCTCCGCCTCTTTCTTCTCCTGCGCGGCCTTAGCCTCCACGGCCTGCTTCTCAGCAGCCGCCGTAGCCTCAGCTGCCTTGGCATCGGCCGCCCTCTGCTCCTCCTCTGAGGCCTTCTTACTGGCAGCCTGAGCATCATCTGCGGCCTTTTTCTCCCCAGCCGCCTTGCCTGCAGCTGCCTCCTTCTTTGCCCTCGCCTCCTTCTCACTGGCAGCCTTTGCATCCTCTGTGGCCTTCTGCTCACTGGCGGCCTTCGCTGCCGCGGCTGTGTTGGCAGCCTCCACAGCTTTTGCTTCGTCAGCAGGCTTAGCTACCAAGGATGCCTTGGCGGCCTCTGTGGCTTTCACGTCATCTGCAGCCTTTGCTTCTTCTGCAGCCTTCTGCTTGGCAGCCTTTTCCGCATCAGAGGGAGGGCGTTTTATTTGAAGGACTGCGCATATGGTGAAAGGGGGGGAAGGGCGGAGGTTGATGCGTGTCAGCAGGTGCATGACGCGTGAGTGTGTGTGTGTGCCATTCTGTGTGTCTACGTGTTTATGCGTGTTTGTCTCTGTGTGTGTATGTATGTGTGTGTAAATGTGTGTGTGTGCGCGCGCACGCAACTGTGCATTCGTGTGCATGCATCTATTCATACTTGTATTTATAAAGTCAACATTATAAAATAGGTGCATGATTTAACCCCTCACTTCACCCAAACAAGGACCGCTGCTTGCACAGAGGAGGCTAGGGTACACACAGTCAGAAGCCTAGGGCACCACCACCGACACGAGAGAGCACGCACTAAAAAAAGCACTCACTTCGTGTGGCAGGCGCTGCTTGGGCAGCGGCAGCGGCGAGGGGAGCCGGGGGGGGCTTGACAGGTGAAGGAGCAGCAGCGGGGGGAGCAGCTGGCTTAGGTGCAGGCAGCGGCTTAGCCTGCCCGTCAGGCTTTCTAATCTCCCGGGCCTTGCTTGGAAGCGCTTGGAAGGCGGCCGTGTGGGGGACGGGCTTACTGGTTGGGGGCTGAGCAGCTGAGTTGGCCATCTGGGTGGGGGGGGTGTGGGAGCCGCCAACGTCGCTCTTGCCTCCTGGCCCAACTGTACGTGCAAGGGAGAGGGGACGGGTGCATGTATGAGGGCGAGCAAAACGTACAGTGCTTTGGCAGACTGTGTTTTGAGATTATGAGGCGAGACGTGTGTGAGGAAGTATGTGCATGGGGCCGTCAGCGTCCCCGTCACCACCTGGCAGACTGTGTGTGTGTGTGTGTGCAAAGGATGGAGGGCACGTAAACGACAAACAGCACACAGCTTAGGGACACAGGTACAGGGCGAGGGCATTTCTGTGTTGGTTTTTGGGTGTAGCAGATATGCAGGGTTGGCTAGAATAATATATATACAGTGTATACACAGTATTTTTGGCAGGGAAATCACCAAATATACGGTCATATACGGTGTATTTATACAGTTTTGGCCAACCCTACAGATACGTCTCTGCCTACATCACCAGCGATTTTATGGTTAAAGATTTTGCTCTATGCAGTTTCTAGCGAGAGTTCAATCTGAGATCAACGTGATCATTTGCAAAAGGGTGACAAAGCATGTCAGGGTATCCCTCGAGCAAGATGCCCATCTGAAGATTCACCAGGCATCCAAATTTGATAGCAAACACACTCACACACATGTACACACCTTGGCGCATGGGGTAGGCGTTAGTGTGTGTGACGGGCACACCCACAGCACGAGCGGGCTGGCCTACCAAGGGGACACCTGGGAGAGGTCCTTGAGGG
>Ga0307947_1002442_pt1 | contig 14873 bp, 18 predicted proteins | sample OrgLakmetagen232_FD_201840 | JGI IMG/M metagenome (GOLD analysis project Ga0307947, IMG submission 201840) | Saline water microbial communities from Organic Lake, Antarctica - #232 | ecosystem: Environmental > Aquatic > Non-marine Saline and Alkaline > Saline | place: Antarctica: Organic Lake...
AGAGAGAGAGAGAGAGAGAGAGAGAAAGAGAAGGAGAGAGAGAGAGAGAGAGAGAGAGAGAGAGAGAGAGAGAGAGAGAGAGAGAGAGAGAGAGGGAGAGAGAGAGAGAGAGAGAGAGAGAGAGAGAGAGAGAGAGAGAGAGAGAGAGAGAAAGGGGGGGGGAGAGCAATTGTAAGAAATCATACCTTGGAGGGGGGCAGTTTGTGGCTTTCTTGTCCACCCATTGCTCAACACCCAATGGTCCTAGCAAAGACTGCGGATCTTTGGACTGAGGATCTTGCCCTTCATCCTATGGGAGCAGGAAAGCAGCAAGTAGAGTGTGACTGTAAACAATGAGTCCAAGCGTATAACGGCTGCTCATCAGAACATATAGCCCACCACCTTGCTATCCTCATCTTGTATGTTATTGCCACCTTGTGCGTTGGTCGAACTGCTGAGCCTCACTTTGTCGTAAACAGTTTCATGTCATTTGATGTGCTGAGTCCATGACTTGTGTGGCATGGACTCTATGTAACGAGTCACATGTCATTTGATGTGCTGAGTCCATGACTTGTGTGGCATGAACTCTATGTAACGAGTCACATGTCATTTGATGTGCTAGGTCCATGACTTGTGTGGCATTGACTCTATGTAACGAGTCACATGTCCATTGATGTGCTGAGTCCATGACTTGTGTGGCATTAACTCGACATGATGCCAGAGCTGCACTGGAACACAGGAAAGTACGAACACAAGACACCCAGGCTGTGGCTGTTGCTGTACACGCAATTCTAACACTTGCTCTCACTGCAAGCTGACTGTTTTAAATACCTAGCGGCTTGTACTTGTCAAATTGTGGGAGTGTGGGAGTGGGAAATGGGTCATGATGGAACAGAAAACGCAGTTTGAAGCCGATCCGTACTGCCTGCTGACCTTCTCATTAGTGCCTCTGCTTGTCGATTTGTGGGTGAGGATGATTGAATCGTGTGGGTATGATAATAGAGTTGTGCACCAGTGCACGTTCCGTCACGCATGTTGCACTTGCTTAAATGGTGCTCAAAACACCATAGGCAGGGCATTAATGCAACACAGGGAAGCATCGATGCATGCAGGCATCCACCTGCCTTAATAACCGGCTCAATAGCAGTGCTTCGAAAATCAGGCCTGGTAGTAGCAGCGACAGGCAGAGCGAAAACGGCACAGTACGGTTTGATCACTTGTACCCGGCTTAATTTTTGTGTGTAAATCCTGCTTACTTAACCAATAACGTCAAGCATCAATCTCACACCCCACGAGCTGACTCACTTTTCAGCCCAGTCTAAGTGTGGGAGCGCATGCCCTCAGTGTTGCACATAATCCTTGCACACACCATCAGTGGACTAGGGCCTTGCTCTTTACACTTAACACATAAACACATACACACAGAAAGACACACACGCACCTGCCGGCCTGGTACATCAAGGAGGTCTGACTGGGTGTAGTAGCGCACACAGACACAGCAAATGCCGCTCAGCAGCGCAGAGCCTGAGTTCTGAACTGGTCGTGAGGGAACCTGTTGTTGCGGCAGTGATGTTATGAGAGTTAGGGAGGTGCGTGCTGATTACATGTGAGGTATGTGCTGTTACGCAAGTAGTGTTGTGTGAAGCGTGGAGTGTGTGTGCATGCTTCCTGTTCACATGTACAGCACCTGCTACTGCAAAGCAGTTCTGTGTGCGGTGCGTGTTTTTAACGAGCAATGCAATCACCCTGCACTATTTGCTACACGTCCTCGTTGTGAGCAATGAAATTAACCTGCACTATTTGCTACAAGTCCTGGTTGTGAACTTATTTGCGGAAATTAAAATAAATAAAGGACACTTCAAAGGCTATGGGGCCATTGTTCGGCAAAAAGTCAGGGAGACCAAGAGGTGGCATTCATGCGAGGCCTTCTATGGCAGGATTGAGTAACCCGTTTTGTTGCAGAGTGGTTGTTCCTTTGATCAAGCTCCTCTCAAGGGTTTAGAGTTAGCCCTTCCAGTGCCCAAACCACCAGAAATGCCTCCAAACCATTCCAGGAACAAACCCCATCCTTACTCGCATGTCTCCCTCACTCTGCCTTCAGAAACATACTTGAAAATTAAAACTCCAACTCACCGCGAGAGCCATGTCGATCACCTCCATGAGTTGGGGGACGTGAGGCAGCAGCACCTGGGCCGAATTGGCAAACACGCCCTCCCTTAACAGGCCCATTTGATAGCATAGAGTGGCTTCAAGGGAGGGAGAAGGGGGGGAGCCTGAAACGCGCGTGCACAAATGAAGGTGGGAGGAGTGTCAGTGTTATGTTGGTAGGCTCTTGCGCATCCAGGGGTAGTGCAGTGTGGCTCCGGGGAGGAGTCATGGAGAAAGGAAATCATTGACACTGACCTCTATGACCTAAACAACCACTTTGTATGTATACAATTATATGGCCTTTGACCTAAACAACCATTTTGTATGTATACTTTATACATATGTATATGGCCTTGGACGGTCTTGCGCAGTGAAAATTGTTCCTTGGATACTGATGTTGTGCCGTACAGCCAAAAGAAACACTCAATGTGCTACCACAGACAGCCTCATGACTCTCACGCAACAAACACACACAACCTCTCACACACACACAAGCATGATGACTTAATTCTGACGTGATGAATGGCGGCATCATCACATCATACATGGATTCAAAGGAGAGCGGTTGGCAGTAGCATCCTTTGGGGGTAGCAAATCGAGGCAGTGACTCTGACACGACCTGCAACATACACTGCCTACCTCAACCTTAGAATTATAAGAAACACGTGACACGCATGATTGCCCCCATCACCACAAATAACACCTTCTGCCACACACACACTCACAACCACACACACACACACTTTCTGTTACTCATAACCCCGTCCAACATTTGATAAGAATTTTGCACTAGAACAAACCATCCACACCCCACCTGGAGCCGCGTGAGGCTGCAGCTCTGCCAAGACCTTCAGCAGCAGTGGCTGCATGCCCTCCTTCCATGCCACTTGGGGGTGGTGCTCTACTGCCGCGTGCAGCAGCACGCCAATTGCCTGCTCCACACCTGTAGGGATTCCAACGAAAGAGCATGCTAGTCATCGTTTGAGTGAGGCGCTTCAATGAAACAGGGCATGCCCTCGTTCAAAGCCACTCGGGGTTGGTGCGCGATTGCCGTGTGGACGAGCACATCCATCGCTTGCTCCACAGCTGTAGGGATTCCAGAAAAAGAGCATGCAAGTCATGGTTTGAATGGGCGCTTCAACGCAACAGGCCTCGTTCCATGCCCTCGTTCCATGCCCTCGTTCCAATGCCCTCGTTCCAATGCCCTCGTTTCAATGCCCTCGTTCCATGCCCTCGTTCCAATGCAACAGGCCTCGTTCCATGCCCTCGTTCCATGCCACCTTAAGGTTTGTGCGCAATCGCCGTGTGGACGAGCACACCCATCGCTTGCTCCACAGCTGTAGGGAATTCTTGGAAAGAGAATGCCAGATCTGAACTATAAGAGGGCGCTTCACTGATACATTGGTGCCCTGTTAACAAGCGACCTATGCGGGCGGCACACTACTGATTTTTTCAGGTACTGGTTTTTGCAGGAGCACGTCAGTTGTCTCTGGATTACGTGATTTGCCTGTCCCACACCTTTCGATGTAAAGACTAGGACACCATTGACTGCGAAATTTTAGCAGAAAGAGGGTACATCAGTGTGTGTCCTTTTGTTACCAACCCCCTTTTGTTGGGGTTGGCGCTGAGGTTGGCTCTGAGAATAGGGTCATGGCTCTGCAGTAAGCAAAGACACCCTTCTCTACGTCTACTACATAAAGAAAGGAGCAGGATATTCGAATGCGCTATCAGTCTGAAATACAAACTTGGATTTAAAGCTTTCCTGCGCCACCTTTGATTACGACGAAATAGAGCTCGAGACAGAAGCTGCTTGTCAGCTACACACAAACTGACAGAGATTCCCAGAGGGGGACGACTGGGAATATGTCAAAAATGTTCCTTTTTTGCACTCAGAAGCCAGCCATTCACTGCCCCCTCAGCTAATTACGACAAAACAGAGCTCGAGACAGAAGCTGCTTGTCAGCTACACACAACTGACAGAAATTCCCCGAGCCATCTGAAGAGAGAAGCCTGTTTTTGCTGCATGCATGAGCTTCTCAATAGAGCTGGAGCAAATAAAAAACGATGGAATCACACAGACACATGGACAGCATCAACAAGGTTTAAATGCAAGAGCAACTTCATGCAAAGCAAGATTTGGAAAGATGAGGAAAGATGAGGAAAGAAGGAGACAAGCAATATGCGTACACGCACTAGCACATACACACGCACATGTACACACCTGGTAGCAGTTCAGAAGCAGCAAACCGAGCAGCGCGCTTGGCGAGGGCTGCGCCAATTTCAGTGGGGAGGCGGGAAAAGAGAAGCGATGCCAAGGGGGGAAAGAATGATCCGGGCTGCAAGCAAAAGCAAATATTATACAAAAGGGGGGCAGAAGGGGTCAACTCCTTTCATGAGGATTCGCTTCCAGGTACTAGCTCTCTCTTTGTTCTCGTCGCATTCAAGCACGTGTGTGTGTTCGTGTGTGTGTGTGTGTGTGTGTGCGCGCGTGTGTGTGAATGTGTGTGTGTGTGTGCGTGTGAGGCAATGAGATTATCCCAATCCTCACATGTATGCACATCAAATGAAAGCCAATGCACAATGCGCACACTAAACACGAAAACAAACACAAAAAAGCACATACACAGACCTGGGTGAGGAAGCTGCCTCCGCCCCCCACGCCCCCAGCTGCATGGCTGCTCACAGAGTCCCCCCTGCCAGCAGCAGCATCAGCCCTGCATGCAAACATGGACATTTACTTGAATCTGCAACAGCTGTACACACAATATCTGCTACCGTCAGCAGGCGCAGGCGCAGCAGCAGCAGTCCTGCGTGAAAACATGGCACACACATTTAAATAGTTCTGCAACATAGCTGTCCACACGATATCTGCTACCATCAGCAGCAGCAGAAGCAGCAGCAGCAGCAGCAGCAGTCCTGCATGCAAACATGACACATATATCTAAATAGTTCTGCAGCATAGCTGTCCACACAACATTTGCTACCATCAGCATCAGCAGCATCGGCAGCAGCCTTGCCTGCAAACATGACAAACATTTTAATAATTCTGCAACATAGCTGTCCACACAGTATCTGCTACCATCAGCAGTAGCAGCAGCAGCAGCAGCAACAGCAACAGCAACAGCAGCAGCAGTCCTGCGTGCCAGAGTGCCAAAGGAAGGAGGCCTGCTCAGCAAGTCTGCATAAGTGTCAATAGTGCACAATGAATTACCTGTGACCTAGGCCAGCACAATGATTTACCAGTACACAATGATTTACCTGTACCCAATGAATTACCAGTACCCAATGATTTACCTGTACCCAATGATTTACCTGTACCCAATGATTTACCTGTACCCAATGATTTACCTGTACCAATTGATTTACCTGTGCCCAATGATTTACCTGTGCACAATGATTTACCTGTACACAATAATTTATTGTGTAAACGATGATTTTCCTGTACACAATGATTTACCGGTGCACAATGATTTACCTATGCACAATGAATTACCTGTGACCTAGTCCAGAGTCCATGCCCCCTATCAGGGTCAGCAGGCGCTCCAACACGGCCTCAGACCACTCCTCAACGTACAGCGGTAGGCACACTGGAAAAGCAAAGCAAAAAAATTTTGAGCATTAAAACCACTTTGATATAAACATGAGCATCGATCATAATCACTCCTCAACGTACAGCGGTAGGCACACTGGAAAAGCAAGACAATGATTTGTGAGCATTAAAACCACTTTGGTAAGTACATGAGCATCGATCATAATCACTCCTCAACGTACAGCGGTAGGCACACTGGAAAAGCAAAGCAATAATATTGAGCAGTAATCATTTTGATAAGAACATGAGCATCGATCATAATCACTCCTCAACGTACAGCGGTAGGCACACTGGAAAAGCAAAACAATGATTTGTGAGCATTAAAACCACTTTGGTAAGAACATGAGCATCGATCATAATCACTCCTCAACGTACAGCGGTAGGTACAATGGAAAAGCAATACAGTGGTTTGTGAGCAATAAACCACTTTAGTAAGAACATGAACCAATCACAATCAAGGATGTGTCATACGGCGTATTTGAATAATACGCCGTATTGTATTAAACGCGTAATTTACCGTATTGAACAAATTGAACCGTATTGCAAAATTTGCCTTTTTTGCCATTTTTCGGCCTTTTCAGGCAATTTCCGCCCCAGCAACGACCTTTAGTGAGCTTCCAATGCTATTTTTTAATAACATATAATATATTGGAAACGAATTGGGAACGTTTTGGGTGATTTTGGTGCGAATCGGGTCTATTTTGGGTCAAAATCGGCAGTTTAAAATTTGCTTAAAAATACAATCGTATTATACGCGTATTGCGTATTTAGCGCGTATTTTACCGCATTGAACGTCCCAAATGACCGTATGAAACATCCCTGATCGCAATCATGATAAAGCATAGGAGCAGGAGCAAAGAGTGTATGATCAACTAGTAAGAAAGGGAATAAAGCTTACAATGTGTATAAAATGAATGGTTGCCATTGGCGCACGTGTGCGAACATGCACGTACGTACAGTCAAAGTCTAAATTGAGTTGGGATCATGAAGGGCCTCCAGCCTGGCATGGCTGCTGTGCATGTTAACATGCAGGTCAACATGCACGCGCACAAAAACACACTATATGCATACATACACTTGACATTCACTTGACATACACACACGCACCTCCAGCTTTGCCCGCCTCCTCACCCCCTGCCTGTGCAAGGAGCGGCAGGGAGGACAGCACGCTCGTATACAGATGCATGACCGCCATCGTCTTGTGCTCGTCGTTGGCATCGATGCCGGGCAGCAGAGCCATCAGTGCTTCTGCCAGCAGCTGCATAAAAGGGACAATGCATAAAAGGGACAATGGAGGAATTGTGGTGCAGAGGTTAGTTTGAACAACCAATGGTTTCATTACAAAAGTTTGCATCGTGAAATGGCGGTGGATTATTTACAAATGAATAAATAAAAGCAGTTGAGAGGACCAAGTAAATAAAAAGATGTAGAAACTGGGGAGGAGCACAGATAAAAAGCAAGAGTGATATGAGAGATATCACTTTGCTTCACTCCAAGAATTGGAGTTCAAATGTTACACACTGAATTCAGCAGTGGTGTTGAAGGAACAGGCAGGTTGCCACTTGTCCCTTGCCGAGTGGCTAGCTGCCACTTGGGGGGAGCCAGGTGCCAAGACAGACAGGGATACGAAATCAGCTGCTAGTTATGCTCCCTTTTGCAGGCAGCTGTTGCAAAGTAGGCCTGGACAGGCGTTAGTTGTGATAGATAGCTGGCGGCCTGAGGTATGATGAGAGGGGGTGTATCCAGCCAGTCACGTATGGTTGGGCACCACCCAACACTCTAAATCAGAGAATGGTGTCCTTTTTTATGAGTGCAATATAATTACGATTATTAAACAGACCTTGTACTTCTTTACACACACACAACCACACACACACACACACACACGCGCACACACACACACACAACCACACACACACACACAACCACACACACACACACACACACACACACACACACACACACACACACACACACAACACATACCTGCTCCCCAGTCTCAGATATCGACTCGTCTTCGCTGTTCAGACCCCAGCCAGACAGCAGCAGCGGGCGGACACATTTTGAAAGGCAGGTTATGGTGGCAGCCTGCAAGCGATGCGTTTTGGGAAAATCCTGATGAGCAGCTGCGTGCGCCTCAAGTGATGGTTGTTGACCTCCGACAAGATGGTTATGAGTTCTGACCAAGAAATGGTGTATGATGGTTATAAGTTCTGACAAGAAATGGTGTAAACATCGCACGTCTCAGGTCTGGATGGTAGTTCTAGTCTCAGGCTACAACTAAATAATTCAGAGATGTTACCATCCTCTGTGGATGCAGATAACAGGGTTTCAGCACACGTACCAGAGGATGAATTTATTGCAATTTTCACAAGCATGTGTCAGGGTTCTCGCACAAACACCCACCAGCACGAACACAGCATGCACAAGGTAAAAGCCAGCACTAGCCAACTGGGACGTGGCAGTTGGGAACTCCACTGCTGGGCGGAAGCGTGCAAGCTCAAAAATAAACTTAGTGTATGCCCACATCACAACACACACTTGCCAGTGATGCGTGGTATTCCATGAGCACGCGTGACCCAAAAAATAAAGTGTGTGCGCTAACACTGACACATCATGTTCTTACCAGCTGGTGCGTGGCAGTCTGGGACTCCACTGCTGCACGAAAGCGCGCCACCACAAGGGGCAACACAGCAGAAGGGGCGACGTAGGCAAAGCTTGATAAGGTGTAGACGCAGGACGAGCTGAGGCCTGCACAGTGTGTGTGTGCGTGTGTGTGCGTGTGTGTGTGTGTGTGCCATAGGCAGGGCGTGATAGGGTGTTGAAGATACAGGGAGAGCTGAGGCCTGCGCAGTGTGAGTGTGCCATAGGCAGGGCATGATAGGGTGTTGTAGACGCAGGAAGAGCTGAGGCCTGCACAGTGTGAGTGCGTGCCATAGCAGAGCATAACAGGGTGTTGAAGACACAAGAAGAGCTGAGGCCTGCGCAGTGTGTGTGTGTTGTAGGCGGAGCATGATAGGGTGTTGGAGATACAGGAAGAGTGAGGCCTGCACAGTGTGAGTGAGTGTCATAGGCAGAGCATGATAGGGTGTTAAAGACACAAGAAAGGCTGAGGCCTGCGCAGTGTATGTGTTGTAGGCGGAGCATGATAGGGTGTTGGAGACACAAGAAGAGCTGGGGCCTGCGCAGTGTGACGGTGACACTTAAGAAAAGTCACACTTGCGCATAGGCATAGGCGTTAGCACTTGTGTAATTGGGCAATGGAATTCGGCCAATGAAGCAGGTTGAGAGCAGACAAAGAAGAGGTGGGGTCCACACGGTGCGGCGGGTGTGGTGGTTGTGAATAATTATTGGAACTTTTTAGAGGAATCAAGGTGTTAAGGTATTAAGGTATTTAGACAAGATGGAGATGACCATTTCAAAAGATGTCACTGTTTTTCTCTGTCTAAGAGCCCACGTGCCCACGTGCAGTCAAAACAGCAGCAGAAGAGGCCTTTGTATTAATAAATGTGTCTGGCACAGACACAACATACTGTGGGGAAGATGAACACTTTAGACCAACTGACACCCTGACAAGTGCGAGAGCGTCGCTAGCAACACTGAAAAATTGGAGAAGCCCATCACGCGCGCAACATGTGCATGCATATGCATGTGTGCGTGTGTGTGTGTGTGTGCGTGTGTGTGCCTGTGTGTTTGGGCATTTGTATGTGTGCGCGTGCGTGTGTCTGTGTGTTTGTGCGTGCACATGTGTACATGCGTGTGCGCGCCTGTGAGTGTTCACGCGCATGTGTGTTTGTATGTGTGTAATTATGCGCATGCGTGTGTGTATGTGCAGGTGTGCGTATGTGTGCGCGTATGCGCGTGCTAGCCTGTATGTGTGTGTGCCTTGCTGCCCCAAAGACGCTGTAATGGTTTGCATGATGCTGTGCTAGAGCATCCTTTACTGAAGCAGGAGTGAGGATGTGCTGCTTCTGCTGTTCCCTGTCTGTTGCGAGGGCAGGTGCGAGCATGGTGGTGCCCGGGCTGGCCAGGATGTCTGAACTCTGCTTCAACGCGCAGCGCGCGGTAAGCACCGTGCGCTCCATGCCCCGCGAGGAGTCCAAGCCAACAAGGACTGTGTTCCTGAAGGGTCCCGTCCAAGCAAACTTCCGCGCGTCATGAACATCTGACTAACCCAAAATTATATAGCCCATCGAGATTAGTGATACTTGATTCTGCTTGCATGGTCAACTGTGAACTTTGCAGCCGGAACACAACCGAGGACCCCTGAAACAGGATCCGCAGCCAGGGAAGTGTGATGATGGATACTGCACCAGCAGGAAGTGGTCCGGGGGCCTGGCTGAGAAATCCTGGGCAGCTTCCTGGAGCTTCCAAACATAAAAATTGTCTCTAAAACTTTACACACGGCACCCCATGGTCCCAAAATTCATCTGACACGGTAAAAAGATTGGTTAGGAGCCTTATGTTGAGTTTCAGCCCGTGGGGTGGCCTGGGTGGGCCTGGGGAGGCTCGTGCAAAGTGTGGTGGGAAGTAGTGAACACTAGGGGCTCACGCCCCCACGAGGGGGGCTTCGCCAAAAAAGTATCCCACACAACACTTGGAAATGGGGTGGAAGAAATATACCCACCCTCTTCCAAGAGGAATGCTCCCGTGCAGCCAATTGTGCATCATGCAGCACAGGCCACAAAACCGGTCACAGCACCTAGATGGGGTGGAAGAATATACCCTCTCTTTTCCAAGAGGAATGCTCCCGTGCAGCCAATTGTGCGGCATGCAGCACAGGCCACAAAGCCGGCCACAGCACCTAGCTCAAACACAGCAAGCCTGAGGAAATGACGAAGCCTAAAAAATAGCAATTACATCTTAAAGGCAGGTCCTTCACACATTAGTCTTGATATATGTGTGTGTGTGTGTGTGTGTGTGTGTGCGTCCAAGTATGTGTGTGGCGGATCCATGACAGCAGTGCCAGTCTGCACGCGTGCACGTAAGTACGTACACACACACTCACACACACACACAAACACACACGCGCAAACACACAGACACACGCACACACCACCACAACCCACCTTCATCCTTGGAGAACTGCCCACGCGCAGCCAAAGGCGCGATGCAGGCCACAAACTCAGTCATTGTATCAGGCTCAATGGCAGCAAACCACGCAGGGGGGGAGGCACCCTGCAAGTTGCGCCATGTGAAAGCAGGATGACAAAAGCCGCACAGCCCGGCCCTCATACTCCTTGCATATGTATGAGACAAGGCCACGCCTGCCGTCCAGCCTGCCCCCTTGAAAGGCCTCCACCAATATCAGGACACATTGTCCTGCCCTTCAGCACAGTCCATTCATTAATCATGTTTGCAAATAAAGCCACGCCTGCCGTGCAGTCTGCCCCCTTGAAAGGCCTCCACCAATATTAAGACACAACGTCCTGCCCTTCAGCACAGTCCATTCATTAATCATGTTTGCAAATAACGCCACGCCTGCCGTCCAGCCTGCCCCCTTGAAAGGCCTCCACCAAATTCAGGACACATTGTCCTGCCCTACAACATAGTCCGTTCATTAAAATCGTTGTAAAATTGGAGGCAACAGACTCATACCTGTCGCCCTATCTGGCCCATGAAGGCTTCCACCAAGTGACGAGTCCACGTACTCAGCTCTTTGCACCAGCGTCCTGAAATGTTACGGGGAAATTGTTTGGTGACAGCTTGGCTAAGGGTGGACAGACCCATCACAAGTAATCGCATTGTAATTTAAGGACAAGGTTTGTTACTGAGACAGACCCATCACAAGTACTCGCATTGTAATTTAAGAACAATGTTTGTTACTGAGACAGACCCATTACAAGTACTCGCATTGTAAATTTAGAACGATGTCTGTTACTGAGACAGAAAATCACAAGTACTCGCATTGTAATGTAAGAACAATGTCTGTTACTGAGACAGACCCATCACAAGTACTCGCATTGTGATCTAAGAACAATGTTTGTTACTGAGACAGACCCATCACAAGTACTCGCATTGTAAATTTAGAACGATGTCTGTTTGTTTCTGAGACAAAAACATCACAAGTACTCGCATTGTAAATTAAGAACGATGTCTGTTACTAAGGTTACTAAGGCAGGCGTTGATTGAGCATTCTGGAGGTCACAAAAGTACTTGACAAGTTATTTCATGTACAAGGCGGTGGCACATAGTGCATGGCCGATTCAGCAAATGCACACATCCAATGACATGTAGTGACCTTTTTTATGAACAAGGCGGTGGCTCATAGTGCATGGCCGATTCAGCAAACGCACGCATCTGGCGACGTGTTGAGACGCTTTTCAATGATCAGAACCAGAAACAAGACCCTTTTGCTGCTGAAGGCCAAGCGCACGCAAGCTAGGGCTGGCTAAAATCGATCCACTTTAACAGTTGCTTGGTTTCGGCCTTGCATGGCCTACTGCTCTGAAAGTACTAGAAACATTCAGCAAAGACGCAACAGTAAGGGTGCACTAAATCTATAATTAGTGATTAAGCTGTTGGCGTTCGTGGTGTTCTTGCATGTGTCCGTCAATACACATACAACATATCACACACAAGAAAACCATTTTGATGTTTGCTGTTTGAGACACGCAGGATTAATGTGAGCATTCAAAACCCACTGCCACCCACGTTAAAGGAATGCAAGTGGTTGTTTTTGGTTCTACAATGTTGGGACATGTACACATATGAGCACCTCTCAAACCCCTTACGCATTTAAAGTTAATCCCTTGTATCTCAATTTCCTTACCCGTGTTTGATGGATGAAAATAGTTGTCCAGCAACGAGGTCAAGTGGCGTAGCCTCTCCAGAATTTGCTTCACACAGGACCTGAGTACAGACAGTGATGGGGGCGGTGGCTGCCATGAAAATGACGTGACTGTTGAGTTGTGAAACGTACGTGGCGTGATAACACCTTGTATATGGTCTACTAATAATTCAAACCCTAGTTTGAATCCTTAATAACACCTTGTATATGGTCTACTATTAGTTCAGACCCTAGTTTGAACCCTTAACTACCCCTTGTTGCCCGTTTACCCACCCTGTCCAAAGCCCAGACAGAAGGGAACCTGAGTTTTTCAGACGATGGTTCCAACAAAAAAGTCATACTTCTCTTGGCTTTATGACCCCCTCTCACTTTATGACCGCCTCTCTTTTAATAACGGCTATTTACGACAGCCTCCCTGGTTAATGACAGCTACTGTTAATGACAGCCTGTCTGGTGATCATGGCTCCTTGCTACCTAGCAAAGGGTGTGGTGCAGCAAAACCGTTTTGCAGCAAAGGACTTGCGACAGACGTTGCTTAAAACATCTTGTCTGATGACAACTATAGGTGAGACAGGCGCGGCTTTGTTAGACCTTTCTGTTGTCGCAAAAAGAGCAGGACACTCACAATATAAGGTTGGGACGACAAAGCCGATGATAGGGTCTGCCTTAATAGATCAAGGTCCTAACAAGATCAACAGGGTATCAACAAGATCAACAAGGTCTCAACGAGATCAAGATCTGCCTTACAAGATCAAGGTCTGCTATAAGGTAGGGACGACACAAGCTGATGAACGACAAAAGCCGATGGTAAGGTCTGCCTTACAAGATCAACAGGTGCAACTGCTTACTAATCATGCAGAGATTTTTAACGTATGAAGGGGGGAGTGCCTGCTTGGTGTTTGTCCTGTACCTGGCCCTTGCGTCTCCATCACGCACTCGCAGCATGCTGGCGAGCATGATTGCCTCGTGCGTATGCACTCCAGACATCTGCAACGCACACCAGTCGAGGTGGTAGGCAAGCGCAGGTGCTGTGAGAAAGCAGCCTTTAATTGGTAAGCGTTGATTTCCTTTGTGTGTTGACCCAAGGTGGTAAGCAAGCGCAGATGCTGTGAGAAAGCAACCTTGATTGGTAAGCGTCAATTTCCATTGTATGTTGACCCAAGGTAGACAGGCGCCTAAACACTAAAACAAAAAATTCTGCCAGGTTCAGTATATCAGGATATATACAAGCATATGAGGGAGAAGTATACCAATAAGCATAGGGGGGATCAACCACGCAAAGCAACGGCAAGCAACGGCAAAAACAGCAGTGGGACATGTTTGCAGACAACTGGCAACAAGGGTTTGGTTGAGTGAAGTCAAGCTGTTTGCGGTTTGTGGCACAGTTTATGGGGTGGCGCACATTAGATGTATGTGGGCCAAAAACCAGTAGGGGCACATGAAGGGGTGAATGTATGTGTGTATGTGTGTGTGCGTGTGTGTGTGTTTGTGTGTGTATGTGTGTGTGTGTTTGTGTGTGTGTGTGGCAAGGACGACCTACGGAGCAGCATGACACACAGACACACTGCACACGTAAGCACACTGACATGGTCATGAGGGAGGTCAACAAGATGCCTGTGCGCAGCATGTCTGTGTGCAAAGTCTGTAGCATCCAGCCTGGGGCGTTTACTCATTGCAGTTGAGCGCAAGAAAACGGACATAGTGGCCGTTTTCTTGCGCTCGGGGCAAGCTGTGAGGGGCAGTGGTGTGGGGTAGTAGGCAATTGGGTTGTTGGAGTGTGGCTGATGTTTGGTACAGTAGCAAGGCTGCGTCAAGGCAAAAGTGAGTGAAGTCATGGTATTTAGCTAAGATCATACCATGTAGAATAGACCGCCTCTCATCAGAAGTCATGGTGCCTGCTTGCCTACAAAACTTACTTTACTTTACGACAGCACTCTCAGCGCAGCTCATGCACAGTCAGTTTTCACTGTTTGTGCACTTTTTTTTCTTTTCTAGAGAGTGGCTTGTACCAATTACGAGCACTGTTGCAAAAACGACCCCGTTTGCCACGCACGTTATAGGAGTGGTGCATCAGCGCTTTCATGGGTGCACTTCTCAGCGTGGCCTTGGTGGATGTGGCCGCCCCCACGGGCACATCAAAAGAGCCCATGAAGTGCGTAAACAGCACATCGAGGTGAGGACTGAAGTCAACGATGCCTGCAGAAACACAAGAAAAGTGATGTGAAGTGATGTACGCAGGGTAGGGCGTAGGTGTCAAGAATCAAGTTAATGACTCCATACACTCAGCAACACAGCCCCTTTAACTCCCTGTACACTCAGTACACACTCCCCTCAGTACACTCCCCTCAGTACACACACTCCCCCCCG
>Ga0307947_1002444_pt1 | contig 14870 bp, 15 predicted proteins | sample OrgLakmetagen232_FD_201840 | JGI IMG/M metagenome (GOLD analysis project Ga0307947, IMG submission 201840) | Saline water microbial communities from Organic Lake, Antarctica - #232 | ecosystem: Environmental > Aquatic > Non-marine Saline and Alkaline > Saline | place: Antarctica: Organic Lake...
TGGCCCCAATCCCTATTGGCTGTTAGAACCGAATGTACCCAGAGAAGTGGAAGGGTCGGCTGCAAGCAATTGGCGGCGGGCAGTTGAGGGGGGCTGCTGTTGCTGCTGCTGTTGCTGCTGGGTGTTCAGTCACTAGGACTTTACTTTGCCAGATTTGGGATGATAGTTAATAACTGACCTAATTTGTATAGATCCAGCTGGATATACCATGGGGATGATAGTTTTTACCCGACCCCATTTGTATTTATCCAGCTGGATATATCATTGGGATGATAGTTATTACCTGACCCCACTTGTATAGATCCAGCTGGATATACCATTTTGGGATTATAGTTATTACCCGACCCCATTTGTATTGATCCAGCTGGATATACCATTGGGATGATAGTTATTACCTGACCCCATTTGTATAGATTCAGCTGGGTATACCATTGGGATGATAGTTATTACCTGGCCCCACTTGTATAGATCCAGTTGGATATACCAAAATTGGGATGGTAGTTATTACCCGACCCCATTTGTATTGATCCAGCTGGTTGTATAATTGGGCAATGATTAACCCCAGCCAATTCTATGGGCCCAGTCCAAGTGTTCAAAACAATTGTCCAATATATATTCATAATTTGTGGGATGTCTTTAATACCAGACCTCTCTAAACAAATGATCCAATTTGCCAATTGTCAATTCAAGACTTACTTACACCATAAAAAAATCAGTTTGATACCAGGATACAATGCAAATGCTTGATGTAGGTCTAGAGAAAAAGTCAAACCATTACAAACAGCTGGAATGTTCATACATGGTAGAGTGTGGATATAATATTCCTGGCACAAAGTAGCTTGGCAGAGTTGAACCAGCCAACATTACCACATATGTTGATAGTATGCCTTCCTTGCCTTTTCTTTAGTATGGGCCCAGGCATTGAAAACACACCTAGAACACCTACACTACTGTTACATCTAAGAAAAACTATTGGGCCAGAGCAAATAAAACGCTCTTGTACCAGCTATAGAGCTGCATCAAATCAGATCTGCAACAGGAACACCCAAGCATCTACCTTGCTGTGGTTTCCGTTCTGTTAATTATCTTTTAATTCTGCCTAGTTTACAGTGCAGAGCGCAGATCATCTCGTGTACATCAGATGTCCTTTGTTATGTTGACACCTCCACCAACAAACCGTCCAGGACCTCATGGCCATGGCCTTCATTGAGTGCAGTACGACACTCATCAAGCAAACCCTGTGTACCCCTATCAACAAGACATGACCATGTGCTCTGAGCAGCAAGGGCGGCCTGCCTCACTGGCCTGCCTTGTTGTTGGTTAGGGAGCTGTGCTAAGGTACTTGCAGCCCTGATGGTATTGAGACCAGGTGTTCTAAGTTGTGCCCTTGGTGCAGGAGTGAACCCTGTATATGAGGTGTATGTGTGTGTCTGTGTGTGTGTGTGTGTGTGTGTGTGTGTGTGTGCGCGCGCGCACGTGCGCGTGCATTTGCAATCTTCCTCAGCTTCATTTATTTTCTACAATGCAAGTTGTGCACTTTGGCACCCAACCATGACCAATCTTTCAGTTCAAACTAAAGCAAACACAAACAAAGGAGTACAAATGAAAAAGCCACTGCACCTGCCAGAGGGCTGGACTGGTCCCTAGCAGCTGCAGCACTTTGGGTACCACCCCTACCACCCCTGCCACTCCTACCACCCCTGCCACCACCCAAGCCTGTGTATGTGTGTGTGTGTGTCTGTGTGTGCACGCGCGTGCAGTGTGTGTGTGTGTGTGTGTGCAAATGCGTATGTGTGCATGTGTGTGTATGTGTGTGTGCGTGTGTGTGTGTGTATGAGTGTGTGTGTGTCAGTCTGTCTTGTGTCTATGCATGCCTGTCTCTGAGCTTCCTTACCTGCTGGCCCAGGGCAGAAGGAGGAATGGAGCTTGGGCCCTGGAGTGGGGCCATGCCCATGCCTCGGAGTGCTGCAAGGAAGCCTTCCCGATACATCTGACCTGCTGCTGGCTGTGTAGCTTGACCCTGCAAATCCATGCGCTGCCTAAGGAATGCCAACCCCCTTTCCCTCTTCTCAGCTGAAGGACACAGCACTGCGCTCATCATCTTATGCACAAAGTCACGCACATTTTCAGGTTTGCTGCTGCCTGCTGTACCCCCCCAAATGCTATGTGCAGCAATTATTTTCCCTTAATTAAGGATTACATACCCAGACAGGGGTGCGGTGGCTCATGTTGTCAATCTTAGCCAGTCCTTGAGCCTGCTGAAATGCTTGTCCCGCGCAGCTTCACCGATGGGAAGCACAAACCACTCCCTTGTATCCTCCCTTGCTCTCTTTCTTCTATGCTGTTCTTCTTCCTCCTCATCCTCCTCCTCCTGGACCCTGGCTTCTCTTGCACTAGTACGGGATTGCTCATTATTAATGACTATGTTACCAGTGGCTACTCCCTGGTTAGTAACCGCTTGCTCCTCCTCCTGGACCCTGGCCCTGGCTTCTCTTGCACTAGTATGGGCTTGTTGATTGCTCATTATTAATGACTATGTATGGTATTGAAAAAGTCGCGTTTACCAGCCTGCAAAAAGTGTCCAGGCCTGCCAAAGAGGATGGTCAAAATCTGACCATCCGTCCGTCCGATGGTCAAAATTTGACCATCTACGATGGTCAGAATCTGACCATCCTTACCGTGGGTGCTATCTGGCTGCCAGGCTGCCAGGCTTCCCTGTTGGCAGTCAAATGGTGCCCAATGGGACTTTTGCCCTCTTGGATGGCAGAGAACCCTTGTTTTTGAAGATCATTTAGGTGTTCATCTGGTGCGGGCTGAGATAAGTTTGGTGCGGTGATATGCTCTTCAAATAATTTATTGAGGCTCTGCTTGAAGCTTTCACACGTGTTTTGTAGTTCTTCTGGCTCCCAGGTTGGGTTCCATGAAACCTCCACAATCTCTCTTTTTTAAGAGTAGAGGATACGGTTATACAGTCTTTCTTTTCATTTTGGTTCAAATTGATACAGGCAGGGCAGGCCCATGAATCGTTGGCATCAATAGCTTCCCTTTCAGTGGCGTTACAGCAGCTTGTTTTAAGCAAGCATTACCAGTGGTAGATACGGTTGCAGACGTCACAGATGTACATGTCTTTAAAAGGTGGGGAGAGGTCTGGAGATTCAAGTCCTAGATGGTAGGAGCGAATTTCGCAGCTTGCGCACTTAATTTGGCTCTGGGCAATAGTCTTACTGGATTTGGGCACTAGACCAACTAATTTAAAGAGGGGTAGGGCCCATCTTTCAATATTCATAGGGGCATAGTAAGTGCGGTATTGCTTCTGTCTTAGGGGTGTATCATTTCTGTCTCTTTTCTTGGGGGTTAAGAACCTCCTATTATCTATGGGGGGGATATCCATATCGTCATAATAGAGTGTGTTGATGGCCTCTGTGGGTGTCATTTAAAAAGCCTTATCCTTCTTGTACGTCCAGAGTTCTTGTTGAATATGCGTGGTGCGCAAGGGGGTCAGGTTTAGGCTAGGAAGGTTATGGGGTATATTGAGGATCTCACATCTTCTCTTCCTTTGGGGTCTGCGCTGTGATGATGGTGCTGGGTGGTCTGCAATCTCAAGGGTTGGGTTGTTGTGTACCTGGTAAGTTATCGGGTTGATGATATTGATATGCTGAGTGGGAGGAGTGATAAATTGTGTGAACGCTTGTGTTGCATGGTGGTTGTGGCTAGTGATTTGTTTGGCTGACTGTTTGTAGGTTGTTCAGTAGGCTGAATTACTATTTGTGAGTTGAATGCAGCAGTGTCTAGGATTTGAGTCAGGGGCGTATGTTGCTGACTTTCTGTTTGGCTGCGTGCCCTCTTTCTGGTACCGGGGAGGTTATCTTTTGTCTGCCGTGCACGCTTTGCTGGTTGGTCTTGGGAGAGAGTGGCCAATTGGTGAATGCAGGGTCGGAGAGGCAAGTAATAGTTGTAGTTTGTGGCTGTGGTATTGGCGATGTGCTTATACATTTGTGGTACCTTTTTGTTTGGTTGGATAACCTTTGTGAGTAGCGTTGTGAGCGCAGCGTTTCCGTTCGTGGTGAAGTTAGAGGCCCTACCACTGTTGTGATGAGGGAGTGTTGTGTTTTGGGAAGCTCAGTGCGGGATATGTTGCCATGTGCTGTACGTTTCCTGGGTCGAGCATTGGATTCTGTATATTGGGGGATAATTTCCTTTAAAAATGAATGTGTAGGTACGTTGAGCGCAACACTACCAGAGGATCCCATTCAGTACCATTACCAACTTTCATCAGCAACTGCTTTCAGCCAGGCCAAGCCTGCGGTCCTGCTGGACCCCATTGATTCTATTTTCTGCTAAAGAGGGAGTTTTACAGTGCCCAGTATAAAGTGGCTCCTTTTTCTAATCATTGTGGGGAGTGTTTTTCACTGCCTAAATGATTTATTTTCTTCCCTACACACACGTGCGCACTCGCACACACACACACACACACACTTATACACACAAACTAAAAGAGGAGCATCAAGTCAGGCCTGTTGAGACCTTGTTTATAAACAATTATTACAGTCAGGCTAAACATGCTTCAGTGCATGTTTCACTTTGTGCACTCCTCTCCTGCCTCCCAGCTGCCTGGCGTTTAACTTTTAAGGCTCAGCTCTTAGGCTACACACTTTCTGGGAAGCGCCCCATTTGTATGTCCAGCGACCAGGCTGTGGAACTTGAGAAACACGAAGAGGACAAGTACTTGAAAATGACTGTCAGATCGCATGAAATCCATTTCAAGAAAACTTGGAGACAAACAATTTAGAGACAACTTGTCGGGTATGTGAGTGTGACGAAATTGGCGTACACAACCTAAAATGACTTCAAAGCAGAACAACAAACATAGAGGTGTGTACAGATGGGGGAAAGACAATAGATTACACACAGACAAATGATGAGCATATGTAGGAGGTGGTAAATACTCCCGTTACTTTACACACAACATACCCCAAATTTAAGCAACTCTGGCCATCACAATAAGAAAAGTCAACAAAATCAGCGTTGGAACTAAAAACGTTTGGGATTAACATTAGGATTAATGGATTTGACCAAGGAGTATTAAAATGCCACACATACATTATGTACAAAACTGAGCACGCGCGTCTTTTCATTGCTGTTCTTGGTGCACTTAGTCTATTGCCTGCTGCTGCTGCTGCTGCTGCTGCTGCTGCTGCGCATGGGCTACAGCCAAACGGAGCTGGCGAACATCATAATCCATTGCTTGCTGGATCTGCACCAAAGGTGAACGGTGTTTTTGTAGATGGGGAAAAAGATAAAACAAAAACACAGCCACACCAGGCTGATGCACATGAGGCCACATAATGGAAAGGTGTTGCACCTCCGCACTCAAAAGGACCCACCATGGTAAACTTTAGAGCAGACCTATTCCTCCTGTCACTAAATCGAACAAGGGTTGTAGCACTTAAGGAAAGTACACTTCAGCTTGCTTTTGAGGAATGCCCTGCCAAGTGGTAGGGTCTGGAATGCAGGGGGTTGGCCGTGTCGGGAAGCGACAGCAGATAAATTGTCAAACACCAGCAACCCGTACCTTCTTGCACATCCATTCCTCCCAAGACCATCTCACTCTTGAAATTTTGCTAAGAAGGTTTGCTAAGATGGTTTTTGCTAAGAAGTGTTTTTAAGAATTGCCGCAAGACCTCCTCTGGTTGATCCATTAAATCCATCTGAGATCCTGTGAGGTCGTTAAAAAAGCAGGACCCCTGTTAACTGTAACTAAACTCTGCCTGATCCGCTACCAACTTTGCAATTTGTAACCTCCTGCTGAAAGGGGGAGTGAAAGGGGCTCAAAGATAGAACCTCACCCCAGACTCCCTGCCAAAGGGGATGTCAAGGGGTTTCAAAGATAAAACCTCACCCCAGACTCCCTGCTTGTTGCGAGGAGCAGAGGCACCAAATGCAAGGTTACAGACAGCTTTTCATTCAAATGAAATGACAGTAGCAAAAGCTATGTCGCACGCAATGAAACAAGGCGCCCAATCCTACAAGGCCGGTCATATTTGGGGAAGGACAGAACTCCCCTGCAAATTGAAAGGTGCCATAGAACGACCACAAACAAGCGTGCACTGTATCAGTGTGTCTTTGCTCACCCATGCTTTGGGCGCAGCGGCAAGAGTCCGCACATCACGCATGCTCATGCGTTTCACCAAAGCACCTGCAAGTGAAAAGGGAGAAAGCTAAATAAAAGATTGATCACAATCATGAATGACAAGTACCTTTGTTAGGTAGATCAAAAATGATTGTATCTACAAAACCAATGAAGTTATTCTCAAACATGTACCCAGAAAATTGTTCCCAGACTGGTTATGGCCATGATCAAGCTAAGTTCCCCCTTCTCACCTTCAGCCAGGAACAAAAAGGTGGGAACGGCTCTCACGTTGTAAAATCGAGCCAGATTACTCAGGGAATCAAACTCATCATACACCTGGAGGTAAAGGTTCGCAGCACTCTTGAACACGCCTGAACGAGTCCATATAAAGCATATTGTACAAGTAAGGAACAAAGCGTGTAACCTGTTTGTGTCTTGCACAGGCACACAGGCACATGCATAATGAAATTCGACTTACGTCATGCTTAAGAAAGACAATGGGAGACAGCTGCGGGCTCCCTTCCGTGGCCTGCTTCAGACACATGGCCTCAAATTCCTTGGAGACGGACTTGCACAGCCCACAAGCCTGGCAAACAAGGAACATTGATTGGCTAATATTCCATCTGATAGAATACACGTGCAATGTTGGGTTCAGAATAAGGGGCTGCCTCTGTCCAGCAGCTTAAGGAGGTTAACTGGAGGAGGTTAATCATGCAGCTTAATAATCTCTGCCACACACACCAGGAAACTGGTTTCCCTGTTGCAGCCAGTCGCTTTGTCAACTATACCGATTTTTTAAAATGGTATTTATCTAGTATCTGGAACCTTTGCCCGACCTATTGCTCTCTTAAAAAAGGGGCACGGTCAAAGTATGTTCAGATCAAAATAAATTCAGCTGGCACACTGACGAGTGACTGTAACCAATGGTGGGTGTACTCGCAAATCCTGAGTTCACCTGAAAACGTACGCAACCTGCTAGTACCAGTGCACACCGCCAATTGCTAGAGTCGTGCCGAGAACTCAGAGCATCTGAGAGACTGGGTGCGCACGCGCATGCCTACCTTTGAATGCATGTACAGTACACACATGCGAGGGCCCACAGCGTCTGTGATGGCCTCTAAATGGTGCAATTCCGCGACTACAGCCATACATTAAGAAGTGATGGGCGCTGATGCATAGCCAAGTATGAAACCTAGATGTGTGCAGGGGTGGAGAGTCTAACCGCGTGTGACTCTAACGCGTGTGAAGGCTTTGTAGAGTATGCACCGCTGCTAGAGCAAGTAAATGGCTGTGGGCAGTGTTGTCGTGCGAATCCAGCCTAGATTATTTAGGGGCACAGATACAGTCAGCCTTTTCCCTTTCCAATTTATACTGATGAGCAAACATTGTTTTTTTAGCACGTAATCTGTTGAACTTTAGATTGGTAAAGAGACCGTACGTAAGGATCCGCACAACTGTTGGGCCGACAATTTCGACATCTAGATAGGCAGAAAGACAGCCTCCACAGAGCTAGAAGACCAACGGATACCCAGTGCGTTCGTTAATTAGTCCATCAGAGACATCTTAACCTCAAGGTCGAGGTCAATAATATGCAAGGCAAATTCTCTCAATGCGTTTGGAGGGATAACCTTGTTGCTAGAGCAGGGGCAAAAACACCTTATATGCGGGAATCTGCCTGACAAATTCGATCACAACAGGCATATGCAATTGTTAGATCAACACAAATCATGCGGCATTGATTTGCGTATACAAGTGAAGTGCCCTTTTAAAGTGCCAAGCAAATGGATCGCTGTGCTGGCAAGGCAAACGATACACGATCTTAGAAGGAAGTATACGTGTCTGATAGCCAGCACAAAATAGCAAACGATGCCCTTTAAGTTGTAAATGTAGTTCCACCAAAGTTGGGTTGAACCCAAACCTTCAATAACGCAAAACCCAAAAAACGCACATGCAGGAGCGACATAAATGCACCTGGGATGACCTGGTCAAGCGAATTCCCCTGTTTCAGCTCAATTAGCAGGCCTCCAAGCCTTTCGGCCCGTGCGTTCTGACGATCCCAGGCGCTGTCCAGTGCTGCTCGCCTATCAACCTTTTGGTACAATGACAAGTGGTTACGTGCGCACAAACAAGGGGTGACGAGTGCTTTAGCAGTGCCCCGTCCTGCTTTTCTTCGTGTATTATTACACACAGGGAAAGGCTCGAAACGTACTCACGTGAATTGAGCATACGTGTGAAGCTCTGGCCCTCCTGCGATAATTAGGATGAGGAAGACCGTGCGGTCCTTGATATGAGCAAATTTAGAACGCACATGTGTAACTACCAAAACTTTGCACACGGATCAGCAAAGCACCTCTCTCTTAGCCTGAGGTGAAACCTAGCCTGGGGCGGGGCTGTTGCTCTAATTAATGGGCTCTTGACTTGAGGAACAAATGACAACCTCAGCATTGTGCCTTGCTCTGTCTTCACAGAGAGAAACAAACACGGCAAACATTAAGATACATATAAAATAACGATAATTACCACCGTGTACGCCCTTGGAGGGTTTGAACCGCTTTTGAAGCAGAAAAACAAATTATATAAGTTAGGATGAGAGGGCTGATCAGCTGCAAGAACGGCACGGAATGTGCTTCATTTTCCGCGCGCACCGCTCCTCGCACAATTAGTGCGTCCCCTTGCGGGTTGACCATCCAGCACACACAGCCCTCCCACCGCTCCGTGCGGCTCTCAAAGCGCCTGGTGGTCTGCCCAGCTGCCGTCAGCGAGAACCCCTCCGTCGCCGGGACCAATGGCGTGGTGTCCAAGCAGCCCCAGCAGCAACACCACCAGCAGCAGCAGGAGCAGCAAGAGCTGCAGGGCGTGGGCAGCAGGAGCATCCACGAAGGGGAACGGTCTGGGCGGCAAGACTACCACGACAGTCTGACCACGCCCATCGCACAGACGTCGACCTACTTCTTCGACAACACGCAGCAGGTCATTGACTTCAACGAGGGCCGCAGGGACAGCCACGAGTACGGGCGCTACGGCAACCCCACGGTCAAGGCGGTGCAGGAGAAGCTCAGAGCACTGGAGGGGGCCGAGGACTGTATTGTGTCCGCATCCGGTATGAGTAGCGTCACCAGCATGCTGCTCTCGCTGGTGCCCGCGGGGGGCCACATCGTCACCACAAGCGACTGCTACTGGCGCACGCGCCAGTTCATGCAACAGTTCCTGCCCAAAATGAACATCGGCGTGTCCGTCATTGCCCCGGACGACATAGGTGCCTTGGAGCAGGCCCTGGACAGCAACCCCGTCACCCTGTACTTCTCTGAGTCACCTACCAACCCATACCTACGCTGCATTGACATCCAGAGGGTCTGTGACTTGTGCCATGCTAAGGTGAGGTAGGGGGGAGAGTCTGCAGGGCAACGCAATTCCACGTTACCCGAGTGCGCCCGTGCCCATGCATACCGCTTTTGTGGGTGGGTGGGTGTGCTTGTGGGTGTGGGTGTGAGTGTGATTGGGTGGGTGTGCATGCGCATGTGTGCGAGTATGTGAGTATTTGTCTCTGTGTGTGTATGTGTGCAAAACGAGCATTAAACTATTTCACATATGATTACACATAATGCGCATTGAAAGGTGTGTCTGCATGTGTTATGAGGTGAGGGTGTGCTCACGCGCACATACATCATGACAAGAGTTAAAGTATCCCCTAGTGGAATCAACTAGACTAGGACTTTTTGTTCAACAGAATTTGCGGCATTGTGGACGGCAGGGGAGCAACAACAAGGCTTCTTTGTACAGTTATTAGGCAGAATACACACGCATACTCACGCACACACACACTACACACACACACACACACACGTTCTCAGGGGACTATTGTGTGCATCGACTCCACATTCTCCACGCCCATCAACTCTCGGGCGCTGGACTTTGGCGCAGATCTAGTGTTGCACAGGTACAGTGTTTGAAGGTCTCAGGGAAGCTGCTTGGAGGATGAAAATAAGGCCTTTGACTGTGTTGAAACTGTGATGTTCCAACAAGTTGGGTTCATACAGCCTTGCATACTACTTCGCAGCCTTGCAGTGTAATTACAGGCTGTGTGAACCCAGCTTACTGGAAAGTTTATTTAATAGGCCGATGAAATAGTGTGAAGGGCCCAAACACTAAAAAGCTTTGGCATAGTATTGAGACCCATTTCTTCAGTTGTCGGCTGCTAGTGGCTGACTGTCACCTGCATCTATCTGCAAAAAGGTGTGTTTCTTTTGCGCAATGCTGAAAACTGCCTGGCAGGCCGACAATGAAGCGCTGCTGCTGCTGCTGCTATTGCACACACACACACACACACACACACACACACACACACACACACACACAGTGCCACAAAGTACTTGGCTGGCCACAATGACGTGCTGGCAGGGGCGCTGTTGGGCAAGAAAGAGCTGGTGCAGACGGTGAGGGGTTTGTGGGTGTGGGTGGGTGAGTGGACAGAATTGGGAGGATGTGGTGGTTGGGAACTAGTAGGAAGCTTGAGCAGTTGTGATCCTCTTGTCGCTCAGAGTGCTCCTCTTGTTGCTCAGTCGTAATCCTCTTATTGCTCAGTTGTAACTTTCTTGCTCGCCGAGGAACACGGGAGCAACGTGCGCACGAGTCACGTGACCACGTACCCTCCAATACAACCAGTGGCGAGGTGCGACCGGTTTGTGGAAGCGGTTTACAAACCGGTCGCGCCTCACCACTGGTTGTATTGTGGAGGGTACGTGGTCACGAGCCATGAGCCCATTGTGTGTGGCTCACATGTGCATCCTCTCAGAATGATTGCTTTGTAGCTCTTTGTTTCAAGACGTTTTGAATTGATGCCTTTCTAACAAGAGCAACACATGCATGCGCATTACCACGACTTTGTGCAGGTTGATCCAGCGCACACACAACATGAACGTACAATTACAGGGATGCAGGCACTGGGACAACTGGCACACACCACATCACACACGCCTGCACACAACACTTCTCATGCTTACTTTCACAGGTGCGCAAGTTCCACCATATCATGGGTGGCGTGGTCGACCCCCATGCAGCGTACTTGCTGCTGCGAGGCCTCAAAACTTTAGAACTGCGTGTACTCAGGTGCGCGTGCAGAGGTGTGGTGTGATAGTGAGGTAGAGGAAGGTAAACTAGGGCTTGTACACACACACATACACGCACACACACACGCACATGCAAACGCAAGCGCTCGCGCATACACACACACATACACACTCACACTCACACACACACACACACACACACACACACACACATACACACACAACATTAACGGCATATGCACTTAACACGAACACATACTGCACAAATTACCACGCAGGCACAATGCGAGCGGGTTGGAAATTGCGCAACGCTTGAGCAGCCATCCAAAGGTTGTACGTGTGTGGTACCCTGGCTTGGAGTCGCATCCTGACCACAAGATTGCTGCCATGCAAATGAGCGGCTTTGGGGGCGTGGTGAGTGTTTGGGGGAGGGGGGGCGATGTACTCGTTTGTGGTATTGTGCAAGTTGACTTGTGCCGGTGTGCATCACACAGCACTAGGCAAAATGTATCAAAGCTCGCAGCCTTTCACCAACTCTCCCTCAATTAAATCATCATCTCAATAAGATATTCTTCTCAATACGATAACCAAGAAGGAGCATGTGTCCATGTCGATTTGTTTGCGTACACACACATACACACACACACATACAGGTGAGCTTTGAAGTGGAGGGAGACCTGTGGTCCACAGCGCGCTTCATCGATGCCCTGCGCATCCCTTACATCGCCCCCTCCTTGGGAGGCGTGGAGTCCCTGATCGAGATGCCCGCAGTGCAGAGCTACTGGAGTTTCGGGCCTGAGGGGCGCGCAAAGATTGGCATTAAGGAGAACTTGGTGAGTGTGTGTGTTGTCTGTTTGTTCTATTTGAATTTTAGGGTGGTGAGGGGAGTGAGCAGGGGAAGCTGTGTGGGGGTTGAGACTGGGCAGTGTTGGTATGTGCGTTTTGAGCTCTATAAGCATATGGGTAGACCCTTTTTGGTCGTGTCGTATGGTTATGTTGGGGGCGCTGAAGTGCAAAGTGTGGCACACGCGGTGCAACGCCTCATGGTGAGGGTGTGAGGCTACAAGAAAGCACAAGAAAAAGGCCCTCAGTCCAGAATTATGACTGCTCGCCTGTTCACAAAGTAAAATGTTCATGAAGGCGAGGGTGTGAGAGGTGCATCTTGGGGGGGCAGGCGTGGCTTAACAGTGAGTTGGCCAGAACCGTATATGCACATTGTATATGATTGTATGTATGGTGATTCCCCTGCCAAAAATACCGTGTATACACCGTATATACCTAAAAATGTATGATGTTCTGGCCAACCCTAATTTTTAGGGGTGCAAAGGCCGCTTGTGTCTTATTAACCTCTGGAGTACTCGCAAGGGAGCATGTGTGTTGCATCAAAGTCCACAGCTTGTATGTCCATGGCACTCATGGAGAAAGTACACGTGCAGAAGGGTAGAATGGGCATGAGCTTGTCATGGAAAATTCAACACCAAACTGTGACTTATGCATCTACCGTACAAAAAGTATATCACCGCCCCCTGATTATTGTTTTGTGGTAGGGGCAGTGACAGGCGGTGGTTTAATATATATTTATTTCCAAGGGGTGCGGTTGTGGGGCGGTGGCGGAAATTAATCCGCCCCTTCTGCACCCGTCGGGAAGCTCCAGTGAGGGGGGGCTGGGGGTGCAGGGGCAGGCGGAGCTGGGGCTGGGGGGAAGGTGAGTGCAGGAAATTCTGACCGCTCATCGGGAAGCTCCAGCGAGGGGGGGGCGGTTGCAGTGCAAAACTGTAAAATATTTATCTGTAGGGGGGACGGTTGCACATTTGACCATATAATATTTATTTTTTCAGGGGGGGCGGCGGATCCATGGACGTGCGGTTTATATACACGGTATACAAAAATGCACGTCCAGTGTGATTGGCATTCAGACGACCCAGGGGGTGTGAAAAGGCGTGGTTATGATTACAACTGCCCGGCTTTTTGTGTAACGGTGCATGAGAAAAAAAGGAATTGTGAGTCAGAATATTATGAGGCATCGCTATAGCTGCTTAAGCCCATGCTGGTTGTGTAATGGAAAAGAAGTAATAAAAAGAACATTGCAGGCAGTGAAAACCGCTTGCCACTCAGATAAGAAGGAGAAGATCAACATATCTTTGTGCGTGTGCAAAACGTGCACAACGTCGTGCATGCAGTCGAGGCTGCTTGCGCACAGTAGCCCTTCAATCCCCCCTCCCTCCACACACACACGCACACGCACACACGCCGTAAGGACGCATGCGGTTTTGCAAAATGTGAGATTTTTGAGTTAACTATTTTTGCCTGTGTGTATATGCCTTCATTTCGTGTGCACGTGCAGGTGCGCTTTGCAATCGGGATAGAAAACGTGGAGGATGTGTGGGCGGACGTGCTTCAAGCCCTTGCGCACGTGTAAGCAGCCACACGCCCTTGTACATACTAAAACTTGGTAGCATGCCCCCTCTTTGCTGACTCCTGGGGGGCTGTAGTGTGATGGGCACAAAAGGTTGTTGCTTCCCTGCTTTGCTGTAGCACGTGTGGACAGCACGTCTTCTTCTTTAGGCTTGTGCAAAACTGTGTGTGTGTGACCGTTCGGGAACTGGTTGCTTTTAAATGTGGGTCTAGTTTGCGGATGCTTCCTCGTGATTGTGATTTAAGTACTCCCATCCACAGCCTCCTCGTTCTGGCGTTTGTTTATGTGTGATGTGTATGCTTGTTACCATGGCTTAATGAGAGGGAGAAAGAGAGAGAGAGAGAGAGTGAGAGAGAGTGAAAGAGAAAAAGTAAAGGATAAGAGCTGGGTTTGAGCGCACAAGATCTAGTGTAGTGTCATTTCCTGTTCCTGTAGTAGAGGCAGACACAAGTTGTATAAATATAGTTACAACCAGTCTGCATAGACACTAGGTGCAGTAGCCTTGTAGGTGTGTCAATATTTGCTTCACACCTCTTAACAGCATCTTTTTTAGTCCATCCGTGGAATGCTCCTGCTTGTAACGTTTTTCTTTTCCAACACCTGGTGATCAACCCTACTTCTGTTTTGATTTATACTTTGGTACGTTCCATACAACGTACCGCAGGAAGTGCGTTTTTTTGAACGAAAAAAGAGGGGAGGGTGGTTGCAACAATGATTTTGCTGGCTGTATTATTAGTAGGTAACAGAAGTTAGGGAACAAGTATGCTGATGTCATAGCAAATTGCAGTGCCTGATCAGTGCACAAGAAACTCTGAACATCTGCCAATGCCTTCGGCAGAGAGTGTAAAAAATTTATATATTTCTAGAAAATCGGTCGAAAACAGTTAGACGATACAATGGCTGGCAAGCAGGAAGGAAGTTCCTCTCGTTCTCTCTCGCCAGACAATGATTCAATTCTGTGTGACTCAAACATCTCTGACAAGCTTGATGGTTACAATGGGGGGTGACCTTCAGCCAGGTTGTTTGGCTGATCGGCTGCTGACTGGTCTCGGCCAGCCACAAATAAATCCATAAGCTCAGAAAGAAAAAGAAAAGGTCTATTGTTCCTTAGAAAGGAAATCATGAACAAGTTGGTTGTTGACCTGTTGCAGCAAAAAGGGTTGGGCTGCTGAAAAGTCCTCAAAAAAAGGTGAAAACAGAAAGAAAAAGTGTTTCCTCAGCTCACAAACTCGATGGTCTTGGCAAATTAAAAGAGCAT
>Ga0307947_1002448_pt1:0-10000 | contig 14863 bp, 18 predicted proteins | sample OrgLakmetagen232_FD_201840 | JGI IMG/M metagenome (GOLD analysis project Ga0307947, IMG submission 201840) | Saline water microbial communities from Organic Lake, Antarctica - #232 | ecosystem: Environmental > Aquatic > Non-marine Saline and Alkaline > Saline | place: Antarctica: Organic...
TGTTTTGGAAGGGGGGGGGCGCTGGGCGAGGAGGATGAGTGTTTAAACTGTACCACATTGTGTGTGTGTGTGTGTACACATGTGCCTATTACGCATGTACGCATGTTATGTGCGTGTTTTAGGGGGGGGGGGGGGCACTGGGCGAGGAGGATGAGTGTTTGAACTGTACCGCATTGTGTTACACAATTATGAGATTATGAGGCAGATGTGTGCGTGTGTGTATGGCCCTCTGAAGGTGGGTAGATGTGTGCGTGTGTGTATGGGCACAAGCTAAACACACACGCAAAGACACACACACACACACACACACACACACACACACACACACCTGCAGAGACCACCACGCTGTATGCCACAAGGCTCTTGTGCAGGGAGTTGCTGCACTCAAACTGCACTACCAGCGTGCCGCTGGCTGCTGCAGCTTCGCTAGAACTGCTGCTGAGGTTGCTGGGCGTGATGGTAGACACAGGGGGGGGTGGGCCCATGTGCAAGCTGGAAAATACAGGAGCAGCACGTGCAGAGGCGGCAGCAGCATCAGGCTCGAGCGTCTCGGTGAATAGCTGCAAGGGGAGGACGCGAGCACGCGTGTGTGTGTGTATGTATGTATGTGTGTGCGTGTGCATGTGTGTATGTATGTGTGTGCGTGTGCATGTGTGTGTGTGTGTGCGCGTGTGCGCGCGCGCAAGCCCGTACGTGTCAACACATGCATCAATCAGAGATACGTACACAATGTCAAAAATGCGGCCCCCCACCCACCTGTGAGCGTCGCAGTAAGCTGAAGCCTCGCAACGTGCAGTCGTCATAAGTGACCACCACAACGCCCCCTGCTGCTTTACTGCTGGTCAAGTAAACGGGCAAGGGCGCCACGGCCACGGCAGAGGGGCTGTGCTGGCGCTGCAGCACGCCTGCTATGAAGCTCTTGAGGCCCCAGCTGCTCTCTCGCAGCTCGAAGGGCTGGTGCTGCTGCTGCCGTGGTGTGTGGCTGGCAGGGGGCTGGTGAGCGAGAGGAGGGGGAGGTAGGAAGGGTTGGCCTGCTGTTCCTGTGTGCTGCTGCTGCCGGAGCCAAGGCAGGGGCAGGCACAGCAACGGGCCGTGTGCGCCGCCCACGAGCACGTGGCCATCAGCGGAGGAGATGCAGGTGGGGGCGCCCACGGAGGACCAGTGGGGAGACAGGTCTGCGTAGTGGATGGGCGGGGTGCGCCCCTTCATCCCCTCCCCACCAAACTGGTTCAGGTCAACGTGGAAGGCCAGGCCTGAGGCAGTGAGGCCCACGACCAAGAAGCCACCGCCCCCCGGCTGCTCCACGCAGGCCACCCCAGGGAAAATCTGAGTGGGGAAGGAGATAGTGACGGAGGGATGGGGGGGGGCTGAGCTGCAGTTGTCAAACGGCATCAGGTTCAGAGTGCCCGCTGCCCCGTTTTCAATCTGCCAGGCCAGGCCCCTTTCCCCTGCATCACACTGGCTGCCTGCTGGTGCTGATGGGTGTGCCAAGGAGCACCTGACTGCCCCACCCAGCTGCTGCACCGAGTAGGAGTACTGCACATCCGAGGTCCTGCTCGCGGGAGGGCTAGCCTGGATCTCAATTGAGCCCGATGGACTGGCAGCAGGACACAGCAGGCTCTCCTGGAACAGCGATGATGCACTGCTCGCCCCAAAAATGGAGGGCATGACTGTTATGAATTTTCACCTGTTTACTAATAATGACGCATTTTAATTTTAGATATCTAGCACCGGTCTGCAGCGATTTGAACAACAATCCTCTTTCAATACTTGAGCTCACACTGACCTAAATAAGCAGCCCCAGGGGCTGCCAGTGGTGGAAGAGAGGAAGTTGTGCCATCCCAGCATGAAGGGGCGAGGTGCGCGTTTGGAACCTCTGCTGCACGCACCCCTACGCTCCAGCACGTGTCTCAGATGCACGTGTTTGAATGCGTTGTATCTGTAGGAGGGATTCGTATAGAGCCCTTCCGACATGCCATCAGCGCTGATCCAGGGTACCCAGGTGAGCGAAACACATCCTCTCCGTACTGTACAGTGCTTGAACCTTGTACATGCCTCCCTCTAGTCAGACATACGCACAGAGAGAGTTGCTCAAAACATGCAAGTTTTCTTTTTGTTATCCTTCCTGTCTGCGTGCGCTCCTGCATGCATTAAAATCATAGCGTGCACGCTCGTTGCACTTGCACTTGCAATGGCATGCACACATAAAATAGGGTACATACAACTGGCACATGCTCTTGCTTACACACATGCTTGTGCGCACTAACACACACATTCACACACATACACAGTATGCTCACAAGCACTGCCACATGCACATGTTCTCTCACACGTGCACACACACACACATTACTAACACACGCATGCACTACTAGAGACAGGTCTCTCACGAGCGCGCACACACACACACACACACTCTCTCTCTCTCTCTCTCATACACACACACACACACACACACATTACTACCACACACATGCACTACCTGTCTCTCACGCGCGCGCACACACACACACACACACTCTCTCTCTCTCTCTCTCTCTCTCATCCACACACACACACCCACACACACACACACACACACACACACAAACAAACACACACACAAGCACACGCTCCCATGTATATGCCCATTTTACTCAAGTACTCCGTAACATAGCATGAAAATCTCAAGCCAGCCCCATTCATTGGTGTCGCCATGACTCACGGCACATGGCAAAAATCCACGTCTTCAGTTACCACTTCAACACAGCTGTGATTGATTTCACTTTCTTTGCCCGTACCACTCACCCACACGTTTGCTCATGCACGCATACATACAACTTCACACAAGACATGCACACATGACACGCATGATTTCAGACAAGACATGCACGCATTCCCACAACGCATGCACACATGCATACAACTTCACACAAGACTGCACGCATTCAGAAAACACATGCATACAACTTTAGACAAGATGCGCGCATGACACACACATGCATACGACTTCAGACCACACATGCACACATGCCCACAACACATGCACACATGCACACATGCACACGGCTCCAGACAAGACGTGGCGAGTTTTGGAGATGGCCATCAAAGAGATCCACAACAAGAACGCGTCTGGGCTGAGCTTTGAGGAGCTGTACAGGCGAGTGATTAAGGCATTACACACACACACATACATACACACAAACACACACATCACACACACATGCCAGTGTCGGTGATCAAGGCATTACACACACATGCCAATACACACACACACAAACACACACACACGCACACACACATACACACAAACACACACACACATACACACACACGCACACGCACACACACACACACACACATGCCAGTGTTGGTGATCATGTGAGTACACACATGCCAGCACACACACACACCAGCACACACATACCAGCACACACATGCCACACTTGTACGCACATACCAGCACATGCGTGCCAGCACACGCATACCAGCTTGCAATCCACACTTGCACGCACATGCCAGCACGCACATGCCAGTATCTGTGATTATGCGCATTCACTCTAAATTGTCGTGCAGGCATGTGCTGACGTGCGTTTGCTGATGCCAGTTGTTTTTATTTAGTTATGACTTGTTAGTGTACGCTATGATTGTGTGTGTGTGTGTGTGGTTACCTGCCGCCTCCAAGCTCCCTTGCAGGCCAGACAGATCCAGGGCTTAGACCGATTTCCTGGATCTGTCTCCGGTCATATACGGTGAATATATACGGTTCTGGCCAACCCTAGTGTTATGGCACCAAGCCATGCTGCATACAACCATCAGTCGCTCTGCAAGCTACCGTATCGCTTTGAATATGCTTGTGCAAGTGTATGAGTCTGTGTGTTTGGTATGCGTGCATGTTTCGCATATGTATGTATGTGCTGCACAGTGTACAAATCAGTGACAAATTAGGAATCGTCCGTGTTACTTAAGTAGGCGTTTCGCCTGCCTTGCTTGCATGTATCGCACATGTATAGGGTTGGCCAGAACCGTATATGTGCACCGTAAGCCAATTTTCCTGCTAGAAATACCGTATATGCACCGTATATATGTATGTATGTATGGTTTTGGCCAACCCTACACATGTATGTCCGTGCTGCACAGCTGCATAAATATGCAAACTTCGGTGTCGCTTTAAATATGCTTGTGCAAGTGTGTGGGTCTGACGTCTATAATGCTTGCATGTATCGCGCATGTATGTCCGTGCTGCACAGATTCAGAAATATGAAATATGCAAACTTCTGTGTTATTTCAATTATGATGCAAGTGTGTTTGTGTGTGTGAGTCTGTACGCTGCCTTGCCTGCATGTATCGCACATGTATGTCCGTGCCGCATATTATACAAATATGTAGAGATGGCCAGAACCATATATATACGGTGTTTTTGGCAGTGAACCACCAAATATACCGCCATATACGGTGTAAATATATGGTTCTGGCCAACCCTGCAAATATGGAGTGCATGCACACGAAGCCGATTGACACACAAGCCTGTAAGGCTTGTCAAATATGCAGGGTCGACATAGGTCTTTTGGCAGGGAAATCACCAAATCTACGGTCATATACGGCGTATATACACGATTCTGGCCAACCCTATGTATATCGCTAAGATTAGGCTGGCCAGAACCGTATATATACGGTATTTTTGGCAGGGAAATCACCAAATCTACGGTCATGTACGGCGTATATACACAGGGTTGGCCAGAACCGTATATATACGTACATATACGCCGTATATTTGGTGATTTTCAGGTTAAAAATACCGTATATATACCGTATATACATGGTTCCGGTCAACCTTATATATACACGATTCTGGCCAACCTTATATATACACGATTCTGGCCAACCTTATATATACACGATTCTGGCCAACCCTACATGTATTTGTCTTACTGCCGCTACAGATTGCATGCAGTGCAGTCGTAAGTTTTGTCATATCGCGCCACTCGCATCCTGCCTTTTGATTCCCATTTTGTTACTGCAGGAATGCCTACAACATGGTGCTGCACAAGCACGGGGAGCGCCTGTACACTGGACTGATCAACACACTGACGCTGCACCTGCCTTTTGATTCCCATGTTGTTACTGCAGGAATGCCTACAACATGGTGCTGCACAAGCATGGGGAGCGCCTGTACACTGGACTGATGAACACACTGATGCTGCACCTGCCTTTTGATTCCCATGTTGTTACTGCAGGAATGCATACAACATGGTGCTGCACAAGCATGGGGAGCGCCTGTACACTGGACTGATCAACACACTGATGCTGCACCTTCAAGGCATTGCACGCATGATAGAGGAGAAGGAGGGGGTGTCGTTTTTGGCGGAGCTGAAGAAACACTGGGATGACCACAACAAGTCGACACAGATGATCAGGGACATCCTGATGGTGTGTTTTTGTCGATGCTGCCTATTTCTGTGGGCTTCAGGCATGCATGCACACACATACACACACACGCACGCACACACACACACATGCACGCACGCACACACACGCAGACATGCACGCACGCGCACACGCACACACACACACACACACACACACACACACACACTCACTGGGATGACCACAACAAGGCAATGCACACGATCAGGGACGTTTTGATGGTGTGTGTGTGTGCGTGTGTGTGTGTACTGAGGCTGCTTATTTCTTTGGGCAGCAAACACTTCTGGCCAAAGACTCTGTGCAGCTGGTCAAAAACTGGACCGGCTGGTTTTCCAAGCCGGTCAGGCTAAACCGGTTGATGAAGTAACACGGTTGTTCAAACTGAACCGGGTGGCCAAAGACTCTGTGCAGCTGGTCAAAACTGAGACAGGTGGTTTTCTAGGCTAAACTGGGTGATAACAACTGAACCGGGTGGTCATATAGAATTGGGTGGTCAAACTAAATTGGGTGGTCAAACTAAATCGGGTGATCAAATTGAACCGGGTGGTCAAAATAAATCGGGTGATCAAACTAAACCGGGTGGTCAAACTAGACCGGGTGATCAAACTAGACCGGGTGGTCAAACTAAATCGGGTGATCAAACTGAATCGAGTGGTTTTCTAGACAAGGCAGTGGTGAAATGCTGCTGCAATCGATGCTGAGAATAGCGGCATGCGCTTCTGGTTACAACAACCTGCAGTTTTTTTGGTGTGATGCTGGTTAGAGTAGCAGCTGTTTTACGTGAGCTAAGGTTACACACGCTATGCTTGCCTGTGGGGGGCATCTGAGCGGACGCTTTGGAAAGGCCTATAACCTAGGAGTAGCTGTTTTCGGTCAAATTTTATCCCTGTCACGTCTTTTAATCGGGAGGGCCTGCTGATTTTGCTGGTGTGATGCTGTTTAGATCAGTTGTTGTTTTACGTAAGCTAAGGTTATACGCTACATTTGCCTGTGGGGGGCATCTGAGCGGACGCTTTGGAAAGGCCTGTAACCTAGGAGTAGCTGTTTTCGGTCAAATTTAATTCCTGTCACGTTTGTTAATCGGGAGGGCCTGCTGTTTTTGCTGGTGTGATGCTGGTCAGAGCAGCTGATAATCCAGGCTAGATACTTTTTTCTAACACTTATTTTGTGTATCGAGGGCTGTGCTGCTAGTCAGCACAATGCACCATTAGGCCAGGTAGTGTTCAGCCAAGGTTAGGGATGGGCCAGATAGGGTTAGAGATGGGCCAGATAGGGTCCATGATGGGCCAGATAGGGCTAGGTAGCTTTGAACTAGGGTCAGGGAGGGGTTAGCCAAATATGGTTAGGGATGGGCCAGATAGGGTCAGGGATGGGTTAGATAATTCCAGGGTCAGGGATGGGCCAGAGGTTACTGCTTGCACCCAGTATGTGTACAAAGGGTTTACAAAGGGTTTACAAAGGGGGGTAACCGGCAGCCACATATGTTGGGCTGATAGGCATTGCTGGATCAGCCAGCGTAAAGTAAAAGTAAGGTTGTAAGAAAACAACTGGTCTCAGCCAGTATGTGTACCGTACAGTCTCTCATCATGTCACGCGATGTGCTTGCACAATACCTGCCAGCCGCCTTGCACACATTTCCAGCCCTACGTGTCTTCGTAGCGCATCAGCCCTATTTTTATTTATAGCACACCAGCATCATTTTCCCTGTGTGGCGCTTGCACAATACCTGCCAGTTGCCTTGCACACATTTCCAGCCCTATTTTTATTTATAGCACATCAGCATCATTTCCCTGTGTGGCGCTTGCACAATACCTGCCAGTTGCCTTGCACACATTTCCAGCCCTATTGTTATTTATAGCACATCAGCAGTATTTTCCCTCGTGCGCCCTAATGGCACACTTACCTCTGTTTACCTTGCACACATCTCCCCTCCCATTTCGCTACACACTACCCCGGACCGCACATCAGCATCATTTTCTCAATGCGCAGATTGCACGCTCTCATCTCCAGGCACCTTACACACATTTCTATTGCTGGCCAGAACCGTATATATACACCGTATATTTGATGATTTCCCTGCCAATAATACTGTATATACACCGTATATATTCATGGTTCTGGCCAACCCTACACATTTCCCCTCCCATTTGCTACATGCAGTACATGGACCGTACCTTTGTGTCCCAGCAGCAGCGCACGCCTGTGTTTGCGTTGGGCCTTGAGCTGTGGCGCAACCACGTCGTGCGCAGCAAACAGATCGCGCCACGCTTACAGGTGCAATACTTGTGTGATTTTATTTTGCGTGGTGTAGTTTGTGTGATTGCTTTTTACCTTGAGCTGTGGCGCAACCTCGTCATGCGCAGCAAACAGATCGCGCCACGCCTACAAGTGTGATTCAATATGTTCTGTGGTGATTGCTTCTTACCTTGAGCTGTGGCGCAACCACGTCGTGCGCAGCAAACAGATCGCGCCACGCTTACAGGTGCAATACTTGTGTGATTTTATTTTGCGTGGTGTAGTTTATGTGATTGCTTTTTACCTTGAGCTGTGGCGCAACCACATCGTGCGCAGCAAACAGATCGCGCCACGCTTACAGGTGCAATACTTGTGTGATTTTATTTTGCGTGGTGTAGTTTATGTGATTGCTTTTTACCTTGAGCTGTGGCGCAACCACATCGTGCGCAGCAAACAGATCGCGCCATGCTTACAGGTGCGCTATTTGTTTGATTATATTTTGCGTGGTGTAGTTTTTGTGATTGCTTATTACCTTGAGCTGTGGCGCAACCACGTCGTGTGCAGCAAACAGATCGCGCCACGCTTACAGGTGCAATACTTGTGTGATTTTATTTTGCGTGGTGTAGTTTATGTGATTGCTTTTTACCTTGAGCTGTGGCGCAACCACATCGTGCACAGCAAACAGATCGCGCCATGCTTACAGGTGCGCTATTTGTTTGATTATATTTTGCGTGGTGTAGTTTTTGTGATTGCTTTTTACCTTGAGCTGTGGCGCAACCACGTCGTGCGCAGCAAACAGATCACGCCACGCTTACAAGTGCGCTATTTGTGTGATTCAATATGTTCTTTTGTGATTGCTTCTTACCTTGAGTTGTGGCGCAACCACGTCGTGCGCAGCAAACAGATCACGCCACGCTTACACCTGCACTGTTTGCGTAGATCTATTATTTTTTTGGTGTTTGCATTGAGCTGTGGCACAACCACGTGCGCAGCAAACAGATCACGCCACGCTTACAGGTGCGATACTTGTGTGATTCAATATGTTCTTTTGTGATTGCTTCTTACCTTGAGCTGTGGCGCAACCACATCGTGCGCAGCAAACAGATCGCGCCACGCTTACAGGTGCGATACTTGTGTGATTCAATATGTTCTTTTGTGATTGCTTCTTACCTTGAGCTGTGGCGCAACCACGTCGTGCGCAGCAAACAGATCGAGCCACGCTTACAGGTGCGATACTTGTGTGATTCAATATGTTCTTTTGTGATTGCTTCTTACCTTGAGCTGTGGCGCAACCACGTCGTGCGCAGCAAACAGATCGCGCCACGCTTACAGGTGCGATACTTGTGTGATTCAATATGTTCTTTTGTGATTGCTTCTTACCTTGAGCTGTGGCGCAACCACGTCGTGCGCAGCAAACAGATCGTGCCACGCTTACAAGTGCATTATAGGTTTGATTTAATTTTGTGGAATTTGCATTGAGCTGTGGCGCAACCTCGTCATGCGCAGCAGACAGATTTTAATACGCTCATATGTACCCTGCTAACAAATCAAAGTTTCCTGCGTTTGCTTTGGGCTTTGGCCCAAAACCGCGTGTGCGCGTCAAGCAAATTAAAGCTGAAGCACAAAAAGAAACATCCTTGTCAAATTTTTCTGCGCTTGCTTTGGGCGGTGGCGCAAAGCTGCGTTGCGCACGCCTAGCAAATAAAAGCTTGAGCACAAAAAGGAACACCCTTGTTGTGGCCCTGACCCTAATGAAACACCCTTGAGCTCAAAGATAAACACTCTTGAGCACGAAAATAAACACCCTTGAGCACAAAAAGAAACGCCCTTTAGCACACAAAAAAACACCCTTTTGCACAAAAAAACACCCTTGAGCACAAAAATAAAAACCCTTGAGCACACAAAAAAACACCCTTGAGCACAATAATAAACACCCTTGAGCACAATAATAAACACCCTTGAGCACAAAAAGGAACACCCTTGTTGTGACCCTGACCCTAATGAAACACCCTTGAGCTCAAAAATAAACACCCTTGCGCGCATGGCACTACTCCCAGCCATACAAACAGACCCCCCCTTAACTCAATTTACCCAAAGAGGGTGCCAATAGACAGCTCTCGAGCTCAGGAACTTATTGGTGTCTTTAGAATTCTGTAGAAGTGGCCCAGAAATTTTCTGGAGGGGGTGTCCAAAAAAGTCGAACCCCCCCTCAACCACCCCCCCCCCCTCCTCGGATCGGTCCCATGCATATACCAATCGATAGGTTTTAATCTCAGGATTCCGGATATATAATTTTTAATGGGGTGGACAGAGTTGTTCCAAAAGTCGTGCTTCTTGCAGCTTCCTGCCCTTGAGCACA
>Ga0307947_1002453_pt1 | contig 14849 bp, 16 predicted proteins | sample OrgLakmetagen232_FD_201840 | JGI IMG/M metagenome (GOLD analysis project Ga0307947, IMG submission 201840) | Saline water microbial communities from Organic Lake, Antarctica - #232 | ecosystem: Environmental > Aquatic > Non-marine Saline and Alkaline > Saline | place: Antarctica: Organic Lake...
TACACAGACAGGGCCAATCACGTTCAACTACAAAGTGCACGGTAGCTCCTGCTTTTAATGGCCCAAATTGAACCAAAACATGTAGGTTTGGCCAGATCCGTTTGTATACACCGTATATGACTGCATATTTGGTCATTTTCCTGCCAAACATAGTGTATATTCACCATATATATATGATTCTGGTTAACTTCAAAAGTGTGAGATCACACCACACGGTGACGGTGCTTACGAGGCCATGCACACATTGCTTCATCATGCACGTGTTTCTGCTTTTGAAACAAGGTGTGATTCATATTAGCACGTGATGCTTGTGAATGTCAATGCCAATTAACGCACACAGTGACTCAAAGCCATGCACATATTTGCATTCATACAAAGGCTCACTCATACAAGCAACAGTGTACAGGGCAACAGGGTACAGGGTACAAGCGAACAGTACACAGGATAACAGGGTACAGGGTACAAGCAAAAGCCATGCACATATTTGCATTCATACAAAGGCTCACTCGCACAAGCAAACAGTGTACAGGATAACAGGGTACAGGGTACAAGCAAACAGTATACAGGATAACAGGGCACAGGGTACAAGCAAACAGTATACAGGACAACAGGGTACAGGGTACAAGCAAACAGTATGCAGAATAACAGGGCACAGGGTACAAGCAAACAGTATATACGATAACAGGGTACAGGGTACAAGCAAACAGTAAACAGGATAATAGGGTACAGGGTACAAGCAAATAGTATACAGGATAACAGGGTACAGGGTACAAGCAAACAGGGTCTCAAAAGAGCAGACGCTTGAAAACGTCATGGCCAAGCAAAGCACACAGGGTCTTGCACAAATTTGCGCGAGATTTATGCGGCAGCTGCTGCTGTGAATGTAGGGTGTTCAGAACTGCCAGTTGGTCGTGCGCAGACGTTTGCACACTTTGTGCAGTAGCTGCTGCTGTGAATGTGGAGTGTTTGAAACTGCCAGCTGGTCTTGCACAGATGTGCGCAAGCTTTGTGCGCGAGTTGCTGCTGTGAAAGTGAATGAAAGTTGAATGGTTGTTGGTGTAGCGTGGAATTTTCGCAGGCTTGTAAACAAACTGTGCCCTATCCTATGGCGATTGGTTTACGTGGTGTGTTTCGTGTTTGTGTGGGTGCTGGTGTTGGTGTGGGTGTGGGTGTGTGGATGTAGGTGTGTGCGTGCGGGTGTGTGTGTTGTGTGTGTGTGTTGTGTGTGCATGTGTGTGTGCCAGATGTGTACCCAGGTGTGTCTCCAGATGTGTGCCCAGGTGTCTCTGAAAATGTGTGCTCAGGTGTGTCTCAAAATGTGCCTCAGAATGTGTGCTCAGGTGTCTCTCAAAATGTGTGCTCAGGTGTGTCTCAATATGCGCCTCAAAATGTGTGTGCCCAGGTGTGTCTCAATATGTGCCTCAAAATGTGTGTGCCCAGGTGTCTCAATTTGTTAGTGGCTGGTACAACATGAGCTCACCAATTGACGTGAACCCGCGTGGCATACCCTACGGATTTGCTCCCTATTCTGTGCCAGGTAACTTGCATGTCTGTTTTGCCTGAAGGCGGTGGTATAGATAAAGAGAGTGATTGGCTTGACGATCGGACCAGCACAGGCTTTCTCAATGCGTGAGTGCTGGTGTGTGCAAGTGTGAGTGTTTGTGTGTGCATGTGTGCGTGTGTGCATGTGTGTGGGTGTTTGTGTGTGTGTGTCTGTGTGTGTGCGTGTGTGCATGCGTGTGTGCATGCGTGTGCATTTGTGTGTTCACATGCACAGGCCTGGGATCACATGACCCACTGAATGTGACCTCAACAACAGTGGTCTTGGTATGCAGCACTGCGTGCTTCGAGCCACAACCAGTACACTGTCTATGCACCCAACCACGTGACACCCATTTTCTAGCAATTGCAAGCCTAGAAGCTTCTATATCACTGTAACCTTGTGGGCGAGCAGAGGGAGTTGCGCTGTACTGTGAGCAATGGATACAATGTTGGATAGTGGACACTGCCGCTATCATCCTGCCATGCTCAAGGTCTTATCCCCAGAGTGCTGGAATGCCTCTTGGTGTGTCGCATCTAACTCCCTTTTGCTGGCCATCAGGTTTTATGAGCAGGCCAGCCTGACAATACTCAAGGTCTATTCACCAGAGTGCTGGAATGCCTTTTGGTGTGTCACACCTAACTCCCTTTTGTCGGCCTTCACGTTTTATGAGCAGGCCAGCCTGACAATGCTCAAGTTCTATTCACCAGAGTGCTGGAATGCCTTTCGGTGTGTCACATCTAACTCCCTTTTGCTGGCCATCACGTTTTCACATCTAACTCCCTATTGCTGGCCATCACGTTTTCACATCTAACTCCCTATTGCTGGCCATCACGTATTATGAGCAGGCCAGCCAGACAATGCTCAAGTTCTATTCACCAGAATGATGGAATGCCTTTCGGTGTGTCACATCTAACTCCCTTTTGCTGGCCATCACGTTTTCACATCTAACTCCCTTTTGCTGGCCATCAGGTTGTATGAGCAGGCCAGCCAGACAATGCTCAAGGTCTATTCACCGGAGTGCTGGAATGCATTTCGGTGTGTCACACCTAACTCCCTTTTGTCGGCCATTACGTTTTATGAGCAGGCCAGCCTGACAATGCGTATCCTGTCGTCTTTGACATCAACCTGAGGGCTAAGGGCCTGAAGGAGGAACTGAGGTACTTGCTAGAAGGCGCGTACCTAGAGCGAGCAGCCACGAAGAACTTGCAGGCAAGGACGCAAATCAAAAACCGTGTCACAGCTGGGAGCTGTGCTGTTGAGTTTAAGTACACTTTTCTGCATTGCCTAGGCTGTAGTGGGCTGTTGTGAAAAGCTGGCCAGACACTGCAATGTGTTGTTTGCTAGTGCTTGCAAGTTGTGCGGTTGCAAACAGAATGCTGACCGTGTCACAAAGCTTGTCGTTCAGCTCAGCAACCCAGGCCTTCTGTATACAACCACCACCAATATTTCCTCAAGGAAGTGGGGAATTAGTAGTAGTAGGAGGAGGTGATTCGCAGACACTTTAAGCACTCCGCGATATGCACAATTTGTCACAACATCCGCCATCCATGTAGAATGCTTTTTGTAAACGTTTGCTGACACGCGCGCTTGCACACACACTTACACACACACATACACACACACACACACAAACACACACACCTTCACACACTCGCGCCTTTGCATTACAGTTGAGGCTGTGCACCTACAGTGTAGAAATGCAGCTCTATGCGTACGTGGTTGTGGATGCGCACTGGGAAGATGCAGGTGCTATCCATGCGAAGGTTTCTGTGAAGGTGGGTGCATCGCTTCTTTGTTTCTAAGAATTAATTAGGTCCTCACTTCTCTAGTGGGCATTTCTGAAGCTAGCTGCATCTTTCTTTTCGGAGCACCGGAGTCTGTGCAAGCAACGAAATGATGCGGCAAACAATTCGTCATGGAAATATGGGTGCTGCTAATTTATTACCAGCACTCAGAGAATAGTTGATGCATATATATACATGCAGACCAAGGAATAAGCTCATCCTTGATGTTGTGTTGTTTGCAGACCAAAGAGCAATTGCTTTGAATTTTTATGTTTGCCCTGCACGCAGACCTTGGAATACAGAGATCACAGTGTGTTTTTAATCTTGTTTTGCACACAGACCTTGGAATACAGATGTCACAGTGCATTTTTATCTTGTTTTGCACACAGACCTTGGAATACTGAGATCACAGTGTGCTTTAATCTTGCTTTGCTCGCAGACCTTGGAATACAGAGATCACAGTGTGCTTTTAATCTTGTATTGCACGCAGACCTTGGAATACAGAGGTCACAGTGCATTTTTTATCTTGTTTTGCACACAGACCTTGGAATACTGAGATCACAGTGTGTTTTAAATCTTGTTTTGCACGCAGACCCTAAAATGCTGATATCACATGTGTTAATCTTGATTCGCACGCAGACCTTGGAATAAAGAGGTCACAGTGCATTTTTATCTTGTTTTGCACACAGACCTTGGAATACTGAGATCACAGTGTGTTTTTAATCTTGTTTTGCACGCAGACCTTGGAATACAGAGATCACAGTGTGTTTTTAATCTTGTTCTGCACGCAGACCTTGGAATACTGAGATCACATTGCATTTTTTATCTTGTTTTGCAAACAGACCTTGGAATACTGAGATCACAGTGTGTTTTTAATCTTGTTCTGCACGCAGACCTTGGAATACTGAGATCACAGTGTGTTTTTATCTTGTTTTGCACGCAGACCTTGGAATACAGAGACTACAGTGCACAAGGGAGACAGAGCAAGGGTATGCTAGGTCGTATGGCCACTGACCTTGTACTCCTTTGCATCATCCTTGCCTACCCTTTTGCGGCCATCAGCGATGTCCTTCGATCCAAAAAGGTGGGTTTGCATCAGTCCTGCCTGTGTGTGTGTGTGTGTGTGTGAGTGTGCATGTGTGTGCATGTGTGTGTACCTCACATGCCGTGCAGCTCGCAGCTTCACCATTTTATGCCTGCTGCACACGCAGTGGCATCTTGTCAATGAGCATAAGGCTTTGGCACAAGCAGTGACGTCTTGTGAATGAGCATTCATGTCAATGAGCGTAAGGCTTTGGCACAAGCAGTGGCATCTTGTGAATGAGCATTCATGTCAATGAGTGTAAGGTTTTGGCACAAGCAGTGACGTCTTGTGAATGGGCATTCGTGTCAATGAGCGCAAGGTTTTGGCACAAGCAGTGGCATCTTGTCAATGAGCTTTCTTGTGAATGAGCGTTCTTGTTAATGAGCGTAAGATTTTGGCCCTCGCCCATTTTCAGTGTTTTGGGTCTCAGGGTCTGCTTCTAAATCCGTACTTGGGTCGCTCTCATCAGAGGTTGCCAGCACAACCGTCCCTGGTGCTGCCTTTCAATGTGAAGCCTTGTTGTTTATATGGCCTCACAGACCAGCAGATGCATGAGAATAGACGTCCTCTCCAATTGATATCTCATCCTGCTTGGTCCATCTTGGATGTCTAGACACATACACGGTCATCACACATTTGTGTGCGTTTGCACACAACACCTCACCAATGACCCAAACCACATGCTCTCTCCCAAGAGAAAATAATTTGCATACAATCACACCTACACTTAAACCCACATCCACACCCTCTTCTGCACCCTCACCCTCACCCACACCTACACCTACGCCTACACCTACACCTACACCTACACCTACACCTACACCTACACACACTCACATTCACACTCACCCACAACCACACCCTCATCCGCACCCTCACCCTCAACCTCACCCATACCTACACCTACACCCACATTCACACTCACACCCTCACCCACGCCCTCACCCACACCCACACCCTCACCCACTGCCAGGCCCACCAGAGGCGCGCCCGTTTTTGGCGTGAAGTGCACCAAAGGGGCTTGAAGCCGCCTTCAAAGCCCACAGCAGCCACAGGCCATGTCACCGACAGTGAGCCAGACACCAGTTTGCCTGATTCCCATCTGCTGGACTCCCAGTTCCAACCTTTAGTGCACCTCAGCGACTCTGCTACTGTGCATGGAAGAGGCTCTGATCTGGTTTCTTTTAGCAAGAAGGGTCGCTCGTGGGTTACCGCCTTGAAGCAACCAAGCCAGGGTGCTGGATCGTCTCTGGATAGCTGCTTGGATTCCCAAATGCACAGCGCCCAGGTGCCAATGTCATCAAATTCCTCCTCCTTTCAAAGTAGGTGGTCTTCCTCTCAGCACCTTCAAAGGTGGTTTATAACCTCTAGAACCTTCCTAGTTGGTCTTCCTCTCAGAACCTTCTATGGTGGTTTATTACATTTGGAACCTTCCTAGGTGGTTTTTCTCTCAGAACCTTCTTTGGTGGTTTATCACCTTCAGAATTTTCCTAGGTGGTTTTCCTCTCAGAACCTTCTAAGGTGGTTTATAGCCTTTAGAATCTTCCTAGGCGGTTTTACTCTTAGAACCTTCCTGTCCTGTGGTTCCCGTCCCAGCGGTCAAACAGATGATGGTGACTGCGCCTCACGGTGTGTAATATTTATTTTGCCGAGCGATTACACAACCGTGTGTTTGTGGGTGTGTCAATCTGGTTTGATGGGGATATCAGCACGCAGCAACTGTAACTGCATTGCTTTGAACCTTTGCCTGTTTTGGTTCGCACGGCCGTGTTTTGTTGTGGTAGACATACCACGCGACAGGCTCACAGGAATGCCAAAAAAATTCGTTAATTTGAGATCATCGTCCTTCCTTCCTGAAGCCGAGTGTGAAGCTCATAAAAGATGTTGACCCTCAGAGGAGTGTGCCTGTTCGTCACCGGCCCATCTGTGCTACAACAAATTACTTTTTTTGCAGGAGCATGTTTCTCACTTGGTGGTGGCCCCCACAGTCAAGACAGTGTCTCCACACATATGACTGCAGCCTTCAAGGACTGCCAACCTCGCTCCTCTTTGAAGTCTGCAGCGTCTGCTGCTGATGCGGGGGGTGTACTTGAACTATCAAGCGTGTTGCGAGAAGCCAGCTTTGGTCTAGGGCAGGTGATCTCAGTTGATTGTAGCTATGGGGCTGCCCTGGCATGCCTTGCTACTTGACGACTGCATTGCTGCTTAACGGCTGCATTGCTACTTGACGATTGCATTGCTGCTTGATGACTGCATTGCTACTTGACGACTGCATTACTACTTGATGACTGCATTGCTACTTGACGACTGCATTACTACTTAACGACTGCATTGCTGCTTGACGATTGCATTGCTACTTGACGACGGCATTGCTGCTTAACGACTGCATTACTACTTAACGACTGCATTGCTGCTTAACGACCGCATTGCTGCTTGATGACTGCATTGCTACTTGACGACTGCATTGCTACTTGACGACTGCATTACTACTTAACGACTGCATTGCTGCTTGACGATTGCATTACTACTTGATGACGGCATTGCTGCTTAACGACTGCATTACTACTTAACGACTGCATTGCTGCTTAACGACTGCATTGCTGCTTGATGACTGCATTGCTACTTGACGACTGCATTGCTGCTTGACGATTGCATTGCTACTTGACGACTGCATTGCTGCTTGACGACTGCATTGCTGCTTAACGACTGCATTGCTACTTGACAACTGCATTACTTCTTAACGACTGCATTGCTACTTGACGATTGCATTGCTACATGAAGATTGCTCTCTAGGGCTAGCCACAGGTTTACGTGTGTATTGTACACTAAGGGTCCGCCTGAACCGTGTACACACACTGTATACGGCCGTACGTACGTGAATCCCTGCTTAAAATCCCTAGAGTTGGCCAGGATCATGTAGGCGGTGTGTATGCCCGGTATTTGGCAGGGAAATCACCAATGTACGGCTGAATACGGTGCGTATATACGGTTCTGGCCGACCCTAAAAATACTGTATACACACTGTACATACGTAAATATGCCCGGTTACGGCCAATCCTGCGTTTGCCCAACAACTTTAGCTAAGAACCTTCCAGACGTACTGGGCACAACCTGAACGCCCGTGTTTGCATATTCACAAGCAGCGCTGCATGCAGCAAAACGTGGCATTGTCATTCCACAGTGCCTCGTCGAGTGCATTAGATTTTGAGCGCATCCGAACACCCACGTCCACCCACCCTCAAGCACTCACTTATGAAGCCACCACACACCGTACACACCCACAACAGGTCCCCAGCTCGTCCAGCCCCTTTGCGCAGCAGCAAAAGGGTGCCCGTGATCTAGCTCCTTCCGCCTTCACTCTTGCCAGCCCTGCTCCAACTGCTGCTCCACGCACATCCACAAGAAACCATACAGCCACAGGCAAAAGTGTCAGACCCCTCAGTCCCTCCCCATTGTGCCCAGCACCACTTCGGTCGCACAGCGCCCTCAGTGTCCCTGTCCCTGCCTGGAACTCCCTTCAAGAAGCAGAAAGTGTGCCTCAGCAATGCCTTCCTCCTCTTGGAACACAGCTTCTGGGGTCTGCTGCCAACGGGCCCTTCTCGGCTGATGATGTGCAAGGTAAAGGGACGCATGTCCTAGCGAGTTCGGGTTGCGAGTATGCACGTCCTAGCGAGTATGGGCTGCATGTATGCATGTCCTAGCGAGTATGGGTTGCATGTATGCACGTACTAGCGAGTATGGGTTGTGAGTATGCACGTCCTAGCAAATAAGGGTTGCAAGTATGCACCTCCTAGCGAGTATGGGTTGCATGTATGCACATACTAGCGAGTATGGGTTGCGAGTATGGGTTGCGAGTATGCACGTCCTAGCAAATAAGGGTTGCAAGTATGCACCTCCTAGCGAGTATGGGTTGCAAGTATGCACATCCTAGCGAGTATGGGTTGCGAGTATGGGTTGGGCGTCTGCTGTTGTGTGTGTTTGCGTGTGTAATCAAAACCTACAGGCACAAGCAAATACAAAGACTCTGGTACCTGGGATGTACGCGAAACCAATTGATGACCATACGCTAGGTGCTCATACCCAAGTATTGTGCAACTTTGTCTTGTGTGTGTGTAATCCACACACACGCGCACACACACACATACACACACACACGCACACACACACGCACACACACACACACACATACACACACACTAAAGTTGAATATAAAAAGGTGATTGAGCACTCAAAAGTATTATGCCCCGAGGGACATCTATAGGCTTTTATTTCCAAATGCATCTCTGTATCTAAACAAAGCGTTACGTTTGTAGCAGCAACAACTTGCCGCAATATCGACTGCATAACACAAAGCTGCTGGCCTCACACATATACACGAAATGCACGATATACATGATATACACATATACACAAAATACACGATATACACGATATACACATATAAACGAATTACACGGTATACACGATATACACATATACACAAAATACACGATATACACATATAAACAAAGTACACGATACACGTATACACGCAATACACATGTACACATATACACGCAATACGCAATACACAACACGCACACGACTGCAGGTGGTATGCCACACTCAAAGTACAGCAGCAGTAAGCAGAAAGAGTTGTGTGGGCCTGCAGCGCAATTGCCACCTGCTGCTCGAGGGGTAGAGAGCCGAAGGCCTGGTCCTGTAGCAGAGGGTGAGATGCCATTTCCTCTCTAGTTCTTGAGTAATTGAGGATAGTCCTGCAGCAGAGGGTGAGATGCCATTTCCTCTCTAGTTCTTGAGTAATTCAGGATAGTCCTGCAGCAGAGGGTGAGATGCCATTTCCTCTCTAGTTCTTGAGTAATTGAGGATAGTCCTACAGCAGAGGGTGAGATGCCATTTCCTCCCTAGTCCTTGAGTAATTGAGCATTGTCCTGCAGCAGAGGGTGAGATGCCATTTTCTCTCTAGTTCTGTGAGTTAATTGAGCATTGTCCTGCAGGTGAGGGTGAGGAGTCATAGTTATTCTTGTAGCTCTCGAACAATTGATTATTATGTTACACAAGAAGGTTACGCATAATGCACACAAGTGGGCACACATAGACCGCAGCGTCTCCTGTTGAGCTAAGGGTAGGCACTCAGAGGTGAGGGCTGTCAGATAATACCACTGAACGCACACGCACACACACACACACAAGTAAAGAGGGAAACATCAATAATGCAGACACCTTCGCCCACCTTCACCACAGAAAAGAAAGAGAAACATATTAGACACAGCAAATATATCCAACCCTCCCAGCCTACACTGTACCTGCTAGCACACACTCAATTGAAAAGCAGCCAATTGCGCAGGACTTGTTACTGCCTCGACTTGTCACTGCCACCAAAGATGCGTAACAGGGCAGAGGAAAAAATGCACAGCGACCAAGGATGCGTGGCAGGGGAGAGGGAGAGTGTACAGCAAATTGTTAACACAATAGAGTCAGCGATAAACAAACACACTAGAGTATCCACAACATGCATAAATGTACATGTTACGCAGCGCTTACCCTCTTTGGAGGCACATGACAATGCACAGAGCATGCACACTTCTGGTCATGCACACATTTGCAGACACCGACACGATGCAGCCCCATGCGAGCAAACGTGACAGCGTTAAAGGGGGCATGTTTTGGAAGGACAGCATCACAGGAATGATGGCAGGGGAGGGCGCAGATGTTGGAGGCTTTGACAGTGACGACGAGGGCTTTGTGAGCGACGGATCAGGTGAGACGTTGGTCACGGAATTATGGTAGCTTAGATCAGGTGAGACGTTGGTCATGGAAATATGGTAGCTTAGATCAGGTGAGACGTTGGTCATGGATGATAGCAGCTAGGGTATGTCCAGGGTTCCACTCTGGGGGGCAAGTTTGACCGAATGAGTGACAGGTGCATAATGTCGCATTTTAGGGGATAGGGTCTGACGTCTGACGTCACATTACTAGGGTTGGCCAGAACCGTATATCTGCACCGTATATGACCGTATGTGCACCGTATATACCTATAAAGTATGGTTCTGGCCAACCCTACACATTGCCAGGTGGGTTTTGGACAGACCTACCTGAACAAGAGACAAACCGTGTGTGTGTGTGCTTGTGTGTTCTGTGCGTGCATTTTGTCATGTATATGTGTGTGACTCATCGCCAGGGCCTCATTTGCTTTCTCTGCAGCGGTCTGGGAGCGTACGGACTCCTTTGTGTGTGAGATCATCCGCACAAACCACTTCCTCATTTGCATTGTAATGATCTTGGAGCTCACGGTTCACCAGTGTGTGACATCATGTGCGTGTCTTGTTTCCTTTGCAGTTGTATTGGAGTATGAGGATTCGATGGTGTGCCACCATCCTGTGGCCAGCCCAGCCTCCCAGACCCGCAAGCTGTGCATAAGCCGCTCGTCTGCTTTTGGTACGCTGTTCTCTTCCTCCCATCCCTTCTCTGCCCTCTTGGTGTCGAGTTCTTGAACAATGGCAGGGTCATAGATGAAAACAATGTGCATCAAAACGGGAATTCCGAGCTTGAACCAAGCCAGGTAAAAGCAGGTAACTCAGACAGGCTGCACAGCAAGCTTGAATGAAACAGGAATTGGAAAAGTTGTCACGCGTAATTTACCATTCACGTTATCACCATTCATGTTGGTAATATCACTGTGCTTATTTAAGCACATCATTATGTCATGTCACAAATAGTCAGAACTGACAGTTGGGAACAGCTGTTTGGCACAGCATCAATAAACATCACCACAAATGCCACTGCTAAACCATGCCCAGCTCATAGCCCCCACACAACCCACCATCAAAATTGGACACTGGAAACAGCAGTTTGTTTCGGCAGCAATGAATTATCACAATTGTCACTGCCTAAGCATGCCCAGGCCATAACCCCCACACGGCTCACCATTGTTTTTCTTGGACCCAGGTAAAAGCAGAGGATTGGTGTCAACGCTGCAAAGGCAGGCTGGGCCAGCCCTACAAGGCAAAGCGTCTAACCAGGAAGTTGCACAGGAGTCAGAACTGCAGAAGCGTGCGCATTTCGCTTTTGCGACCAACGGCAAGCCTGAGCGTGGTGGGTGCTGCGACGAAACAGAGAACCAGGATCTGCAAGGGGTGAATAAACCCCAAGCTTAGACCAAGAAAATGGAGATGTAGCTGTCGAACAGCAAAGTATTCACATTACTGTAGTACAGATGCCACTAGGCAGATTTAAACCCAAAGGACTTATTTTACTATAGTTCTGATGTCACTAGGCAGATTTAAACCCAAAGGACTTATTTTACTGTAGTTCTGATGTCACTAGGCAGACTTGAATCCAAAGGACTCACATTACTGTAGTACTGATGTCACTCGGCAGATTCGAATCCAAAGGGCTCACGTTACTAGTACAGATGCTACTAGGCAGGATCAAAACCAAAGGACTCATGTTTTTAGTACTAATGTCACTAGACAGATTCAAATCCATAGGGATCACGTTACTAGTACAGATGCTACTAGGCAGGATCAAATCCAAAGGACTCATGTTTTTAGTACTGATGTCACTAGACAGATTCAAATCCAAAGGACTCACATTACTGTAGTACTGATGTCACTAAGCAAACTTTTAAAGGACTCATGATTCTAGTACTGTGTCACCAGGCCGATTTGAATCCAAAGGACTCACGTTACTAGTACATATGCTACTAGGCAGGATCAAAATCCAAAGGACTCATGTTTTTAGTACTGATGTCACTAGACAGATTCAAATTTAAAGGACTCACATTACTGTAGTACTGATGTCACTAAGCAAACTTTTAAAGGACTCATGATTCTAGTACTGTGTCACCAGGCCGATTTAAATCCAAAGGACTCGCATTACTAGTACAGATGCTACCAGGTGGACTCAAACCTGCAACCCCTAATAGTTAAGCCTGATTGTGGACTGCAAGTCATTCAGGGCGCCATATGGTGCTGTAGCACTACTTATCTTTCCTCGAGGATAAAAGGGATCTTTCCTCAAAAATAAGAATAAAAATAAAAGGAAAACCGTCGAGGCTCCCACGCAATTTGGACGTCACGGAAAGCTGCTGTTAGCGGACATGTTCAAATTGGTTATTTTAGAGGATGGCTTATTTTAGAGGATGGCGTAGATGAGTGTGTGATTACATCTCGAGGGTTGATGGCAATGTGATGGGACTTGCTAGGGGCATGGACGCAATTCGGTAGCTCTTTAGCAACAGTGAGCCCTCACTGCCAAATTTAAAACACGATGCAGACAGTCTTTCCTGCTTCGTACTTTTGCGGCTGAAAATTTCCACTGCCTTCTATGGCCATCATGCACGTGCGCAGGTGCCTGCCACCTTTATAACACGATGCAGACGGTCTTTCCTGCTTCGTTCTTTTGCGGCTGAACATTTTCACTGTCTCCTGCGGCCATCATGCACGTGCGCAGGTGCCTGCCACCTTTAAAACACAATGCAGACGGTCTTTCCTGCTTCATTCTTTTGCAGCTGAACATTTTCACTGCCTCCTGCGGCCATCACGCACGTGTGCAGGTGCCTGCCAGCACAAGAGTGGCAGCCAGGCCTCCCAAGTCACAGCAAAGGTGTACCGGGGGAGCGGGTCCAGCCTTTTTTGGGTGGCGTATGAGAGCCTTACGTGGGCGCTCATGCTGGCTGCCATCGTGATCCTGCTGTATATGGCGTTTTACTTCCTGCCCAATTACGCACCGGCAGAAAGCAGGTGTGTGTGTGTGCGTGTGTGTGTGTGTGTGTGTGTGGTGGCGTATGAGAGCCTTACGTGGGCGCTCATGCTGGCTGCCATTGTGATCCTGCTGTATATGGCGTTTTACTTCCTGCCTAATTACGCACCGGCAGAAAGCAGGTGTGTGTGTGTGTGTGTGGTGGCGTATGAGAGCCTTACGTGGGCGCTCATGCTGGCTGCCATCGTGATCCTGCTTTTTATGGCGTTTTATTTCCTGCCTAATTATGCACCGGCAGAAAGCAGGTGTGTGTGTGCGTGTGTATATGTGTGTAGAAGTCTGTGTGAATGAGGGGGGGGGGGGGGTAAATTGAGTGTGGATGTGCTTATTTCGGGGGCAGGGGAGGGGTGCATGCGTGCATGTGCATGCCCTTGTGCACACGTCTGCCTGTCAGTGTTGTCACCATTGCTCTTTAATTAGCAAGTGTAATTGACAGAAAGTATCTCTTGTGGCCTAACCATCCAAGCATCCCATCCTTCCCTCATCCCAGGTTCCAAGTGTACGATGCGCTAGCAGCGCCTTGCAGGCCATTCATGCTGGCCAGAACAATCCAGGAAGACGGCAGCCCTGTCAGCAACATAGACAGGATGAGATCTCCAGGGGAGAACAACCGCTGGAAGGTTGGGGCGGAGCAAGAGGCTGGGTTGCACAGCGTGGCTCTTTTGTACAAAATCATGGACCAGATGGAACAATATATGGTGGGTGGAAATTGGAAACGACAAAATGCAAAGGGGTTACAAGGAAAGGGTCCAGGTAAGGGTTGGCGCTAGCTGCAAGGAGGTGGGCTGTATTGTGAATGTAGGTTGAAGGATGCAGAAGTGCGTGCTGGCCCGGAGCGAGGGTGGAATTATTGAGCGTTTGCACTGCAGGTAGATCAGGTATACACTTAGGGAATGAGAAGAATCAGGTTTATACGTAGGGAATGATAGATAAGCTTCACACGTCGGGAATGGGATAGTTAAGGTGTGCACGTCGGGTATGAGGTAGATCAAGTGTACATGTCAGGAATGAGGTATATCAGGTGTACACGTCAGGAATGAGGTATATCAGGTGTACACGTCAGGAATGAGGTAGATCAGGTGTACACGTCAGGAATTAGGTAGATCAAGTGTACACGTAGGGAATGAGGTAGATCAGGTGTACACGTAGGCAGTGTAGTTCACCCCGCGCGGCGCCCGCATATTTTAAGTTAATTTTGGGCTGGCCCGAAGGGTTAGTTTCGGGCAGACCGCATTATTTTAAATTTAGCTTAGGGCAAAATTTAGGTATGGGTAGAGGCGAAAGTGGACATGGCAGCCGCGGGGCGCTGACTCGGGGAAGGGGGAGGGGGAGGGGAGGAGGGAGGAAAGCAGCACCCTGAAGGCGAGGGGCCAGCTGAACCAGGAGAGGCCAGCGCGACAGGTCTGGGTGTGTGGGGGGGGACGCGATGGAAGTTGACGGGCAGGGTGTGGCCCTCGAGCCCCCTCAGCCACAAGCACCCTTGTTCGTCCCAGTCCTTCCGAGTTCAGCTCCCCCTGCTCAGCCTCCTGCAGTGCCCTCTGAGCCAGCCCCCACAGAGCCCCCTCCCCTTACAGCATGCAGCTGCTCAGCCCATGGGCATTGTGCAGTTCTGCACCCTGCTGCTGCACAGGCTGGTGGGCGTTGCTGTGGACAAACCACAGGGCAAAAGGTGGGC
>Ga0307947_1002456_pt1 | contig 14844 bp, 15 predicted proteins | sample OrgLakmetagen232_FD_201840 | JGI IMG/M metagenome (GOLD analysis project Ga0307947, IMG submission 201840) | Saline water microbial communities from Organic Lake, Antarctica - #232 | ecosystem: Environmental > Aquatic > Non-marine Saline and Alkaline > Saline | place: Antarctica: Organic Lake...
GTGAGGGGGAGAGGGAGAGAGAGAGAGAGAGAGAGAGAGGGAGAGAGAGAGAGAGAGAGAGAGAGAGAGAGAGAGGCAGAGAGAGAGAGGTATTAGGAAGGTTGACGTGGTAGGCAACAAAGAGCGCATCTTGGCAATAAGGAACTTGGGCACAACTGTGGCTTCCTAGCTTTTTGTCGTTCTACCCCTAGGTCTGTACGAACAAACAATGTGTGCGTACCCGCAAGACAGCGGCATGGCATTTTGAGCAGCAGTGCGAGTAATAGTACACAGGCACTGACCTACTGAAAAGTAAACCGCTCCTCACACATAAAAACAATACCTGTATTCTCTGAACTACTGCCCCACCTGAGCAAGGTGGAGCATCTCAGCTGTGGCTAACTGCTCCTGCTGCTGCTGCTGCTCGCTCACTTGTGGGCTCCCAACTGAATCACTGACACCAACATTAGAGCCACTTGAAGCAGCACCTTCCTGAACATAGCCATCTCCCGCAATGGATGATTCCTCCTGCTGCTGGGCCATTGTAAGGCAAAGTCGTCTCTCTACCTCCAGCAGCTTGCGGTAGAGCCCGCTACTCTTCATCACGTACTGCTCGTACCTGCGATATGTGTGTGAGGTTTTTTCTCCCCAAAGCCAACGAGCAGACATTGCGGTAAGCTGCTGTTTTTAATGAACACCTGAATTGCCATGCAGTTTCAAACCCAAGCACCTACTTAGTACAGGCTGAGTACACCTCAGCGCCCGCTGCACGCCAGTCAGGGATTTGATGATGCTGGCTGCAATGAAAGGCGGGCATGGCCACCTGTGTGTGTATTTTTGTATGCGTGTGGGTTGGGGTCGAGATGGGTCAAATTTAGATGTACGTGAAAGCACGAGAGAGGCGCTTCAGAGCAAGCGGGCATTAATAGTACACCATATTCTCAAGAATGACGGATGCACGTGCTTCAGCACAAAAGGTTACCTTCCCATTGCAACGGTTAGGATGATATTGATTGGCTTCTGTCACCCGAGGAGATTTGCAACTCTGCGCTAGCGTATGCCAACACATCATAGCGCAGCGCCACTTCATTAACGCTTAGTCCTTAACAGGTACGTATGGGTTCTTCTCATGACAAATTACCTGCTTTAACTCAAAAATGAGCTCGTCCAGTAGAGGTAGTAATACCGCGAGTTTAGGCTGCGCAGCAGTGGCGGCAGTTGCATTGCAATTCTTATGAACATCAGTCAAATCTGTGAACACACCAATGGAAAAAGCAAGCTCTTTGCTCACTTGTCACATCCTACTCCGCATTAAGCGTACACTTGAATACATAAGCAAGTAAGCGTGTGTGCGTATGCGTCTGTGTGTTTGTGTGTGTGTGTGTGTGTGTGTGTGTGTGTGTGTGTGTGTGTGTGTGTGTGTGTGTGTGTGTGCGCGCGTGCGCGTGTGCGTGCGCGTGTGTGTGTGCGAGCTCGCACGCGCAAACACAATGATACAGCTTACAAATAACAATTTAAGCGTAGTCTGTCATTTTCACTCACTTGCGCGTTGGCTGAGCGTCGCACAAGATGTTCTAGCCGTGGTCGCGCTCGAAACCAGTGTGCACGCAGGTCATCTGGCGTGTAGACACCATGCAGGCATGCCCAGGGTAGGGCAGGCCCATTGTGGTTGACTTTGACTGTTTTTGTCTGAGATTGAACCGCATCGGGCAGCGTCCTGCTTCTTGAAACCTGTGGTGGCTTTGGCACGCGGGCTGTTCGCGAGTGGACCACTTGCCTTGCTGCAGCAGGTATGGGCCATGGCAAGTGATTGATCACTCCACTCATACTAGGCAAAAAATGTTTGTTGGGGGAACAGGCAACTTTTCCACAACACCAATTTTAGAACACCCATTATATTCTTTAGAGCATGTCATGCACAAATGTTCTCAAGTCTCTGAAAGAGTGTGAAAAAAAGACTGGTGATTCTGATGTGAGTGCGGCACCTAGCTTTTACTACTCGTGTAGTTTTAGCAATAGCTAGTGTACTCAAGGCAACCAAGCATGCAGAACCATCATTTCAGCACACAAACATACACACACACGCACACACACACACACACACACACACACACACACACACACACACACACACACACACACACATACACGCACAAGCACACGCACACACACACACGCACACGCGCACACACACACGCACACACACACGCACACACACGCACACACACACACACACACACGCACACGCACACGCGCACACACACACACACACGCACACACACAACTTTCCCACCTCATTTATTTCAGCTTTTCTGCCGCCATCTGCATCAAGCTGCGGGCTGGTAGGTGGTTTTGTGTTTGTGCGTGTTTGTGTGTATGTGCGTATGTTCGTGTTTGGGTGTGTGTTTGCGTGTGTGTTTGTGTGTGTGTGTGCGTGTTTGTGCGTGTACGTGTTTTGCGTGTGCGTGTGTATGTGTGTGTGCGTGTGATGAACGTGTTTTGCTTGTGCGTGCTTGTATGTATGTGTTGTGTGGGTGTGTGCGTGTTTGTGTATGTGCGTGTTTAAGTGTACACGTGTTCGTGTGCATGCGTACGTGTGTGCCCGTGTGTATTCTTGTGCCTCTTTGTGTGTGTGAGTGAGTGTGTGTGAGTGTATGTGCTCGTGCGCCTGTGAATTAGGTGTGTCTATGCTCACGCAAACCTGTTTCTGTGGGTGGGTGTGGTGGCCCGGAAGTGTGCAAGAGCATACACATTGTAAGCGAGCTCCCTACTTTCTACAGATGTGATTGTGGCTTACATGCACAAAGCTGTCACTCGTTACATGGTCAACCTCCTTGTATGCAGGTGCTTGTTCAAATCGTTGTGCCCAGTGGAAGGTGAGCAGCTCCACCTGGTGTCTAGGTATCAGCTCATTTTACTAAAAAACATTCAAACATATAGAAGTACACAACACCACAAGCACTTGCACACACACATGCAACCATGCACACGCAAGCTCAAAAATACAAACACACGCACACAAACAAACACACAAATACACACCCACTTGCGCACACACATACATACCCACACTCACGCACATGTGCAAGCATGCACACACGTACACCTACAAGCTCGGATACAAACACGTGCACGCATGCACAAAACGCAACAGACACACACGCACACACTCGCAAGCACATATACACACAAGCGAGCACATGCGCACACTCATGTAACACTTGAACATACACGCAATCATACAATCATACACACACGCAGACACACACATGCAGACACACCCATAAGCACACAAACACGCAGTGACTGGCCTTGAAGATTGCCTAGGCATCACTGACATCAAGAAAGCCCCTCTTCACCTCGGCAACAAGTGCCTGCTGCACCAAGACCTTCTATCCGCTTGCATTGAAGGCCAGCAGGTGAGAGGCAGCGTCCGAGCATCACGCGCACGTCTGTAGATTGTTTCGTGCATACATTGGTGTGTGGCTTCACGCCGTTGCCAAAGTACCTCCGCGTGCGTACATTTCTCTTTTTTGCACGTGTGTTGGAAGTGGGAATGCTGTTGTCTCCTCTCTCAAGAGCCGTACAAGGATTTTCTGGGCCAGATATGCTTCCAGGAAGCAGTGCGCCCTAGCACGCATGGCCGTGACGTTGATTTGTGGAGGCATGACCTGGTCTGTGCAAGTCTGTACACACTCGTGAACATTTAGCCTTGCACACATACCTGATCAATCACAGCCTGTGCCTTCTACCTTCCCGCTGACTTGCTGTATTATTCATACAGTGTATTTTTTATACAGCAATGCCCGCCCCCTGTGCTTGCTTAATGCCTCACTGCCCGTTCTCCCTTTGCTTGTGCGCACACAGGCAGCATCTGAAGCACGCACAGCAGCCTGCCCTACCAAGAATAAGAACAAGCAGACCAAGCCAGAATAGAAGCCTCCTAGAACGCAAAGCTTAAAAAACTTCAGACAGCAGTCAGCTGGACAAACGCACAGGAGCGGCCAGCAGCAGGGTAGACAAGCAGCGGGTGGAGAAGATTTCATAGGAGCTTATGCCTCCTACAACACGATCGCGATCAGGAAGCAGCAGCAGCACCTCTTACGCTGACGCAGGTGAGAGTGTTTGAGTCTGTGTGTATTTGTATGTGTGTTTAAGGGTTCACATAAGTTGCGGTGTGATCAATCAGGTCCTTCACTCCAAACGTTAGGTGATCCTAGGTCCTTTCTGGCTGAATTTCCCCTCTCCGTCGTTGAAGCTCAGGTCGTTACTCACACTTGCAGATGTGTGCACACGCGCACTTGCAAACAGGTACACACGCACACGTAATCTCATATGCACATGTTCACACACACACACACACACAATCACGCACGTACACAATTACAGTAGTAACAAGTACACCAGCAAGGCGTACACCCGAAAAGTCACCAGCACGTGCATCAGCGGGTACAAAGTCACCAGCACGTCCATCGGCAGGTGTGCGGAGGCAAACTTGTTAGGGTTTTACAAGAGCACGGTGCAGTGTCTCAGGTGAAAACAAAGTTGCTTTGCAGCCAATTCACTGCCTGTTAATGCCACCCCTTGTATTTCTGCATGACGGTTCCACTGCAACCCTCCGTGGCACGAGCATGTACACGCTTGTGCATGTAAACCCATGCATGCACACGCAGTGCACGTTGGAAAAGCTCCAATGTTGCTTGCCAGTTGCTTCTTTCACTTTCCTAGGGACCTATTTTTGCTGGTGTAGTTGCCCTTCTTTCATTCACCACTCACACACACACACACACACACACAACACACACACACACAACACATACATCGAAGGCCGAAGAAGGCACTCACAGCAGCAGCCTGCCACACACGAGACATCACCAGCTCGTCAACCGCCGCCTAGCAGATCCAACACCCCTGGAACCAGAACAGCACAGCGCAGGAGGAGCGGGGTGGCCGCAGCAGCCGCCACGCGTCGACCAAACACGGTGTGTGTAGTGTGTAGCCTCTGCCCCAAGGCAGGCACGCTGTGAGTGAGGGCTGTGTGCTGTAATTGACATGCCGGCTTGCAACTAAGGTAAGTTGAGGTCACTGGAAGGGCCGTGTGATGCAGGTATGACGTATGGCGGACGTTTTGACTGAGTCATAGGGCTCCAATGTCGAAAGGTCTGAGCTCGAGGCTTCTCTGCTAAATGCCTGAAAGGCATGGTCGTGTTTGGCACTTTTTGGTAAGGAAAGCCGTTGCTTGGAGCGTGGTGTTTAGGGTTAGCCTCTGTGTGGCATGTTGTCGCCAGGGAGCAAGGAATAGTGTACCTGCTGTTGCTGTACTCTATTTGCGGTATTAGACTGCAAGGTTTAGATGAGAAGCAAGCGGGACAAAGCTCCAGCCTCTGCAGCCATTGCTGATACTTTTGGAGGAATACTGAGCGGAGGGTTGAGCAGCAACCTGCCGGTTGCATTGAACAATCTGTGTCTACGTGAGCAGGGTTTATGACCAAACTTGCCACATGAACACATGAACGAAACAGGATGGAGACAAGAGGATTCTGCATTGAATATCTGAGTCCCGTTCATGCTAGCAGATTGTCATATAAGCCTCACAAGCCCAGCCGTTTTGAGACATCCCACCCTCCAACTTCTCACCCGGCATGTGGCAGATTACTGGTATTGCACTGTGACCAAGTCCACCCTGCACGTAATGTATCAGCCAGGATTGCACATTTGTGTGAACCTGGTGGTACATGTGTGTGTGTGTGTGTGCGTGTGTGTGTGTGTGTGTGTGTGTGTGTGTCATTGTCAATGAAGAATGTTCGTCGGAATTTGAGGGACATTTCCACGTTCGACCAGCTGCTGATTATCAGTTGGTGGCTCATTGTGGCCCACCATTGCCGTGAATCTTGACAGCCCGCCTCTGCCTGCTTCCCGCGTAGCCTGAGCACCCTCCTCCTGCCTGTACAGCGTCACGGCTAAAGCACTTGTGACCCAGGATGTGAGGACGGAGTGTCGTGCAATGCCTTTCATTGGTCTTCCACTTCTGATCTTGGCTATCTGGCCTATCTCTTGAGGGCCTGGTCTTGGCTATCTGGCCTGTCTCTTGAGGATGAGCATAAATGTACGCTCACACATCCCTCTGTGTTGTTTCCTCCAGCAAAGGACTCAAAGGACACGAAATTGCAATGTAGGCACGCCTTGAGGCAGCCATCAGAAAGCGGTGGCTAGGACTGTGCAGTCCAGTTGGTCGTCAAAACAACTGTCGGTACAATGCACTAGTCAATGCACTTGTCAACACACTTAGCGCAGCTGCATGACTCAACAGAGACCGTCCCGGTCTTACAGCCAACCCCTCAACTGCTGCTACACACTACAGCAGCAATCTGACCTAGAAGGCCAGCAGGGGGAGGAGCTGCTGCCTTACGCCCTCACTGATCGTCCCCCTCACACCACGTCACCCAACGACAGCTTCCTACGCGTGGGTGGTCATGAGGACTACGATGGGGGGAAGACAAATGGACGACGCATGAGCAGCAGACTAACGGATCGCCCCCGCCACACGTTTGGGGACGGCAGCGTTGGCGGGGGAGGGAGTGAAGGTAGGGTAGGGGATAGTAACACCAAACATCAAACATGTGTCATGGGCTTCAGCTAGTAGGATGTTGTGTGTGAGAGATGATGGTTGGGGTTGGCCAAATGTGTGCACCTATTTCAGGCTTGTAGATTCCTGTACGTGCTTGACGGTGCATACAACTAGAGAATAAGTTGACCTCCTTGATTATGAAGCCCTTTAATCATGACAAATCGGCGACTTTGTGGTAGTACCAATTTTAGGGTGAAGGTGTCGCGCCAACCAAGTTTGCGATTGCGTGAACAGAGCTAGCTTTTGGCATGTGTCTGGTTGTAAAGTAAGACAGTGTGTTGTCTAATTACTGGAGGTGGCATCGTGAGCCACATGAACACCCTGGGAAGATCAGCAGGTGCAGTGACGTGGACTGAGCAGAATTTGTGCCGCTCAGACTCATGCATGCACTCAATACACGCACAGGTATTCACACATATGCACACACGCAGACACGGTATGCACATGCACACCACATGCAGTGCTGCGTATTTTTGCATGAACTGCATTTGCACAATATATGCACACACACAAACACACACACACACACTGGTTGGCACCTTGCAGGAAGTGCTTCTGGGTTATGGGAGGAGCGGTGGCCGATGGCTCTCCTAGTGCTGCTGTACATGCTGCAAGGCATCCCTATGGGCCTAACGTTGGGGGCTTTGTGAGTGTTGAGAGGATATGTGATTGTTTTGTGTGCACTTATTGGTACTGGTGAACCTCTTTCACCAGTGAGCAATTGGCTTGCTGGAGTCAATGAGTCAATGAAGCTTTCATTTACTTCCCCACTGAGGCCCTGAGCTACTAGTCAATTGAATTATTTGTGAGATTGTGTTGGACCAGTGAGATTGTGTTGTGACCAGTGAGATTGTGCTGGACCAGTGAGATTGAGTTGTGAGATTGTGTGTGACCAATAATGACTTGTACATGAATTGCTGAAGGTAATGATTGTGCGCGATGAGATCAAAGGTTTAATCACAAGATAAGTAGCTCGTCACACTCGGTCTTGTCCTGCATAAAAAGTTCATCGCAAAAGATTGGCTATGTGCCACCCTACACGTGCAACACTCACCAATTACATTCATACACTCACAAACCACACATACACACAACAAGAGGAAATACTATGCCCCCTTTACACACACACACACAGATGTGCGCAACCGAACACACACGCAGCAAACACTCATACACATGCACAAAATACACACACCACATTGACAAACACAAACACACACACACCATTCCCACGCATACTTGCACGCACAGGCCCTTCATGCTCCAGTCCCGCCTATCCTTCTCCCAGATCGGCATCTTCTCCCTTGCCACCTACCCCTACTCCTTCAAGCTGTTATGGAGCCCCATTGTGGACAGCTGGTACAGCACAAGGCTGGGGCGCCGCAAGAGCTGGATCGTGCCTGTCCAGGTGAGTGCCTTCACGTCTATAAGACCAAAAATCCTCTACTGCTCGCCCATACACCATCTCAGAAGGATGCAACTGAGCAATGTCTGAGCGCATGACCCTGCATTCACTCCATCAATCCTCTGCTACTTTGTTTTCCCCTGAATTTATCCCCAAACGCCTCCGGAGCATAAGATTTTGCCTTTCTGGCTTTCGCCACAAGCTCACCACACGTACCACAATCACCACACTCACCACACTTACCACACTTACCACACACACCACACTTACCAAACTCACCTCACACAGCTCACCACGGGGCTCTTGCTGTTAGGCTGTGCTGACTGGGTGCAGCATCTGTTTGACAGCGCAAACGTGGGCATCCTGACCGCCATCTTCTTTGTGTTTGTGCTCCTAGCAGCGACACAGGTGAGTTCAGGTGGCTTGCTACATCCTTGCTGCATGCCCCTCGTTCACGCTCTCTTCACAGTGCTCTGCGTCTGGCCGGCAACTGCTCATGGTTGTGCTCTTGGTGTGTTCATATCTGGGACGGTAGGGAGACTGAAGTCGAGTCACTTATGTTCAGGATGCTGCCAGGGGGCCATCACAGCATGTCACGCCTTTTGCTTGTGTCCCTGTTGGGCAGAAATTGATGCCCGGGGTGTCATTGAAACCGTGTGCCTTAGCAGCGTACCTGCTCGTTATCTTCTTTAAATAACTAAAACGTTCTGTACGTTTTTGAAGTTTCCAGTGCTCGCACAGACTGTTGCATTCTTCATGTCATATTCAGAAAGGCACACTTGCAGACCCTTCTACACGTTCATACACGGAATTGGCTTATCCTTCATCACAGGATATTGCTGTGGACGGTTGGGCGCTCACACTGCTGTCTCCTCCAAATGTGGGGTACGCCTCCACCTGCCAAACTGTCGGGACCTCTACAGGCTTTTTCACCTCCTTCACTGTGTTTTTGGCCCTGCAGGTGAGAGGGAGTGTGTTAGGCAAGTCTGTCTCTGTGGTAAGCCTGCGTATGTGCTGTGTTTTTGTCGGCAATGGGTCTGTGCCCGTGATGCCTCTTTTTCTGCAGCATCTGTGAGACGCACGTCGGTTTTCTCATCTACAGACTTTGCAAACCCAGAGGGCAGACTTGATTTATAGGCCCAAATCATGCTCCCAACATGCTGATCAGATTTCAAACAGCTGAGGGGCTTTGCTTTCGAGTCGTTTTGGGTCCAACAAACAGGGTGTTTGAACAAGGCTAGTCCCCCCTTCCCTTTTCCATCTGCAGGATGCAAACTTTTGCAACCTCCACATCAGGTCTCTTGGTTGGGCTCAGAGCCTGTTTTCAATGGCTCCACACTCAAGCCTTGGGCTGGTCACCCTTTCAGGCTACTTGAAGTAGGTTAATTCAGGCTCTGCTCTTAGCGATTACCTTGACGTTATTGCAAGGCATTCCGTGCCTCAGGCAACAGGTTTGTTTATCCAACAACAGACTGGGCCATGTTTCTCTGTTACCTGACATCCAGCTGTGGTTGTTGCTGTCTCCCTTTTGCTTCACAGGTTTTGGGGCGCGTTCTTCTTGGTTGCGACCCTTGCCATCTGGGTGCTCAAGTCAGAAGTGCTTTCGAAGGAGGAGGAGGAGAGTGCATCCAGGAATGCTGTGAGCAGCAGGGCGTGTGGGTGCAGCCCACTCTGGGGTGAAATCAAGGCAGCATACGTGGCCCTGTGGCAGGTGGGCAGAACACGTGTGCCAGCAAGTTACCGTGTACCAGAGTCTTGTACTCATGCATGTGAGTGTGCATGTATGTATGTACTCATGGTTGCACGCGTAATTTGCTTTTCTAGCGGATGGGGATTAATGCAACACTGTACGTGCATGGCTGTGTGCATGCAATTGCCAGCGCAAGCGGCTCTATGGGAGGTCACTATATTTTGGCATGAAATTCTGAATACACACATGTGTTTATGCATGTGTGTTTGTGTATGTCGGGAAGGCTGCAAATGGTTTGTCCGGTGCATCTAGCTCTGGCAGAAAGTCAGGATAAGACTGTATGTCACAAATAAATGCCAAGATATCTTCATAGCTTTTCTTTGGCTGAGACTGCAAAGAGAAACAGAAACAGCTGCAATGCTTGTATGGCATGGATTACAGCAGGAGCAAATGAATGACCACAATGTCTATGTAATGTGACTGCTCTGTTTTATGCTGCTGCCTTATTTCCCTGCACCCAAACTCTCACACAGGTAGTAAAACTGCGTGCGGTGTGGCAATTTGCTGCGCTGCTGCTGACATACCGCTTGGGGATGCTTGTGGCTGAGTCAGCCTTTAGTCTGAAGCTCATCGATAAAGGGGTACCTAAGGAGACGCTAGCAGCTTTGGTGCTGTTTCAGGTGCGTGTTTGGGCTTCACGATTCTAGGTAATGAGTAAGCGGTTTTGCAATTGGGACGGACGCCTTGTAGGGTTGTGGAATGAGGAAATGCAGCTTTTCGTTTCTTTTGCCTTACGTCACTGAGTCTAATTACATTAAACTGGCAAAGTTACGTCACTTAGTCTCATTATATTAATAGGCAAATTTTTGGTGGTTTGCACCCTGCTTCAAATTCTTTCATGTTTTTGGTGGAGCTAAGCAATCATTTAGGAACCCCCTAACCTCCTGCTTGTCCCATTGGTTGCATGAGCTACAAATGCACACGTGTGATGCACTGCACAGCCTCCTACTGACTTTTGCTGCTGGTCACGTCTCACCTCACGGGTGCTTCACTGTGCCTTGCAATCTCCTGCTGGTCCTGAGTGGCTGCAAGCCACCTAGCTAGCACTCGTGCTTTGCTCTTGCCTTGCAGTTCCCTGTGGAGCTCGTGACTGCAGTAATTGCCGGGCGCTGGGCAGCAAACTACTCGCCTTTCAGCCCTTTCATCGTTGGCTATGGCCTGCGTCTAGTGGTGAGCACTGAGCAAAATGCTTTGCTGCTACGTACTGAATCCTATGCGCTGGGGATCTGTAATAAAGACATTTTTGTATGAATCTGCCAACCTTCAATATGACCAACATGCATCGGCTCCTATATGTTGTAATACCTAGGAAAAGAAAGCTCCTCCTGGGTGCAAGCAGTGATGTGCCAAAACGCCGTGTTTTCATTTCAGACCGGTCATGGTGTGGTTATGGTACAGTACGGTCAAAATCTGTATTACACAGTCAAAGGAAAAATATGGTCAAAGCAAGAAAAAGGTTCCGCCTTTTTTACCTATTTGCAGGTGAGAAAGAGGAATCTCTGGTCACAACTGTGTTTTTGCTTTTTCACCCCTTTTTTGTGTGCTTTTCCTTTTAACAAAGCCCCTGCATGTATGTTTGCTGTACAAGTATTTGCGCTGTGCAATATTTGAGCCCAAAACGACCCTGAACTCAAAAAAGGCCAGTCTCCAACCTTTTGCACTGTACCATAACCGTATCATATTTTACCGTACATATGGCCGGACCGTACTGTGCCATACAGTACACCGTACACCGTAATGGCAATCGCTGGGCGTAAGCTGTATTCCGTATCAAATTGCTCAAAGCTTTGTTTTTTGGCCGGTCGTGAGTTTTTAGTCTGAAATATGGATGTTTGTTTAAACCTCCTGCTTAAACACGAGCCTCCACCTCAACTTTCCGCAACATGGACACATTACACACATACACATTACACATTACACATTACACATTACACATTACACATTACACATTACACATATACACACAAGATACATGGCTGCAAGCAGAGCACCTAATGAATAGTCTGACAGTGAGTAGGCCCAACCATTAACAAGGAGGCCTCCTTCACACCACTATTAGTGTCAAAAGCATCGCTTGCTTTGTCTCACTCACAGGTGGCTGCCGTTGCTGTCATGGCAGTGAGAGACTTCCCAGGGGTAGAAGCCAAAGATGGCACTGGTGGAAGGCACACTAGCTTTGCGGTGCGTGCTCCAGCTGCAAAGCAAAAGACAGAGTGCACATGATTAATTGCTTGCTTGTGCCCTGGCGTGCACGCCATCTTCTATCCTACATTTGAGTGATTTGTTTGGAGTGTGTTTCAAGTGTGTGGCGCGTGACATCCGTCCTGGGATTTATGCTGTGTGCACCCAACAATTCACCTGTGTGCAACCGGACTGTCGTGCAAACTTAGTGGCGACTCATGAGTCCTGTATTGCATGCAGTTGTGTAGTCCAAATAGCATGCGTTTGTCACAGCCATGTGCTGTCAAATCCTTGCACAACCAGCCTTGCCACGCTTCCTCACCTGAACACCGGTGAGTGATGAACAAAAACAAACACTGAACACATCATCATCCACAGTGCATCTCACTGCTACCTGCACATTAAAATTTCCTCTTCCGCCTGTTGATTATCTAGGCCCTGACTGCCATCAGCCTGGCCACACCTGCTGTGAGCACGCTGTGCTTCACGGCCGTAGGGTCCTTTTCTAACACCATCAGCGACCCCGGCATGGTGGGTGTGGGTGCGTGTGGTGTGCGATAGATACAAGCTCCTGGGAGTTCTAGAGAAAGGAGGTCACAATCAGGAGATGTCACGGAGAAATCATGTGTATGCAAGCAGGAATCAGTGCAAAGCTAGCACAGAAGCCTTCAGGCCCGTCTACACGGGCAGGCAATATGTGCGTGTGTTAGAAGCCTTCAGGTCCGTCTACACAGGCAGGCAATACGTGCGTGTGTAAAGGGGGAGAAAACAAGGGAGACATTAATGAGGTTTGATTTGTAGTTTGAGTTAGATTGAGGTGTATTGGGGATTGGTGTTACTTTGTGCGTCGGTTGTGGGCTAGGTCTGTGGTCTGTGACAGGTATCCCTATGAGCTTTGTTGTCATTGGCAATACTTACTTAGTGGTGTGCACGCGTGGTTTGCAACCTGCTGTAGTATCTGTAGCACTGGGCAAGGTTGGGTACCAAATTGTAAACCAGAATAGTCATAACCGATGCATGTAGCATGAGCGACCATTATCAGTAGGCAATGCTAACAAGCAAGTCCAGCGGGCCTCCCCCCTGCTTACTAGACAGATGCGCCTCAATGCATCCTGCAAGTTGATCCTGCTCTGTTTTGCTTGCGTATTGAGTAACCACAGCCTTTGCTCAATGCCAAACACTTTTCCAACAAATGCTGCTTGCTGGATTGATGTATCCATGCATCCTGCAGGGTGGTGCCTACCTCACGTTGCTGAACACCATTGCCAACATGGGCATCATCTTCCCCAAGGCCCCCCTGTATTACCTTGTGGACATGCTCACTTATACGAGCTGCCTGCCCCCGCAAGATGGCTCAGCCACCGATACTGCTCTGTTGCAGGTGTGTGTGCAAATGTGTGAGAATGCATGTGTGTGTGCGTGTGTGAGCAGCATGCAAATTTGTTCAAGCTGCTTGTTGGAGCATACTCAGAACTAAAAATTGCTGTGCTTGTATGCATGATTTGAATAGGTGTGCTCAGTTAAATTTTGTTTGTAGGCTTTTCCCCTGTGTCTTAGACTGCCGCCTCATGCACAGCCGTGATAATTTGAAATTTTACGCGCTGCGCCTGATTACGGTGTGTTAATTTGTGCCTGCAAAAATAGTGCTGTTATCATTCACTGCAGGGCCTTGCTTGTCCAAAGAAACCTTCTGAGCTAGCTGGGGTGAACGAGTGCGCTAGTGCAGGTGAGAGGATGTGACGCATGCATCAAGCCTTTAATGAGAGGATGTGACGCATATATTAAGCCTTGAATGAGAGGATGTGACGCATACATCAAGCCTTGAATGTTGCTAACCTTTCTAGCAATCCCGAGCGCTGCTACTCTGCTTGTCAAGAAAGGGCGGACACATATTCTAGCCCGACCAAGAACCACTTAATAATTTGTAAGGCAATTGTTGTAACTGCCTTTATCATGTCTTGGGTCAAGCCACTCTTACGCAACACATTTTCTCAACACTCCTTCTGCTTGTTCACCTCGTCTTCCTGTGCCTTGTAACCTCAGGTGGAACTTGCGCCATCATCTCTGATGGCTTTTACACTGTGTGCTGGGGCTCACTGGCCTTGGGAACGGTTCTGGGAGTGCTATATGCCAAATTCTTACCGCACCTGATGGGTCTGCCTATCGGAGTGTGGCGGGCCGGGGGTGGTGGGGGAAGTAGCATAGTCAAGGGGGGAGGGAACAAGGGAGACAAGAGCGAGGTTTGAGTTGTAGTTTGAGTTTGATTGAGGTGTATTGGAAATTGTAGCAGTAATGTTGATGGACAATTTAGGAGAAAACGTGATACAACGATGGGCATCTCGAAAGTTTTGGGATTTCCTGATCAGGCATCATTGTTTTTCTTTTCGGTCCTTGTCATTTCTGCCTCTCACTTGCCTCTTTCTAGGACTCTGCCGTGTATTCATGGTTTTGCCATGAGTTATTATATGCCGTAAATTGCAATTGGAATGGCGATTGTTTAGAATGACGAATGGCAAATTGGCCGATGAGAAAATACACGGCGAGACTGAAATAAGCGCTATGAAAGGGCCACACATGGGAGCCAATCTTGTCCTTACCTTACCATATCCTGTTTTAATTCTGCAAAGTTGTGGGGCTTGCACTGACTTCCTGTGCGCTACCTGGCAGCTAGTCCAAAGCAATTGTTTTAGTGGCTTTGAATATTTGATGGCATTGTGAGGAAGCTTTGCCTCTTTCCTTATATCCTGCAAATCATATGCTTTTAAGTGCAGCGGAAAAAATTAATATCATAAACAGCGTTGAAGAACAGAACCATGCTACCAGCCCCCAACATGTTCATGCAGCAGCAACCCGTGTGGGGTATGCACAACCCCAATCCCCATTTCAATCCTTTCTTCCAAC
>Ga0307947_1002457_pt1:0-2500 | contig 14839 bp, 19 predicted proteins | sample OrgLakmetagen232_FD_201840 | JGI IMG/M metagenome (GOLD analysis project Ga0307947, IMG submission 201840) | Saline water microbial communities from Organic Lake, Antarctica - #232 | ecosystem: Environmental > Aquatic > Non-marine Saline and Alkaline > Saline | place: Antarctica: Organic...
GTATGTATAGATAAAATTCCTCCGTACCCATATTCGTATACACCGTATGTGAATTTTAGCCGGCGTATTATACAATCTGAACGAGTGGTCGAAAGCGACCTTCCACTGGCCTTCAAGACCACAAAAATCCAAAGCCCTGCATCCGGGCAATATTTAACATTTGGTTTTGTGGTATTGAACAGCCGTGCCCCTCGTGGAAGGGAATCCGTGATGGTCCAACAGCAGCCAGTGGTTCGACAGCAAGGGGTTCAGAAGCAGCAGCATCAGGAGCACCAGAGTTTGAGTATTAGCAGTGCATGCAAACCAACCCCACTGAAGGTTTCCAGGGCGGAGAAGATGCAGGATCAGAAACGACACACGCACACTCTTCACGCATATTTATAAGCAATTTCGGGAGTGCCAATTTTTGACCCAAAGTAGACCCGATTCGCCCCAAAATCACCCAAAACGTCCTCAATTCTTTTCCAATATAATATATGTTATCAGTATATTAATAGCTCTCTGAAAGGCCGTTGATGGGGCGGAAATTGCCTAAAAAGGCCAAAAACGGCAAAATTTTCAATCGTATAATACGACCCAATTTGTTCAATACGGTAAAATACGCATTAAATACAATACAGCGTATTATACCAATACGTCGTATGACACATCCCTGGTATGAATCGAATCCAAAAAAAGAGCCACCCACGTCCAGCTCTTAACGAGCAAGTTTAGCAGGCGTGTCTTGTAAGTCTGTTCACCTCCATGCATTTCTCACAGGACACAATGGGCACCATCAGACGTCGACTAGTCTCGCCTCAAGTCATCGTGCTTTCCCCAAAGGGGCCTCCACAAAATTAAAAGTAAATGCCAAGAGCAAACATCTCAAGCGGTGATAGTATTAGACCAGACCAATCTCACAACAGCACCAGAAACGCAGACTCACATGATGTTAAGGCAGACGAAAGCTTTGCCAGGCACATCCCTCCGCGCAAACGACACGTCGTACGCTTTGCCGTACTTGCTCCAGATCAGCTCCCGCATCTCATCCCCACTCAAGGGATCTACTTCATCGTCGTCCTCCTCGTCAGCCTCCTCCCCTGCAAACGACGCCCCTCCATCTTGTAGTAGACTCTGGGGAAAGGGTGGTGGACAATTCATATAAGATATAAGACGAGGTCTTGCAGCAACACACGTTTGTCACAACTTTCATTGCAATGTCTTGCACTAGACTTTGAAAGCAAGCGCGCTCGAAATATGCGCATGCACATAAGATCACACTATTTACACAAGCATATTGTGACACAGTACACACACACCACATACACATGTACAGTTGTATGATACTACATGAACACCACTACAATTGTGTGACGTTACTACATACATACTACATACACATGTACAAACAGCATACACGCTCAACACACGAATCACACACAATCCGACACAGCACACCTTACAACACTCACCTGGTCAGCTGAGACGGTGTTTGGCTGCTCCTCTTCCTCCTCCTCACTGCTGCTGCTGGATATGGATTGCATTCGTGCTCTTAGGGCCTGTGGGTACATCAAGGCACACACGTCTGAGCATTCAGCACTTCAAATAAGCATTAAATAACTTTCTGTAATCACGGCCTGAGGAAAAAGAAGCAATATAATGTGTGCAACAGGCAAATGTGCTTCTTGCCAGCATATGCACCGTCAGCCTAATGGACACATGTCGCGCATCTCTCAAATTCAAATGTCTCCACATGAGCGGACAGCGTGTGTCTGCGTGTATCTATGTGTGCTAAGTCTGTGTATGTGTGTGAGTGTCTGTGTGTGTGCCTGCATGTTTGTAGATGTGCCTATATTCGCGCTTGTGTGTATGTGTAGGGTTGGCCAGAACCAAATAATCATTCGTGTAGGTGCATAGGAATTCGTGTAGGTACATAAGATACATACGGCATTTCTAGCAGGAAAATTGCCATACATACAATCATGTACGGTGTGTATATATTCTGGTAAACTCTAGGTATGTGCTGGTTCTGGTAAACTCTATGTATGTGCTTAGCAAATTGTTCTATGTATGCGTGCGACTAAGCATGGTTGTTGTCAGATCTCACCTTCGCAAGCTCCCCATCATCAGCCTCAGAGAAGGATTTTTCAGCCTCTTGGGTTTGTTCCTCGCTAGAAAAGGCATCTATTGAGCTGCTGCTGGACGCGTAGGCGGGGTACGTGTCCTTCTTATCCTTTTCCTGCTTGGACATCTCACTCGCACGAGCCTGAGAGGTATGCATAAAACATGCTCGGAGTGATGCAGGTATCAGGTTGAACATTTGGAAGTATTGACGCAAACAGGAACATACAGTGATACATCCAGCTGCTACGTCAGGGATCAGGGACGTATCCAATAGATGGGTGTGCTGAGCTGGCGGGGATCACATCTGGTGGTGTAAGTGTGGCATGCTATGCCAATGTCAATGGCATGAGCCGATTTACGTATGTTGCTGATGGTTGAAGGCAGGGAAGTACAACCC
>Ga0307947_1002457_pt1:7500-12500 | contig 14839 bp, 19 predicted proteins | sample OrgLakmetagen232_FD_201840 | JGI IMG/M metagenome (GOLD analysis project Ga0307947, IMG submission 201840) | Saline water microbial communities from Organic Lake, Antarctica - #232 | ecosystem: Environmental > Aquatic > Non-marine Saline and Alkaline > Saline | place: Antarctica...
TGCCTCCCTTTTTATGTGTTAGTGTGTTAGTTGTGCTGGTGCTTTCGATGGTTCCTGGCAATCTGCAAAGGCATTACCAATAAGCCTCGCATCGCGCACACACACACACACACACACACACACACATGCATGCATGAACACACACAATACACACAGGAAGAGCAGCCTGCAAAAGATTCTACAGCAAAGCAGGCTGTGGGGCAGTTCAAAAACCGAATAGCCATATTCGGCAACATGCTCAAGCGCAGCCATTATCATCACCCCCCACATGCACCACCCCTTGCTCCCTCTGTTGCACCTGCTTCAACCACCAGCACCAATAATGACAACAACAACGCCGGCAGCAGCAGCAGCAACATTGTCTGGAACCACGGCTCTGCAGAGGGCGTTGTTACAGAAAGAGAGAGGAAGGCAGGCAGCAGTATGGATGAGAAGGTGGGGCGGGATGAGTGTGTTTGAAAGTGCTACGCTATGATAACACGTATGGAGGTAACTAAATGCTTTTGCCCAACGTGCTTTCTAGTGGTGGATCATAAGGACGGGTGGATGAGGAGTCAGCCATGGTGATAGTTGTTTAATTTCTGGGCATCATTCCTGTCGTGTTTGATGTGATGCTGCAGCGTTGCCCTCTGTGCTCTACAATGCAATGTTTGCAGTGCTGGCCAGAACCGTATTTATTTGACCGTGTATTTGGTGATTTTCCTGCCAAAAATACCGTACATACACCAAAAATGTATGGTTGTGGTCAACCCTAAATATTTACTGCGGCGTGCATTAGACGAGCAATGTAAAAAATTTAGCAGTGCTCCCAAATGAACTTATTTGTTGACCTCTCATTCAAGGAAAAGTCTTAGTTGGTGAAGCTCAGCGTGCATGAAGGGTTGACTCTCAGCTGCTGCCCACAATAGCCAAGACCCTGTACTTTTAATTTGCATTCACATGGTTTGAAATGGAAATAGAGGCACAATATGTGAATTGTTCCTTTTCTGTTGGGACACCCATTTCACCTATAGTCCTCATAAGCTCTGGCTATTTGAAACCAATGACCTGCATGCACAAAATCACAACTAGACATACGCACACTCGTGTTCACAACCTTCAATCATTGATACCCGTGCACACGAACACATTAATGCGCGCACACACTCACATACTCATGCTCACACACAACTGCACCTGCCTGCAGATTGAAGGAAGTGGCCGTAGCAGCAGCATCAGCAGCAGACAAGATAGCTGCAGAAGCCTACCGGAAGGGGGCAGCGAAGCCACTGCGCGTGCAAAAGCTCCCTTAATCTTCCTTCGACAGCTGGACCAGCTGCTGTTGTCCTGCTACTCTTGCATCTTTGACACGTGAGTTTTGTTTTGAAAAGTTTTGACAGAGAGCAATGTCCTTGCATGTTCTCAGTCCTTGATGTGCCTTTGTTGGCCTCTATGTTTGAAAATTTATTGGTCTCTTTGTTTGAGAGCATGAGAGGGGGAGATAGATGCAGCTGCCTGGTCAGAAAAGAGTAGCCACTAAAAGCACCTTGTGCGCGCGAGTCTTGAGTGCTGTCTAGGAAGCCTCTACCTGGTATCGTTGTACAAACTACCAGATGGGTATCATAAGTGACTTGCAGCGCTGGCAGCAGCATTATTAATTAAGCATGAAACACACCTGAGAATTCTCAGAGTTGACCTTGCTGCCCTGCGTGCAGGTTCAAGAAGAACCTCGCCCATGTGCTGCCAGACTGCGTGCAGAAAGTTCCTCCTTATTCGACACCCCCCTCATCAGGTGAAGTAGCAGACGCGCCACAACAGCCGCAGACAAGCCACAAAAACAACAACAACAACAACAACAACAACAGGCACGCCGCAACAACAGCAGACGATGCACAACAGCAGCAGCAGCAGCAGCAGCAGCAGCAGCAGCAGCAGGAGCAGCGGCAACGTGAGGGGCAGCAAGGGACAGAGATGCATGAGTCAACGAAGCAAGGAGGAGAGCAGAGTGCTGATCAGGATCAGGATGAGCAGCAGCAGCAGCAGCAGCATACAGAGCAGCAACCGCAAGTGCAGCAGCAGCAGCAGTCACTGCTAGATGGGAAATGCCAAGAGCCTCCCGCTTGGGTTGAATTGGTCAACATCTTGCAAGCAGGTTGGTTTTACTCAGAAACGAACATTCATTATGGCCACATACTCGTGCCTGCAAGGTACTTGGAGTCGCTGGAATAGATGTGCTTATTGTCGCCATGCCTTGGAGGTCTTTTTAGGACAGAATCATTGAGGTCATTGCACTCCCCTGTGCCGCGTCAACAATCAGGGACACTGATTGCCCTTGAAATACAATTTGTATGTTGTTTTTTCCCATGGCTTTGCCCCTCTCTGCGTTGTTAAAAGGAAGCACTTATCTAGCACGCACGTTGTGGCCAGAGAGCGAAATTACGGTAGGCAGAGATTGTTTATGCATTTGTCTACCCCTCGTGCATTTGTTTACCCCTCGTGCATTTGTCTACCCCTCGTGCAATGCAATTGGCTTGTATACAATTGACTCGTATGCAGGTTTTTGTGGTATCACGCACATGTATACAATTATAAACCACGCACATACACACACATGCACATGCATGCATGCACGTGCGTGAGTGCACATGCACGTACACACCCACTGTAATACTTACGTGTACATACACACCACAACAACAACAACACAGGTTTGCAGGAGCTCAAATTGCAGCGTGTGCCCCGTATCCTCATCAAGTGCATTTTTAAGCAGGTAGGTACAGAAGGGCCGGGTAAGGTTTTAATTTGCACATGCGTGAGTATGTGTGTTCATGTACGTGTGTGTGTGTGTGCATGTGTGTGCATGTGTGTGTGTGTGTGTGAGTGCGTGGGTATGTTGATGAAAAAAGAGGAAGGAAGTAAGTGCGGATGTGCGCAGTGAGTGTGAGTAGGACAGTACGGATTGACACCCTTGTCAAGCATTGTTGCCCAAGTTGGGCCAGAGCAATGGCAGAGTAGTAGTAGTATCCGTACATAGGATTGGCCAGAACCATACACATCCATTCAGTGTTTAAACGGTAGCTTAGCAGGGAAATATCTGTATTCTTTATCGTACACTTATGCGGTATACGTGTACATTTGCACAGCATACAGACCACTTTTGGCAGGAATATCAATGTACAGGCTACATACGTTGTGCGTAAACGGTGCTAGTGAACCCTACACATACTAGCTCTAGCATACCTACCCTACAAGTAGGGATGTGTTAAACGGTCATTTGAGACGTTCAATACGGCAAAATACGCGTTAAATACGAAACGGCGTATTATACAACTACGCCGTATGACACTTCCCTGCCTTCAAGCATGCATCGTCTGTGGGCTTACAGGGCTGACAAACATTGTATGTATGAGTAGGCCTTTTAGGATATGGCAGCAGGTTGTGAATGTTGGAAAGGTCAGTGCTCTGCCCACTCTGGTGTTCTTCAAGGTGTAGAATAAAAGGGGTGAGGAAGCAACATATGCAGGTGCACTCAGGTACATACGCATTTACACATGCACCCACACACATGCAGTCACATGCATGCACCCACACACATGCACCCACACATGTATGAATCCTCCCACATGCACGCACACATGAAGTCACTCACACGCACGTAGCGGATGTGTCCTTTCCTTGCACAAAGGCCTGAGGTGCCATCATGCATCTTGACATCTTGACGCTAACTGGGCAGAGTGGGCGTTTTTTAATATGCCCTCTGCACGAGGAAAGGAAGTTACAGTCCTACCGTCTGACTGTCCTTGATGCACATACATACACACACGCACACACACACACACGCACGCACACACACATATGTTCACATACACACAACACACTTGATTTCACACTCAGGTGCTTGCCTTCATAAACGCGCAACTGAGCAATCAGCTGCTTCTCAGGCCAGAGTGCTGCTCTGCCAGCAATGCTCAGTACTTGCTGGCCGGGCTCAGGCTGCTAGATGAGTGGATCTTGGCGGGTACGTGTGTGTATGTGTATGTGTGTGTGTGAGTGTGTGTGAGTGTGTGTGCAAAATACGGTTAGTCATAGAGATACGGTGTTGGTACCTGGTTTTATGTTGTGTTTGCTGTGCTGTGATTCCTAGAGGAAGACCGTGAGTATAATCTAGCAATGCATTCATCTTTCTTGAGCTCTTCTTATACAAATTTTGTACTAGCTATACCAGACAGGAGCACCGATAGCAATCTCACATGCACGCACACACACTTACACACATACACACATACACGTGCATACATAAGAACTCGCACATATACACATAATATGCACACGCAACCAGGAGCACCAGGCTCTATTCATCCCTTTCGGGTACCAACTTCTCGGGACACAGACTCAGCGATGCTCAAGCCCTTGTACCCTGAAATGCGTCACACTCGTCAGGTGGGTACTGTAAAGAATGACCCGTCAAGATTGTAATTAAAAGCTGCCTCATTTGCTACATTACTTCTTGAAAATGGCTGGCGATCATCATTGTTCAAACCTGGAGTTATTGTCACAAGTTCATGGAATGCACCTGACTTGTGCACTGCTGCTAGCAGCACATTAGCATCTGCAAAGTGCCTGACTCTTTTAAATACAATCGCGCCTCAAGACTGGATCCGGTCTGGTGACTTTAGTAACGGTGTGTTGTTGCACCTGTGAAGAGGTAATCACCTTTTGCTTGACGCTGCTGCTGGGCTTTTGCCTCAACACTGAATCCCAGGCTGTTGACTATGATTCAATGTAATGCAGTACAAGAGAAGTAAACGTGAGGTCAAAACACTTGCACTTATTTGAAGTGCTTGGGCTTCTTGCCTCAACACTGAATCCCAGGCGGCTGACTATGATATGATGTATTGCCGTATAAGAAAAGTAAACATGAGGGGTAGCTGCCCTGAAAGCCTAGTGGCCCGTGGTCAGGCCAGACTCTTCGGGGTCGCGGGTTCGAATCCGCCTGGTAGCGTGAGTACTTTGCTGTCCGA
>Ga0307947_1002459_pt1 | contig 14839 bp, 17 predicted proteins | sample OrgLakmetagen232_FD_201840 | JGI IMG/M metagenome (GOLD analysis project Ga0307947, IMG submission 201840) | Saline water microbial communities from Organic Lake, Antarctica - #232 | ecosystem: Environmental > Aquatic > Non-marine Saline and Alkaline > Saline | place: Antarctica: Organic Lake...
CGAGATGGGGGCAGTAGGGAGACAACAGACAGCGTGTGGAGTCTGTGCCGTGGATGCACTTGCAAACACGAGATGGGGGCAGTAGGGAGACATCAGACAGCGTGTGGAGCCTGTGCCGTGGATACACTTGCAAACACAAGATGGGGGCAGTAGGGAGACAACAGACAGCGTGTGGAGCCTGTGCCGTGGATACACTTGCAAACACAAGATGGGAGCAGTAGAGAGACAACAGATAGCGTGTGGAGTCTGTGCCGTGGAAACACTTGCAAACACGAGATGGGGGCAGTAGGGAGACAACAGACAGCGTGTGGAGTCTGTGCCGTGGATACACTTGCAAACACAAGATGGGAGCAGTAGAGAGACAACAGACAGCGTGTGGAGTCTGTGCCGTGGATACACTTGCAAACACGAGATGGGGGCAGTAGGGAGACGACAGACAGCGTGTGGAGTCTGTGCTGTGGATACACTTGTGAACACGAAATGGGGGCGGCAGTGAGACAACAGACAGCGTGTGGAGTAGTCTGTGCCGTGGGTGCAGGATGCGCTTGCAAACACGAGATGGGGGCAGTAGGGAGACGACAGACAGCGTGTGGAGTCTGTGCCATGTATACACTTGCAAACACGAGATGGGGGCAGCAGGAAGTCTTGGCACAGTTGCAAGCTGACACTCATCTGCGCCAGGAGCTCATGCGGACAACATGTGGCTGCGTGTGTCGTCTTTGCATGTGCAGTTTATTTAATTTTTCTTTGCATGTGCAGCTAACACCTGTGTTTTCTTTGCATGTGCAGTTTATTTATTTTTTCTTTGCATGTGCAGTTTACACCTGCGTTTCCTTTGCATGTGCAGTTTTCACGTGTATTTTCTTTGCATGTGCAGTTTATTTATTTTTTCTTTGCATGTGCAGTGTACACGTGTGTTTTCTTTGCTTTCTTTACATGTGCATTTTTCACGTGTGTAGTCTTTGCATGTGCAGTTTATTATTTTTTCTTTGCATGTGCAGTTTACACGTGTTTTCTTTGCATGTGCAGTTTTCACGTGTGTAGTCTTTGCATGTGCAGTTTATTTATTTTTTCTTTGCATGTGCAGCTTACACCTGTGTTTTCTTTGCATGTGCAATTTTCACGTGTGTTTTCTTTGCATGTGCAGTGCATGTGCAGTTTTCACGTGTGTATACTTTGCATGTGCAGCTTACACCTATGTTTTCTTTGCATGTGCGTTTTTCACTTGTATTGTCTTTGTATGTGCAGTCTACTATGTGTAGTATATGTATGTATTGGCAAAGACTGTGGGATTCGATACACGCTTTTCACGTGTGTTGTCTTTGCATGTGCAGTCTACACGTGTGCAGTATTTGTATGTATTGGCAAAGACTGTGGGATTTGTTGCACGTTTTTCACGTGTCGTCTTTGCATGTGCAGTCTACACGTGTGTAGTATTTGTATGTATTGGCAAAGACTGCGGGATTTTATGCATGTTTTTTCCCCAACTGAGCGAGCATAGGTGCCCAAGCCGATGTGCTGTCCAGAAAACTGCTTACATTTAAAAAGATGATGGTGCGGCTGTGTCTTACAAAAACACACGTTCTACGTGCGCACAAACTGGCAGGCAAGACAAGCAATGTGTGTGTACAAGTGTGTGCGTTCTTTCATTTTTCTGTCGTTAGTAGTGACGTCTTGCACTCTGAACAATTGACGACAAGCATGCAAGAAACGGTTAGGTGTGTGTGTGCGTGTGCGTGTGCGTGTGTGTGTGTGTGTGTCTGTGTGTGTGTCTGTGTGTATTGGCTTGACTACCCACCTGTGCCTCGTCAATGATGATATACTTCCATTCCAGTCTGCAGAGCTTGGCGCGATCGCGCATGATATACTCATACGTGGTCACCAGCACGTTAAATTGCTGCGGCTGGACCTGCGTTATTAACAAATTGAGGTAGAACGACTCTGCGAACGACTTTGCAAACATCTCTGCAAAATACCTGTTGTTGTCGAACAGCTGCCAGTGGCGTTCAGTAAGAAGCGTGTAATAAGACGCTTTGCGAGGTACTCTGCAAAACATATAACATTTTGCATACTATCACACACTACAAGTCTATTGGAACAGGAAACAAAGCAACATTTCTTTGTCTACTTGTTTGCGTTCATTGCAGCTACAGGGTGCGACGCAATGTACGATTTGTGTGTGTGTGTGTGTGTGTGTGTGTGTGTGTGTGTGTGTGAGAGAGAGAGAGAGAGAGAGAGAGAGTGTGTGTGTGTGTTTGTGTGTGTGTGTGAGTGTGTGAGTGTGTGTGTGTGTGTGTGTGCGTGTGTGTGTGAGTGTGTGTGTGAGAGTGTGTGTGTATGTGTGTGTGTGAGTGTGTGAGTGTGTGTGCGTGTATGAGTGTGTGTGTGTGTATGTGTGAGTGTGTGTGTGTGTGTGTGTGTGTGTGTGTGTACGATTCGTGTGGTACGAAGCGGACATTTGGTTTTGGCCTATGTTTACAAAGACACACACACACACTCAAATAACACAGAAATCAAGCACAGACCTTGAAAGTGCACCTTTTAATTGTGCACGATGTACGCATCATTCCATACATCAGTTCATATCTCACCTCCTGAGTGTACTTGCGGGCACGCTCATCCTTCTGCCCCACGTAGTATACACACCTGCAGCAGCAGAAGCGATGCAGCAAACATGCAAACAAACATGTGTGAACGCCAAGCACTAGCAAAATGCTTGCACCCTTTGGGCACGCTTATTTTCCTGTCCCACATAGCACAATCACCAGCAACATTGATGCAACAGACATGCAAATAAAGATGTGTGTACGCCGAGTACGAGCAAGGCATCTGCACGTGTGTGCACACTCTTTTTATTTCCCCACATAGCATACACGCTCGCAGCAAACCATACACGTCTAATCGAGTAAGCAGGAAGGGTTTAAGCAAGTGCATATTAGATGAAACAAAGCCGCAGAATGTACATCAAAGTATGACGTGGCTGCAATGAAGCCGCAAAATGTACATCAAAGTGTAATGTGGCCGAAACGAAGCCGCAGAGCGTAAAGCAAAGTGTAATGTGGCCGGAACAAAGACACAAATATACAGCAAAGTATGACGTGGCCGAAACGAAGCCGCAGAATGTACAGCAAAGTGTAATGTGGCCGAAACGAAGACACAAAACGTACAGCAAAAATATGACGTGGCTGCAATGAAGCCGCAATATGTACTGCAAAGCTTGATGTGAAGGTACAGCAAAGCTTATTGTGGCCGAAACGAAGCCACGAATGTACAGCAAAGTATGACGTGGCTGCAACAAAGCAACAAAATGTACAGCAAAGCATGACGTGGCGATCTTATTTACCAAGCATGAACCGCAGGCTCTTGCATAAGCACCTGGCTCTGCTGAGGCTCACATAACAGCAGCAGAAGGTAGCAAGTGCTCAAGAAAGCAAGCAGCTGTGGCATACTTGACACACACAGGCATCCATTCAGGCACACATGCACACACACACACACACACACACACACACACACACACACACACCACCACAACCACAACCACAACCACTACGCCAGCAGCAGCAGCAGCAGCAGCAGCAGCAGCGGGAAAATAACTAGCACCACAGCAAAGCAGCAAAGGCACAAACAAAACACACACACACAGACTGACTGACACACATTATATACATGCACATACATCATTCACATGATGCATGACATGATGCACCACATGATGCACGACATGATGCACCACATGATGCACGACATGATTGTATGATTAATACAAATGTAGCGCTCACTTCACGGCTGGCAGCCAAGTCTGATGATGTATAATTAATCTGATCTGATGATGTATGATTAATCTGATCTGATGATGTATGATTAATACAAATGTAGCGCTACGGCTAGCAGCCAAGTCTGATGATGTATGATTAATCTGATCTGATGATGTATGGTTAATACAAATTTAGCACTCACTTCACGGCTGGCAGCCAAGTCTGAAGCTCTGACTTCCAGTTCACCATGACAGCGTTGGGCACGATGATGAGATGGGGCCCAAAGTTGTTCTTGTGCTCCATGAGGTAAGCGATCAGTGCCATGACCTGCATGATGATGTGCAATTGTTTGTGTGTGTGTGTGTGTATGTGTGCGTGCATGCGTGCGTGCGTGCGTATGTATGTGTGTGTTCCTGTACTTGTTAATGTGTGTATATGTGTGCATGGTTAAGTGGGGAGGAGAGGTTGGCACATTTGCGTTTTTGTGATATGATGCATGTGCACAGAGGTATACACGTGTCGGCAAATGTTGGCTTGTGCTTGTGTGTGCGTGCGTGTACGTTAAGTGTATTCGCGTTCTGTGCATGTCTGCACTGTATGTTTGTGCAGGAATGTGTGTGCTGTGTCTCGTGCCGTCTGCGCTTTTGTTGTTGCGTGAATGTGCATGCTGTGTATTGTGCATGTCTGCGCTGTGTGTTTGTTTGTGTATGCGTGCTGTTTTTGTGCATGTCTGCACTGTGTTTTTTGTGTATGCGTGCTGTGTTTTGTGCATGTCTGCGCTGTGTGTCTGTACGTGTATGTGTGTGCTGTGCTTTGTGCATGCCTGCGCTGTGTGTTTTTGCGTGTACGTGTGCGTGCATGCAAAAGTGAATGTCTGCAGGAGATTATGGACAGAGGAGGGGTGCACATTTTTTTGTATGCAAGGATTAAGTGTGCAGGCTGCATATAATGAGCTGCAGATGAGTCATTAGTAGAGTTGGCCAGCACCATATATATACGGGGTATACGGTATTTTTGGCAGGGAAATCACCAAATATACGGTCATATACGGTATATATATACGGTTCTGGCCAACCCTAGTCATTAGGCAACACTGATTTGTCTCTCCTCCAGGAAAAAAGCCGCGGCAGGTTCAGAAGATGTAGGCGTGACTATAATGCTCCTTAGCCCTTTCCCTTGATTTTTTAGTGCCTTTTTGGTTTGGTTTCAGGCTTTTTCCAAGCTTCCGCTCAGATGCCCCCCAGAGGCATATATAGCGATGTAACTTTGCCTACCTTACCTTTAAATGCTCCTCAAGACTACAGGCATTTGCATCGCATTTCTTTCTTCAAGCAGGTCATGTGATGGAGTCAGCGGCACTACATACCTGAACTGTCTTAGGCATTTGCATCTCATTTATTTCTTCAAGCAGGTCATGCAAAGTCAGCGGCACTACATACCTGAACTGTCTTCCTGAGAATGTCAGCAGCCACACACGCACATGCCAACAGCCACACGCACATGCCAACAGCCACACACGCACATGCCAACAGCCACACACACACACATGCCAACAGCCACACACGCACATGCCAACAGCCACACACGCACATGCCAACAGCCACACACGCACATGCCAACAGCCGCACACGCACATACCTGAACTGTCTTCCTGTGGTTGTCAACAGCCACACACGCACATGCGAGCAGGGTTGCACACACACACATACACGTGAGCAAATGGAGAGAGCACAAGCAGGATGACACACACACGCACACACACATAGCACGCACGTGCATTCAAGCAAATGCCAGTGGGGCAAAGCGCGCACGCACACACACACACACACACACACACACACACACACACACACACACACACACACACACACACACACACACACACACACACACACACACACACACACACACACATAAGCAACAAGGAAAAAACGAGGTAATTGGATAATACTTTGGTGTGGTGCATTGAGTGGCTGCCATTGAGTATTTAAAACACAGGGACGCACAAAAGGGTTTGCCAGTGCCCTGCCGTTGAAAATAATTATGCAGCATGCAGTGTGCCGTTGAAAATATTTATGCAGCATGCAGTGTGCCGTTGAAAATAATTATGCAGCATGCAGTGTGCCGTTGAAAATAATTATGCAGCATGCAGTGTGCTCTTGAAAACAAGTATGCAGCATGCAGTGTGCCGTTGAAAACAATTATGCAGCATGCAGTGTATGGACGCAAGGTCTTGCACCCACTAGCATTTAAAAGTATCTTAACCTTTAAAGGCAAGGGGGGTGGCGTGCTTGCACAAAATGTTCTTAGTAACCGCTAAAAGATGACGTTCGGGTTGTGAAAACAATTGTGGTTGAAGCACACATTTACAACGACATTCTGGGTGATGGAAAACACATTTCGTCAACAAAGTCACGTTTTAATCCTTAAACGTACAAGCTACATCTGCAGAGGTACAGACTATACTATAGATGCACATACCCCGGGCCCCAAGAATTATTAAGATTTTATGTTCCTGGCTAAATTTCTGAAGTGATCGTAAACAAACGGTAACACAACAAGAGAGGTGCGCTTGTTTTACTACCGACCTATTTTTGACATGTATTATTTAACCTACTCTTGACGCACGTTCAATTACTCGATTGATTTCTGTTGCACGCAATGATTATTATTGCATGCAATGAATTTAGTCGCACATACAATTGATCAGCACCGCTTTCCTGCGGGGCGAGACATCACCCACCCTAGGCCCATCTCATCTGCCAGGATACCGTTCAGGTGGTTGTTGTAAAGAGACACCATCCACTTAAGTCCAACCATCTGCACACAGGAGAGGGTAAGTGTGTGTGTGTGCGTGCGTGTGTGTGTGTGTGTGTGTGTGTGTGTGTGCGTGTGTGTGTGCGTGTGTGTGTGTGTGTATGTGTGTGTGTGTGTGTGTGTGTGTGTGTGCGCGCGTGTTGTGTGAGTGGGTGACCAGCACGGTGGACTCTTAAAGGTAATATCTGTTACTCCCTCAGAGTGGCCCCATGTGTGTGTGTGTGTGTGTGCATGTGTGTTGTGTATATGACATGCACAGTGAACCCTTTAAGGCAGTACCTGGTACTCTCTCAGAGTGGCCCCAGGAGGCGGTGTGAGATACAGAGGCTGCTCGATGACTTGCTCCTGCACTGAGTGCGCAAGCTCATAGTACCTGCACCGTCAATAGGAGCAGTGGGTGAGAGGCTGAGAAGACTAAGCTGATAATGATGACTTGCTCCTGCACAGCGTGTGTGGGTGTGGGTCTGCAGGGTCTGCACTGTCAAAGGGGGCAGCAGGCTGCCACACAGCTCACCGTGTCTGGGCATCTCCGTGCATGTTCTTGGAGCGCTTGATGAGCTCACTCTCCTGCCGAAACTCCAAGGCTGCACGCTCACCCGCTGCACGAATCTCCTCGTCAGTAGCACCTCCTGCACGCGTGCACGTGTGTGTGTGTGTGTGTTTGTGTGTGTGTGTGTGTGTGTGTGTGTGTGTGTGTGTGTGCGCGTGTGTGTATATGTGTGTATGTGTGTGCGTGTGTGCACGCGCGCGTGTGTGTGTGTGTATGTGTGTGCACGCGTGTGTGTGCGTGTGTGTGTTTGCATGTGTATACCAATACAGAGGAAGTGAACTGAAGCACGACTATGCAAAATTGTTTTGACATACACAGATAAGACACACATGGCCTCGTGTCCTTTCGCCTCCACTGTAACTTTCGTATATAAGGGTGCCTTAGTTCAGCTTTGTTTCATTACACTACCTTTTCCATCATTACGCTACAACAATTTTAGGTACTTTGCGCATTTTGGAGCGTGAAGCTCCAACAAGCCAAGAGTCCCTGTGCTGGAACACAAACTATATGGACGAAAACCCATTTGACGCTCCACCAAAAGTTAGAGCAAAGTAGTTGGCCAAAGTAGCTCACCGACAAGAGTATCTGCAGTACTTGCAAGTTACAAATTACGTTAGGTTAACCAGAACCGTATATCTGCACCGTATATGACCGTATGTATGGTGATTTCCCTGCTAACAATCTAACAATGCCGGGTGTACACTGTATATACCTATAAATCTATGGTTCTGGCCAACCCTATAAATACGTACGTGTTCACTGACCTTCGTAATCACTGACTGTGCGGCGCTGAACGTGCACGTTTCTTCCTAGCATGTCGAGAGCACTGAGCTAGAGCGATTTCCTGCATGGAATCTGCTGTAGCCATATCACCCTTGCCTACCTCGAATGTCTTCCTGCATGGTGGTGCGGACCCTTGCCTACCTCTAATGGCTTCCTGCATGGAGCAGCCATATTTCAACTAGCCTACTAGCCTACCTCTAATGGCTTCCTGCATGGAGCAGCCATACCACACTTGCCTACCTCAAATGGCTTCCTGCATGGTGGTGCGAACCCTTGCCTACCTCTAAAACACCCTTGCCTACCTCTAATGGCTTCTTGCATGGAGCAGCCATATCACACTTGCCTACCTCTAATGGCTTCCTGCATGGTGGTGCGAACCCTTGCCTACCTCTAATGGCTTCCTGGCTTCTAATGGCTTCTAATGGCTTCTATTGGCTTCTCATGGCTTCCTGGCTTCCTGGCTTCCTTAGCCATAACACCCTTGCCTACCTCTAATGGCATATGCACCCTTGCCTACCTCTAATGGCTTCCTGCATGGTGGTGCGGACCTTGTCCTCTGCTTCCTGGGCTGTCTTGACCTGAAAACCACATATAGAAAAAGCACATATAGAAAACCCACATATATAGGGTTGGCCAGAACCGTATATATACACCGTATATGACCGTATATATGGTAAATTCCCTGCCAAAAATACTGTATACACACAGTATATATATGGTTTTGGCCAACCCTACACATATAGAAGAAGCACAGTGTAAACATAAGGTCTGTGCTACCATAATGGTGTAATGCGGCAATGTGGACAAATAATCCAGCTAAAATAAAAGGTACAGCACGGTGTGAACTATACAAACGATTTTGCATGGATGGGTGGCGGCCGTGTCCCTTGCTGGTGTGATCCTCAGCGTGCAAGTTACAGTGTTTTTCTTTCTTGCCCCTCTGGGATGAGGCGGCCTTCATGCAGTTGTGCGTACATGTAGGGTTGGCCAGAACCATATACATACGATTTATGTACGGCATCATTTGCAGGGAAATCACCAAATATGTAGTCATATACGGTGTATATATACGGTTCTGGCCAACCCTACGTATATGATTGTGCGTGGTTTGTGACACGTGCACATGTGCAACATGTCAACGCTCATCTGCCCTTATGCAAGCAAAGTAGATCCCTCCGCCAAAGCTCGCGCCGGGTTATTGTTACTGACGTGCTGGTGGAACCATTATCGCATAAATGACCCACTCAAGCAGCTATTAATGACCGACCGACCGACCGACTCAAAGCAGTTATTATTGACCTACCAACCAACCTGACCGACTGACTCAAAGCAGCTATTAATGACCGACCGACCGACTCAAAGCAGCCATTAATGACCGACAGACCGACTCAAAGCAGCTATTAATGGCCGACCGACCGACCTGACCGACCCACTTAAAGCAGCTATTAATGGCCGACCGACCCACTCAACGCAGCTATTAATGGCCGACCGACCCACTCAAAGCAGCTATTAATGACCGACCGACCGACCTGACCAAGCGACTCAAAGCAGCTACTAATGACCGACCGACCGACTCAAAGCAGCTATTAATGACCGAGCGACCGACCTGACCGACCGACTCAAAGCAGCTATCAATGACCGACCAACGGACGCAAAGCAGCTATTAATGACCGACCGACCGACTCAAAGCAGCTACTAATGACCGACCGACCGACCGACTCAAAACAGCTATTAATGGCCGATTGACCGACCTGACCAACTGACGCAAAGCAGCTATTAATGACCGAGCGACCGACCTGACCGACCGACTCAAAGCAGCTACTAATGGCCGACCGACCGACCGACTCAAAGCAGCTATTAATGACCGACCGACCGACTCAAAGCAGCCATTAATGACCGACAGACCGATTCAAAGCAGCCATTAATGACCGACAGACCGATTCAAAGCAGCTATTAATTGCTGACTGACCGACCTGACCGACCGACTCAAAGCAGCTATTAATGACCGACTCAATGCAGCTAAAATTTTGCAAACACATCGCACAAAGCACACCAATACGCATCTGGGCTTGCATCATATATAATAATATCTTACGCAAGTATATTAACTGCTTGCACGTCAGTAGAGGACACAAACACAGACGCACGCACACACACACACACACACACACACACACACACACACACCATGGCAATCTTGGATGCCAGCTTGTTGAGGTATTCCTCTGTCTCGCTAAGGAAGCGCGTGATGGCATGGAACCGGTCATCGTCCTCTGCAAGGCCTGACTCTCTCTGCGTTGTATGTGTGTATGGTTACATGTGAACGTGCTTGCATGGATATGTGATGACATGGAACCGGTCATCGTCCTCTGCAATGCTTGATTCTCTCTGCACTGTGTTGTACGGTATATGTGTGTATGAGTGTACATGCATGCATGTGATGGCATGGAAACGGTCACCCTCCTCTGCAATGCCTGATTCTCTCTGCACTGTGTTGTACGGTATATGTGTGTATGAGTGTACATGCATGTATGTGATGGCATGGAAACGGTCACCCTCCTCTGCAATGCCTGATTCTCTCTGCACTGTGTTGTACGGTATATGTGTGTATGCATGCATGATGGAACGTTCATCGTCCTCTGCAAGGCCTGATTCTCTTTGCACTGTGGTGTATGGGTAATTGGTATATGGTGTACATAAATATACGTGCATGCATGGATACGTGTATGTATGAGTGCATGAGTGTGCGTGTGCATGTGTGTTGCATGTGAGCATGTTTTAATTATAAGTTATCAGTCTTAATTAATGTAATCAATTGAAATCAAAACAATCTCACAACAATCACGAATGCAAGCACACCCACGTTCAGGCACACATACACACACACATGCACATGCACGCACACACCCACATCTACACCTTCCTACACACATACACACACGCACAAATGCACACACAAACACACACGCCACACACACACACACACGCACACACCTGCTGCTGGACGAGCAGCTCCTGGTACGCCTCAAAGTCATTGGCCCTAAGAGCTTCCAACCTCTGCTCACGATCGTCTTCCTGCTGCTTGGCAAGATCACGGAACAGGCGCTCATGCTGCCGCTGCACACCCTTGTTGCGTGTCTTGCGCACATCAGCTGCCAGCAGCGAGCGGTCCTGTGTGTGTTACATGTACGTTTTGTGTGCATTTGTGTGTACGTTTGTGTGTGTTTGTGTGTACGTTTGTGTGTGTTTGTGTGTTTGTGTGTGTGTGTTTGTGTGTATGGCGTGTGTGTATTTTTCGTGTGGCGTTTGTGTGTGTTTGAGTGTGTTTGTGTGTTTGTGTGTACGTTTGTGTGTGTTTGTGTGTACGTTTTGTGTGCGTTTGTGTGTACGCTTTGCTTTGTGCATGTCAGCAACCAGCAGCAGCTTTGTGTACGTTTGCGTGTGTTTGTATACATTTGTGTGTGTGTGTGTATGTGTGTGTGTTTTGTGTACGTTTGAGTGTGTATTCCTGTTTTGTGTTTGTGCAGGTAACACGTAGGTTGCCAGCAGTGAGCGATCCTGTGCTCCTTTTGCATAACTTTGGCGTGTGTGTTGCACAATATCTGTGTGTGTGTGTGTGTGTGTGAGTGTGTGTGTGCGTGTGCGTGTGTGTGTGTTATTGTGTTTGCACATTTACTTACAGGCTATGTGTGTTCGCAAAATTGTGTGTATGTAGGGTTGGCCGGAACCATATATATACGGTGCATATACGGTGTTTTTGGCAGGGGAATCACCAAATATACAGCCATATACGGTGTATATATACGGTTTCTGGCCAACCCTATGTGTATGGTGTTGTCGTCATGCATGCTGCTGCAGATTCCCAGCAAGTTCAATTGCGCAACGCATCATACTGCGCTCGCGTTTTGGCACTGCTCCTTCATGAAGTACAAAAGGCCTCGAGCATGAGAAATTCTAATTGAGGATATCAAGAGCACGTGTGACAACACTAGAATGCATCTTTCGACAGGCACCTGCAACTGTCCAATCAACTCCATCAATGCACAGCCCCCCTTCCTGTTTGACCCACTCAATAGCCTTTGCTGCTTTGCAGCCCCCGTTGCTGTCTTAGCAATGAGCGCAGACGCAATGAATTGCCTTCAACCACACTCCACACATCCTGGTCACCCTATAGGTAAGCATACACTGTAACTTGCAATTCCTGCTTGCAATTCCTACTTGCAGGCACAAAAAAGAACTTCACACTTAAGTGCTCAACCACACTGCACCCCCATGACCTTTTACTGCATATTTAGTGCACACTATGTTCAGGTAATTTCTGCCCCTGCTGCGCTCATGCTCACAACTCCCTTATGAAGTAAGGCCCCTCGTGCCAAATCCAAAACCTTTTACCGGTCGCGAATCATGCAAATTCACACTGCTCTCCCATCTGACTTCTGCGGAAAACTTCAATCAATTCTGCTCTGACTGCGCTTTTCTTCTCAACTCCCTTGAGGTGTTAGGCCGACCGTGCCAAGCCAAAATTTTTTTGTTGAACTTGAATCGTGCAAATCAACACTGCAAATTAAAACTGCAAATTAACACTGCAAATTAACACTGCAAATTAACACTGCAAATTAACACTGCACTCTCAAGACTGGCTTGCGTGCTCAAGTCCTTCCTTCTTTCGCTCGCACACTCACATTCATGGCTCCTTTGAGGTTGAAGGCTTCTCTCGCCAATTGTGTGGCGAAACCAAAGCGACGGTTGTCCTGCGCATTGTAATACATTTGTCCAGTAATGAGCCCTCATTTGTCCAGTATTGAGTGACTTAGCTGTCAAGTACTTAACACGCACGTGCCTGTTGTGGTGCAGCAGTGCAAACGCATGCACACACAAACACACGCACGCACGCACACACGCAGGTACGCACACACACACACACACACACGCACGCACGCACGCACGCACGCACGCACGCACACACGCACACTCACACGCACACACGCACACGCACACGCACACGCACACGCACACGCACACGCACACGCACACGCACACGCACACGCACACGCACACGCACACGCACAAGCACACACGCACGCACACACACAAAGTAGTTTGCATGTTGCAGGAAGTGTGTTACAAAGCAAGGGTGAAAAAAGCATTTTGCAAGCATCTTACAGTGTGAAACGTTTTAAGTGCAGGAGTGCAGAAATCTCAGTGGAAAAGCGCCAGATGCAGCTTTCCTTGGCGTTCCTGACTCCACCCCTTCGATGCTTTCTAGGTTCAAATGATACAGCAATGCATACATTCAACCTTGGACCCAACCGGCAGGAAGAGCGTGCCTCTTAATTCAGGGAGGCACGCATCACAGCCTATCACGGTAGACAGCGTCAAAAGCACAGCATTGAGATTCCATCACTATCATTACTAAGAGTACTTCTCTCAAAATTAGAAAACTTCTCCTCTTCTGCTTTTAGGCATCCCCGCAGATCTTGCTCAATCACTTGCTAATCCTTAACCAAATTTAAAACTACTACTACTCCTCCTCCTCCTCCTCCTCCTCCTCCTCCTTCTCCTCCTCCTCCTCCTCCGCAGAAGCACCATTGTTCAACTAGCTTCACCACACACACACGTGAACATCTGCAGCAGCAGCGAGCAGCATTGACGCACCTTGCTCTGGATCACCATTGTTCAACTAGCTTCAACACACACACACACACACACACACACACACACACACACACACACACACCCACGCGCACACACACACACACACACACACACACACACACACACGTGAACATCTGCAGCAGCAGCGAGCAGCATTGACGCACCTTGCTCTGGATCTCATCCCTACGTTGCTTCATAGCGTTATGGCAAAACCTCCTGTAGTGCTTGAAATCCATGGAAGCCAGCCCTGTTATGTGGTCTCGCTCAATCTGTGTGGTGGGGACGTGTGTGTGGTGAGGAACGTGTATATTGTGATGGATTGTGTGTATGGTGATTGTGTGCATAGTGATAGACTGTGTGTATATGATGGACGGCCCTGTCATGTGGTCTCGCTCAATCGGTGTGGTGGGGACGTGTGTGTGGTGAGGATTGTGTGTATTGTGATGGATTGTGTGTATGTGGTGGGGGGACGTGTGCACAGTGATAGACTGTGTGTATGTGTGTATAGTGGGGATTGTGTGTATTGAGATGGATCTGGAAGTGAAATCCATTCCTGCTTATTTGAGAGTTGCACTTAGGGTCACAAGGTTTAAGCTCAGCAGTACCGAAGCGGCAAAGCACTGAACTTTTTATACACACAAAGCACAGCCCCACCCACCACAACTTTGCTGCACCCTGCTCTGCAGCTCTTACAGCCGCATATGCAACAAGCCACACTCTACTCTGGCCCATACTCTAGCCCATACGCACATACATGCAACTCTGGCCCATACACACATACATGCAACAAGCCACACTCTGCAGCACAACCCCACCCACCTTATGCTGCAGCCGGCTCTGCAGCTCCTGCAGCTGCAGCTTGCGTAGCTCCAACAGCAGGGCAACTCTGGTCCATACACACATACATGCAACAAGCCACACTCTGCAGCACAACCCCACCCACCTTATGCTGCAGCCGGCTCTGCAGCTCTTGCAGCCTCAGCTTGCGTAGCTCCAACAGCAGGGCAACTCTGGTCCATACACACATACATGCAACAAGCCACACTCTGCAGCACAACCCCACCCACCTTATGCTGCAGCCGGCTCTGCAGCTCCTGCAGCCTCAGCTTGCGCAGCTCCAACAGCAGGGCACCTCTGGCCCATACACACATACATGCAACAAGCCACACTCTGCAGCACAACCCCACCCACCTTATGCTGCAGCCGGCTCTGCAGCTCCTGCAGCCTCAGCTTGCGCAGCTCCAACAGCAGGGCAACTCTGGCCCATACACACATA
>Ga0307947_1002461_pt1 | contig 14836 bp, 15 predicted proteins | sample OrgLakmetagen232_FD_201840 | JGI IMG/M metagenome (GOLD analysis project Ga0307947, IMG submission 201840) | Saline water microbial communities from Organic Lake, Antarctica - #232 | ecosystem: Environmental > Aquatic > Non-marine Saline and Alkaline > Saline | place: Antarctica: Organic Lake...
CCCGTGCACCATCACCACCCCCGCCTTTACCGCATGCTGGTACAGCACCTCATGTGGTTCACCCCAGAAAGACCCCCACCCAAACCGTTGCCCCAGGCAGCGCCGCCCAGCCTCCGGTTGCCAGCCCTGGCAAGAAAGCTCCAATCGTCAGTCCATGCGCAGAAGAGGCTCCGGGCACGAGCCTTGGAGGCAGTCATGAAGAAGAAATGGAGGATGCTGCTGCCCACCCCTCTCCCGCACACAGGTGCGCCACTGGTCACAGGGAGCTGTGCAAAGCTAGTATTTGCTATACCCCTGCAGATTCCTTTTTGCGAAAAATGTAGAGAGCAGGGCATAGGATGTTAACTTTAAAGAAATTCACCGTGTGATGAAGGCAAGCTTCTTACGGCCGTTGCTTGTTGTGTTAGCTGTTCTGGTTCATTGTAAGGCTGGTTGCTTCGGGAAGGGAGGGGGGAGAGAAGAGACAGCCAGGGAGTATTATTTTCCAGTATTTTGCACAAGCTTAAGGATTGCAAGGATGCTGTATGTGTGCAAGGGTCCACCCATGCGATCTCTGATTGATTGCATGCCCGAGCACTTATAATTTAAATCCTCGACGGAGCTAAACCATCCATAAGTGCCCAGACAAGCAGCAATAACGAAGGGTCGTAAGCGCTTTTTACTGGTGTGGTAGGATCCTCAAGCTCTCTTTCCTAGTTATGCATAAACAGCACTTTCTCTGAGTGTGAAATGTCAACTTTGATTGAAAACCTAACCTTAAGTCCTCTGCTTACCCCTGTCTGTGTCCAACAATTTTTGCAGGAAGGACACAGAGCGAGATCAAGATGGGAAGGACCAAACTGTAAATTGTCAGGTGCCTAAACAAGATTGATTAGGATAGATTTGGCTTCCGGTTTTTGTGGCCTTAAAGTGCAGCACTGTAATCGTACTTTTTGTTGTGAGTTGTTGTCCTTCTCTGCTCTCATGCACCCACGCTGCGTGCAATTAGGCACTCGTCCAGATTTTACAATATGAGAATATGAGCATAGGTACAGTCCGTTTCTCCTTGCTTCTTTTGAGCTTAACATTACCCAAGCTCGCTATCGCTAAGAATGATAAACACGAGCAAGCAGCACTATCTCCTTGCTTGTTTTGAACTGCCACGCAAACAGCTTAACACCCTTCAACGGGGGGGATGGGTGCACAATAAAATTGCCTTTAAACTTTTTGCTGCTATGCTGAGGTTCAGTGTTTTTACCTTATGGTGAAGGTAACTACATTGTCCTTTGCAGACTTCCTTAGATGTTAAAGAGAATGAGCATTTTGGTAGTTTTGGTAAAATGTATGAATGCAGCATGCATATGCAAGGTCATAAATCTTCCTTAAAACAATGTTTTTGTGCTTTCAGCATGCCTGCACACATCAATGCTTGTGCCAGTGGCAACCGTGCAAATGTCTGCACACACTCGTGCTGGTATCGTTGACACTTGTGCAAACGAGAACGACACTCTGTGCTTGCATTTTATCATAGAATGAAATAATGTGCATGAAACCCGAGTGAAAGCTCACCGTTGGTTCCTGCCACACAGGCGGATAGAGCTGCAGCTGCAACAGCCACTGCAGGGCCTCAATTGACGGCAGTAGCCAAAGAAAAGGAGACTTCAGTTGCAAGGGGCAGTGCTGCTGGTAAGGACCTTCAATGCAGTGGGCGACCCTTTCCAAGCATAGCCTTCTATAATACCTTTCTGAACATACTGGTACTCATTTGTTGCCCTACTCCTAATTTCTGATGCTTGACACAATCAAACCGCAGCCGAAACGCCACCACCAGAGGTACCAGCTACGGTAGTTGCCGAGGACCCTTTGACATCTGCCCAGCAGAAATCAGAAGCAGTCAGCAACGACCAGCAGCAGCATTCCGACTCCAATGCATTGCAGCCACAAGCAGAGGCGGACGGCACCATAAAGCGCGCAGGCAACAGGTATGCACTCGCACGCACATACAGATACACACATGCAGGAACTTATGCACACACACGTGCAGGAACACACACATGCACACACAAAAAAGACAGACACGTGAACACACAGACAAGCATGCACATGCATACACACATATGCAAGGGTACACAAACATGCACACACGTACTCAATATACACACCCCCTACAGGCAATTCCGCATGGGTAGGCGCTTGGGCCAAACCTGGGGTGGCAAAGTCCCGGACAGGAACGCCCCCTACAGTGTCAATACAGATGCCAGCACAGCAGCTACGTCGTCTGCTCCCACCGCAGCTACCAGCCCCCGACCAGCCTCTGCCGGAGGTGCGGCAGCCAGCGCACATGCAGCCTCTCCTGTGGGTGCTGATGCTGCTGTGTCAGGCAATGCAACTGTGCGTGCCCCCTCTGTGCAGCCTGTCTGTGTGGAGGGCTCCTTGCTTCCTGTGAATTCTGAGCGGCGCTCCTCTGCCCAGCCGGCTTTGGCTGCTGTGGGTAAGAATGGTGGGCAGCAGGAGCAGCAGCAGGAGCAGGGCGGGCAGCATCAAGGGGAGGAGTGGCAGCAGCAAGAGCAGGGGTCAGATAAAGGGCCAGGCAAGCGCGGTGTGGACAGGAAGGGCCGGGTTGATTTGGAGGAGGGAGAGTTGGAGAAGGTTAAGGTTAGGGAGAGAGAAAGGGATAGGGGGGAAGCTAAGCAGGGTAGGCAGGGCAGTGAGAGGGGGGTGAGGGCGGAGAGCAGGGAGGGGATGGGAGCAGGGAGCAGCAGGCGTGAGGGGTCGAGGGATAGAGAACGGGAGCGGGTTAGGGAGAGGGAGAGTGATAGAGGTAAGGATAGGGGGAGGGAAAGAGAGAAAGGGAGGGAGAGAGAGAGGGAAGGGAGGGGAGTGCAAGGGAGGAGGCCTGAGGCAGGAGAAGGAGGCAGGGCTCCGTACGCGTTGCATAGAGATTGGAGCAGGATGACTTTGAGCGAGGGTCAGAGGAAGGAGGAGAGAGCGAGACAGAGAGAAGGGCGACGGGGCTCGTCTCGAGATGCAGAGGCACGGGACTCCAGGGAGAAGAAAGAGGGTAATAAAAGGGATGATAAGGGTGAGGACAAAGAAGGGGGGAGGGTGCGAGTGAAGGAGGCGGAAGGAGGAAGAGCAGGGAGTGCAGGCAGGCAGGTAAAGGGGCGGCAGTCGCAGCAGCCAGCACTAAAGCAAGAGGAAGAGCAGGCATTGAAGAAGGAGGGTCAACCGCAGCCACAGCACCCACAGCAGCAGGCGCTGAAGAGGGATGCTCATACAGGAAGCAGTGACAGGTCTCCTATGCCTCGTGCCAGGGTTCATACTCCGGATGTGGGAGCGTCGCTGCCTGACGAGGCGCCCCCCTTGTTGCCTCGGTTGGAAGTGGAAGCAGAGGATGTGAAGGGGGATTCGGAGGCACCAGCCACAGGATCACCAGCAAGGACGGTGCCTCGAGGGGCAGGGGTTGAAGATCAGCAGCAGCAGGAGCAGCAGCAGGGAGCTGGTGTGGTGCGTTGCCACAAACGAGTGGGGGATAATGAGGGGATCGAGGTTGGTGCCGTTGAGGGGAGTGTTGAGGAGGGGGGGGAGTGGCAGGGTCCTGGTGTGGGGGGGTACTTGGAGGAAGATCTGACCTACATTACCATGGGCATGCTGGAGGTGGGTGGGTGTCTAAAATTGCAAGTGTATGTATGTTTGCATGCGCGCGTGTGTGCGTGTGCATGTGTGTGCTTGTGTGTGCGTGAGCGTGTGTGTGTTTGGGGGTGTGCATGTGTGCGTATATGTTTGTGAGTGTGTACGTGCATGCGTGGGATTATGCCAAAACTTACTTGCTGCGTTAAAGCAGGGCGGCAGAGCTGCCTGTACTCGTTTCATATTGGTGAATGTGACAAGTAGGCGCGTCTTGGAGAGGACTTGCTTGCTCGAGCATGTGTGCCCCAGCTTGGGCTGTCAGAGCTAAAGAATGGGACTGACACCCATGACACACTCATGGAGTCAAAACCACTACTTCGTGTTTGCTTGCGTGTGTGATCCTGCCTGCAGATCAACACCTCGGTGCTGTCAGGAGATGCAGGGCCTCAGCTGTCAGAGCTGTTCAACAGCTCTGCGAACGACAGCTGTAAGGTCGCAGAAGAGGAGAAGATGGTGCACCGGATGATGCAGAAGATGGGGCGTGTCTACAACCCCAGCACGCTCGCACGCTTAATGGTACGTTGCCAGGAATGGTGCTATATTATGGCTGTAAATGTTTTTGGCGCTTGCTTTGTACGCATGTATGTGCATGTATGTGTGTGCATATGGGTGGAGGATGGTGGGTAAGCGTGCGTGTGACGGACACTGGCGTGCTTGCATGCACAGAAGGTATGAAGTGTTGGTCTGCTCACGAGGCGGCAGGGGGAGTAATGGCAGAGGCTGTTCATTCACTTATTCAACAGTGGGTGCATCAGCTACACTTGGAGCGCCTTAACAGTCACAAAGGTAACCTGAAACAACCATGCGTGCTGCCCTTGTAATGCACACGCGCCCGTGTAACATGCAAGAATGATTTATGAATTGCTTGTTGCACCTTAATGAGTCCACCCTTTAAAGCCACTTCATTACATATTACATTGACATCTGGGAGTGTCACCCCCGACTGGGCTTGCCTCACATGGAAGTCCCCAGCTTGAGCCCTGTGGCCTGCACACGACTTTGTTATGCGTGTGCGCACTGTGAGAGTCATGAGTTTACCGTGTCGGTCAACTATCACCCTCAACGTTGTGTGCAGGAGGACGGTGGACGGCTGAAAAGAAAAGGGGAGCACTTATCTTTGTCTGGAAAGGACTGGACGCCGCTGGCTATGATCCGTTACCTTGAAGCTGTTCTGAAGGTGCGCAGATGATCTTGTTTAGAGAGTGAGCAACATGTGAGAGGCAGGGTACAGGGTACAGAGGCTACAGGGTGCAGGCAGGGTGCAGAGGCTTTACAGGGTACAGGCAGGGTGCAGAGGCTACAGGGTACAGGCAGGGTACAGAGGCTATACAGGGTACAGGCAGGGTGCAGAGGCTACAGGGTGCAGAGGCTATACAGGGTACAGGCAGGGTACAGAGGCTACAGGGTGCAGAGGCTACAGGGTACAGGCAGGGTGCAGAGGCTATACAGGGTACAGGCAGGGTGCAGAGGCTACAGGGTGTAGAGGCTACATGGTGCAGGCAGGGTGCAGAGGCTATACAGGGTACAGGCAGGGTGCAGAGGCTACAGGGTACAGGCAGGGTACAGAGGCTATACAAGGTACAGGCAGGGTGCAGGGTACAGAGATAGTTGTTTCAGCCAGCGCTCTGCTGCTACCAACAAAAAAGGCGGGCTGTGCACGGCGGTTGAGATACAAGTACACCAAAGCAGGAGTGGTTTGGTTGATACGCAGGGTTGGCCGGAACCGCATGTATAAGCCGTATATGACGTATATTTAAAATCCCTGCTAAGATTACCGTACATACACCGTATATATATATATATACATTGTTCTGGCCAACCCTTTTGATACAGTCACCTTAGGACTGGCACGCTCTTTCATGTTTCTTTAACACTGGCGGCAGAAAGCTTCTCATGGGCACGAGGAGGCTGCGGCTGCGCAGGAACGAGCACTGAAAGCATACATTGCAACATATACTCGCCACTACTTGCAGTTGCCCAGTTGCATGGATCATACACACTCATGTCCCTACAACTCAGACTTACACCACCACACCCAACGCTTGCAGTACTTGGAAGCTGCTTACGGGCACGAGCAGGCTGTGGCCACGCATGAGCGGGGCAACGGGAAGGCGATTAGCCTGCTGGAGAACCTTACCAAGAGCGGAGGCATGCTCATGGTACGTGACAAGCCCCTTTTTCTAGGACTTAACTTGCAGGCAGCCTGCCATTTCCCTCCGAGGGGTAGCAGAGGCTTTTTCTGGGTGGTTTTCTCTCCTATGGGTGATTTTTTGGTTTTTGCCTAAGAGTTTGTGTTTTCCTTTAAACTCCGTCTGCGGGCACCGCTTGGTCTGGGCCTCTTTTCAGTTTCTGAGTCCTCGAGATCTGTGCTTACTTTCTTTTAATTGGGCCTCTCCTTTTATTGAAATGATTGTGACCCTCAACCCTTACGTCTAATCACTCACATTTCTAGCTCGCCTTCTTTTACTAATTCAGTGTGCCTGATTGCTTCTTCGTCACTAGTGGTGTGCAGACAGCAGAGGAGACTGAGGCACTCACACTTGTTTGATGCTTTTAATGTGTTTCCATATGTTGCAATTGTCTGTTACACAGCTGGTGCCTCCGATGCTGAGATGGTGCACATTCAAACCAAAAAGGCACTCGTAATTCCCCCCTCTTGTGAACAGCACAATGCACAGAGAGAAAAAGCATACACAGGCACGTACGGCTCACAGCTCACAACAGCTTTTGCACCTCACCTCCCCATGACCACACATAGATGGTGCACAGCCAATGCAAGGCCCGCCAGCGCAACTACCGGGTGCAGCAAGCTTTGCAGGAGGAGCAGGAGCAGGTGTGTGTATGTGTGGGTGTGCGTGGGTGTGGGTGTGTTCGTATGTGCATGTGTGTTTGTGTGTTTGCCCAAGGAGTGTGAGTGTGTGTGCGTGTGCGTGTGACCCTGCTGTTGTTTTGTTAGTGCACAAATGCACTGTTTGTAATGCACTGTTTGAAATGCACGCGCTCTTTGTGGCCGTGCATGATTCCCACGTGCATATCCACACACATGCATGCACACGCAGCAGTGCCACCAGGCCATACCCAAATTGTGAGCATATCGCAGGCCTATGATTCCCTAGGCCTGTGGATCAATTGCCTTGTTGAATTCAACCCTGGGATCCACTATTTTGTTTGTTTTGTGTACGTTTAATTGTTGCTTCTTTCCCTATAGACCGGTGGGTGTGGCCAACATTCTTGCATGAGGAAACAATTCTCCGGCAGGGCTGTGCTTGTATAATAAGCAGACGACTATTTTGCTGACCATATGATCTCTTGTTGTTTGTGTTACGCTGGCTGATGGTCAAAAAAGCAGGGCTGGTGTTAATAAAAAGCAGCAGGCGACAGACCAACAGCAGGGCTGTGCTCATGTCAAACGCAAACCTCCTGTGTTGCTCACCAAGATCATTGTCCTTTCATCCTTTTGCTTGCTCAAACAGGCTAATGGCCAAAAAAGCAGCAGGGCGTCAGACTCCCAGCACGACAGTGTGCTCCTCATGCTGGAGGCCATTCGCCTGCTCGCCCTCAAGCTGTCTGCTGTGAGCACGCGGAAACTGCTGCTGCTGCAAGAGGACCAGCTGCAGCAGGTGCGTGTGTGTGTGTGTCTGTGTTTGCGTGTGTGCATGTGTGTGTGCATGCCTTTGTGCCTATGTGTTCCTTAGTTTGTATGTGTATACGTGCGCATGTGATATATGTGGTGGTGGTTATGCGTGCGTGCGCGTGTACAATGTGTGGCGGGTGTGCTTGTATGTTTGTGTACAGACAGGCGTGTTGAGGGGGCCAGATCTGCAGCAGGGGTTGTATATGAGATCTCTTGGTGAGCTGCATGATGCATCCTTTATCCTTTACCACACGTCTAGTGCTGAATGATGCGCAGAGTGGACAGCTTACGCATCGGCTGCTGTGTAAGAAGGGGCAGATGCGCACGTGACATGACGTTGACCAGGTGCTGGTGTATGTGGAAACCTTCCAAAAAGATACGCGTGCAAACATGCACGTGTGCGTTCAGGAGGGAGGGAGGGAGGGAGGGGGAAAGAGAGAGGGAGAGAGAGAGAGAGAGAGAGAGAGAGAGAGAGAGAGAGACAGAGAGAGATAGAGAGAGAGAGAGAGAGAGAGAGAGAGAGAGAGAGAGAGAGAGAAAGAGAGAGAGAGAGAGAGAGAGAGAGGGGGAGAGAGAGGGAGAGATGCATGATGCTTATGTTTAGTGCTTATTGAGCTAGGAAGGTATGTACATGTACAAAATAAAAGGTAAATGCAAAAATGTGCGTGCCTTGAATAGCACTAGGTCAGAGGCAATCACTGGTTGTTAGAAGCAGACTATTTTGCCCTCCTGACCTGCCAACCATCCTCAATCATCTTGCCTACCACGTTTTTCGTTACGCAAACTCCGTAACTTACGCTGCTGCCTGCCCATCCTCTCAGGTCTGGACCTCTCCACCTCTCCTACTAGCTTGTGTGCCTCGTGTGCCTCACTTTAACACACCTTGTTCACGTCAACACCTGCTCATCCTTACAGGTCGTGGTTGCGCTAGAGGGCCCCGCGCCTGACTTACCTCTCAACCTCACCCTCCCCACCCATCATCAGCTACCAAACCAGCAGCAGCTTTTAGGTGAGGCCCAACAAAATCACACGTGCCTAAAATTAGCGGCTTGTAATTTGGAAATTGAGGGCTCCCTGCCAAGAGTTCTGTACAAACGCTGTGCATCTCTGGCTCTACCTACGTACACGCACGCACACACACACACACACATACACACACACACACACTCACTCACGCACACACACACACACATACACACACACACACACACACGAGCAGGCAGTTGCTTGAGCACACTTCAAATACACACTCACTCGCACACACGTACACACACACACACACACACACGTAAACACACGAACAGAGACGCACACATTCACACACGCATCACACACAGGGCCTTCCGCCTCTGGTCGGCAGACCAGCAGAGGCAAGGGCAGCTCTGTTGCGGGAGGAGCTGTGCAGGTGTGACAGGCATTTCTCTTTGCCCTCACAATTTGCCTGCTGTGTGCACTTCGCCCTCTTCCAGTGCAGGCGTGATGACACTGTGCTAGCGCCACTGCCTGTGAAGTCGTGTACCTCAACTAGTTGAGCTCCGACAAGGGCTATCCTTTTGAGTCACCTAACGTCTAGTCAGCTCAGTGAGCTTGTAAGAAATGGCTACCTCATCAGCAGAGTCCAATGAGTGGCAGAGCTAAGCCTCGTCCATTACCTCACCAGCAGAGTCCAATACGTACCTCAGCAAGTGCCGTGTGACTCCTCGCTCAATTCACTGGGGATTGCGAGCAATGTGCAGGAGCATGGCTTTATCTCACGTATGTGCTCCCCTCATTCCTTGCTCACAACCAGCACGCCATAACGAACAAGAGCACGATACGACTATACCTGACTCACATTGATCTCCTCTCTTCTGCAACAAGCCCTCGTTGATCTCTGCACACCACAAACAGGGGAGTGCTGGCAATGGGCAGGAGGTGCAAGCAGGAAGCAGCAGCAACGAAGCGCTGCAGCAACAGACCCAGCTTGGGGCCACACAGCCACCTTCCCAGCAGCAGCAGCAGCAGCAGCAGCAACAGCAGCAGCCGCTGCCTCAAGGCAATGCAGGTCAGCTTTAATTCCTCCTTGCTTGAAAGGATGCCAATTGGTCATGCTTTGATTTGTGGAATGCTTTATTGCTGCGCTGCTGCGTGAGGTCTGAAAGGGGTGTTCTTTGCACAGCCTTTGAAGCAGCTTGCAGCATGCACACTACCTACTAATCCTACACTCTGCACACCCTCTGAAACAGCTTGCCGCATGCGCACCACTTATCTATAATTGGTCAAAACCGAATATACACACCGTATATAACCTTATGTATAATGATTTTCCTGCTAAAATTACCGTTTGTACACCATATTTACGTAATTTAAATTAGTTCTGGCCCACCCTGCACTTATCCCTACAGTCTCTGCACACCCTTTAAAACAGCTTGCAGTTTGTGCAGCACGAATTTCTAGAAACACGATCACTGGTTGAGTGTGGCCTCAAGAGTGACCTGATGTGCCCTTGGGAACTGGGCATTGGTGCAGGTGGTTTGCTTACCAGCATAGACTGTGCATCCTCTACGCGAGATGTGGCAGCAGCTGTCACCGTGCCCAGCTTGGCAGATCACCTGCAGGTGTGTGTATGTGTGTGCGTGTGCGTGTGTGTGTGTTTTTAAGTATGGATCATTGCATGCACCCTGGCTGCTTGGTGCCTCACATTATTTCACTTTGCACCACAATAACACGTCTGGTGTATGCAAGAAAACAACAGTGACACAAAGGTTTGAGTATGGGTGGCTCAGGGAGACGATGTTGGGGTAGGAGATGCGCACAATGCTGGGTATGACGTTGCTGCAAGGTTTGCAATAGATGGGCTTTTACAACCAGGCTCCCTTGCTTTCCTCATGGATGCTGAATCATGAGTGCCATGTGTTCGTTTCAGAATCAACGTGAGTGTGTGCAGCAATCGCCTAGGATGGGAAAGGTTGAATTTCAGCAGATTGGCTCAAAATCACCGTTTGGGTTATGCACATGGTGAACGCACACGCACCACACGATTTGGCCTTGTCTAGCATGCCTTGTAGTTAAGCTGCCACTTACTTGCTTGTACGAAGGTCTATCTCTCTTTAATCCCACGTGTCCATGCAGATGCTGTCAGGCTGCATGCACTACAGTGCAGCATGAACTATAGTGCAGCATGCACTTACAGGCTGCATGCACTACAGTGCTCACACAAGGGTTCACGTCTCTTTTTCCCACTTGCTCCACGCAGCTGCTGTCAAGCTGCATGCGCTACAGCTCAGCTGCTGCACAGCAATGGCAGCAGGCCGCTGATGGCAGCCGTGCGTTCTACGCAGCAGCAACAGAAGCAGCAGTAGCTGCAGCGTTTCAGAGTGACACCCCCGTGCACCAGGCACCTGCTGGCAGCACCCAGACAACACCAGACAAGGGTGTGTGCCCTCTACTATTGGCACCGAGGAAAGGGGAAAATGGAAGCAGATCAGTAGTCACAACTAGCGTTTCTTGGGGAAAAGATATTGCACAGTAGTTATAAGTAATAAGTGGTGTAAAACATGCATAGCTTACATATGCAGTAGTAGACTTGGTTCCTACCTCGTTGCTTTCTGCATTAAGCACTGGATTATGGTATGGCTGTGTCAATGGCAATGCTTTAACGCCCCTGTGGCTCACACAAAAAGCAACAACAACATGTTCACACGCAGAGCAGCACGCACGCAATCGTACAAAAAGCAACAACATGTTCACAATCACACAAAAAGCAACAACATGTTCACACGCAGAGCAGCACGCGCAATCGTACAGCCATACTGTTTTCTCATGCTTGTGCACCTCCTTATTAATGCAGCTCATATTGAAAGAGCTCACATTTGCCTGGCTCTGCTCTGTTTGCACACAAGAAGGCACACACACACACATACTTACACACAACACATGCGCAGATACACACGTGTACACACACATGTGCACACATTTGCAAGCACACACACACACATACAAACACACATGTACATACACAGGTATTGAGAGTGGGAACGGGCCAGCGGCTCGCTTGGCTCACATCGCAGCTGCTCAGCTGCTGGCTATGGGATATGAGTGTGGGGTGTGGGACCTCCTGGGCTGTGTGGCTGTGGCAGAGCAGGTGCGTGAGAATGGGGGCAGGCTTTGGTGGATCTATGGGTGTGTGCACGAGCGGGTGTGGTCGTGTGGTTGTATGTGGGTTTGCGGGATCTGCTTGATAGTAGGTGAAGCAGGTAAGTGGATAGCGATGTGCATGCGCACCCTGTTTTGCTTGTATGTAATAGGGGTAAAGGCAGGAGCTTGGGAAGGAAGCCTGAGAAGGGCGTAACCTGCAAAAAGCAATTGGAGGTCGAAATAAAAACAATCAGAACAGCGAAGTGCTAACGACGTGAGGAAAGGTAAGACAATATTGCATATTTCTCATCAAGTATTTGGGTACATCTGATGGGTGAACATTGTATGTTATTTCATCTCCTAAGGCCTGCTGTGCTAAATGTGGAAACTGGGCATGTTCTCACGCTTGTTTCACACACGCTTGTTCACACCACAGGTGCTAACAACTATAGCGCAAATGCCTGGCATATGTTAAGAAGGTTGGTCACACTACTATGTGAATGTAAAAAGATGCAAAAGGTCGGTGCGTGACCTTTCTTTCGTCAACCGAAGCCTTCAAAGCAGGCGCTAGACAACACTCCGAGAGAAATATCAGGATTGATGTGGTTTGCTTGCTTACTGCAGAAAGATAGCTGTCCCAGCACTGCGCTAGCTTTTTTTGGTAATGATCGTACAATAAAATCCATCACTTGCTATTTTATTTCAGCCTGTCGTATCTGTAGTGAGCAACAGGCTCTCTGGCCTGTTTCCTGCCAGGAATTCCATTTCCCGTTCCTTTTTAAAACGCTAAAACCTTGTTATGTGTGTTGTTTGAGCATGTTTACCAATCTGTGTACTGCTGGTAGGACTCTTTCATATTTATATGCTGTTTCCTCTAGCTCTTGTTTCTTTTGTTTAGCCAGGTGTAGTTTCAGGCTTTTTCCAAGCTTCCGCTGAGATGCCCTTTGAGGCATATATAGCAATGTAACCTTACCTTACCTTACTTAAACATGTGCTGTGCCGCAAAGGTTGCGTGTTATGTTTGTCGGTATGGTTAAGCCAGGACGAGCCTTCTACATTGAGATCCTTGGGATCAGTTCTGTAGTGTTCTGGCTCCCGCAAGTTGTCAGGCAGGGAGCTTTGCGTTTGTGTTTGACTATCAAAATGCAGGATGTGCTGCAGGATGTGCACCAGTCATTCGTAGCTTGCTGTTTTTAGGAAGGCACGTAATGTTGCTAGGCTCTGCATTGCTGGGTGGTGCTAATCCAAACCACGTGTGTATACATTTTGATCTTCTAACCCATGCCTGTAAAGACACTAATATATTTTCTTTCACTGAAACGCTGACAGCGTAATCATTCAAGAACACCAAGCAGCACAGGACTAGCGTGCAGCTCCTAAGGACTTGTGACGGCAGAATTTAAAGGAGAAACAAGCAAAGACAACAGGAGTTAGCTTGCACTTCTCCAGACGACCAGGCCAGGTTTAAGAAAATATAGTAGGACAAAAATAGTGAGCCTGCCCCAAAACAAAACATATAAGGTTTTACAAATAAGGCCTTCAGTCAAAAAGCTAGCCTGCTCATTAAGAACGATTAGTCTATGGAGGTAAAAATAAAGCTTGTTATTGCTCTGGCTTAAGAAAGTAGACACATCATAGGCTCCTATTGGGAGAAACAAAGATGCATATTTCCTGCAGAGGGAAATCCGTGGGGATTGGCGCAGTGAAAAGAACATGCTAATCATCTTGGACATAATCAATATCACACAGGTCACAGGTGGAGGAGTTACTTTGATTCCGTGTCGCTGTTTCAAAACGGGTGTGGAGACAAAGTCTGAAACAAGCTGTAGTGACATCACGAGGAGGCAGATTGAGAAACATGTATTTGGGAAGGATGTAAGGCAAATGAGTGACCAGAGCCCTTTATGTAGGAAGAGCACACCATCGGTGATAAGTAGCGCGATTACTGTGCATTGTGCTCTCTCGGATGCATGTCGGAATAAGGTGCCCAATTCTCCAATTGTCTCTCTTTGAGGTTACGACAAAGCAGCTGAGATCAATGGGTTCGCAATTTTGCAGCTTCTGTTTAAAGATATCATACGATCGTGTCAGATCATCCATGGCAGAAACAATATGGGCTGACCAGCAATCATTGGATCTTATACTCAGCTGCATGTCAGCATGTAAGACCTTTTTCATTGTGTAGCTGTTGGATTTAATCAAAGAATTGTACAGCCGCATTCTTGCCGCGCAAAACAAATTGAAATGTAGGGGTTCCAATCCACACTTGCACATGACACACCATGAAGGCGTGGTGTTTATGACCCCAAACATCCTTTTCAACACTGCCAACAGCCATTACTGTAAGGGGCTGTCCGTCTCTTTGCTTTGTTGTAAGTAAGGAGGAGTGGCATAAACCTGACTCGCATACATACCAGCTTCGAGCTGGTTTTACTTTGATTTCGTAAGTTCTGCACTCAGCTTGCACCCCAGCCAGGAGATCAGCCTTCTTCTGGCGGCCTAAATCAGCACCAGTTCAGGAGCTACAGGGTGTCCTTGATCAAAAAGTTGTTAATGTCCTGTACAGTGTGCATTGTAAAGTCAGGGGTAGGCGGACGCATTTGTCGCATTAAATCTGTATGCTTGCGCTCACGTAGAACACCACTTTTTCAACAGGCACATGTACACGTGTAGCCTGTTAGCAAGGTTATGTGTCTGAACAAACTATGATTCTGAACGTGCCTGCTGTGAATGGGTGAAATGCTGCGTCATTCAGCCGCGGTATTCAGATTGATCTGCTTGTCGCACACCATGCCCAAATATTTGTATGAGTCTGTGTAAGGGAGCATTACACCGTCAAAGTTCAGAGGGGGCAGGTTTTCATAATTAGAGGTGAAGCACATCACCTCTGGCTTCTGTGTGTTAACAGTGAGATAACTCCTTTCAGCTTATACTCTCCTCAGCTTGTTTTGCATGGTCTGCAAATCCGCGTGTTCATTGAAGGGAGGGAAACGTCAATACCAGTGAGCACATCCTGCGCCCCCATCAGTCACGCTGAGACAAAAACAGTGAGCCTGCCCCAAAATAAAAGCAACATTCAAAAAAGGACATTATGAGCAGCGTGGCTTACAGGCTGTTCATTTTTGAACGTGTCGTGGATTTTTGTCCCTGCCCTCCTAGGAGGAGGTGAGATTTTCCAGACGCTCTCTCAAACGATAATGCTCCTTTCTCATCAACAAGCTTTCTGTTGTATCGATGAGGTTTTGGTTGCTGGCTTTATATGAGTTTCCGCTCAGATGCCTGGAGGCATATGCTGCCCTCCTGCCGACAACCTCCAGCTACCCCCTCCTGCTACACACTATGAGCTGCCATCTGTTGAGTCCCTGATTTCTTACGTCCGGCGAAATGTATCCAGAATGAATTTGGATTCCAGCCCTG
>Ga0307947_1002463_pt1 | contig 14833 bp, 15 predicted proteins | sample OrgLakmetagen232_FD_201840 | JGI IMG/M metagenome (GOLD analysis project Ga0307947, IMG submission 201840) | Saline water microbial communities from Organic Lake, Antarctica - #232 | ecosystem: Environmental > Aquatic > Non-marine Saline and Alkaline > Saline | place: Antarctica: Organic Lake...
GGGTGTTGTGGCTGTGGGGGGGGGGGGGGGTGGGTGGGGGTGTGTTTTTGGGGGGGTGGGGGGGGGCGGGTGGGGGGGGTGGGGGTGGGGGTGGGGGTGATTTTTTTGTGGCGTGTGCGGGGGCAGGTGTGTAGGGATGTGGTGGGGGTGGGGGCGGGGGCGGGGGTGTTGCGGAGGGTTGGTGGATGTGAAGGGATGGCGAGCGCACAGGAAGCACCGTGGTGAGAAGCTCTGTGGTATCGCTAGCAGCGCATGCGTTGCTGCCATACTGCAACCTGCCGCTGCCGCTGCGCTGGACCCTGCTGCTGCTGCTGCTGGACGTCTGTGTGGGGGCGCCCGCTTTGCTGCCAGCGCCGGTGCAGGCACTTGTTTGTGTGTCGCGAGGCAAGGAAACACCGGCGCACACATTCGTTCGTGTGCTGCAGAGCGTGCGAGCAGTAGCGGAGCCCTGGTGGCCGAGACGCCCAGGGTCCAAACGCACTAACATTTTTTTCGGCCCAGGCATGTTGAGGTGGGCATTTTGGTAGACACCATCCGCAAAAACCTCATCGTGTTTAACTTCACCCTCCGGGCCCTGGGTGACGATCCGCACACAAGGGCCCATGTGGGTCAGCACGCGGCTGAGGAGGACCCACCAGCCCTGTGAGGGCTGCATGAGGTTTGCCCAAGGCCCACCCCCGTACGCGGCCTGTGAAGGGTGGAACGTGTGATGGTTAGCGCACGTGTGTGTGTGTGTGTGTGTGTATGTTTTGTGCGTGTGTGTGTGTTTTGTACATTTTGAGAAGAAGGTGCACTGGAAATGTGTGTATCTGTGTACTGCGCACGCGTGCTCAACACCAGCAGCCACGTTTTCAGCTGACGCATTGCACGCTGACCTGGAGAGTTATGCACACATGAAAAACACATGCGCAGGGTTGGCCAGAACCGTATATACACACCATATATGACCGTATATTTGGTGATTTCCCTGCCAATATCACCGTATATACACCGTGTATATATGATTTTGGCCAACCCTACACATGCGTGAAAGAACCATGCCATGAAGCGCTATTACTCAACACAACATGGACCTGTAGACATTATGCGATGGGCTGTATTATGCAACAGCAAAAAACATGCACACACACATACACACACACACAACGTACACACGCATGTAAACTTTGTGGGGCGGCCAAAATTTGATCTGACTCTGTAAGTGACCAAAGGGCTTGCGTGTCTACTGCACACATCTTTTTATAGTACTAAACCACCTGCAAGTGCTTGCACAGGGCCCCGGCAAACAAGCAGTGCTTCCCCCTCTTTGTTCTGTGACGCGGGCTGAGCAACTGCAAAGTGCGCGAAAGGAGGGTTGAGGAGCTAGTTTAGTCAAATAGACAGCTTCCTGTTGGTCTGAAGGCCATGTTCATGATGCATGGTCGCACGACAATAGATTAAATAGTTCGTCACTTGTTTGGCCGCAACAATGAGTATGCACAGTGAGTATAGTAACAGAAGTAAGAGCAAGGAAATCCTCAAGTACGCAATCGTACAGGGTGTATGTGCACGCTTGGCTAGCCCTGTGAAGTTTCATCAGTATTTCATCAGTCATACATGGTGTGTGGTTGGCTAGGCCTAAGTATCATGCATAAGGTTGGCCAGAACCTTTACGACCGAATAATTGGTGACTTCCTTGCCAAAAACACCATATATACACCACATATATATTATGGTTCTGGCCAACCCTAATCATGCACGAACAAATGCGATGTTTGCTTGTGTGCAGGAAAGCCGTGTGAAAAGGATCTGCAAAACTTTGCGAGTGTTTCGAACACGGTGCTGTGCAGGCCTAGCGTTTATCATGAGTGAGAAATCATAATGACCATCCAAGATCTCTGCTAAAGCAAAGTACCCTTCACAACAAGGTCAACAGATAACAGGCAGACCTGTGCGGGCTGAGTGTATATTACGAGAAACCAAAGTTCAATACGTCCAGGTAAAGCAAGGTAGACATCAGGATAAGGGGGATGATTACCTTAGCCTGCGTAGCTTTACTATTGTAAACGTTATCATCCCCCTGATAGAGCACAGCCTCACCTGGGCATCGTCGGTGGCACCATCGCTAATTGCCTCTGCCTGCGTAGCTTTCCTATTGCCTAATGTAATCAACCCCTTTATAGTACACAACCTCACCTGGGCATCGTTGGTGGCACCATCACTAGAGTCCTCTCCTCCCTCCCCCTCTTCAGAAAGCCACATGCACCTCGCTGCTGCCTTACACAGACGGCGTATGTCGTCCCCTTCACCACCTGCATGTGTGTGTGAGTGCTTGCGTTTGCATGCATGTGTGTGTTTTTGCATGCATGTGTGCGCATGCTTACCTGTTTTACATGTGTGTATGCACATGTGTGCGTATGTACGTGTGTCTGTATATGCGTGTGTGTGTGTGCGTGTGTGTGTGTGCATATGTCACATATGATATGTGTGAAACAGTGACATACCATCTTGTTTGTCCGGCCAGGTTGCGTTAATTGCATCAAGGGGTGCAGACAGGAACGGATGCTGCCTGCTTGTTTGAATGGGTTGATGCATGGGCTGCTGGGGATGGCACAGCGACTGCTGCAGCTGCTGCTGCTGCTGCTGCTGGCCCTGCTTATCCGGCCCAGAACACTGCTGCTGCTGCTGGTGCTGCTGGTGCTGGTGCTGGCCCTGCTTCTCCAGCCCAGGAAACGGCTGCTGCTGCTGATGGTGGTGGTGCTGCTGCTGCTGCTGGCCCTGCTTCTCTGGCTCAGATCCCTGCTGCTGCTGTGGCGCCTCTGCTGCTGCAGCTGTCGCAAGAGGCTCAATCCTTCGGCGGCTTCGCTTGGGTGGTAATTGCGCCACGAAATTATCCCCAGTGGCTGCTGTGCTTGGGTGCGATGGAGTCGACTTCACCTCAAACATTGCCCCCTGTCCCCTGCTGCTGCTGCTGCTGCTACTGCAGCTGGAATTTATAGGCAATGGATTCCCAGCTGCAGGAGTCTGCTGCTGCTCCTCAGTGGCCACGCCACTAGACCTAAAGCCTATGCGTGCTGCTGCCCCTGAGCTCAACAGCTGCTCCCCTGAGATCGACAGCTGCTCACCTGAGCCTGGCAGCTGCGCGCATGGGCCTGACAGCTGCTCGTGTGCGCCTGACAGCTGCTCGTGTGAGCCCGGCAGCAGCTGCTCACCGCCGCCCGCTCTTTGCCCCTTGAGCCTGCTACCATCTGTGCCACCTGAGGGCGGCACCTTTTTCAAATGCAGCATACGCTCTGCCGGCTGACTGCTAGGCCAGCGGGCGGTCGTAACCGCAGCAGTCCCTGCCCCAGTCCCCCCACGTGCGACGCTCGTGCTGCGCAGCATGCTGTGGCTCTGTGTGAGCGAGGTAGGGACAGCAGAGGACGAAGCGCAGGCGATACTGGCCTTGCTGTTGCTACTGTGTGTTGGGGTGCTGCTGCTGATGCGGCTAAGGGGCTTGCCGCCGGGCCTGTCTTTGTCATGACCACGGGCTTTGATCTTAGGGATGAGCTGCTTGTAGCGCTACACATGTCAGAAAGGACGATGTGTGTATGTGTGGTGTGTGTATGTGTGTGTGCGCGTGTGTGCGTGTGTGCGCGTGTGCGTGTGCGTGTGCGTGTGCGTGGAGGGGTGACACCAATGTTTCATCAGAGGTGCGTAATATAATTACGCCTGGAGCTGGCCAGATTGGAAGCTCTCCAAACACATACGAAGGTCTTACATTGTGCAAATACACCACACTATTACTTTACCCCCCATTCGTGGCCCAGGATGTTGCGTTGGATTTTTAGGTTCTCCTCTTGGCCACAATCTAGCCAGCTCTAGAGTGGCCACAAAGCACACTCTAGTCTAGTTGCAAAGCACTAGGACATGCACTATACATACAGTCGGCCAGAACCTCAAACACATACAGTGCATTTGAGACAATTTCCAACAGTAGACAGTTAACAGTATACAGGGTCCAGGCCAGCCGTACATATATATACAATACAGAACAAAAAGGGGCCAACAGTAACCGCTTGTACGCAAGCGGCAGTTCCGCCATCCCCCCAGCTTTGCACACATTTCTTCTGTTAGTTGCAAATCCCCTGTAGTCCATGCATACACACGCACATACACACAGACACACACACACTACACATGCACACACAAAATAAACCATTAGGCGCAGCCCTATCTGCCCCTTCGCGAAGGGAGCCTCCTGCTTGGGGGTGCTGCCATTTTTGCCACCACCATACACACAACACCAAAGAGTGCGCTGCAGTAGTCGCACGCAAACACACTTCCGCACGCAACTAATCAAACGCACAGCCCCACCTGCTCCTCCCGCTGCTCCCGTCGCTGCTGGGCCTCCTGCTCGGGGGTGCTGCCATTGTTTGCCCCACCTCCGTGCAAGCCCTCTGCCTGACTGCTGGCACTGCTGCTCAAGTTTCTTCCTGGCCACGTGGGTGCACCGCCAGCTGCTGGAGCAGATACGGTGATGCCGTGATGCTGCAACGGCCGTGCGTGCTGAGGCTGGGGAGGAGGTGGATGCTGGTCACGTGGAGACAGGGGTGTGTGCAGGTGAGGCCCTCGCTCAAAATCTGTGAAACTGTGCGGAAATGGTGAGCCTGAGAACTTGGACTGCAGGTGCGGTGCTGGATGTGGGTAGGTGTCACGTGCGGGGTGGTATGCTGAGTTGTTGATGCGGAGGGAAGGGGAGAGGGGGGGGTACTCTTGTGTCTGGGGTCTCTGGCGGGTGGAGGCGGAGGAGACTGTCCGCTTCCTATCCGATTCAAAGCAGGTGGGTGGGGGCGGGGCGCGCCACTTGCTTGACGTAGGCTCCTGTCCCCTTCCTGAATGTGCAAGAGCCAAGAGTTGCTTGTGTGTGTGCGTGTGTGTGTGTGCGTGTGTGTGTGTGTGTGTGTGTGTGTGTGTGTGTGGTGTGTGTGTGAGTGCATGTGTGTGTGCCTCTGTGTGTGTGTGTGTGTGTGTGCGTGTGTGTGTGTGTGTGCGTGTGTGTGTGTATGTGTGCGTGCGTGTGCGTGTGTGTATGTACTGCTGCGTGCGTGTGCACATGTGCATATGTGTGTGTGTTTCTGTGTGTATGAGCGTGCATGCGTGCGTGTGCGTGTGCATGTACATACGTCTGCGTTTGTGCAAGTGTGTGTGTGCGTGTGTATGTGCGTGTGCGTGTGTGCGTGCGTGCTTGCGTGCTTGCCTTTCTTTAGCCATGCTGGCCCTAGAAGAACATCAGCCTCATCCACCATTTCATTTCACTCATTCCTTTGCTGATCCTGAAAATCCATTAAGACTAGAAATCTAAAGGCCTGGCTAATATATTTTGTAGAAGAAGTCAAAACATATCTGAAAATGCAGGTCAATGCGAGAAGCAAGATCATTTCTTCTGTGGCCACACAGAAGCCATCACTCTTGAAACATTCACGACCACTGAGGTAAACCTTTATGAATATTACACACAGCACACACGCACACACACACACACGCACACACACACACACACACACACACGCACACGCACACGCACACGCACACGCACACGCGCACACACACACACACACACACACACACACACACGCACGCACACACACACACACGCACGCACGCACGCACACATGCACGCACACTTACACACACACGCATGCGCACACACACGCACTCACACGCACCCTCTTATTTTTACCAAACTCCTAACTTCAGAGTTTCGCCGGTGCTATGCCTGGCTCAGCAGCAAGTCGTTGGGACTACCACGGAGAAGATGATGAAGGCCATCGACTCCAAGCAAACAACCGCTCAAGCAGGCAAGAGGGACGTTTGCTTAGGGTATCTGTAAAAGGGGTGCTGTTGTGACACAGGGAGCGCAAGGAGAGGCGCAATTTCTGCTGGCCTGCGTTGAAAACGCCGTGCGACTGCGCTACAACAGAGCCAGCGCAAAACATTCAAAAGGATGTCCCTCATATTTTAGAAGACTACTGGACCAACCGCTCTCAAAACTGGGCTACGCACCTGTATTAAAGCAGTTGGCCCTCTTTGTGCTTACGTGCTTGCAGTTAGAGAAGATGGCGCAAGGACATACCTTGATATCGTGCAGCACGTGTCTTGAAACTAGTGCACTTTTGGAGAGCGTGCCTTAATCTTAACAGAGTGCAGTGCTATTGCAAGCTTTAAATATTGAACAATCTGGCACTCAGCGTCAAAGTGATCTGAGTGCAGGATGTGAACTAATAAATGGTCAATTTATGGCTTGGGCATGTCCTCGGTTCTATTTTAAGCTCGGTTTTATTAAATGATGGAGGGGAAATTGCACTTGGCCATCACCCTAAACTAATCCTCTAACTAAACCTCTAACTAACATAGACCTCTGAGGTCACTCAAGATATCATATAACTTTATTTCTCCTAGGGAACTTGACAAATTCAGCAGCTGGACCGCTGGCATCCATGCCTGTCAACAAAAGCAGCAAGTTGCAGACGTCATGAGGCAAAATAAATGGTGGAATGGGGGATAAAGTAAGCGCTTTATAAGGCAAAATTCAACAGTACGCGCTATGAGGCCAAGTACAGCAAAGATGGTTTCCACAGCGCAAGCTGTGCCAAGACGGTTCCAACAATCATTTGAAGGGTTGGCCAGAACCATATACTTACAGTGTATATGCGGCATTTTTGGCAGGGGCATCACCAAATATACAGTCATATACGGTGCATATATACGGTTATGGACAATCCTCAACATTTAATTGTGCTCGCCTCCAAAAACTTGAGTACTTCTGCTTGCTGCAGAGAACTCAGCAATTGTTTTTGGCGAAAGAGGGCCTTTTTCCAGAGGGGGTTGACTGGCCATATTGCAGGAAATGTTTTTTCCTGATTTTCTTTCCCTCTTGAAACCATGTCAACCTAAATATTGTCAAGAAGGATCACGTTCACCAAAAAATGGTGAAAATTGGATGACCCCAAATCACATTTCTGGCCTCAGATCACCTCAAATGAGCCCACAGCTCCGCGCTGGGACCATTTTTCATTCCCAAAACCAAGTATTTATGACTTCCTTATACCATGCAACCATCCCGCATGTTCAAAATTAGGATACAAGGAGGACAAATGAGCCTTTTTGGCACCTTGGCTTATTTTTCTAAGGGAAATGGCTGGAATTCTGTATCTCACCAACCACTGGATCTTTTCCCATCATTTTTGTTACAGTGATATATACTTATGAAGTAAAGTCAAATGCAATTTTAATGACATGATTTGGTGCAGCGATTGGTCAGATCCAGCACACGGGTGCCTGAAAAGTAGGGTTCACGCCTCAGCCAATTAGGCATAAGAGCCCACGTTTGCTACAATGAAACTCAACTGCTATGGAGCCGTGGCATGGGCTACCATTTGGAGCCAAGTTTGACTGTAGCAAACGTGGGCTCGCATACTCTGGGACATTTGAAAATTACCCCCATTTGGGGGGTCAGTCGCCCCCCTCTGGCCTTTTCCTATTTTGTACCTCCCTGCTTCGTCTTCTCTCCAGGAGCATCAGCAATGAACTCCAAATGGCTGAAAGGTCCCACTTACTAAGGACTTAAGACTAAAAGAAAGAAGAGGAAGGAAGCCATGTGCACATTATTGGAATTTGCACAAAAAAGGAGAGTTAAAAAAGGGCCAGGCTAGGTTGTTGCGGTGTATCATTTTGGCAACATTGCCGCCCTTTATGAGAGGAACACTCTTCCTCACAGGTTTTGAAAAGATCACGTTCATTGCTCGAAAGGCTCTTCAAATACTGCTAGATAATTCTGTTGCTTTGCCTTGATAAATACGACGTACACATATACGCAAATAAACCATACACCCATGACTTGCTGTGCTGTATTTTGAAGGAGTTTGTGCGTCTGTGTAACTCAGGCTTAAGCAATTAACTAGGCAGTGTTTCTGTAGCACACACTTGCCTTCTAGTGCACGCATCCCTTAGCACAGAGATGGTGATGTCTTTGTGTAAGCATGCTTGTGAGATGCTAGTTCCTGTGCACCTGTGCACCCGAATTACAAGCACACTTACGTCCATTCACGCAGGGGGGGCCGGGGGGGGCACCACCTACGAAGCTCTACAGCGAGCGGATGCGATTTGGAGCCAGCTGCGCACCAAAAAGGTTTGACATGGAGAATGAGGCTTGAATTTGCGGTGTTTTGTGTGTGTGTATGTGTGTGTGCGTGTGTGTGTGTGTGCGTGTGTGTGCGTTTGTGCGTGTGTGTGTATGTGTGTGTGCGTGTGTGTGTGTGTTTGCGTTTGTGCGTGTGTGTATGTGTGTGTGCGTGTGTGTGTGTGTGCGTTTGTGCGTTTGTATGTGTGTGTGCGTGTGTGTGTGCGTTTGTGTGTGTGTGTGTGCGTGTGTGTGTGCTTGTCACTTGACCTTAAAGTATACAGTGCCCAGGGTGCATAATTGACCTTCTCCACAGCCACTGTGGGGATCATTTCCTTTTCTTGTCTTCTTTCTCGTTTTGCTTGAATGATTCCACGATCTGCATCAGGCAGGGGCGTAAGACTCACACCCCTTACAATGCCCTGGCAACGAGGACCTGTGCTGCTTGGGCCCTCATTACTTTACAAGCCCCTGCCACCAAGAGTTCTCGGTGATGTGCAACTCCTGCATGTGCTTCCTCTTTCCCCCCGCAGACTTTTGCTGTATGCTTAAGTTTGACTCAGTCCAGTAGTAGCAGCAAGTACTCTGATCTGGATAGCCGTTGATTTCTCATGAAAGGGGTGAATAACCCAACGCTGAAGCCGTTAAAGCAGCTGGACACTAGAGGTTTACATAACACAGCACAATGGTCTCTGTGGGGTACCAGCAATAGGTAGTGGATTGTTTAGGGTATGGCATGAACAGGACAATCACTACCAGTCAGGAAGAATTTTCAGCGGACATGTGGCAGACGTTTCCTGCAAAAAAAGTGAGGTTCTTTTAATGACGATGCTATTTATCTCATCACACATCCATATGGGAGGCAGCAAAGTGCATAACTCATTTAACACGCAAAAACACACACAAACACACACACATACACACACATACACACACACACGCACATTTTTTTAGGAGGGCGCCGCTGCCGGTCCTCCTCCCTCCTTTGTCCGAACCTCAATGCAGCCCCTTCCAACCACTCAAACCAGTATTGCCTCTCCTTCTGCCGAGTATGACGTGACGGTTTCTGGAGGCACCCTTGGGATTTTTGTGGCCACAGCGCTAGCACGCAGGTCAGTGGAGTGGGATGTCCGTGCCATCCATTGGGGTTTTTTAGTCTGCGACCTTTCATTGGTTTGGGTTTTGAATCGGTGCAGCAGGATGGGATGCTCAAGACATCAGCATTTGCATGTGGGTCTTCTGATCATGTGGATCAACACATCAGCATTTGCATGTGGGTCCTCTAATTAATTGGAGGATCAAAATATCAGCATTTGCTTGTGGGTCTTCTAATTTATTTAGATGACCAAAAATCAGCATTTGCATGTGGGTCTTTTAGTCACTTAACGGGTCCTGTTGAGGGTGTAGAAACTCTATTTATTTAGATGATCAAAACATCAGCATTTGCATGTGGGTCTTTTAGTTATTTAACGGGTCCTGTTGAGGGTGTAGAAACTGCACTTTGGTGCCTGTGGGCTTACAAGAGGCGCTTGTATTACACTGTGCGGAACATCTCTCACACACAACACACACACGCGCGCACACACACACACACTCACACACACACGCGCACACACACGCACATGCACACACATTCTCACAGATATATGCACACATGCACACACATACACACAGTTTTGCCCGTGGTTTGTGTGCAAATAAATCAGATGCAGGTGTACAATCTAGCTGTTTCCTAAGAGACACACACATACAAACGGTCATTCACGCGCACACACATACACGCACATGCACACACTTACACACAGTTTATCCCGTGGTATGTGTGCAAATAAACCAGGGTTTACAGTGAAATAAAATTCGTGGTATACAAAAAATCAAAAAATGTAATGAAGCAAGAGCTCCCAGGCATTGCGCAGTGTGAGCAAGTATAATGCTCAAGTATGGTAAAGAAAAGGCAGGACTTACTCTGTGAACAGAATCGAGGCGCGCGTTTCTGCACTGTTTATGATATATGCTTTATCGTGGACTGTGAAAAGTTCCCTATCACAAGAGAGGGTGGGATTTTTTGCTTGCCTATGCAATACAGCAGACATTCCACGCAAGCTCGTATACCTGCACATGCTCACACATAATTACACACAGACATGTGCATGCACCAACGCCCACGATCATAAGTACACACACACACACATGTATACACACAAGCACACACACATTTACACTCTCTCACTTAAGTAACATTTCTCACTTGAGCATACACACTACACACACAAGCGTGCACACACACACACACACACACACACACACACACACACACACACACACACACGCACACACGTATACTCACAAGCGCGCACACACACACACTCGTGTTATCTCATTTCACGTATACACATATGCGTGCACTCAGGGGATGGAAAGTGGCAGTGATAGAGCGTGGCCCTCTAAAGGGAAGAGCACAGGTGTGTGGGTGGGAGGTGTGAGTAGGGGGGGGGGCAAACCAGTGTCCATTACGGTGTCAGTAAGATATGCAGCAGATATGTAAGTTTGTGTGTGAATCACACAATAACACTGTGTGGGGAGGAGACCAATGTCCATTACAGTGTCAGTAAGAGGCAGCATATGCGCGTGTATGTGTGTGTATGTGTTTGTGTTTTAATTGAACTGCTCGAGCTTGTAGGAGCATGCATTTATTTTTAGTGTCTTGCCACTGGCTGCCTCTGTTTAACCATGTGTTACAGGAGAGTGTGGCTTGCTCAGCTGAAGAGTATAGGATGGGTAGATGGACAATTGGATGTAACCATGTGTTTAAGGAGCATGTGGCTTGTTCAGCTGAAGATTATAGGATGGGTAGATAGACAATTGGATGTCATCAATATTATTACCTATAGCAGAATAACTATATGATGTGGACAGAGGTAGTGTGTTTCAACCTCGGCAACCATTTACTTTGTTGTGCAAGATCGTGGGATCATGGAAATAATTGAATGGCTTTGTTTGTGTGATCGTGCACGCATCGCGTCACACTCGCCTGCGCAGTCCATACAGGGTGCCCAAGTCCACAGCTGTAGGTATACGCCTCAATAATCCATTGCGTTTTGACATGCGGATTGTTTAGGGTTGACAAGAACCGTATATATACACCGTATAACTGTATATTTGGTGGTGTCTCCATTTACAACCCGTCAAAATTGCTGTGCATACGATGTATATATATGGGTCTGGCCAACCCTAGGATTGTGCTTTGCGACATTGACAGGTTGTAAATGCCGCGGCCCTTTGTTCAATACAATACCACGCAGGAATGGAACGTGAGCCGTAAGGAAGTCAGAGAGCTTGTCGAGGTCAGTGAATGCTCCTTACTCTCATAATTAATGCATTTACTTAGTAATTCACGTCCAACTACTCTATCTCGAAACACTTTTTATTGTTTGTTTTCGAAAGTTTGACCTGTGATTTGGTGCAGAGCTGTGATTTGGCAGGGGCCTATAAATCATGTCCTGGTGTCGATTGCCTTCTGTTTTGGTGTGATCATCTGCTTTGACGAACCTGCTTCTGCTATTGCTGCAATAAATAAAATGTAAAGGCAGCCAGAGCCATAGGTTGTATATGAAGTATATGTTTACAGATATGTTTGTTGTATTTGCGGTAATCCAGCAGGTTTTTCAGTATACTCAGTACTATACGGTTATATCTGGGGAGTGGTTATTTGCTGCCTGCTCTTTTGTCTTTCTATATGTTCTTATTACTGCACGGTGTATTTACACAGTACTAGCCAGCCTTTAAAAATGGCTCTCATTTCTTTGCAGGCTGGTCTTCTGGAAGAGGGGGAGGTGGACGAGGTCATTGCCAAAGAATTTAATCCCGTGAGGTGTGTGAAAGAAAAGTCTATCCCACGTTGATGCCAGTTCTGTGCTGAAAACAACGGTTTAATGCAAGAAGAGTTCAATGCCGTAAGGTTCGTAAAGAAAAGTCTATCCCACGTTGATGCCTGCTCTGTGCTGAAGGCAACGGTTCAATGCAAAGAGAGTGCAATGCCGTAAGGTGTGTAGAGGAAAATCCATCCCACGTTGATGCCTGCTTTGTGCTGGAAGTAAAAACTCTCAAAAAGTGTTCAGCCCCACGGGATGTGAACAGAAATTCTATTCCATGCTAAACCTTTTTGTGCTGAATACGATTGCAGAAGACTGGTGCCCGTTGTTAAATATTGCCCGCCTATTTGACCCTCTTCCTTTTCTGTATGCCATTCAGCACGTTTGTGTACACATGCATACACACGTGAACACATACACACACACCTTAACGAAGCTTCAGGTTCTACACATGCACACACACATAATCACATGCACGCTGTGACGTAGTAGAGTCACATTCCAGACAAGTGTATACACGTAACTGCACACACACACACACACATACACATACACATACACACACGTACACACTGTGGCACAGGGTCGGGTTCCATACAGGTTACAAGGATGGGAAGCCAACCTCCAAGGATGTGTGGACAAAAGACGTGAGTGGCAGCCCTGAAACCCAACTGTGACATAGGACGACGGGAGCAGACCAATTTTCTTCGTGGCTTTCACTGCCTTTGAAGTCAACTAATTTTTACACCATGGTGGTTCCTTTTTCTTAATTTATGGGGAGTGGTTTGCACCGCCTGCGTTGTTTTTTTTCTACACCAAAGTGGCTCTTTGTCATCAATTAACGTGGGGAGTGGTTTGCACTGCCTGCACGGCTGCTTCTTTCCTGCACAACATGCATGTCCACTGTCACAGTGCACTCAATCCATTGGTTGGCACAATATATGTAGGGTTGGCCAGAACCGTATACCTAATGACGCCATATATGACCGTATACCTATATGGTGAATCCCCTGCCAAAAATACCGCTTATACACCGTATGTCAATAATTCTGGCCAAACCTAAACATTGGTATGTACAATCGACACGACATACCCATAAAAGTTAGTACAACATCCTCGCTGGTTGCTATTGGTATGACGTGCTCACTGAATGACTCGCTGTGCTGATCACTCAATATTTCCATTGAATACAATGCTGTACTAATCATTAATATTCCCACGCACTCCAAGTGCTCAACTGTGGTTAATATAATGTGCTCAAATAGGACTCGCTGTGCTGATCACTCAATATTCCCACTGAATACCATGCTGTACTAATCACTCAGTGTTCCCACGCACTCCAGGTACTAAACTGTGGCGTCCGACCCGACCTGCTGGTGAGGTGCTGGTTTGTGTGGCTGTAAGAGCTTGGTGTGTGTAGTAGCAGCAATAGGAAGAGTGCTGGTGCGGCTGGTTTGTGTGGTTGTAAAAGCTCGGTGTTTGTACTGGCAGCATTAGGGAAAGTGCTGGTGCGGCTGGTTTGTGTGTTTGAAAAGGCTTGGTGTGTGTAGTGGCAGCTGTAGTAGGAAAAGTGCTGGTGAGGTGCTGGTTTGTGTGGTTGTAAAGGCTTGGTGTGTGTAGTGGCAGCTGTAGTAGGGAGAGTGCTGGTGAGGTGCTGGTTTGTAGGGTTGTAAAGGCTTGGTGTGTGTAGTAGCAGCAATAGAAAAAGTGCTGGTGGGTTATGAGTTTAAAACGCTTGGTACGTAATAACCAGCATTAGTAAGAAACACATAACCTTGTTTCTTTCCTGTGAGCTCGGGCTCAAACTTGCTTTGTATTTCTGTGAATTCGTACTTCAATTTGCTGTCAGTTAAAGTGCATGATTGCGTTGTTCTTGGGTCCACCGCCCGCGCAATGAATATGTTGCACATTTTTTACAGCACTCCACGGTACTTACTCTTCAGCCTTGCGGTTTGTCTGCGCGCACGCACATACACACGCACACACACACTTTTTGCGTGTGCTGCCTGTCGCACCCACAGCTTTCAAAAATGAGAGGCAAGCTTGAGGCCTTGGGCGGCAAGATCTACGAGCTGGTTGCTTTGCAAGGTAATGGGATTAAGGCAGCGGGGGCGTCCTTTTTTATTTTTGCGTCACTGATGTGTCTTGGCTTTGGGCTCAGGATCACCTAACGCTGTTGTGGTGCTTCTGCCTGTGTCCGTCTGTTCTTGCAGTCATATGCTTTTTAATTCTGTTTAGCGCTTTTGTGCTGCTTTTGTCTGTGTCCGTCTGTCCTTGTAGTTACATCCTTCTGATTTTTCATCATACAGGTGTGGAGGTGGCGCCTAATGGGTGCAGCCTCTCCCTTAAAGACCTGAGCAACAGCAACGGCAGTAGCAGCACCATGCAGATAAACTCGAGGCTGGTGATTGATTGCATGGGCCATGGGAGCCCGATAGTGCAGCAGATCAGGTACTACTGTGGGTACTGTGCGCATGTTGCTGCTCAACACATGATGAAAATAGTTTCCTACTGTGATGGATTGCGTGGGCCATGGGTGCCCGATATTTCAACAGATCAGGTGCTACTGTCAAAACTATGCTCATTATAATTGAAAGATGCTGTGGTTGATTGCGTGGGCCGCGGGAGGCCTATAGTTCAGCAGGATCAGGGCTGGAATGAGGAAGAGAGTGCCACACCTTGCAACTCATTATATAATTAAAAGATACTGTGGTTGATTGCGTGAGCCGTGGGAGGCCTATAGTTCAGCAGGATCAGGGCTGGAATGAGGAAGAGAATGCCACACCTTGCAACTCATTCTATGACTAAAAGATACTGTGGT
>Ga0307947_1002465_pt1:0-10000 | contig 14826 bp, 16 predicted proteins | sample OrgLakmetagen232_FD_201840 | JGI IMG/M metagenome (GOLD analysis project Ga0307947, IMG submission 201840) | Saline water microbial communities from Organic Lake, Antarctica - #232 | ecosystem: Environmental > Aquatic > Non-marine Saline and Alkaline > Saline | place: Antarctica: Organic...
AGTTTGTCACTGGCATGTACTCTCCTGAGATGCGTAAACAATGCGCACATCCTTTTGAGGGGGGGAATTGGATTGACTTGCAAAAGTGCATTGAGTATGCAATGGCATGCGAGAAAAGGATTTTGGGGCACTTCCGCATATTTAAACGTGACAGCAGCAAGTGAGCCCAAAGCAAACCCCAGTGCTGCAAATGTGTTAGGAAACGCTGAAAGGTTGTCCGGAAAGAAACACTTTAACCGTGGACGTGGTCGCAAACCTATGCAGCGTGGCCGTGGCAACCATGGAGGCGGTGGTCGCTCGGACGGTGGCGGCAGCACCTTTAACGGCTGCTACTCCTGCGGGGGTGACCACCTCCTGAAGGACTGCCCAAACGGAAGCCCCATGAAGAGGCAGCGCCACCACCACCACAACAACAACCGTGGCGGAGGCCGTGGAAATAGTGGTCGTGGTGGTTCGTGGGGTAACTACAACAAGGGTAGCTACTAGGAACCTGCTGAGGGAGACCAGGAGCACTTCTACAGCACCGCCAGCCGCCACCAACAGATCCACCTTCCCCAGACATCACCGACCCAAAGATTTCAGCATTCTCCAACGATACATCCATCTCGTCAAGATCGAGCACTGTGAGGACACTAGACCTCAGAATTAGCTGAGCGCCGCGCAAGAACAGCACAAAGGCCTCGGCACCATCCTTCAAGGAGCCTTCATTGCCCTCCACACCATCCTTTTGGGAGTGGCACCATCTACAACAATCACACGCTGTAGCTGGGTCTTGATTTTCAAAGAGTTAAGAACCTTGATTCCAAGCTTCATGTTTTGTCAATTACGCTGCCAAACTTGTCCATACCAAACGCACACTACCATTCCAGTATTCTTGTCACCCGTAATCGGTTGCAGGTCAAGTTTGCTCTCCCTATCCTCATTGATCTTTCTTTTTTAATGAAGGAAATCTACAAATCCTGGTACCAAAGTGCCATTTAATGAATTATAAAAAATCCACCTTGTTAATGTCTTCACATTCATTTTGCGTCTCTCAAGCACATACTGTCAGTCAAAAAGTTCTCTCTTTCACATGTTCAAAAAGTTACGTGTCGCCAGGAATGTTGTTCTCTTTGATTTAAAACTCACCAATGTTTTCTACAAACAAAAAAGAGGAAAGCCAATGTATCATTGCAGGATATCACACTGTCTAATTGTACTACCTTCACATAGAGCATCAGTCAAGTGAGTTTGTTAAGTCATCAAGATATGCAGCAGTCAGCTAGCCAAGCAAATTTTTATGTTTCCAACTACAACTCGGCTGAGGATGTGGCAGAATTTGAAAGCCTCTCCTGGTAAACCATGAACATGAACATCATAGCGCCCATCAGCAGCTGCAAGCGCAATGAATGGAAGGAGCATTGGTGTATAAGCATTGTTAAAGCCATATTTTGGTCCTTGTCAAAAAAAGCAGGCTGCGCAAACCTTGATTGCAAGCCAACAATGCTCCTTTTGTTGCAAAAACCTTCACAGCACTCACCATGAACAGCACCCTCATTGCTGTGTGAATCATGGCATGGCCGCCGCAGTCTACCGTCTGCTGGGCGTTCAGGTAGTCCACTCGAGCTGGGTTCTCGTCCAGGCGATGAGCCCAGGCATTGTGGACACAGTCAATGTCCCTCAAAGCCTGCACAAACCAGCTTTTAGTTAGTTACACTCTCTTGATCCAAATGCACGTTAGGAGTATTTTAAGATCACGCAAATCGTTACAATACAATTGCTTGTAACTAAGCAGCATCACACAGTACAGCAGGCCAAGGCTGGGCCAACAACAGGGCAACATTTAAAAGGAGCATGAAAGTTACCTTGTCGTATCACCCACCCAATACACCCACCCAAATATTGCTTTAATGTACGCACCTTCCACACATTAATCCCACACTTGATGCCTGAGCCCACGCCCACTTGTAGAATTGTATCTCCTTTGCGCACGCCACGCATGCTCTCAATGAAGCCCAGTGTGTACCAGGTTGTGGAGGAGGACACGTTGCCTGTGAACAATTTATTAAAAAGCATGCGTTCCTTGACTTTCAAAAAAAATAAAGGTCAATGTGGAAAAGCAAAAATTATCTGTTAGCAGCAGTAGCAATGCATTTATTTCAAAGATAATAAGCACATGTACTTGGATTAGTTTTGCTGCTATCCAAAACGGTTGAACACACCATAGTCGCGCAAAACCATGCGTGAGGGCTCCATGTCGTACTCAGTCAGTTGCAGCGCTTTGCCAATGCCATCAAGGACCTTGGCTCCTCCTGTGTTTGTTGAGAGTTGAAGTCACATTTAAGATGGAATCATATGAACCAAAGGCTTCAGTTTCAATCGTTTCTTACATACGTGCGCACACACACAAGCCTGGAAATGCACAAATATCATACATATCCAAACCTGGAATGTCCTGGAACTGCTTGCAGCTTAATTTCAAGCGTCTTACTTTTCTGTCGTAGCAGGAAAGGATGTTGGAAAATTAAAAAAGCTACAATTTCGCAACTTCTTTCAGATCCTTCAGCAAGCCCCTCAACCCGCACCTGCATGAACAAGGAAGTGCTGTACGGGAGCGCCAGAGAAAGTAGGGGTGTAGGGCTGTGCTGCATCAGGCCCAAACAACTTTCGGATTGCCCAGATCACTGCAAACTTTGCTTTCTGCCCGGGAGTCAGCACACTGGGGGCAACCTTCCACAACGCTTTGGTGAGTGCCAGCGAAGCCTGGCTGACCACGTTTTTGCCCTGGGAAGGCCGAGCAAAGGCAGTAGGTGCAACATGCAACATGCTACTCTTGAGTGACAAAGTCACAGCTGACTTACGACTCAAGTCATGTCTTTTTCCTCCTGGTATTTAGGTATTAGTCAGCATTTACAGTTTAGAGAAAGTGGAAATAATGCCTTGGATTTTAAAAGCCTTTGTCAGCGCTTCAGTCTTAACTAGGTAGGTTATTTCTTACCAAGTAGATCCCGTTGACCCCTGCTTCATCTGGGCCGTACTGAATTGCACTGCAAGAAAAAGGAAGCGGTGCAATCAGGCGTGTACACTTCAAGGGCTTTGGGCTGGAACTGCAATCCTCTCTTCCTTCCTTTCACGTCATGAGTGTTTGAAGTAACACCACAAATAATTCTACCACACATATACTCCTGCTCCATATTTGTGGCACAACACGTAACCAGTGACCCTATGAATGCCGGACTTTGATATACCCACGTGTACGCTTCATCATTTTGGCCCAAATGAACACGGTGGTTGGCTGTCAGCTTGTACTTGGGGGCTGGCCAGCTGGACTTGTTGGAGAGCAGCACCGCCGCGGCGCCCATGCGGAAGAGCATGTTGGTCACCTGTGTATTTTGAGTAAGAATATGTGCATGTACATTTGTGCATGTCGCCAAGTCTGAATGCAAGCTTGCTATCTTTCAATTCCACAAATAAAGATGGCATACCAAATTCGTTACAGAGATCATGAAGATCAACAAACGCCCATCCTTTGATAAGCAAGCCAGGAAGCAAGTAAAGCAACCCAAAACAACCTCACCATCCTGTGCTTGTCATGGCCCCCGTAAAATGCTGGTGTGGTCACCTCCGTGGTCACAAACACTGCATTTTTGTTTGGGTGCGCCTGGAAGCAGCAATCACCAGGAAAATGCCACTGGAGTATGAGCTGGACGTTGTTCCTTCTATCAGAAAAAAAACGAGGCATGTGCAGCATAAATATAACACTCTCTCTTGACCCTACCCTCAAGAGATCCTGGATCATGTTGATTGCCACCACGCCATTGGAGCAGCCCATACCTCCGAGGTGATAGGACTGTGAAGTGAAATGTAAGTGCAAAGATGAATACAGGTAAACGAGGCAGAAGTGGATCCTTACCCAAAATATGTTAATGTGGGGCAGGTGATATTCACTACACTGCATTTCTCTCTTTTACAGAAGAGTGTGCGATGTGAACCTTCGACGTTGGCCTTAAATTGTCCTAATTCAATCTTTTTATGAAACGTCTTCTTGATGGTCTTGCTCACATAAAGAGCATCTTAAAACTCCAATCTACATACAAGCATTTTTTGACAGACCTACAGATCCAACAACCACCTGAATGTCGCTCTTCATCTTGAGGTGGTTGACCACCATAGACGCCATGGATGGTGTGGGGCAATAGATGGAGCAGGTAGTCACCAAGATGTCCTGTTTCAAGAGAAAGTGGTGTGCATTGCAACAAGATCTGAGATCACGTGGCAATTTTCGACGTGAGACATCATGAAAGCATCGTACTTGTGCAAGGTAGTTGGTAATTGTGTGGCAATAGTCCTGCGTTTGGGGAGTAATCCCATGCTACTTCCATAGAAAACGGTCGTGCATTTTCCTGAACTTCCCGAGAGATACACAAGCCCTACCACGTCTTTGGGATGCAGCCCAGTTTTCTGCAGCAGGCCCTCAATAGCACCGCACACTGCCAACTTGCACTCCACGTATGCGTTTGCAAGGTCTGCATCATAATGGAGCAGAATTTGTGTGTCAGGGGAGTTATAAAAAACTTCCAAGGTTCTTTGCAGGCAGGCCAGTTACGCAGGGCTTGCAACAAATGGAAGGGGGGTAAAACTGTGCTTGATTGAATAGCATGGTGCATTTCTCAAGCAGTGCTCACATAAGCCACAGACCCGCCTGATGAGTAAGAAGAGCAGTGCGTCAATTGTGCACCCCCCAAGATACCTGTTTTGGGCTGGTCGCGACAGACAACAGGATGGATTGCCGGAGGAAGGTGAGCCAGATCTCCTAGGCCGCTCTTATCGTGGATTTTTGACATCCAGGTAATCTCCTCTTCGCTGTACATCTGTTATAATGGTAGTAGTGTACACAAAAGCAGAGAGGTGTTTACGGTCTTTACTACAGTTTGACTTGAAAGATCATACTTGGAAAGTACAACAGAGTCCCTAAATTTGCACACACTCACACATAGACACACAAACGCACATGCGCATGCATGCAAATGCACACACCCACACACACACGCACACGCATACACACACATGCACACACACACACACACACACTCACACACCTTGGTTTCTCTCCACATGCTGATGACATCTTTCATGCACACACGGTAATCCTCGGGGGGGACGTATCCTGGATGGATGGCAGAGGAGAGGCAGAGAATGTGATCATTTAAATTATTTATGGATGAAGTTTGTCGTGACGTACCTTCTGTATCGATGATGAGCACTGGCTGCTGCAGCATTTTTCCCTGCGTGCACATACAGCACGAAAGAAATAAGAGCTTGTATACGATGTCAACAAGCTGCCAACAAAATTCCTAGTGACGTGATGGAGGTAGAGTTATAAGAGGATCAGGTGTGCTGTACGTGCAAAGGGCAGGGAGCTGAAACGATGGTAAGGTGATCGATCATGAGACTTGAGACGAGAGCAGTAAAAGTTGGGCGTTATGACTGGCTTCGTTCGAGCACAGAATTCCCTTAATGTTTCCCGACGACAAAAACTCACACACGAAGTCTGCCCTGAAAGGGGTCTCAAAAAGGGCAGAGAGGTTTGAGTTATATTCGTGAACCCCTGCTGCGAAAATAAATGAAAATTTAATTCGCTCGGGTTTTCTAGTGTGAAAGCTGAACGTCACCCTGCCGGACGCTCACGCGACAGGTACCCCACAGGAAAGTCTAGATTTAAAACAATGTTTAACATTTATAACGCTATTCCAACTAGCACAATCTCGCACTTATCGCCGCGTTTTTTTACAATGAGCGTCTGAAAAGCCGTGGAAAATAAAATATAGAATCCGTGACTTTGGCCATTAAATTCCACCAGGTTTTTGTTCGAGAGCGCAGAGCAGGCTGCAAGCAAAAACCAGTCTTGTATCGGTACCAGTTGTTGCACTCCTCGCCATTGCTCCAAAATGTCATGTGGCTGGAACAAACGTAAGCTGCATGGACACGTTACGCCTAATTTTCTATTGAGTAATAGATGCATCATATCATGGGCATTTTCGGTGGATGAGGACGGCCCCGTGCTCTTCGTATTCTTTTCTTGACATCCACAACTGTTGGAACGAGCCCAAGGACGCTAGGATGGATCCCCCTGCGCACAAATAAATTGAACGCTTAGAGCAAAATCTAGTTGCTGCTGCGTTTTACAATCCATTTATAACATTTGCACCAGCAATTTTGTCCACGGCTTATGTATCGTGGAATAGCCAAGCGCCGCAACTTTATTATCCAACATCAAACACACCTATCCAGGTGCTGAAGCGCCGCTCTAACGGGTTGGCGGGCATGAGGACCTTGAACTTTAATGCCTGGGCAAAACAAGCGACATCAATGATGCGAAGAAGTCAGTTAACCCAGGAACTGATTAAGAGTTAGTTCGGCAACTACAGCACAAAAGCAAGGAACATCGCGGGACGTATATAGGTGAACATGATAATGCATGCGCGCGCACGCACACGCACGCACACACACACACTCACACACACACACATACACACACACACAAACACACACACACACACACACACACACACACAAAACAGGGAGTATGGACCATGTCCTGGGCCAGCACTTTCTGTGCACGCACCTGGTGCCTTTCAGCTAGCTCCTTTTCTAACCGATCCCGCATCCCTGTTGTTAAAGATAGCCCGCCCGTGAGCAGCACACCCTGGACGTTTGACGAGTAAGTTTTGCAGCAATTGGTAGCAAGGAGCAAGGGAGTCTCCCTTCCCAAAGGGATGGCCAAAACCATTGCAACAATGCCATATATACTGGTTTGTTTGGCAGGGGATATGTTCAGACATATGGTGTCTAAGTATAAAACGGTGGCGATTCTACGAGTAGAACACAACACAATGCACCTGTACTTCTGGAGATGAGAGCAATGCACAAGCGAACAACATTCCATCCTCATCATTGCACAACGACGCTAAGAAATCCAGTGCTTGTCTAAACGGCATACGAGCCAAGCCTTACGCCTTTTCACCATTCTCATCATCAAGCACGCACCTGAGCCAACTCCTTCCGAAGGTCTATGTCACATTTTAATAAGCTCTCTGACACCAAGTCTGCATGGGAACCAGGGCAAACAAACAGGGTTTAAAAAGGCAGCACACAACCAGTCCAGACGTAGCTAGGGTTAAAACGTAGCTAGGGACAAGGAAGGCAGCGCACATAATGGTCCAGACGTAGCTAGACACACATGCCCAGACGTAGCTAGGGCCTCTCATAAGCTCTATGTGCTTGTGAGCAGCAGTGCCTTGCAATTCCAAACATCACGACAGCACAGCCATCACGACAGCAAAGCCCTGGGCCACCCACACGTGCACACTCACACTCACGCACGCGCACCCTCCCACCCACCCACACAAGGAGAAACACATGCCTGCACAACGTAGTGGCGTGGTATGACTGACACAGCACTGTGTCATCGATGTAGCCGTGAGCCCAGGGAATCAGCATTACAACAAGTTGAAGGAGCGTCATCGCTTTGATTTGGCCTGCAAGTACCTGTTATGCTAGGGGGCAGGCTACCGTCCGGTCGTCTAGGGATGAGGTCTGATGTCAGGAGAGGAAACGTTGGCAGCAAGGAGGGGTTGAACAAGACTTCTGGTACCTTAAACCGATCAGGGCCGATGGTGATGCTTTGCCCGTCTGGTAGCTGCATTTGCAGGCATACCGGAGTATAGTTAAGTGACCTTGCGCTGAGCGTGTTGATGCCCCACAAAGGGTGTATATACTTATATAAGTGGCTACCTCACCACCTGCTATTTGTGTTGGCTTTGGCTTGCGTTGGCTTCCAACCTGCATTTTAGCCTGCACCGTGCCACGCCTAAATGACTTTCAAAGACGGTTTACAATAGAGAATTTTCTACCACAAAACATTGACATTTATAGCACACTGAATGTGTCGCACAATGCACCAAGGCAGGTTTGGAGTACCATCACTATTGCAACGGTTTCCACACCACCATGGCTCAATGCAAGGAGCATTCACCAAAAGCAGCCACACCCAGCACGACCCTATTCAGTCACATCATCACATGTCACACACACTTCATGACTTTAGTCATGAACCACCACACGATACGCACCTCGTACGCCACTGTGGGCACATTGGCACTCGCTGTCTCGTCAAAAGGCAGCTCACTCACACGGCACAGGGCCTCCCGCACATCTGCAGCCAAAGCCTCAACCTGAGAAAATACATACACACATCTTTACATAAATACACACGTGTAAATGCACGCATGAAGGCATTTTTGAGCTCAAACACACATCCACAAACACGGTATGGGCGGCTGAGCACATTTGTCTGTCTGCACGCATGTCTGCTTGACACCATTTTGCTTTAGTAGCGTTTAAACAAACTTCAGAATAGAGATGTACACAGGCATTAAAAGCCACTCCTTACATAAACTGAGGAAACGGAGCCACTTAAGGACTGAGTAATAGTCCCTCACCCCAGAAAAGAAAGGAAAATTAATTAGATGTAGGAGGGTAGCAGGCTTGGCAAGGAACCGGCTCCTGACAGGAACAAACGCCACTAAACTGATACTAAATAGTCCACCACGCATTTCATCTTTCATGCAAAATTGCAAGCAGCTAACCAGACAAAGGACTTGAATCGCAGCAATAAACGAGGTAAGTTTGTCACATTTATGCCACACATCTTTGCCACACACGCAGCTCAAATTTGGGCTTACCGACCTGGAAATTTCGAAAGGAGGTCGTGGCTGTTGCAGGCACCTCTTGTACCTGACACAAGGAAGAGGGACCCAAGGCCATACGGAGTGGGAGAGCAAAATATGAATGCTTTTTTTGCATCAACACGTGCATCAGGTGAAGGCAAGCGAAGTACGCCCAACAGGAGGAGCAGGAACACAGAGCTTGAGGGAAGTACGAGTTTGCACATTTACAAGTCGACATGAAGGCATTATTTTGGTGACACATGACACATGACTGCAATCGACATCTTTTGGCTTGGAGGCATATTGCTTACCTCAAATTTTCCGGGCGAGCTCTCAAAGCGCTTGAAGGAATAACGGGGTTTAAGTTGGATGCCTTTACATTCAACAGCCTGCAGTGACACCGAGGTGAGGTGCCTGCTTGGTAATGGGCTCAACTGGCAATAACTGTGATAGCCCAATTAATCTTGACTAAAATAAGTTTGCATTCAGCAGCCTGCAGTCATACCGAGGTGAGGTGCCTGCTTGGCGCAACATTTGGCGCAACATTTGGTCAAAGAGTCCAAGCATATAGGAAATAACATGTAAAGCACAGCAGAAAACGGCACATCCACAATAACACACATTCGACAGGCTGCCACCTGCACAGGTACATGTAAGCTGCCCAAGGACCGGAAGCAACTAAACACCATCACCTCTTATATTGCCATGTGTCACCTCTTATATTGTCATGTTTCACCTTATATTGTCATGTATCACCTTTTGCATAACGGTGTTGAGCAGGTGGCCTCCCACTGGTGACCTGCCCAGGGTTTTTGACAAGAGGTACCCATCGTGCACGGCCGCCGCTTTGTGAAGGAGGCAGGCGAGCAGGGATGAGGGAAGGAGAAATTGATGATTTGAGGGAGAATTCAAGGAAGAAGGCCAGCCAGAGAGAATACGAATGAGGAAACAAAGGCAATTTGCAAGGCAAGGCATAAGGGCTTATGCTCACAAATGTGCACATCCTAAAGCATCGACAAGCAATTACACATGCACACGCATGCGGGCACACAAACAAATACTTGGACAATACACAATCAATACACATTCACGTGCACACAACTAATGCAAGTCCATTTCTGCCATTCGCATGTTCTTTTTACCTGTCGTTTCAAAGTGTCCGGCGTCCACAACGAGCGCTGACTGCTTTGCATGGGCAAACGTGCTGAGTACCTATGCATATATGGGGAGATTGTATTGTGCAGTGTTCCTCAAGAAATCAGGTCAAAAGACCTGATTGCGTTAGCCCCAAT